>Ga0070693_100000060_pt1 | contig 43100 bp, 36 predicted proteins | sample KBSK1103metaG_FD_65472 | JGI IMG/M metagenome (GOLD analysis project Ga0070693, IMG submission 65472) | Corn, switchgrass and miscanthus rhizosphere microbial communities from Kellogg Biological Station, Michigan, USA - KBS K1-10-3 metaG | ecosystem: Host-associated > Plants > Roots >...
TACCTGGGTACTTATCATTCGAATGAGACGCGGGGAAGTTGAGGAGATAGAAGGGGTTGGCGGGAATTTTGTGGTTTGGTGAGACGGTTAAGAGGAATTGGGAAGTGCGAGAAGAAAGTGGGGAGAGGAAATCGAAATTGGAAATGCGAAATGCGAAATGCGAAAGACCCACCCTTGCATAAAGCAAACTCGCAAGGATGGGGCACCCGACGGAGAAAGACAAAGTCAAAATCTATTCTGCGAGTAGAGGATCTCCCACCCGCCCTTCTCATGGAAGGACTTAGCCGCTGACGCTCTCCACCACGGCGGCTAGCCGTAAACAGATTGTGCTTACGCTCCGGCGCCAATTTGCCGCAACAGGGTAGCAAAATCGAAGTAGATTCTTCCTGCCGGAATCTTTCTGGATCCGAGGTCATACTCGTAGAAGGAGCAGCCGGGAACCTCAACCTTTTTGCCCGTAGCCTCGATTTTGCCAAAGGCGCCTTTGTGCATAGCGTCAAAAGTCCATTCCACCGCGACCAGATTTTTGGCGTGGGCCAAGTTCCGAATGGAATGTACATTGCCAGGGAACGCGGCGATGAACGGTCGGACAAAGTTATCTCGCACGGCTGTCTTCCCTTCGAGTGTTCCCGTCGGAAGGTGGATTACGACATCATCCGAATAGTATGCGAGAATTTTGTCTTCGTCGGTGCCTTTCCACGCATCGAAATACTCTTGAATAAACTCACGGACGCTTTCTGGCGCTGCCTGGGTCGCTGCAACTTGCATACTTGCCTCTTTCTCGACGCTGCCATTGCGTCGCCGTTGGGGCAATTGTATACCCGTTGGCGGGTGCCAGCGCGACAGCAGCAGTGAATCGGGGCTGGTGGCTTTCGCTCTTATCGACGGCCACTCGCCTCACGTCATCGCGGGCGATGATTATTAAGCCGAGACTCGCCGAGGAGATCGGCGAGAATCCATACTGTTCCGGCAATCGCGAAGGTCTCGGCGGTTTCGCTCCAATTCGCATGACTGTGGGGATCCGAAAGAAGCAACGGCAACCACACGAGTAGCCCAAAGAGCACGAGCATCATTGTCAGCAGGCGAGCCGCGAGAAGCGCCCTTCGATTCGCAAGAAGAGACACGGCCGCGAGCGCGAACAAAACAGTGGTCGCTACGGCCCAAAACATTTGGTTTGGCGGAAGCCACTTCGGAACGAGAGTGGCGGTAGGGTGAAGATAAAACGCCTGTTCGAGGGTAAAGGAAACGGTACAGATGCCCACAAGAATGCGGCCGATCCGAGCAGTCGTTTCCGGTGACCATACCGATGACAAGCGCGCATAAACGATCGCCGCTCCGGCGACGAGAGAGAACTGCTCGAAGAAGTTGCCCCAGCTGTTGTAGATCCGCGGTTTGGCGACGATTCCTGGCACGCACAGTAAAGCGAAGACAAGATAAATCGCACCAAGGACGGCTGCGCCCGCTTTCGCGGTGCGACGGAACTGAATCGCAGCGCCGCCGAGGATCAGAGCAGCGGCGGCGACGTAGATAAGGTAACGGGGTTGACGCCAGTCGTTGTATTCGTGCCAGGCCAGCGTGATGAAGCCAAAGGCCAAAGCCGCCACTCCAAACAGATGACGGCCGAGGTTCGAACTGGGCGTTGGTACGGTCATTTGAGTGAGAGAGTTTTATATCACAGCCATGGGCTGGGGAAATGTTTGGAAAAGGCAAAACACGCACCCTTGACACCGAAGGGTGCGGCACCCCTAAAGTCAAAAACAACTGCTAAGACTTTGCCACCCGCCGTAGGGGAAGATGAGGTGAACGTCGGCGCCACCCGCCCGCCGGGCTACTGCGGAATTGCGTCGGGGTATGGGCCTAGAAACCGTTCTCCGTCAAAGTGGATCAAGTGGTCGGGGTCGTCTGCAACCCAGACTTCGGACTCCCATGAAATTTGGGCAAGAAATGTGCGCATCGCCTCTCTGCTGAGGAAGGCGGTGACAAAGACAAGGCCTGCTTGGCATCCTTTGAAAAGCTCCTTCAGCTCCTTACGTCGCTTACCATCGACAGGGCCTCCGGCCGAAACCGCTTCGATAAGAACTAACCAGTTTCGCCTGACGTCATGAACAACGACGTCCGGCATTTTCGCTGGCGCGGGAACCTTGACGCCCAGCTTTTCCAGGTACGAGGTTTTCAGGAACCGAAATTTATCCTCGGCGTCACCTATGTACGCGATGACGGCTCCTGGAGTGAACCGAGCACAAAACTCTCCCACGATGGATTGTATAAGTGGGTTTTGTCCGCCGGGGGAAAGAGTGATTGATTCTCCGGACGGAAGCGTGAGTGGGATTCGAACGAGAGTCCGACGTCTTTCAAGTTCGTGTCGGATAGCCTCCTGCTTGGCGTAATACGACGTCAGCTTGTCATTCCACTGGTCAGTGTTAAACAGCCGGATCAGTTCGAGCGCATTCGGTTCAATCTGATAAACCGTCTTGCCGCTGTTTGTAGGCCTCTTCGGATCATCCGGATTTCGCACAACCAAGCCAGATTCGACGAAATGTTTGACCGCCTCATCCCGGATGGTTTCACGTGTGTTTGGTGCATAGTCGACTCCATACCATTCCCGAATGAACTTGATGATAGGCGTGATTCCGCAATATGGGGCGCTTGCATGCGCCCATGATTCCTCTGGCTTCAGATTAAGAAGAGCAAGGAGCGTATGACCTGCTGCATCGTTCCTCTGTCGAGAGGCAAATCCAAAAAGCCTCAAGATCTCGGTAGCGATTGCGAGTTTCTCTTCACGATCTCGGCGAAGCGCTGTGCTTCGATCACGCGGCATTAACCAAGTTCCTCTTCTACGATTCGGTCGATTTCTTGCTGGAAAGCGCGTACTTCGTCGAATCGCTGCCCTAACCTCTCTAACGCATCCTTTGGTGGATAAGGGAGTTTCCTAAGATCGGTGGCGTTAACTTGAGTGTGACCGCTGAATTGGCGGAAATACAGGTCCACCGAGGTTGAATTAAGAAAAACGGCAAGACCCTTTGCTAGAAAGGCGGTGACGCCACAGCCGCCAACGTGGAAATAGTTGAGATGATTCTCAAACCCAACTTCAGAGCCTGCGACACGAGACGGGTCGTAGAGACAAGCGACGATCCGCCGCCGCTCTTCTTTTGCACTAAATCTTTTCACTAGGACGTAAATTCCGGCGGGAACTAGCAGATTTTTTGACTCTCCACTGTTGACTATGGCGTTGGGTTTTCTGGAGCTCTCGTTCGGCCACCGAACGTACCCATTTTGGAAGTGGGATGGATAGATCAACGGAACAGTATTCTCGGTAGGTGTTGGACGGAGTAATAGCTTCGCGCGGAAGTCTACGACTCGACCTGTAGAAACCTCTAGGCCCAGATCTGGCAGGGTATGCCGAAGCCTACCCATTGAAGACTCTGAGCGCGCAAACTCATCAGCGGTTGTGACACGAATGAACTGGTCTGTGTCTTCTGGGGAGACTACATCTGCATACCTCACCGTGCATTCTCTAGGCGGGTCTTCCTGCCTACCGCTACTGCTAGAAATGGTGATCTGGTGGGGCTTGGGCGCTCCTTTTATGGCGTGCAGGATTAGGTTTTCCTGAAGAACCTCGTCGCTGCGAAATGCCTCCGACCGAGAGTCAAAGGTATGAATTCGACGAATCGACATGCTTTGTAATAGTTCAAACCGAAAGGGCCGAAAATATGGGCCGTTGCAGAAACTCCGGGGAGTGATCGCGACGAGTTGGCCACCATCCACCAAGAGCCGACCGATCAGAGCTACGAAGCCAGCATATAAGTTGCTTGTTTCGATGCCCGCTCGTCTTAACGCAGCGCGGGTCGGAGAGTCACTTCGTATCTTCTTGTACGGCGGATTTACGATGGCTGCTGTGAAGCCTCGAATCCGCGGCGTGAACAGCCCACCGCGAGTTAGGTCCACCGCTTCGAAAATGAAGTCTTTATGCAGCACTTGATATGAAAAGTCTATGCCTGCTTCATCGCATAAAAATGAGCAGCTTTCGAGGGTCGCGTTGAGCTGAGAAATCACCGCCGAGTCTATGTCATAGGCAGTGATCGTTACTCGTCGTGGTCTCTTCTTGCGAGTTAGAATTGAACGAACCACTGCGGCACTTAGTGCCCCGTTCCCGCCGCCCGCGTCCAAGAGATCAATCGGTTGCGAGTCGAACTCGAACAGCGATGCCATGAAATTGGCTATCGGCTCAGGTGTAAAGAACTGGCCTAGGGAAGCTTTCCGCTGCCGCTTCGTTAACGTTTGGATTGCTGCGGCTTGCGCCATATTCCCGTCGCTCACAAACAGAATTGTAGCTCCATTAGCATCTCGATTATATAGCGGGAGGCGAGGCTGACAAGAAATTTGGGTGCTCCAGGCGGTGTATACCTTGGTCCGCCTGGATACGCTTGCAAGGCGTCCTTCTGGCGAGCAGAGTAAACGGGAGGCGGGATGAGATGTTTTATCGTTAGAGATTGCGCGAATTGGAGCCGTTTTAATTTTGATGTGGGAGGTAGGGAAGTGGGCCAGGTCGTAGTGGGCTTGTTGGGTGAGCCCAGATTCGGGGATGCCGCTGAAGACTTTGGAGAGGCGGACGACCATATCGGGAGAGATGCCGAGTTTTTGTTGATTAGCTCGGAGAGGGTGGTACGAGTGACACCAAGCGCGGCGGAGAGGTGGAGGGTGAAAAGCGAAGAGGGGCACGATGCATCGTGCCCATATGGGGAAAATCAGGAAACGAGCAGGGCTTTGGGGTTTTTCTTGGCGATGGCCAGGAGTTTCAGAGCGACTTGGCGGGGGCGGCGAGTGCCTTGTTCCCAGCTGCGGACGGCGTTGGGGCTTACGTTTGGGTAGGTAGCCCGAAGCGTTAGCGGATAAAAAGTCGATGCAGAGTACCGCCTGTGCCGGAGTTGGCAGGCTCAAAGCCTGCTACCTCGTACTCAATTTGCAGGACGGCGAACCGCTTAGAAATCTCTTCGTTATTTCCTATAACGCTCTGTCCGGTGGAAGCCTCAAGCAAAAATGAATTTGAACCGTCTTTGGCTGCATACACGTAGATCGTCCGCCGCTCGGACGAACCTTTACTATACGTGGCGTGGTAGGCCATGCCGCCCTTTGCAAAAACTGGAATATCCGCCGGCTGCTTCGAATTCTCGGCAATCTGCGGAAGATGTTTGTTCCGCTCCGCAGCAAGTTCAGCCGTAAGCTCAGCGATCTGATTCTGAAGGTCATTTTGTTCGGAACGGAGACGATTTGCATCAGCGCGGAGGGTGTTTGCTTCGGCGGAGTGGCGCAACTCGAACCACGCGAGAACGAGAACCGCAATTCCTGGCACAGCAGCCAATGCGATGTGCCACAAAGGATGCGTCAGGAGAAAATTCTTGATGTCCGGCAAGAAAAGAAAGAGCGCGAACACCCATCCGATGATCGCCGCTATAGCAACCGCTCGTCTCATGGGCGGATTCTATCATTCCGTGCTTACTTCGCAGCAGGGTGATGGTCGTAGCTGATGACCCTTGTAATTTTCCACGCGCCGTCTTTGTATTGCCACAAATGAACGAACTTGCCTTCACCGACGCCCTCGGTTTCCTCGTGTCCCGGGTGGTGGAAACGATGGACGCCCATCTCGACCGCGCCATAGCCCTTCATGTAATACACCTGCAGCGTCCCTGGAACGAGTTCGCGGGTCGTTTTGCCGCAGATATTCTTCTTAACGCTGTCGGTCAATGCGGCCTTGCCGAGAGGGAGAGGAAGTTCCCAGCGGCTCGTCTGACGGCGATCCGCCCGTAGATCAGGCGACCAGCAGGGCTTTGGGATTTTTCTTGGCGATGGCCAGGAGTTTCAGAGCGGCTTGGCGGGGGTGCGTGCCTTCCTCCGAGCTGCGTACGGTGTTGGGGCTCACGTTTAAGTAGCAGGAGCAACGACGTAAAAAGCGAAGAGAGATTTCTCTCTTCGCAGGCCGACCACTCCGCAGGAGCGGAGTGGAAAGAAAAAGCGTCGGCCTGCTCCGTTCGAAATGACGGCGTCGTGGATGGATCGACCGGCCCGATTACCGCCGGTGTATGTGTGACCGGTTTCCGAAATAATAGACTACCGCCGCGGTTGTCCTGAGATTGCTTTGGCCCCGAACGGCGAGCGAAGAATCGTAGAAGGAGGTTCTCAGATAGTCCGCGCCCGAGCGAACGGCTATGGAATCTGTCACCCAGTACTCGACGCCGCCGCCAACTGCCCATGCGTAGCCGGTCGTCCATCCGCCGAGCAGGATTGTGCCGTCGTTCGTAAGGATCGGACCACTCACTTTGGCGCCGCCCACCAGCACATGGACGTAAGTATCAAAATTACGGCGCACGGGGTGATGGAAAACGGGACCCGCGAGGTAAGTAAGGACAGAACTCTGCTGCCCCGTACCCAGAACATTGGAGGCTCGCGCATAACCCACATCAGCGGTTATGCCCAGCCGAGAAAAACCGATCGTGAAGCTGGCATCCGCACCGCGTAAACCCAATCGATTGGACGGGCTTCCCGGTTGACTTAGGTAGGTGTAGCCCACCGCCATTTCAATGGTCTTGCTCTTGGCCGTCGCGATCGGAGCTTCGCTCCTGATGGGCTTCACTGGCTTTATGGCGGCGGGTGGAGCTTCAGCACTTGCGGCGGCGGCTGGGGCTGCGCCACTTGCGCCCGCGATTGACGATTGCGCCGAAGCAGGCGGAGTGAACAGCAGGGAAAAAAATAATGCGGGGAAGAGGATCCTCATGGAGAAAAGCACCACCCTTCAGTTCCGTGGGGCGGGGGCACAGCGTTTGTCATAGGGCTTAGCCGGCAACCTTGTGATGCGACAAAAACACCCGCGCCGAATCGCACAGCGCGTCGTACACGCGCTGCTCAAAAACAGGGCAAAGGCGTGGACGTGGCTGATGACCCAGCTAGATTCCCGTGTCCAGGCCGATCACAACGGCTGGCGCTGGCACAATCGCGGGTCACCGATGAAGAAATCCCACTACACGCCGGCTGAGCATCCAGTGGCGCATCCTAGAGACTCTTCAGGATGCGCGCTGTTCACTTTTGCACAGTCAGCGGAGATGTCTTGGCCGGATGAAGTACGCGGGTGGCGATGCCGGGGAGCAGGTGAAGAATCGCGCGGCTGGCCAGAAACGAGGGCGAGGTTCGAGTAGATAGTGTGTTGAAAGGAGCGGGAGAAAAGGAAGAGGCTAGGGGAAGGCAGCCCCAACCCCTCTGCAAAGTCGCAGAAAGGTTGGGCTGCTCTATCTTCTGTTAGGAGGCGTCCTTGATGTCTTCGCGGGCGCGTTTCTCGGCGGTCTTTGCTTCCGTCCGGGAATGGGCGTCGGGCTTGAGATCGCGGATCGCTTTGCTCAGGTCCATGGCCTTGTCTCTGGACGGGGCCTCGCAGGATTTGACGTCGCCAGCCGGTTTTGCGCCGGTCACATCCCATTTAAGGCAGTTGAATTTGATCTGGAGATTGTGGCTGACATGAAGCGTGGCGACGCAATCGTTGAGGCTCTTGAACCCGGCGCACGCATCCTTGAGGCTGGTGCGCGGAGGCAGCACGGCCTGCAACTGCACCGATAACTTTTTGTTTTGCTCTTTGTTCGCGGCAAGCTGTTCACTCGCCGTCGGGGCCGGACCTTTCTTTATCCATTTGATCGGATTATAGGTGTGCGCGGCTGTTACGGTGCTGCCTAGCAGGAGGCACACTCCGGCAACTCTAACGATCATCCATTTGTTTTTCATACTGGCCTCTTTCGAGGGCCGGGATTGGCTATGGCTACAGTAGGCCACGCTCGCGGCTGCTCTTCGAGGCTTTGAGAGTACGGTACTCCCCCAATCGGTCACGCTGACCTTCCGGCCAGATAATTGGAGCAAATGTGCTGTACCTCTGCACAGATTTCCATCTTGAAGATCTTGTTGCCTGGGGGCCTCGTTGTGGCTGTTGCTGCTTGCGGATTTAGCGAGCGACCACGCACCTTGAAATTGAAGTAAGAAATTCGAAAATGAGGAAGAAAAAGTCTCGACCCTTGCACACGACGAATAGATGGAGCACTTGCGCGACAACCGAGGGCTCAGAAGGGGAAAGTGGACGCTGACTGAAGCGCCCACTTTACGGAGTGTTTTTTACTGCGAGCAGCTCTCGCTTACCATTTTCAGATCCGAAACGTCCAGTCGAGTGGTCGCCGATGCGGCAGAGCCGTCTGTGGAGGCTGTGGTGACAGGCGTACCGGTTAGGGATACGGTGTGGCCCACATGCTTGGAAATGTCTATAGTCTTGCTGCTGACATCCCAGCCTTTGCCGTCTTTTGCAGTGAGAAGGAACACGTCTGTCGTCGTGCCATTGTGGATGCAACCAGCAACCGTGACCGTGGCGCTGGACCTTTCCTTTGCCTGGTGAGAAGTTCCCGTTGCCGCCAGAGCAGTGGAGCCGAGTCCGAACGCAAGTACAAGAAGACCAGTCGTTAATTTCATTTTCATATTTATCTCCCTCGAATCTAAGTTATTCGCCAGAATTCTCATTATGGACTCGGGAGCCGTTGAGATTGCCCAAGACCGTCCAGTTTGAAATCCCGTTTGAGCAAGGGTAGGAGAAAATTCGGTTCGTGTCTGTTCAAATAGGGGCACTTTGGCTGTTTGCTGCTCCCATTTGAAACAAAATCTGTGGCCAGTGGGAAGCGGAGCAGCGACGGAAGGCCCTGAGACTTGAATGGATAGATAAGGCGCGGTCCACTCGCTGCAGCTGTGCACGTTGGCGACGGCGCGATTTTGTTGGCAATACTTTCCTCTTTCACGAATCTAACAAGCGGACTACGGTTTTTTCGAACGGGTAGGATTCGGAAAATAGACGCGGGCGAAGAGCGGTCCCACCCATCCACCAAATGCGGCGCCCAGGGATGGGCCGGCCAGGAGTTAAGGCGCGGCCGCCAGAGAGATTTCATTGCTCACAAAAATCGTAAGTGAGGTGGCGGGGGACGTATCGCGTGAGGCGTGAAGGCGCTTCAGCGGGCGGCGAAGTAATAGGTGTAGGAGCCGGGCGGCTTGTCTTGAAAGTTCAAGCGGAGGAGATTGACTTTATCCTGGCCACGCTGCGCAAAGATTTCGACAGTTACAGTTCCATCGGGTTTTTGAGGCACATCCACCTTCAACTCATTCTTGCCCAGGAGGACGGTGTCGAGAGGAACGTTGGCGCTGGAATCCCACTGGCCAACCCAGCCGCCGTTGAGCGTGACGGTGACGCCAACCTTGGAATAGTCGGTCAAGTTCAGGGTGTGTTTTTCCGTGGCGGGAGAACCGCTGGTTTTGGCGACGGAGACGTTTGCGGAGGATGCCGGCTGCGCCGTGGCGGGAGTGGAAGCGGGCTGAACCGGCTGACTCGCGGGAGGAGTTTGGCTAGCCGCCGGAGCAGAAGAAGTTGGAGACGATGCCTGAGGCGGGACGGCAGGTTGCTGTGAACAGGAGGAAATAAGAAGGGCAAGTGGAGCAGTCAGGATGGCGCCGATAAAGGGAATGGCAAGCCGTTTCATAGAAACCTCCTTGGTTAAAAATCCGGGATTCTAGACGGGAAACTCATTCTTGGCGGTCGAATATAGACCTTTAGTCGACGGCAGGCAAGGGCTGTAGCAGCGTGGGAATTAGGGAAGGTGACGGAGAGAATGGATCAAGCGGCGCGGAGTGGCAATGCCGCCACCGGAGCAGGCTCTCTGCGTTGACTAGATTTTGGGCGCAACCTAAGATGTGCGCCAGATGACGGACTCCAGTTCACTGATTGGCCAAACGATTTCGCACTACCGCATCGTGGAAAAACTCGGTGGCGGCGGAATGGGCGTGGTGTACAAGGCGCAGGACACCCGCCTGGACCGCTTTGTGGCGCTGAAGTTTTTGCCGGACGCGGTTGCAAGAGATGCGCAAGCCTTGAGCCGATTCCGCCGGGAAGCGAAGGCGGCATCCGCGCTGAGTCACCAGAACATCTGCACGATTTACGACGTGGGGGAAGAAGACGCCAAAGCGTTTATCGCGATGGAGTTTCTCGACGGCGCGACGTTAAGGAGCCGGATCAAAGGGCGCCCGATGGAGCTGGAAACGCTGCTGTCGCTCAGCATCGAGATCGCGGAAGGTTTGGACGCGGCGCATGCGAAAGGAATCGTTCATCGCGACATCAAGCCCGCGAATATTTTTGTGACGAAGAGCGGGCAGGCCAAGATTCTCGATTTTGGTTTGGCCAAGCTGGACAGCGCGGCGGAAGGCGTTTCGGCGATGCCGACGGCGACGGCGGAAGAAATGTTGACCAGTCCAGGCTCGGCGGTGGGGACGGTCGCGTACATGTCGCCAGAACAGGTGCGCGGCAAGGAATTGGATGCGCGAACGGATTTGTTTTCGTTCGGAGTGGTGCTGTACGAGATGGCCACGGGCACGCTGCCATTTCGCGGGGATACTTCGGGAGTGATTTTCGACGCGATAATGAACCGGGAGCCCGTGGCGCCCGGACGACTGAATCCTGAATTGGATGAGAAGCTGGAAGAGATTATCAAGCGAGCGCTGGAGAAAGACCGCAATTTGCGTTACCAGCATGCATCCGACGTGCGGGCGGAGCTGCAGAGGCTGAAGCGCGACACAAGTTCAGGGCGCGTGACCGCTTCGGGCACGGGAGAGGCGCCAGAGGAGAGAAGAAAATCATCGACCCGTGTGGATTTGAGCGAAACACCGCAACGTCGGGGGCGATATTTGTATTACGCGGCGGGCGCACTGGTCGCGTTAGGCATTTTGGTCGGAGCGTATCTGGTTTTTCGAAATTCCGGGAGTGGCGGGCGGTCAAGCAAGGACTGGGAGCAGCTGACATTCTTCACCGACTCGGCGGTGTACCCGGCATTATCTCCCGATGGACGGATGCTGGCGTTCATCCGCGGAAACGATTCTTTCCTTGGGCCGGGGCAGATTTATGTCAAGTTCCTGCCGGACGGAGAGCCGGTGCAACTCACGCATGACGCAACCCCCAAGTTAGGCCCGGTGTTTTCGCCGGATGGGTCGCTCATTGCCTATGGCACTGCTGGACCCTGGGATACATTGGAAGTTCCCGTTCTCGGAGGCGGGCCCCGTCTCCTGCTACCCAATGCCTCGTCATTGACATGGATCGGAGGTGGAAAGCGGCTACTTTTTTCTGAGATCAAGGAAGGATTGCACATGGGGATCGTAACAACGGACGAAGGCCGGGGAAACAGCCGCGACATTTATCTGCCTCCCGGCGAGCGGAGCATGGCACATCACTCGTATCTTTCGCCAGACGGGCGATGGGTGCTTGTTGTCGAGATGGACCCTCGCGGCAACATATTGCCATGCCGGGTTGTGCCATTCCAGGGAGGGGGCAGCGGGCGAGTGGTTGGACCCGCCGATGCGGTGTGCCTGGCAGGAGCTTGGTCGACTGACGGTAAATGGGTGTACCTTACTGCGGGGACCGACAAATCTCATATCTGGAGGCAACGATTTCCAGACGGCGAACCGGAGCAGATTACTTCCGGTCCGACGTCTCAAGAGGGGATTGCGATGGCTCCGGACGGCAAATCGCTCATTACGTCTGTCGGCACGCAGGACAGCACCCTGTGGTTCCACGATAAAGAAGGGGACCATCAAATCGCTTCGGAAGGAAATGCGATAATGCCTTTGTTCTCTTCCGATGGGAATAGCCTGTATTTCTTGATGGACAACGGCCAAACGCGCGGCTACGAGCTATGGGTCAAAGTTTTGTCGACCGGAAAAGTTGACAGGGTTCTCCCGGGGTACTCTATGGACGAGTACGCGGTTTCCCAGGACGGAAAGGAAATTGCGTTTTCTATGAGGGACCAAAGCGGCCGCTCAAATCTCTGGGTTGCGCCAACAAGCCGTCGCTCCTCACCTGTGCGCATTACTTCGACAGCAAGCGAAGATTCCCCGCATTTCCTCCCGGATGGTGAAATCGTATTTCGCGCTATAGAAGGCGGCTCGAATTTTCTCTATCGCATGAAAGCAGATGGAAGCGGGCGGCGGAAAATCACTTCGGAACGAATCCTCGACGCGTTTTCGGTTTCGCCGGATGGGCGATGGTTTGTTGCAAACACATCGATCTCCAATCAAGAGCAAACCTCTGCGACCAAAGCGTATAAGGTGGATGGAGGCGATGCTCTGACGATGTGTTTGGGTTATTGCCTGCTTAGTTGGGACGTCCCAGGCAAATTCGTTTACGTTTATTTTCCACAACTGTCCGAGAACAGCTATGCCTTGCCAGTGCTGCCGGAGTTGGGCCTGCCGAAGTTGCCATCCGCCGGATTCTCGCGGGTCGAAGACCTCGCCAACACAAAAAACGCCGTAATGCTCCCGCGCTTCGAAGACCTCGCTAACACAAGAAACGCCGTGACGGTCCCGCAGATTGCGGCGTCAGCACTCAGCCCTTCGGTCTACGCATACACACGCCTGAATACACGCCGCAATCTCTATCGAATCCAGTTGCCATAGCTCTCCTACCTTCGATTCCGTCAGCAGCAGGCGAACGGCGGCTACGACAAATCCAGTTGGATTCGACACGGATGCTCAGGGAGAGACTGCAGGCTCAGCGGACAAAAGGATAGATTTCGTCGGCGATCCAATAATTTTCGAAGAGAATGGCGAAGAGCGTTCCCACAACCCAGAGCGCCCAGCGCCGGCGTTTCCAGACGGAGCTGAGAGGAGACCCCTGCATAGGGATATCAACAAGGTAGGCGGCGCAGTAGCACAAGTTGGCGAGCAATGCGAGGACGGCGAGTTGGAGGAGCGAAAGGAGAGTGAACGCTGGCCGGAAATGTGGCCAGGAGACAGTGACCCAGAGGAGCACGACGCAGGCCAAGGCGAGATTGTAGAAAAGTCGGCGCAATTCCCAAAAACGGATGGCGTCGGCGAGGAATCCGCTAGACGGGCCCGTTGGAGGGCGGCCGATATCCTGAGGCGGAGCTGAATCTGCGGGTTGCATAAAGGCGGCCTCGCTTTGCAACGGGATTGAACGGGGTAAGAATAGCGCATCACTTGCTAATGTCAAGTACTTTGTGAGTCAAAGTTAATTCGCACTGATTCTTACCGGACACACCTTGACCTTCTACACGTTGCGGAGTATATATGCAGAAGGCGGAGGTATAGAAAATGCAGCCGAAATCGGATTTGCCGCAAGGAACCCTGGACCTATTAATACTCAAGGTTGTCGCACTTGGCCCGGTGCATGGGTATGCGATCGCGCAGCGGCTTGAACAGGTGTCACGGCATGTCGTGCAGGTGCCGCAAGGCTCGCTGTATCCGGCGTTGCACCGGCTCGAAAACCGCGGACTGCTGGCGGCGGACTGGAAGGAAACGGAGACCGGGCGCGAGGCGAAATTCTATCGGTTGACCGGGAAAGGGCGTGCGCAACTCGAGACTGAAGCTGCAAGCTGGGAACGTTTGACGGAAGCCGTCGCGCTAATCCTAAAACTTTCGGAAGGAGGTGTGAAATGAACTGGTGGCAGCGGCTGTTACGCCGCGAGAAGATGGAAGAGCAACTGGAAAAGGAAGTGCGCTTTCATTTGGAGCAGCACGCCAGTGAGCTGATGGCTGGTGGAGTCGAGCCGAGGGAAGCACGGCGGCGAGCCCGGCTGACTCTCGGCGGTGCGGAGAAGGTGAAGGAGGAATGCCGGGACGCGCGCGGGACGCGGTGGCTGGAGGATTTATGGCAGGATTTCCGTTACGCACTTCGCATGGTTCGTCAGCAGCCCGGTTTTTCTGTAGTAGCCATTTTGACCCTCACGCTGGGAGTGGGAGCGTCAACCGTGATGTTCACCGTCGTTAATGGTGTTTTATTAAGGCCGCTGCCTTATCCACAACCCGGCAAACTCGTGGCTGTTCACGGCCACAGCGGCACTTGGAACACAAAAGCGTTTGGCGAACAGAATCTTGCATACCCTGATTTTCTGGATTGCGTGCGCGAGAGCCACTCCCTGCTCCTGGCTGGCTCGCTGTTCAACGGAGGAACGGTTAGCGGATCGGGCGACCCGGAGTATGTCGACCTGCAGGAAATTTCGTCCAATCTATTCTCTGTGCTGCGCGTCAATCTCACGCAAGGGCGCGCTTTCCTGCCCGAAGAAGACCGGACCGGCGCGGCGCCCGTGATAATCCTCAGCTACAGTTTCTGGCAGCGCCACTTCGCAGGACGGCAGGAAGCTCTCGGTGCTTCGGTTACTCTCGACGGAAAACTCTATACGGTTGTTGGCATCACGCCCGCCGGCTTCCGGGTGCGAGACAGCGAACCGGATGTGATGACGCCGCTGGGTCAAGACACTGCAAAATTCCTGCAGAGCCGCGGACCGCATCCGATTGGCGCGGTGGGGCGCTTGGCCCCCGGTGCGACGTTAGCCGAGGCACAGGCGGAGCTGGACTTGCTTGGGCGCCATCTTGCTGAGCAGTACAAAGGCACGAATGCGAATCGCAGCTTCGTCGTGGAGCAACTTCGTCCGAACGTAGGAGATGTTGGCTCGACGCTTTGGTTGCTGCTGGGAGCAGTGGGGCTAGTGCTGTTGATTGCGTGCACCAATGTGGCCAGTTTGCTTTTGGCGCGAGCGGTTTCGCGCGAGCGCGAGTTGGCTATGCGCGTGGCACTCGGGGCAGGCCGCGGCAGGCTCGTGCGTCAATGTCTCACTGAGAGTGCAGTGCTGGGGCTCTCCGGCGGGTTCCTCGGTGTCGGTCTTGCAGCCATTGGGTTCAAGCCGTTTGTAGCGCTTTGGCCGGGAAGTTTGCCGCGCGTCGAAGAGATTCAGCTCGATTGGCGAGTGCTGCTGTTCGCCCTGACGGTCGCGCTGTTGAGCGGCTTTCTATTTGGGCTTGCGCCGGCCTTGCGCGCGCCCGTGCGCGAATTAGAACAGGTGCTTCGTGGCGGCGGACGGAGTGTCGCGGGAAGCTCGCGGCGTCTACACAGCAGCTTCGTGGTCTCGGAGCTGGCGTTGGCGGTCGTGTTGTTGGTGTCGGCGGGAATGCTGGGGCATACGCTACTGCATCTGTCGTCCTTGGATCCGGGAGTGAATTTGCGGAACGTACTGGTCAGCCGCATGGCGCTTTCTCCCTCGACACTCGCCAACACAGATCGCATACGCGCGGCCTGGCAAGACGTTCTGGAACGAGCGCGACGCGTGCCGGGAGTGCAGGCGGTTGCGACCGTCGATACATTTCCGATGCGCCAGGGCTTCAACGAGCTGGGCTACTGGCCGACGGCGGATGTGCCGCCAGAGAATAAGCGGCCAAATGCGCTGGCAACGAGCGTGTCACCGGAATATCTGAACGTCATGGGAATTCCGTTGCGTCGAGGACGATTCGTCACTGACCAGGATCGCGTGGGCAGCGAGCCAGTGGTCGTGATTGATGAGGTTTTGTCGAAACAGGCTTTCGACGGACAGGACCCTATCGGCAAGCGCCTGTGGATGCCGGACATGGACTATGGTCCGTTTGTGGTGGTGGGCGTCGTCGGGCATGTGCGCCACTGGGGACTTGCGGGAGACGATCAGGCGCAGGTGCGCGCACAGTTTTACTATCCGTTCGCTCAACTGCCAGACAAATACTTGAGGCGCTGGTCGGAACTTATGTCCATCGCCGTGCGGACGGAAGTCGCGCCATTGAGCGAAGTCGAATCGCTGCGGCGTGAATTGCGAGGAGCTGCGGGCGACCAGGTACTGTACGGGGTTCATACCATGGAGCAACTGGCCGACGACTCTCTTGCCCTACAGCGGTTTCTTTTATTGCTGTTTGGGATTTTCGCAGGCTTGGCCCTGGTGCTGGCGTGCATCGGGATTTATGGAGTGCTGGCCTATTTGACGGGACAACGTGTTCCTGAAATCGGAATACGAATTGCGCTGGGCGCTAGCCCCAACGGCGTCATGTGGATGGTGCTCAGGCAAAGTCTCGGAATGATTTTGGCCGGCGTTTTTATTGGCACGGCTGCTGCCTTGGCAGCGGCGCGTGTCATGCTGCGGCTTGTTGAAGGCATGCAGCCCACGGAGCCGTCGGCTTTTGGTATGACGATTCCGGTGCTGATCGTTGCCGCGCTATTTGCGAGCTTCCTGCCGGCGCGCCGCGCCAGCCGAGTGGACCCGGTCATAGCGCTACGGCAGGAGTAAGCGCCGCGCTGTACCTGGCGGGAGTCGTTTGAGGGGCTCATCATACGGCTGAGGGCGCATGGGCAGTTCGCGTTGACGCGATGCAGCCCAGGCTCAGACTATCTTGCAGCAACGTTCGAAGCCGCGCGCGGGCCCTGTGAAGCCGGGACTTCGAGTTTCCAATGGACCAATCCAGCATTTTTGCGATTTCCGTGTGCTTGTAACCTTGAATGTCGTGGAGGCTAACGACCAATTTTTGGAATGGGCTGAGCTGCGCCATTGCGCGCTCAAGATTGAGGCGGTCGAGCGAGCCAGCCAAGAGCAAGTCGGTGGAGGCAAACTTCTCGCCGAGGACCGGGCGATCGCTTTCCCGCTCCTCATTTTCCTCAAGAGGAGATTCGAGTGAGTTTTTTCTTCGCAGACGCATGAGCACGATGTTAATCGTGATGCGGTGCAGCCAGGTCGAGAAGGCGGATTCGCCGCGGAAGGTGCGGATCTTGCGCAAGACCACCAAAAATGTTTCCTGGGCCAGATCTTCGGCTTCGGCGGTGTTTCCAAGCATGCGCAAACAAAGACCGTAGACCTGCGCACCGTGCAACTGATAAATGCGTGCGAATGCGGAGGCGTCTCCGCGCTGGGCACGGTCGATGGCTTCCTTTTCCGGCAGTTCAACCAGGCCGGGCCGCTGCCGTTTCGAGAACTCCGTGCAATCGATAAATTCTCGCTGTTCGCTTGCGTGTGAACTCATTCTATTATTCCCCCAATTAGAATTGATCGTGAGCTCTTCCGAACTGCGTACATTAGGCGGGGAACCCGCGTCTTGCCCGACTTGACGTCGTTTGCTGCAGTCTTAAGTGGGGATGGCCGTAAATTCAGGAAGGCAAAAATACGGCCACCGGTAGAACGTTTAACGAGCACTCAGAAATTGAGCTCGAAATGAACGACGTCGGAGACGTGGAACCCATCGTCAATCAGACAGATGTGGTCCCCGACAATGACGTAGCGGTAGTGCCGAGGACAGGGAGGCAACCGCTCGAGAAGTTCCTCGGGGACGGGATGGATGCGATGGCGCAGATCGCGATCGAGAACGATGCCAACCTGAAGTCTGGATTCCAAACCAGGTGGCAGCCTGTCACGGTCGCGAAGGCCTGGTGGGAGATGGCCGTGGCGTTCGGTGTACCAACCCCTGGCGGCTTGGCGATCGCGGTCCTCGAAGCGAGGCCGATCGTGGTCTCTGTCGCGATCTCTGTCGTGATCCTGGGCAAAAGCGCGGCCGCCGACGCACGGCAGAGCGAGGGTGAGAAGGGTTACCGCACCAGTGAGAAGCAGGTTACTTGATTTCATGATTTCCTCCGATAGTTAAAGTGGGCGGGCGGTTGCGAACCGAACAGAAAGAGAGCAGATCGAGCTTCGCTAAACTAGCACGCGAGATCGAGTGCTCGCTTGGGTAAACGGGGGGACCGGCAATTGTCCGGTCCCCTCTCTGTAAGTAAAGTTAGCGCTTAAGTTGTGGAGAAGAAGTTTGTAGGGTGGCGATCAGCTCCTGGGCGGAAGAAGGAGCGGAGCTACCTGGCTCGGAAACGATCTTGGCCGCGGTTACAGAGCTTCCGTAGAGTTCGCGGTTGGCGTGTTCATCAGGACGCAGCGTCGAGCCATCAAGAGAAACACCGGCAAAAACGCCGCGCGCGCGGGAGTAGCTCAGTATTTCGGCCCGCATGTAGGCGTCGGTCTCGGCTGCGGCGGAGCGTCCCTTAGGTCCAGCAGCGGCTGATGCATCGGCTCCGAGTTTTACTTTGCTATGCAAAAGACTGCTGGCGCCGCGATCGTTCATGATCAGAAACACAAAGTCCGTGGCTTCGCCGCCAATTTGAAGGCCAATGCTGCCGCCTTCGAGCGCATACATTGCAGGAGCGCCCCACGGACCTGTGAAATCCTTTCCGGTGCGACAGACCATGGTGCCGCGGCCGTAGCTTCCGCCGACGACGAAAGCGGCCTTCAAGACCGACGGCATAACGACGACGCAGCGGGCTTTATCGATAAGGTCTTGAGGAATATCGTCAGGAACATTGAGGACTTCCTGCATGACCTTTCCCGAGTTCTGAAGCCGATCGTGTTCATCTTTCGCGTTGCTGGGATCTTTTGCGAACAGGAGTGTGCCGAAAGCCAGCAAGCCAGCGGTTAGGAACACCCTGCTGTTTGTGTATTTCATTCTTTGCGCCTCCTTGCGCGAAACGACATAGCCCCTGGGCGTAATTAGAGACTCTCAAGCGGGCTGATCCACTGAGGTTTTTTGTCCCGGCGTCTAAGACGCAAGTTTAGAGCCAGAAGCGCACCAAATGTCATAAGTCGCTTAAAATTCAAGAGCATACGGACGACGAGGAAGAGAGGTAACTGGGAATTTAAAATCCCAAGTGTGTAGATTTTTCCGGCTAAGCGGAGTTCTTGCTCGCGGTCAATTATTTTGGATAGAGCTGATGCCTGAGACTTGGCGTATTTCTTGCGTGGGCGGGAGGATGCCAATATACTTCGCGGCGCTATAGAAGCCGGAACAAATGAATTATGAGCGAGGAGGTTTTCCTGTGATGGAGTTTGCGATGACGAAATTGATGCGCGCGTTTTTGGTAGCGATGATATTCGTGGCGCCGCTCGCCGCGGCTGCCCAGCAAGATTCCTCTACCAAGGACGCTTCCATTGCGCGGAGCAAGGAAGGGAAGAAGCTGTTCGGCTCGGCGGATGCATTGCGCGTGGCGCGTGTGAGCTCGCCACGGATTTCGCCTGATGGATCGCGCGTGGCGTATCTGGTGGCCGAAAACGAGACGGAAAAGGAGCAAACCTGGAAATTTGTGACGCATTTGTGGGTCGTTCCGACCGCGGGACCGGCGAGCGCGGCGCGGCAGTTCACGCGAGGCGAAAAAAGCGTATCGAATGTGGAATGGTCGCCAGACGGGAGAATACTGGCGTTCACAATGGACGCTGGTGAAGAGAAGGAGGCAAAGCCACAGGCGTGGTTCATGTATGCGGACGGCGGTGAGCCGTGGCAAGTAACGAAGCACAAGTCCGGTGTGCGCGGATTTCAGATTTCGCCAGATGGTAAGACGCTTTTGCTCACGGCGACGGCGCCTGTGGATGAAGAAGAAGAGAAGCGCGGCAAGAAGAAGGACGATGCCGTAGTGGTCGATCACGATTTCAAGATGGCGCAGCTCTGGACGTGGAACATCGCCACAGGCGAGGAGAAGCAGATCAGCAAGGGAGATTTCACGGTAAGCGACGCGCGCTGGTCGCCCGACGGCGCGCACGTCGCATTCACAACAAATCCCACGCCGCGCTTGGACGACGGCGCTTTGCAAACGGCATGGGTGCTGGACGTGGCGAGCGGCGCACAGCGAAAGCTGGTGCAAACGGCGGACCCGACGCACACAGCGCGATGGTCGCCGGACGGCAAGTGGATTGCCTATCTGAGCAGCGCCGGGCTGCTGATTTACAAGGAGAATCTTTTTGTTGTGGATGCAGGTGGAGGGGCGCCGAAGAAATTGAGCGGAACGTTTGAGCTGAATGCCGGAGAGCCCGTGTGGTCGAGAGATGGCAAGCAAATCTATTTCAGTTCGGACGACCACGAAGCGCTGAGAGTTTTTGGAGTGGATGTGGCCACCGGAGCGATCCGGCCGCTGACAAACACCACGACGGTGGTCAATCTTGCGGACGTCAGCACAAATGGGCAGACGGCGGTGGGAACGGTGGGTGACCCAACTCATCCGGATGAAGTGTTCCGCAGCGACTTGAGTTTTGGTTCGCTGGAACGCATCACGAATCAGAACGCATGGCTGTCCGAGTACGCGCTGGGGGCGAGCGAAGTTGTTCGCTGGAAGAGCAGCAAGGACGGCATGGAGATTGACGGGATTGTAACCAAATCTGTGGAGTTCGACGGGACGCATAAGGTTCCGTTTCTGCTAAATCCGCATGGCGGTCCGACGGGAGCTTCTCTGCTGTCGTTCAATCCAACGGAGCAAATCATGGCCGCGAACGGGTACATGGTGCTGCAGCCGAATTTTCGGGGATCTTCCGGGCGCGGAGAGAAGTTTGCTATGGCGAACCAGAACGATTGGGGCGACGGAGATTACAAGGACGACATGAGCGGTGTGCAGGCCATGGTGGACAAGGGGTGGGCCGATCCGGAGCGGCTGGGCGCTTTTGGATGGTCGTACGGCGGCTACATGACGATGTGGATCGACACGCAGACGGACAAGTTCAAAGCGATTTCACCCGGAGCGGGGCTGCCGGACCTTTACTCCATGTATTCGCAGACGGACATTCATCGTTACATGACGATGTTCATGGGCATGAAGGCGCCGTGGGACAATTTTCAAGAGTATTGGGATCATTCACCGATGAAATTTGTGGGGAACGTGAAGACGCCGACAATGATCTTGCACGGTCAAGCCGACACACGGGTGCCGATACCGCAAGCTGAAGAGTTTTATCGGGCACTGTATGAAAAACATGTGCCTGTGGAGTATGTGACGTATCCACGAGAGAATCACGGGTTTGTGGAACCGCGGCACATTCAGGATAGATGGCAAAGGTATTTGGTGTTCTTTGGGAAGTACTTAAATAATCCGCCCGTCACAGAATCGAAAGACGTGGTGGCACGTTTTAGCAAGGACTTGCCGCAGTAGAAGCGCCGCCGGCGGACGACCGATCGAAGTAAGAAACTAGAACCCCCAAAAATCAAACGCCAGGGGACTCGTATAGAGAACCCTGGCGCTCGTTTGGTCTCTTACCGCGATTGGCCGGAGACCCCGAGGAAGTGTCACGCGCTCGCAAACGGGAAGCGCGTGACACTGCTCGGAAGACGTTAGAAGTTGATTCGAATGCCCAGTTCGATCGACCGCGGGGAGTTTACCTGGCTGCTTAGAACGCCCCAAGCTGCGGGGTTCCCGAGATTGAGGGATGGGTCGCCGAGCTGGTCATGGTTGAAAACGTTGGAGAAGATCGATTGGAATTCGGCGCTGAAGCGCTCATTGATGTGGATGTTCTTCTTGACCTGGAAGTCGACGTTCCAGAACGGCATGCCGCGAAGTACGCCCCCGCCGCCGGCGCCACCGTCCAGACCTAGAATTGGGTTTCGGGCGCAAGCAAACACCGCTGCGGGGTTCGCGAACATGTTGACATTGCCGGCAGTGCCGACGCCTCCGGAGCCCGAAACGCCGTTGTGGCGCGAGCTGCCGAAGTTGTTGGCGCACGTAAGCACCCCGTTTTCGTCGGCGAAGAAGTTATTGGAATCGCCTTCACCGAAGGCCTGGCTGTCGCCGTTGGTGGTGTTGATCTCCAGAGGCAAGCCGCTGCCGGCAGTAAAGATAGGTGCGAAGGACCAGCCGCCAAGGACGCGCCCAAGCAAACCGTGCTGGCCGTGAAAGAAAGGTGGCTGGTAAACCAGAAGCACGTTGTCCACGAATTTGCGGTCAAAGGGCTGAAGGCCGTAGCCGGCTCCGATGTTGTAAGGGTTGACGGAAGTAAACTCGCTGCTAGCCTGAACCACGTTTACGGTGCCCAGTGCCTTGCTGAAGGTAAAGTTTTGCTGCAATGTCAGGCCATGCCAATCCGCCATTTTGAGAGTGACGAAAGCGGCGTTGTAATTTCCGTAGCCGAGGCTGGCGTTGACGGCGACGCCCGACGACGTTTGTCCGCCGCAGCCGATTTCCGTTCCAACCGTGCAGTTGATGGGAGTGTTCATCATGGTGCGGCCAAAATTGAATCCGCCATTGTCCAGATCGCTCCACATATTCCAAACGTTCTGCTGAGAGAGATTGCCGCCGGCGCCGCCCTCTTTGTCTACGACTGCAGCGGTGCAATTCGCGTACCCGTTGCAGTAACCCGTGCCGGCGAGCGCGGTCTCAAAGAAGGGCTGCGCGGCGAGGCCAGGAAGGGTATTGACTCCGCCCGACTGGGTGCAAGACTTACCAGACTGGACGGCCACGCTGCAGCTCCAACTGTTGCCGAAGCTGCTGGCCATCTCAACAGCGGCATAAGCTTTGGCGAACGACTGGCCACCAAGCGTCATCATAAAAGGCACTGCGTTGATATTGAGGGGCTGATATTCGTGAGTTATGCGGCGGCCGATGTAGCCCACTTCAATCATGGTTTTGGCGTTTAGCTGGCGCTGGATAGTAAGGTCGAACTGGTCAGATTCATCCGGCCGGAAATTCCTGTCCAGGGCCTCGCCGGCACCGGCGGCAATCGCGTTGAAGCCCGGAAAATCGGGCTGCGGAAGGGTCGCGCTGGGCGTGGGAATCGGCGCTGTCGGGCCATCGGTTCCAATTCGGAAGGCATTGAGCGGGGAGGAACCATTGGTGCCTGCGCAAGTCCCATTGCCGGCGGTCGGGCTCTGGGCGTCAATGCACTGAACCGGTTGCATGAGACCGGTGCCGAGAAGCGGAACCAGCACGAGATCGACGCCGTTCAAGCGGCCGAAGATTCTGCTGTAACCGCCGCGCACGACGGTCTTGCCCTGGCCGAATATCCTACCCAGGAGCCCTTCGCTGTAGCTGGGATTCCAAGCTGCTGCGATGCGCGGGCTGAACGCGCCATAGAAGGGATTATAGGGATATTTTTGCCCGCCACCCGTGTTGCCCACAAGGGCAAAGCCGAGTTCGGGGTTGTAAACTTGACCTTGTAACGCAGCATTCTGACGAGCCTTAAGGTACGCCTCGACATCGAGCTGCTGGCCCGCCTGGTCCACCAGTTCAACCTGCCTCCCCAGTTGCTCGACGGGGGGCATCTCCAGCGTCCAGCCCAAACCGTACGTGAGGGTGAAGGTCGGTTTCATGCGCCAGGAATCGCTGAAATAAACGTTGTAGTAGGGAATCGTACTCACATCCTGTGCCGGAGTGAGCGGGGGATTGAGAGTAAGGCTGCTTCCGCTGCGCGTGAATACAGTTTGTGCGATGGATACGATTCCGAGCGCTGCGGCGTAATCGCGTCCGAAGTTGGTTGCATCAGATGCCGCAAGAGTTCCCGGCAGAAAGCCAGTCATATCGATTCCCGAGCTGGAAGCGGTCCCGAGCTCATAGACAGGCTGGAAGTTGATGCCGCCGCCGTTATCGCTACGTTCGTGAAAGTTCCAATTCCGCTGATAGCTGCCGCCAAACTGGAAGAGGTGATTGCCATGCAACACGCTCACGTCATCGCGAACCATGTTGTCTTTGCCATCCCAGAAACGTGTGCGTGTGTTCTGTGTGTCGACGTTGTACGGGCTCAGCGACTGGGATTGCGACTGGCCGAATGGATCAAGTGCGCCGCCCAAACCGGCAATCTGGGGATTGTCTCCCGCCGAGCCCCACTGCCAAAAGTTTCGCAGGAAGCTATAGTGGAAGTCGTTGGTGGTGTTGGTGGAAATGTTGGTGGTCAGAGAGGCCACATAGAACCACGGCACCTGCGGACGAGAAGAAAGTGAAACGGGCGTGCCACCGGTAATGTCAAGCTGGCTATCGGTAGCGCGGACGAGGTGGTAGTAGCGATAGCTGGTCATGAAGTGCCACTTGGAGCCGAAATCGTGATCCAAGCGAGCGACGCCGAAGTTGCTGGTCTGAGGAACAGCCATGTTGCCTGTGAAGACGCCAACATTGCCGGCTCCGGTGGCGTTAACGTCGCAGAGTGAGAGGCCGTTGCAACCTGTGGCGTTCGGCAGCGGCATTGTGGACCACATCTGCGCGACCTGGGAGTTGATTCCGATGCCCCTGGGATCAAGAGTCGATCCGGGATAAACAGTGCCGTTGAAGGTCACGGCCGTGGGGTTCAGGTTGTAATACTGTCCACCGAAAAAGAGCAATCCCGCGCGCATGGAAGCGGTTGGAACGTCTCTGCTAACCGTTTCCGATTGCGGCCATCGGAAGCCTTCATAGTTGGCGAAGAAATAGGTCTTGCCGCCGAGAATTTCCTTGGGGATGATCGGGCCGCCACCGGCGATGCCAAAGCGGCTGTAATGGTAGCTGGGAACTGGAACACCCGCGGAATTATTGTCAAATGTGTTTGCGGACCAGTTGTTGTCCAGATAATATTCGTAGCCCGTGCCGTGCCACGCGTTGGTGCCGCGCTTTGTCACCATGGACACTTGGGAACCAGCAGAACTGTTGAAGTCCGCGGTCTGATTCGTAGTGCTGACCTTAAACTCCTCAATACTATCGATCGGAGTCGGCATGACCCCGGTAGGGCCGCCACCCGCGTTTCCGGTGACTTGGTTCCTGATGAGGCCGCCGGTGACATCACCGGCGAAGCTGGGCGTGTAGATATTCATGCTGCCATCCATGTCGTTGGTGTTTTGGCCACCGTCGAGTTGGAAGGAGTTTTGATCCATCGCAACGCCAGCTACGCTGCCATCAGGGGAAACACCAGGCTGCAAGGTAAAGAAGGTAGCCGCGTCACGGCTGATACTCGGGAGTGATTCCAAAGCTGTTCCCGAGATGGTGTTGCCTACCGTGGCGTTGAGAGTCTGGAGTTCGGCATTATTGGCCGTCACTTCGACGGTTTCCGCAACGGAACCCACTTCGAGGGTGACGTTGAGAGTAAGCGCGGTGCCTACAGTCACCGCTTGATTCGTGAGCTTGGAAATACGAAATCCCTGTTTGTTTACAGAGACATCGTAAGTACCGGAGGGGACATCGACGAAGAGGTATCTTCCATTTTCGTTAGTGGAGACCGTTCGGGGAATGTTTGTCGCTTTGTCAGTAAGAGTGACCGAAGCGGCCGCAATGGCCGCGCCCGAAGGATCAGAGATGGTTCCGGCGACAGTGCCGGTTGACGCGCTCTGCGAACGTAAAGCTGAGGGAAGGACAGCAAACAAACAGACTAAAAGGCCGATCACAATTAGCGATCGTTTACGTAACATTTAGGATCCTCCAGATGGTTGCATCGCGTAGATATCAAAACAAAATCCAGGATTATGAAATTGCACGGCATTTGCGCCGCGGTTCATCCGGCGGCTTAAGTGCAAGCGTCATACCAATGAGAAGTTATTTCGTCTTAACGTGTTATCAACAACTTCGGGAGGGTCGCAAAAGTGAAAATATGAATTCGTGAATCTAAATCAAGATGCTTCGATGCGTATGTACAGGAGTTCGCACCTCTAAATTGCCTGCTTGTCTCTGTACGGTGTTAAATCGTCCCAATGGGGAGGGAACTCTGAAATATTCCAGAAATTAAAGATTGTTAGTAACAGGGACTCATCGCTTACAACAGTAGGAGGAGATACCAAATGTAAATCAGTTCTAGCGGAACGAGAATTATTCCAAAACTGGAATCTAAATCTTGAGTATATGAATTGAGAAAGCGGCGAAGGAAGATGGCCAGAGAATGAAGTGAGGCTAGCTCAGCGCATTAGTTAATCCACCAATCCTTAGGGACTTTCGCTGAAACTCAGGCAGGCATCACTCCTCAACAAACGAATCAGTGCCGATCCAGGACCGAGCGAGGGACTTCAAATTATTTCTGTAAGTACGTGACACGGCAAATTCCCGGCCCCCAGAGATGCGTAGCGTGTATTCACCGTTGGCGCCGGTGCGGATTTCTTCGACACAGGCGGCGTTTACCAGGACGGAGCGGTGGACGCGAACGAAGCCATAAGCCATAAGCTTTCTGGCGATACTCGAGATCGATTCTCGTAACAAGTAGGACTCCGACTGGCTTTGCAACAAGACGTAGTTGCCCTCTGCTTCGACAGCGAGGATCTCGGCGGGATTTATGAGGAGAATTTTGCCCTTGGTCTTAATGGCGATTTTAACCGGCATCTGGGGCGGCCTCTCCAATCGCGGACGAAGCTCGGCGACTTTCGCGGTTTTTTCGGCGCCCGCGTGGTGAGCGGGAGGGAGCAGGGCGGCGTCGCCGGAATCCTCCGGCGAAACGTTCAGTTCGATCTCGGCGAGTTTGGCTCCAGATAGGTCGGTCATATTCCGTCTCGTGCGCTAGTCCAATTCAAGCTTCCACGCAAAACACACGTGCGTTTCGACAGAGCCGTGCGATACGGCAACCGGTTGAGAGTTTGCCTCTGAAGAAAGCGAGTGTCGCCCAAGATCGTATGAGTAAGAACAAAATCGCATGAATATCATGCGGAACCCGCTTTCGGAAATCCGGTGCTCGAGCGCAAGAAACTCGCGCAGCTGCAATCCGCGGAGAGGCTGCATTCCGTCGGTTGAATCCTTCATCAAGCGTTTCTGAGTTCCTGCGGCGACGCCCCTAAAAAGCGGCGAGTGTGCATCGCGAGATGGCTCTGATGACAAAAGCCATTTTCCAGTGCGATCTGCCCAATCGGCAGCTTCCCTTTACGCAGCTGCATTGCCGCGCGTTTCACGCGCCGGCGAATCAAATATTGGTGCGGCGGCAGACCCAGCGATTTACGAAACAACATTTTAAAATGTGAAACGCTGAGTCCTGCGGCGTCGGCGATCTCGCGAAGCGTAAGGTCGCGCCCAAGGTTATCTTCGATATATCCAAGCACAATCTTTAACTTGCGGCCGGGCATGGCAGCCTTTGTGGTTCGAGAGGTGTTCGCCAGCGAACTGTGATTTCGCACAATGCGTGCCGCAAGTCCGGTTGCCAGAGCCTCCAAATAGGAGGAACCGCTCGGATAACCATCCTCCATTTCAGCTTTTAGAGCCCATCCGATATGTTCGATTTGCTGGTCGCGTGCTTGAAACCGGTTCCACACTTGGAGCCTGGCTGGATCTCCGCCGGAATCTTCGACCACGGATTGTAAAACGCGAAGTTTGAGGCCAATCACAAGGGCCGTATCGCGGGATTTGAGTTCCCAGGTGCCTCTGAGGTTTGGCGGGATGATTTCCAAATCACCGTGGATCGTGGTGCCGCGATGTCGTTCACCGCCGCGGCGGCAGTCAACATCCACAGAAGGTCCGACATGGAGGGAGATCACGACGCCGGGCGACCCGGTGAATTCGACCATTCCGGGTTCATCCGAGATCAGACTGAGACGGAGATTTTCTGTAACACCGACAAGTTCATCTGGGTTGGGTTGGGAGGTTCGGTAGTTGAAGAAGGTCTTCGCGCAAGCACCCATACTGGGGATCCCCTTTGTTGCGACCACGCGAAATTCAGTCCGAATCGCTGCGCCCTCCATCGCAGCCATTCTCGTCCGGCGACACCTATCCTGCGCCCTCAGAAGCAAAAACGCCTCCGGAGGTTGCCTGCCGCATCACTCCTATGACGTATCGTCTGCGCAAAGGTTACATCGAATTTATGGTTTGTATTCGCAATCGGACGCGGATGAGGAACTCGCTTAAGGTGAAAGCAGAAACGCGCCGATTTCCGAGTTAAAGCGATCTCGGTCCTCGATGTTGGAAAGATGCGCGGCATTAAGCTCAGCGTAGCTCGCCCGCGCGATGTGCTCTGCCAGGAAGCGGCCGTCGGCGGGAGTTGTGGCAGCGTCGTGTGTCCCTGAGATCACTAGAGTTGGGACGCGAATCCCGGCAACGGTTGCACGAGCGTCGAAGTCGCGAACGGCGGCGCAATTCGCGACGTAGCCATCGGGATTCGCGCTTTCGAGCATGCGCTGCGTCGTGGCGACAATGTCGGGAGACTTGGCGCGGTACTCTGCGGAAAACCAACGTTCCATGACGGCCTGGGAAATCGATTTCATGCCGCTTTTGCGAACGGTCTCGATGCGTGGATTCCACATTTCCGGAGTGCCGATTTTCGCAGCTGTGTTGCACAGAACCAATTTGTGGAGTCGAGCCCCAGCGTTAAGCGCGAGCCACATTCCCGTTTGGCCGCCCATGGACAAACCGCAAAAATAAACACGTTCGAAGCCCAATTTGTCGAGCAGAGCGAGAACATCGCGAGCAAGCTGCTCGATGGTGTACGGCCCTGACGTGACAGACGATTGGCCGTGACCGCGAGTGTCATAGCGCAAAACGCGAAACGCCGTCTGAAAAACCGGCATCTGCGGATCCCACATGGAGAAATTCTCGCCGAGGGAATTCGAGAACACCAGCGCCGGGGCGTTTGCGGGACCGGCGAGATCGTAGTGGATACGAACATCTTGCAGTTGGGCGAAGGGCATGGGCTCACTTTTAAACGCGCTCGAGGATAACTGCAATGCCTTGTCCAACGCCGATGCACATGGTGCAGAGCGCATACTTACCGCCGGTGCGCAGCAGCTGGTACATCGCCGTAGTAATAAGACGCGCGCCGCTGGCACCCAGAGGATGGCCGAGGGCAATCGCGCCGCCGTTGGGATTCACGCGCGGGGCATCCTGGGCCACGCCAAGTTCATGGAGGACAGCGAGAGCCTGAGACGCAAAGGCTTCATTTAGTTCGATGACGTCCATTTGGCCGATCGTCAAATTTGTTTTGGCAAAAACTTTTCGAGAAGCGGGAGCAGGCCCCATGCCCATGATGCGTGGCGCCACGCCAGTTGCGGCGGCAGCGACGATGCGAGCTTTGGGAGTTAAACCATGCCGTTTGGCCGCGGATTCCGAAGCAAGAAGCAAAGCACAAGCGCCATCGTTGACGCCGGAAGCATTCCCTGCGGTCACCGTACCGCCCTGTTTCACGATCCCGGGCAACTTCGCAAGAGCAGCCAGCGACGTGTCCGGGCGCGGGTGTTCATCCGCGCTGAAAAGAATGGAGTCCTGTTTTTTTTGAGGAATCGGGACCGGCACAATTTCTTGCGCGAGAAGTCCGCTGCGAATAGCAGCTGCCGCTCGTTGCTGGCTTCGTAGCGCGAATGCGTCTTGATCCTCGCGCGAAACATGGAATTCCTCGGCCACCATCTCCCCGGTTTCCGGCATCGAATCGACGCCGTACTTTGCTTTCATGAGGGGATTGATGAAGCGCCAGCCGATTGTGCTGTCTTCAATTTTCGCTGTGCGGGAAAACGGCGCGTCAGGTTTGCCCATCACGAAAGGGGCGCGCGACATGCTTTCGACTCCCCCTGCGATGATAAGGTCTCCTTCGCCGCATTTAATCGCGCGCGAGGCCGTGGCCACGGCATCCATGCTTGAGCCGCAAAGACGATTTACCGTGACTCCGGGGATTTCTTTGGGTAGTCCCGCCAGAAGCAAGGCCATCCTTCCGACGTTGCGGTTGTCTTCGCCAGCTTGATTGGCGCAGCCGTATACAACGTCGTCGAGCGCGTTCCAATCGACCTCGGGATTGCGCTCGATCAGGGCTTTGATGGGGATGGCCGCCAGATCGTCAGTGCGAATCGAGGAGAGCATCCCGCCATAACGTCCGATGGGCGTTCGAATCGCGTCGCAAATGTAGGAAGCTTCCATCGAGGCCGTTCAAGGTTCCTTAAACGTTCTATCCTAACAGGAAGAGTCCGGCCTGCAAAAACCATGGTGCATGTGCGATGTGCGAACCCGTGGCATGGAAACGATAGTTAAAGACGGCTGGCGCGTGGGCTCCGAGACTTCGCGATGCGAGAATGGGAGGCAGCCCGGTTGCTGGATCCTTGCATCCGCGACAAGATTGACGAGAAAATGGGCCCCGTTTGGTGGTAGCGGGAGGGGAGTATTGACTTGAATGGATTGATGGACAGGGCTCACAAAAGGAGAGTGGCCATGAAGTTTGCAAGAGTTTTAATGACTGTGGCGCTGCTTTGTTCGCTGGCAGCGGCGCACACAATGGCGCAGACGAAGTCAACCGAGGAGGTCACGGCGCTCTTACACCAGTTTATGCAAGCTGCCGGCCGCGGCGATCGGGCCATATTTGACAAGTTTTTTGCCGACGACGTGATTTACACCAGAGCAACAGGTGCGGTGATCACTAAGGCCGATATCATGGAGAGCCTTGGTAAGCCGACCCCTGCAAGCGAGGGGAAGGCCGCCTATTCAGCGGAGGATATTACCGTCCACGAATATGGAGACACAGTGATTGTCGCCTTCAGACTCCTGGGCAACACAACGCATGTCGACGGAAAAGTAGAAACAGCTCAGTACAGAAATACCGGAACCTTCCTGCGGCGAAACGGCCGGTGGCAAGCGGTGGCGTGGCAAGCCACAAAAATCAGCCCGGCAGGAAAAACGAACTGATGCGCGACTGTCTTGAAAATTGCGCTGAGCCGGGCTGATGCGCGATGCTACCTGCCCCTGACTTCCAAGGGCTGAAGCAGCTTGAACGTGAGGGCAGTTTCCGCGGGCAGCGTGATTTCGCGGTTTCCTGTGAGACCTGCGCCGCCCGTGCCTGCTGCCGCGCCGATCAATGCGCCAATGGCCGCGCCCTTACCGCCGCCGGCAACGGCTCCAATCGCTGCGCCTCCACCAGCTCCGCCGCCAACCATCGCCGCAGTGCGTTTCCCTTTGCCGGTAGACGTCACGGTGTGAGCGGAAGTTTGAATTTCGTAGTTCCGCTCGCCCACAGTAACGGAGGTCAGCTCCAGTGCGAGAACCGCGCCTCCCTTGAATCGGCCGGCGGGCTTAGCATCTTTCACAATGCCAGTTGCACGCGCACCTTTGGGGATGGCCAACCTTCCGTCGACTTCCACGGGAACTTGCACGGTCGCCGCGAACGTCTGGCCCGTCGTGCTGCTCTTTGACCCCACGGGCTCATCCAGAACGACAGAGATCGCCGTATCCGCGGGAACTACAATGGGCTTCGGTCTTGATGCGACTTCTTTCTTTGGAGCGGCCGAGCCTGACGGCGAAGAACTGTCTGGAGATGATGCCGTATCTGAACTGGCCGTCTGATTCGCAGACTTGGTGCAACCGGCTAAGGCAAAAGCAAACGACAAGACAAACAGGGGTCCGGCAATGAGCGGACGATTCATGGTATTCCTCCGTACTACACGTTCTTTTTCTGAAGATACTACGATTTATCTCGAAGTCAAACAAAGCAGATCGCCGAGTTTATACGGCGGCACTGGCAGCCCCGGATGTCGCCCCGCTTAATTTTAGCGTTATGACATTTCAGCGCTGGAATCAGTCTCGTAAACAACCATGAGCATGACGGGCAACTCGCGCTTACGCCAGACTCCGCAACAGGATTCAGTCAGGGGATACCCTTTGCGTCATCGCGATTGGACGCTTCGTTGACAACTCTCCCGCTCATCCTCAATATGCTCTTACCCCTTCCAAATTTATTATTCGGTGAGCGCCGATGCGTATTCTTGTCGCAGAAGAGGACGCACCGCTGGCGGAGTTTCTCCATCAGCGGTTGCAGCAGGAGCAGTTTTCCGTGCAAATGGTCAAGGACGTTGGGGAAGCCCAACGGCTCGCTTCTGACCAGCCCTACGATTTTGTGATTCTCGGTCTAAATTTGCCGACGGAAGGCGATCTCAACGTCCTTCGCAACATTCGTGCGAAGAAGCCGGACCTGCCCGTTCTCACGCTCACAGCAACGAATCAAGTCGAAGATCGCGTCCGTCTGCTCGACGCCGGCGCCGACGATTCCTTGGCAAAGCCATTCGAATTCGCCGAGCTGGCTGCGCGTATTCGCGCCGTGCTACGCCGAGGAAACCGTCCTACCCGCGCTGTGCTGAAGGTCGGCGACCTAGAAATCGATCGTGTGGCCCATGTCGTCCAACGCGGGGGCCATCCTATCGATCTCAGCCCCAAGGAGTTCACCCTCCTCGAATTCCTCATGCGCCATGAAGGCCAGGCCGTTACGCGCACCGCGATCGTCGAGCAAGTGTGGAAACTCAATTTTGACACCATGACCAATGTCGTGGATGTCTACATCAACTATCTCCGCCGCAAAGTCGACTCCGGCTATGACCGCCCTCTTATTCGCACCATTCGTGGCGTTGGCTATCAAATCGGGGGTAGCGGCGCCCACAACTAGCGGCTTCAGCGGGATTTCGCCCGTTCATCTGCCTACTAGGCTCTGAAATGGAAGGGAATCGTCTCCCCTCCTATACGCCAACGCCAAGCTTGCGCTCTACGCCGCTACCTAAGGCACAGATATTAAACAACTTAACGGTTTTTCGTTTCTACCCTTTCGATGGCCTACTCAGTGAGGTTGCGTTCGCCAAGCCCGAGCAACTTCTTTTCCACTCTGGGGTTCTACAAAGTGGGAGTCATATGTAGTAGATACGCTCCCGCCGGCCGGAACCTCCGAAGGTCCGGACCAAAGATAAGGTGACCAACCATGTCGAAGACCACTCTTACTGGAAAGTTCAGGCTTGCCCTGCTTCTCTGTCTCACCGGTCTTCTCTGCTTTATGGCTCCGAATGCGCCCGCCGGTCAAAGCGACCAAACTGACGCAGGCGACCCACCGACCCGTGTTGCTCGCCTTAGCTATCTCGATGGCTCGGTTTCTCTTCAGCCAGGCGGCGAGGGGGACTGGGGCAGCGCAGCACTCAATCGTCCCTTGACCATCGGCGATAAACTCTGGACCGACAAAGATTCCCGCGCTGAATTGCAGACCGGTGTAGTTTCCATTCATCTCGGCAGCATGACGGCACTTTCCTTCCTCAATCTCGATCAAAACATTACCCAGATGCGCCTTGCCGAGGGTTCCATCAACTTCCGCGTCAAGGAAATTCGCGAAGGTGACGTCTACGAAGTTGATACGCCCAATCTGGCTTTCACCATTAGAGAAGCCGGCGCGTTCCGCATTGACGTAAACGAAAACGGCGAATCCACCGGCATTACAGTCATCCGCGGGGAAGGGCAAGTAGCCGCCAGCGGAAAGACTTACGATATCCAAGCTGGTCAACGCGGCGCATTCAATGGCACGGATGATGTCCAGTCCGCGATCACGCAGGCGCCCGCACAGGACGGGCTTGATCAGTGGGCTAATGATCGCGATTTGAGGGAACAGGACTCTGTCTCCGCGCGATATGTTCCACCGGAAACGCCCGGTACCGCCGACCTCGATAACAACGGAACTTGGAGCGAGGAGCCGGATTATGGTCATGTTTGGTACCCGTCCGAAGTCCCAAATGATTGGGCTCCTTATAGCAATGGTTATTGGAGCTACGTAGGTCCCTGGGGCTGGACTTGGGTGGACTATGCTCCTTGGGGTTTTGCTCCCTTCCACTATGGACGCTGGTCTTATATTGGCGGCAGGTGGGGCTGGTGCCCTGGGCCGATCGTTGGGCCCGCCATCTATGGACCGGCATTCGTTGGTTTTCTCGGCGGAGGCTTCGGCTTCGGTGTCGGGTGGTTCCCATTGGGCTTTGGTGAACCGTTCAACCCGTGGTTTCGTTGCGGCCGTGGCTTCGTCGAACGGATAAACGTTCGCAACACTTTTATCCGCAATCGCGGGATCTTTAATTCTGGCAACTTCCACAATTTCGACTACGCCTACGCTCGCAATGCTCGCGCAGTGACCGCTGCTTCACGCGGCGAATTCACTGGAGGCCGAGCAATTAATCGCGGTGCCGCTCGACTGACCGACGCTTCGCTGCGTGGCGCGCGCGTGACAAATGATTTGCGCCTCTCGCCGGGCAGGCAAAGCTCATTCGGAGCTGGATCCGCAAGAGGCAACGTCGCCCGGCCGCCGATGTCCGTCCAGAACCGCTCCGTCATGGCGCGCACAGCGCCGGCCAGGGGCGCATCGCAGATGCGGGTCCGCACTATGAATACCAGCGGGCTGACTCCTGGGCGAGCAGGGAACTTCTCGCCAAATACAGGCTCGAATCGCTCCCCAAACAACGGCGGAGCTTTCACAAGACAGAACGACCTATCTCGAAATCGTCCGCCATCCTCAGCCGGCAATGACATGCGGATGCAGAACAGCAGCCCGAATCGCGCTTCCAGTCAGCGTGTGACTAACGGCACGCACACTTGGGAAGCTCAAGGCAGTGCGACGGACCGCGGGCGCGGCCCGCAGGGCTTTGGCAGCTCCAACAGTTCCAACAACAATTCCAACAACTCCCGTATGTCCGAGCGCACGAATCGTCAGGATCGCCCGCCAGGGGCCGGTTCAGGAGCCTCGGCAAACTATGGAGGGTCGCGCTCTAACGGCCCCGCCGATCGTCCTGCCTATTCTGGCGGCAATCGCTCTTACCAGCCGCCTCAGCGCACCGCGCCTTCGTACAATGGCGGCAACTCACCGCAAGGGCGTTCTAACTCCGCGCCCTCTCGTTCCTATTCCGCTCCTAATCGGAGCTATCCCGCGCCGAGCCGATCGTATTCAGCGCCCCCGCGTAATTATTCAGCACCGAGCCAATCGTATTCTGCGCCCCAGCGTAGCTACTCAGCACCGAGCCGCGGTTATTCCGCCCCTCAACGTAGCTACTCTGCACCGAGCCGTTCTTATTCCGCGCCCCAACGTAGCTATTCCGCACCCTCTGCCCCCAGCCGTTCCTACTCTGCCCCGAGCCGCAGTTCCGGTGGCGGAGGCGGTGGTGGTGGCAGCTCTCGCGGCAGCGGCGGTGGCGGCGCATCGCACGGTGGTGGAGGCGGCGGTGGGGCATCGCACGGCGGTGGTGGTGGCGGTCGGCCACATCGATAAGAAACTCGGCACTATTTACTCGCTAGGCCCGCTTCTTTGTAAAACGCGGGCCTTTTTCTTCGTTCACTTCACCTCCGCCAATCGCAAACCTTGCTCCACAACTCCAGTCACTCTCGCGTGTTTAATCAATAGCTGCTCTCCGGGACAGTTCTTTTTTCGACAAAAGTAGTACGGCTGGGTCCCGGTTTTGCCAGTGGAGGATGCTACTGTTTGAGTTACACCACGGTTTCACGGCCTATGAGCCAGGCGCTCATTGGCCCGGGCATTACACAGGTCTTGCACCACTTCATCAGGGCCACTTGCGGCCCTGGCAATTCAGGAGAGAGGTGATCGCACATGAAACGATATGCGCTCCATTTGATGGCTCTGCTCAGCTTTACTCTTGCCGCGGCCTTACTTGCACCGCGGCCCGCCGCAGCCGACGATGACGATCCGCCGGGCCGGGTCGCTCGGCTAGGTTTCATACAGGGGACCGTTTCGTTCGAGCCCGCAGGAACCGAAGACTGGGTTTCAGCCGTTGTCAACCGCCCACTCACTACTGGCGATAAGCTCTGGAATGACAACGATTCACTGTCCGAGCTGAACATGGGCTCGGCAACGATTCGTCTTGGGAGCAACACCGGTTTTTCTTTCTTGAACCTCACCGACAATATGGCACAGATTCAGCTGACCGAAGGCACGCTGAATATTCGCATCCTTCGCCTTGAGGATGACGAAACCTTCGAGGTCGATACTCCCAATCTCGCCTTCACTCTTCTTCGTCCCGGCGAATACAAGGTCAACGTCAACGAAGCCGGCGATGCCACTGTAGTTCTCGTCCGTGCTGGCCAGGGAGAAGTCACCGGCGGCGGCTCCGCTTACACCATCCATCCTCGCGAAGTCGGCACTTTCACAGGCACGGACCAAATCGACGCTGACGTTCAAGCGTGGGACAACACTAGCGATGATTTTGACAACTGGTGTTCCGAGCGCGACAGCCGCTTCGAGCACTCCGTGTCCGCTCGCTACGTCTCCCCTGACGTCATCGGCTATGAAGACCTCGACGACAACGGTGGCTGGCGTCAGACGCAGGACTACGGTGCTGTCTGGTTCCCGCGCGTAACGGTTGTCGGCTGGGCTCCCTATCATTACGGCCATTGGGCTTACATCGCTCCCTGGGGCTACACCTGGGTCGACGATGCTCCTTGGGGCTTTGCTCCCTTTCACTACGGACGCTGGGTGACCGTTGGCGGCGTCTGGGGTTGGGTTCCAGCCCCGCCGCGTTCCACAGTTGTCGGCGTCGCTTACGTCCGGCCCGTTTACGCACCCGCCCTCGTTGCCTGGGTTGGCGGCCCGCACTTCGCCGTAGGCGTCGGAGTCGGCGGTGGCAGCGTCGGCTGGTTCCCGCTTGGTCCGCGCGAAGTCTACGTGCCTTCGTATCACGTCAGCCGCACTTACGTGACGAACATCAACGTTTCTAACACCCGCGTGGAAACCACGGTCGTGAACAACTACTACAACACCACGGTGATCAACAAAAACGTCACTCACGTCACCTATGTCAACCAGCGTGTTCCTGGCGCCGTGATGGCCACTTCCAACGAAGCATTCACATCCGCACGATCGGTTTCTCGGAATTCAGTGATCATCAACCAGAGGGAAGTGGCCAGCGCTCGCGTTGGGTTTGCACCTCCCACGGTCGCTCCTTCGAGACAGGCTGTGCTCGGCGGCGGGGTCGTCGTTCGAGCCAGACCTCCCGTCATCGTGGAGAATCGCGTCGTCGTAGCGAGGCACACTCCGCCTCCTCCGCCACCTTCATTCGACAGACAGCAGCAAGCAATTCGAGCCAATGGCGGCCGGCCTCTGGCTGTTTCTCAAATTCGCCAGATCCAACCCGAGAGGGCTGAAGCTCGCTCCAATTTCAGAATCGCTCCAGTGGCCACCCCGCGAAACATCCAAGCCGACCGCGCCGCTCAGCCTAACACCAACAGAGGTTTTCGGCCGAACGACGACAGAACTACACAGCCCAATCCCAATCGAGATACTCGGCCCAATTCAAACCGAGATGGTCAGGCCAACTCAAACCGAGGTGCTCGGCCTAATTCAGACCGAGATGTTCAGCCCAACGAGAACCGCCCGATGAACCCTGGCAATGCCGTCAACAATTCCGGAAACCCGCCTGCCACGGGCACGCACGAAAGGGTTTACACAGATCGTCCGCAAAATACGCGGCCCACGACACCCGCTAACACTCCGAGCACCCCTGTCGTCACCACGCAACCTGACACCAACAGAACTGTTCAGCCCAACCAGAACCGCCCGATGAACCCTGGCAATGCCGTCAACAATTCCGGAAACCCGCCTGCCACGGGCACGCACGAAAGGGTCTACACCGATCGTCCTTCAAATGCCGCGCCTACAACATCTACAAACGCTCCGAACACTCCTGTCGTTAATCCGCAACCCGAACCGAGGAACCAACCGGAGCCACAAAATCTCCGAGGGGAGCGGCCAGGCGCAGGCCGGCCAGTTACTCCTCCGAGCAACGCCACGAATCCAATTAACGTTAATCCGCGGCCCGAACCGAAGAACCAACCGGAACCCCAAAATCTCCGGACGGAACGGCCGAGCGCGGTTCGGGCAGTTACTCCTCCGAGCAACGCCACGAATCCGAATAACGTCAATCCGCAGCCCGAACCGAGGAACCAACCGGCGCCCCAGAATCTCCACAGTCAGCAAAATCAGGAGCGCCCAAGATACGACCAGCAGAAGCCTCAACCTCGACAACAGGAAGAAAAAAAGAAGGATCAGAAACCTGCAAAGCCTCCGAAGGAAGACAAGCCTTCGAAGAACAACAAATAGCCTCTTTTTTCGGATCCGATTTCCGGGCGGGTCGCGCGCCAAACGGCATGCGCCCCGCTCGTCTTATTTGCGCCTCCTAATTCGCGCCCCGAAGTGAAATTATCAACCCATCTCGCGTAAGATTCTTGCTCCCGGGCATGACCGTCAAATCCCCACCTCCGCGCGCCGCCAAACGAGCATCTCCCGCCAGGCCCCCTATCTCGATATTTGTCATTCCCGGCCTTCCAGAAATTCGCAGAGGCCACCACCTGGCCAACCTGCTGGTTCTGGCTGCTCGTCGCGCAAAAATCGCCTTCCAAGACGGGGACATTCTCGTCGTCGCTCAAAAAATAATTTCAAAGGCCGAAGGCCGTACCGTCCATCTCTCTAAGATCCGTCCTTCCTCTCAGGCGGCAATGTTGGCGAAGAAACTCTCCAACGATCCTCGCTTCATCGAAGTCGTCCTCCGCGAGTCTCGCCGTATCGTTCGCTCCGACCGCGTCCTGATCGTCGAAACCTATCACGGTTTCGTCTGCGCCAATGCGGGCGTCGACCATTCGAATGTCCCTCGCCGTGATAGCGTCACACTGCTCCCGAAAAATCCCGACCGCTCCGCCCGCCGCCTGGCCACAGCGGTCAGCAAACAAACTAGTAAACGTCTGGCCGTCATCATCAGCGACACGTTCGGCCGTCCCTGGCGCTTGGGTCTGGTTAACGTAGCCATCGGCGCATCGGGCGTCCCTGCGCTTGTCGATCTTCGTGGCACGCGCGATCGCCACATGAAACTTCTCCGCGCCACGGTTCTCGCCGTCGCCGACGAACTAGCCTCAGCCGCTGGTCTCCTGATGGGCAAAGCAGCAGGGACGCCCGTCGTCGTTATTCGCGGCTACCGCTATCGCCCCGCACAAGATCCCGCCTGCCGCATCATCCGGCCCCCCAAAGAAGATCTCTTCCGCTAGCTTGTATCGCTCAGCCTCCCGCTGCAAGCTTCCCACTCAACACGCTTCCTCTGCTCGCTACTCACTATTCACTGCCCACTAATCACTAGTTTAGTCTTCTGCTCCCCATCCCAGTTTTCCACTTGCGAGAATCTCCTTCCGCCGGGCATCCTTGACTCCTCCATGTCTCTCTCAAAAAAACTCACGGTCACGGCACTCGCCGGCGGTATCGGCGCATCGAAGCTTCTCCTCGGCCTCTCCCATGCGATGGATCCTCGCGACCTCACCGTCATCGTTAACACCGGCGACGACATCGTTATGCACGGTCTGAAAATTTCTCCCGACTTGGACATCGTCACCTACACGCTCGCCGGAGTCGTCGATCCCACGAAAGGCTGGGGCATGCGCGGCGAGACTTTTCATTTCCTCAAACGCCTCGCCATATACGGTCGCGAAACTTGGTTCAATCTCGGCGATCGCGATCTCGCCACGCATATTCACCGCACCGCGATGCTTGCCCAAGGAAAAACTCTCACCCAGGCGGCCGACTCCATTCGTCACGCTCTCGGCGTCAAATCTCGCATTCTCCCCATGTCCGATCAACCCATTCCCACTATCATCGAAACCCGCGACGGGAACATGCATTTTCAGGAATATCTCATCAAGCATCGCACCGAGCCGGGAGTCCGGGGCATTCACTTCGCAGGCATAAAACACGCGCACGCCGCTCCCGGCGTCCTCGAAGCCATCTGCGACGCCGGTCGCGTCATCATCTGCCCCAGCAATCCGCTCATCAGTATCGGCCCGATTCTCGCCGTGCCTCGCATTCGAGAACAATTGCGCGCCCGCAAGGAAAGCGTCATCGCCGTCTGTCCGATTGTCGGCGGTAAATCCCTAAAAGGTCCCAGCGACAAAATGCTCATCCAGCTCGGCTCCGGCTCCTCCGCCTCCGCCGTTGCTAAGCTGTACGCCGATTTCACCGGCACCTTCGTCATCGACCGCCGCGACGCCTCCCAAGCCGATACCATCCGCGCTCTCGGCATGCGCGTCGCCATCCTACCCACCGTCATGCGCACTCGCTCTGACAAACGCAAGCTCGCCCGCGCCCTCCTCGCCCTTTGACGGACTGCTCGCCTATCCTCGAGCCCTTGCAGCCCTTCGCTGGTCACGGCTCAAATGTAAGTTTCCGATAACTTGGCCGCTCCGCCATTTGCAGAGCCCGGAATTCAACTCATGGAAGCTAGCAGTTGCACTACGCTTCTTCCGGTACTGGTACTCAGTTGAAAAGATCGTCTTAGGAAGAAAAATCTCCGCAAGCCTGCGACTTTTAATGGGTCTTTGGGTTTGGGTCGAGCAACTACGGTCCCGCCCGAATGTGTCCAGTTGGGAGCTTCCGGACGAGCCGTCGTAGAAGCGGCTAGCTCGCCTAGCCGTTGATTGATAACGACAATCAGGAGGAAGACCATGAAACGACTCATCGTCATGTTGGTGAGTGCGGTGGCGCTACTGGTGTTGGCGGAGGGGGTCCATGCTCAGGATCAACTCGTACCGGCCGGTACGCTTCTGCAATGCACCATGAACGAGCCGAATTTCTCTTCGGCGACTGCGGCTGTTGGTGATCCGGTGTTATGTCACTTGAGAACCATGCAGGAGTTCGGCAGGCCCCTGTTCCCCAGAGGCAGCATGCTGGGTGGACATCTCGAGGCAGCCAAGGACCCTGGGCATTTCTTCGGCAAGGGCTACTTGCAGATCACGTTTGACCGGGTGATCCTTCCGAGCGGAGATTTGCCCGTCCCGGCTAAGGTCATCATGGCCCGCGGCTATAAGGTGGACAAGCAAGGCAGCATCGACGGCAAGGGGCATCCGAGACGTGACGTTGTCGAGTGGATGCTTCCACCCATGTGGCCGTGGAAGGTGATCAGCTTGCCGTTCCGTGGGCCAAGGCCGACCTTGAAGGGAGAGGAGCCGATGCAGCTGCGGTTGATGGACGATATCGTGATACCTCGGAGCCTGGCGCAATTCAGCCATCCGGATCGCCCGCCGTACGCTTCTTCCGCACGGCCCAGCTCATACAGCGTCGCACCGCGGACAAACGCGATGCAGCAGGCCGCGGAAAATGTCGCGAGTACCGCGAACGAAACCACTGGAACGATGCAAGTCATCGGACAGCCGCCCGTCAGCGGGCAGACCAGCCAAAGACTTACGATACTGGTGACGAAATCGAACCAGATGTATGAAGTGGCCAAGTACCAGAGGGACGGAGACTTGTTGATGTTCCAGGACACCCAAGGGAGAAAAGGCGGAGTGGAAGTCAACCAAGTGGATTGGCGGAAGACCACCGGGCTGACGGGGGAAGTGCGTTCCGCTGATAAGCCGTTAATCTCGCGGCAGACGAATTAATTGAACAAGTCGGAGGAAACCTAGCGAAGTTTGACGCCTCCTGTCGCGATTCGCGACGGGACGATGCGTGTGTGTTGAACAGGTAGGTAATCGGAAGAGTGCCTGGAACTTGACCGGTTAACCGCCCCCGCGCTTTTCCCCTCACGCCTCGCAGTATGGTATCTTCAAAAACTTCGAACATGACCGCCACTCCTCTTACCGCAACTGACTTCCGCCACGCGCTCGGCCAATTCGCAACCGGCGTCACCGTCGTCACCGCCCCGCGCGCTCCCGGCCAAGCCTACGGCATGACCGCCAATTCCTTCGCATCCGTCTCCCTCGACCCGTTCCTCATTCTTGTCTGCGTTGACCAGCGCAGCCATCTCCTGCCTCTTCTCAAACAAAACCGCTCCTTCGGCGTCAACGTCTTGAAGGAGCACCAGCAGGCCCTTTCCGTCTACTTCGCGCAAGCTGATCAAACACCGGAGTCCGAAGCTAAGCTCAACATTAGCTTTCGCTGGACGCAAGCCGGCATCCCCCTCCTCGAAGACACCCTCGCCCAAATCGTCTGCCGCGTCGTGGCCTCCTACATCGCCGGCGACCACACTATTTTTCTGGGGGAAGTTCAATCCGCCGATCTGTTTCCCGGTGAGCCCTTACTCTTCTTCCGCAGCCACTACCGCCAACTCGCCCCGCCCCGCTAACTTCTCAGCTCTAACTCGCAAGTTCCATCTCGGATACCCCCCATACCCTTGATGCGCTGCCGAAAATTCTTCTTGACAATATCATAACTTTAGGGTATCTTAATGACTGGGATATACCGTTGCGCCAGCTTCCAGCTGGCGCTTTTTCATTTGGACCAGCCACTTTTTCAAGACACATCCCAAGCCACCATCGGTCAAAGTCGTACCCGAAACGCCCCGGCGCAAGCCCTTTAGAATCAATAATTACAAGAATGCCGGCAAATGTTGATTCTAAACCACTTACAGAAAGCCTAAATCCTTTAGAAGCAACACTTACAAAAAACAGGGGGGAACGGGTGGCATCGGCGGAGAAGGATCGCGCTGTCATTCGCGATCCACGAATCACGTGTCACGGAACACGAACTGTAGGCGGCGGGCTGTGAGAATAGAAACCTTCACCTTTAAACTTTCAACTATTAACTTCCTCTCTTCAATGCCCACCCAACGAATCTCTCTTCACTCCATACGCTGCGCCCCAGCGATCCGTCATCTGCCCGCGAATCTCCCAAAGCTCAGGAAAAAACTTGTGCCTCATGCCCTCCTCGAGAATCTCCACCGGCCGTCCCTTCAACGACTTCGACCCAAGTCCAATCGTCCGGTAAATCAACTGCATGTGTTCGTACCGGAATTTCTGGAACAACTCGTCGAATTCCGCCAGCTCCTCCGCCACCATGTACGCATCTCCGTGGCTATACTGCGAATCGTAAATCTTCTCAATCGTCAGGCCGTGCTTATCCAGATAGTTCGCCTTAAACGAATTCCAGATCGGCTGGTACATCTTCAGCAGCACGCGAAACCCCGGCGACTCCTGCCCGCTCCCATTCCCCAATTTCTTCCGAATCTCCTGATACTCCTTGGGCGACATCGTTTCCAGCAACGCCAGTTGTTGAATCATGAGTTTCTGCGCCGTATGTATGCGCCGGAACAGCGTGATCACTCGGTTTGTATTTTCCTGCTGCAAATATTCATCGATGTCCAGCAGCGTGTACGCCATCAGCTTCATCCACAATTCTTCGATCTGGTGCACGATCTGAAATTGCATCTCATCTGCGTTGCACAGTTTCTCGTAATCCAGTTGGCAGGAAAGCAGCGTCTTGGTATTCAAATATAATTCGTAATCCAGCGTCCCGTCGCCGCTCATTATTGCGTAAAACTGTTCGCGATTCACGCAGACCTCCTCGAAACAAGGGTCTCTCGACAAAGCGCTCTTGGCATTTACTTTGGCGCTCCGGCCGTCACGGGCCGGTTGCTGTAAACGCTTTTACTGCCTGTTCGCGCCACAAGATAATACGGCGCGCCCATGCCTTTCAGATTGTCGATGTTCCCGTCATTCGGCACGAAAAAGAACACCCGCCCCGGGCCAAGCCAAAGGCGGGCAAACGAAGCGTCATCTTCAAACACTTTTGGACAATCCGGATACAAAGACCCGAACCATAAATCGTTCGTCAGGCCGTTCAGCATATGCATCTGCACTCCGGTATAGAACAGTATGCTCGATGCGAGCGAATACTGTCCGTCAACGACGATCATATCTCCAGGCTTATAGTTGCGTTGGATCGCCGTGGCCAGTGGCTTCGATCCCAGCACGGGATTGAATGTGCCCAGCGCCAAATGCACTGCATAAAATAGAACCACCATCATCGATGCAAGCGTCAGATTTGCCCTCATCGAAGCTCCGCGCTTGC
>Ga0070693_100000061_pt1 | contig 42929 bp, 34 predicted proteins | sample KBSK1103metaG_FD_65472 | JGI IMG/M metagenome (GOLD analysis project Ga0070693, IMG submission 65472) | Corn, switchgrass and miscanthus rhizosphere microbial communities from Kellogg Biological Station, Michigan, USA - KBS K1-10-3 metaG | ecosystem: Host-associated > Plants > Roots >...
CGTCCGCGGCACCGCCGCCTCCGGGTGTTTCCGGCGGACAAATTCACCCGGCGTTCGAATCGGCTGTTCCGCGCGAGAAGATTTATTTCGGCAACTACACCGTCGAGCCCATGAGCAACATGCGGCAGCGCATCGCGGAGCACATGCTCGCTTCAAAGCGCGTTTCTCCTCACGTTTATTCCGTGGATGAGATCGACATGACCAAAGTGGCTTCGTTGCGAGCCAAGTCCAAGGAAGAGTTCGAACAGCGCTACGAAACCAAGCTGACCTTCATGCCGTTCTTCGTGAAGGCCGCAGTGGCCGGGCTGCGAGCTTTCCCGACGGTGAATGCGTCGCTCGATGGCACGAACGTGGTGTTGCACAAGGAAATCAACATCGGCATTGCCGTAGCGCTCGATTGGGGCCTGATCGTGCCGGTGGTGAAAGGCGCCGACGAGAAAAATCTTCTCGGCATCCAGCGGACGCTCAACGATTTGGCGGAGCGCGCCCGCTCGAAAAAGCTCAAGCCGGAAGAGGTGCAGGAAGGCACCTTCTCGATTACCAATCCGGGCGTTTTCGGCGGCCTGTTTGGCCTGCCGGTCATCAGCCAGCCGAACGTGGCCATTCTGGGCCTCGGGGCGATCGAGAAGCGGCCGGTGGTCATTAACGACTCGATTGCCATCCGCTCGATGTGTTACGTCACGCTGAGCTACGACCACCGCGTGGTCGATGGCGCGGTCGCGCACCAGTTTCTGCACAAGGTCAGGGAAACATTGGAGAATTGGTCGGAGCCGGTTCTCTAGCGAGGATCTTCCAAAGTTGGAGGCGAGTGGACCGCCTCTTGCGTGGCGATCAATTCGAAGATGTTCCTACGGATAGGATTGGCGCGGGAAAATTCCTAGATTCGGACACATGTTCGATTGTGGGACGTCGATTCCCGTAATTGGGCGTTATGAGACCTCAGCTGCCCTCGGATAGCTCGGCAAGGTATCCAAACCAAATGCTTTACATCAGATGGAGGGTGGAAGTGGGCCTGCCACTTCTCTGATGTGACGACCGCTATGATGGCTACGACTCCACCTCGAATCCTCATTGCCGATGATCAGCCCGATGTGCTGAACGCGCTGCGCTTGCTTTTGAAAGGCCAGGGCTACGAAACCGAAGGAGTGACTTCGCCGGCCGAGTTGCTGCGGGCCGTGGCGGCAAGCGAGTTTGATCTGTTATTGATGGATTTGAACTACGCACGGGACACTACTTCGGGACGGGAAGGGCTGGACCTGCTCAGCCATTTGAAAGAAACCGAAGACGCTCCGGCGATTGTGGTCATGACCGGCTGGGCGACGGTGGGACTGGCGGTCGAGGCCATGCAATACGGAGTGGCCGATTTTGTGGAGAAGCCCTGGACCAACGCCCGGCTTCTGGAAATTCTGCAAAAGCAGATCGCCCTGGGACGCGAGCGGAGGGCGTCTCGACGCCGAGTGGCGCAGGAGAACCAGGACCACAAGGAGATCGCTCTGCAGTTTCACCTGCAGGAGCGGGAAGTTGCGGAGGCGCGGTCCATTCAGCAGGGGCTTCTGCCCGGAAGCATTCCTCAGCTGGCAGGATGCGAAATCGCCGGCGCGTGGCAGCCGGCTCAGAGCGTCGGTGGAGACTACTATGACGTCCTGGCCTTCGACGAAGCGACGCTGGGATTGTGTATCGCCGATGTAGCAGGGAAAGGTTTGCCAGCGGCCTTGTTGATGTCCAATCTGCAGGCCGCGGTCCGGGGGCTCGCCTCTCCTTCTCTACCTCCCGGCGGCTTGTGCTCGCGGCTGAACTCGCTCGTTTGCCACAACACCGGCAACGACCGCTTCATTACCTTTTTTTACGCGCAACTCGACGGCCCGTCGCGGCTTCTGCGTTATACGAATGCGGGGCACAATGCGCCGATTCTATTGCACCGCGACGGCTCGCATGAGCGCCTCGAAGCCGGTGGCGGAGTGCTGGGCGTTTTTCCGCATCAAACGTTTGCAACGGGGACCGCGCAGCTTGCGCCTGGCGATCGCGTCATTCTGTTCACGGACGGCGTGACCGAAGCTTACGACTCCGCGGGCGAAGAATTTGGCGAGGCGCGGCTGCTCCATTTGCTTCGGGAAAACCGGGTCGCGGGAGCATCTGCTTTGCAGGATAAGATTCTCGCCGTGGCAGCGGAATTCTGCGCCGGCCACTGGCATGATGACGCGACGCTGCTCGTTCTCGCCGTTGACGAGCGGTGATCCAGGGCTGCCCCATCGCTCACTGAATCATGGGTTTGAGTTTGGCCACCCACACGGCAAAGCCATCCACCGGAATGGCCTCAATCCCCACTTCGCGAAGCGTATCTCGAACAAAGCGGTGCCGGAGGTCTTCCTCATTCAACCGTATGTCCGTGACGGCCGCGAATTCGCTGGCAAAACTGGCCTTGGCCTGAATTTTCCCGGCCGTGTATGCCAGGACTTTGGCCTCGGCGGGAGCACGAGTCACCGAGAGCGTCTGGACGAAACCGCGCCTGCCGTTGCGCTGGTAAGCGAAGTCGAGGCGCATGGGATCGCCGGGAAAGGTAAACTCCTCGGCGTGAACTCCTCGTTCGATGCGATTCCAGATGCGGGCTTGTTTGAAGACCTGCGTACAGTAAGAGCGGATGGCCCCCCGGCTTTCGGGAACTCCGACCCGGCCAGTTCCGCGCACGAGGGCGACGTGATCCGTATAGAGGCGTTCCAGTTCGGCGTCCAGGTCGCTGGAAATCACTCCCTTCTGGGGAGCCAGTTGCAGCACGTTGGCTAGAGTTTCATCCCATTTGCGCAGGAGTTCCTCCAGTGCTTTCCCGTTGGAGCCGCCGCCGTTTGAACCACGGCCCTGAGATCCGCGCGCCGACTCGAAGCGGTTTTCCAGATCATTCCGAAGGGCGCGGAGCACCCGCTCGTCGGCCTGCGGGTGGAGCCGGCGCACCCGCGCGTACTCCCCGTCTTCATCGATGAGACGCAAGCGGCGTTCGCCGGACGACGGATCGAACACTAGCACTCCGATGTTCACCCACTCGTCGCGCACCAGGTTGGGCGTGTAGCGCAGGATGCGGTACGCGCAGTTTCTTTCCGTCTGCACAGCGTCGGAAGCATTTTCAGTCATGGTTCACATCCAGTTGGGAAATGGCTGGCGATTGGATTTTTTTGCGTCCAGGATGAACTCCGGAACTCGTGAGCGGCGCCGCAGGAGTTGTTCGGACAGGCGCAAAAGTGCGTCGTAGTCGTCTTCATACCAACCCGGAGGAATTTGCCTGGTGATTTCGTCGAGACCGCGCTCGGTCATCTGCTTTTCGAGGCGCTCGAGCCAGGGCGCGAAAGACTCCATTCCGGTCACGCCTTCATATACCCGGTTTCGCGCATACAGCCCTCGCAGCGGCGCGTCGGGGAAATTCCATTCCCCGGCATTAAAGCAAAAACCCTGGTCGATCATCAGCGTGCTGTAAGGCATTCCCGTTGTTTCTCCTGTCACAGAATCCCTGGCCGGGGGCGCGCCGCGAAGCGCCTCTTGAAAAAAGAGCGTCTGGCGGCCGTTCGTATTGCAGGTCCACTTGTCAAAGACCAGCATGCCCGCGAAATCGTGGAGGTTCGCGACTTGGCGAAGCTGCTCGTCAGGGAGAAAATCGTGCAACGCAAGCCGCCGCGGGTCACCCGGATATCGCGAGGCGAATTGCAGCCCCGGCTCGCAAGGGATGCGATGGCGCGGCATTTCCATCACTAGCTCGTGCGTCAGGCGGATGAGTTCCTCGGACACTTCGACAATGGCCACCGGCGTCGTCGGAAGCCCCAGCCGCGCCGCCAGCTTGGTTCCTAGCAGTTCATTGACCAGGATTCGGCGATGCTGCGGGTTATTTTGGAACTTGACGACGTAATAGTTCCCGTCCGAGCAGCGCATCAGGTGAGACTGCGCGCCGCCGCGCATCCGGCGTATCTGTTCCAGCGCTCGTAACATCCGGCGCTATGCTAGCGGCACTTATTCATTTCGGCAAGCTAGCTCTTTGTGAAATCGCCGGATTCCCAATTCGAGAGACTTGCCGTGCATAAATGGAAACACTTTCAGCCACGCCAAGTGCCAAACTGGACTTGAGCCGTTTTCAAATGGAAAAGGCCTGGGCGATGGCCCAAGCCTTTTCCTTTCTGCAGAAACCGAGCTCAGCGCGAGGCTTTAGCGCCGCTTCTTCTTTTTGACTGTTTTCTTCGCCTTCTTTTTCGCCTTTGGCTTGGCCTTGGCTTTCTTGGCCTTCTTGGCCTTTGGCTTGGCCTTCTTTTTGGGAGACGCTTTCTTGGCCGGCTTGGCCGCGGGCTTGGGGGCCGGTTTCGCCGCTGGCGCGGCCGTTACGGGCTCTTCTTCGGTGATGAGAATCTCTTCCTCTTCGGTCTCCACGATCTCATCACCGCCGCCCAGCTCGTCTTCTTCCTCCAGCCGTGACAGCTCATTGTCGTCTTCGAAGTTGTCCTTCTCTAAATCCATACTATCCTCCCGAGGGGCAATCCAGGGGCCTAAGGCCCGCGTGGGACGCTGTATCAGCCGGAGTCAATAAACCCCCTCCGTCGCAGCGCCGTTGTTATCGTACTCCTGCAAAGTTGTCAAGCACTCTGCAGCTTGTCCGCGAAAAATCGGCGCTGCTGGAGCGGGGCCGCGCACTACTTATTTCCGGCCAGTCGGCGAAGCCTGCACCGCATAATCCATAAAGTGTTGTTTATAAATGACTTAGTAATGAATTGCCGCGGAGGCCTGGCCTGCTGAGGCGACTGGCCGAGGAGTACCCGCTTTTGAACCTGTTTTCGGCCGTCGGCCCGCGGGAGCGATCTCCGGCGCACCCCCGACGGTGTAAATGCGCAACACCATGCCGCGGCTCACACGGTTAGTCCTCATGTGATTCCACTTGCGCACCGATTCTGTCGGCACGCTGAAGCGATCCGCGATACCGCCGAGTGTGTCGCCCTTGCGCACGCGATAGCGCACCAGACGGCTCTTGGATTCCTTGGGTGGAGCGGCGGGAATGATCAGTTTTTCTCCGACGTCGAGCGCCGCACGGCGTTCCATATTATTTGCTTCGGAGATCGCCACGGGAGTCACATGATATTTTTTGGCGATGGAGGTGAGCGTCTCGCCCGCTTCGATCCGGTGCCGCCGCCAGCTCACCCACTTGTCCGGAGGAATGTCTGCAATCTCCGCGGAAAATTTCTCCGCCGTACCCACGGGCAGATGCAGCTCGAACGATGGATCGTCCGGGGTCGCAAGACGCAGAAGAGCGGGATTCAAACTCCGCAGCGTCTCGACGTCCACGTCGATGGTTTCGGCCACCAGCCGCAGATCGATGGCACGGCCGGGCTTAACGACATCCGTCGGAACAGGCTGCTCCGGATCGGCCTGTATGCCGTAGTGCGCGGCGTCCTTGGCGATGAGCGTGAGCGCCAGAATAATGGGCACGTAATTTCTTGTTTCGCGCGGCAGGACGTTGCGTTTATAGAGCTCCCAGAAATCGGCGTAGCCCGTGCGCTCAATGCCCTTCTGCACATTTCCCGGGCCGCAGTTATACGCGGCCATTGCGAGATACCAATCACCAAATTGCCTGTACAGATCGCGCAGATGCTGCGCGGCCGCGCGCGTGGCCTTTTCCGGATCCTGCCGTTCGTCCATCCACCAGGTATGCCGCAGGCCGTATTCCATCCCGCGATACGCTACGAATTGCCAAATTCCGCGTGCGCCAGCCCTCGACAGAGCGAGCGGCTGGAACGCGCTTTCCGCTTGCGCCAGATAAATCAAGTCCTGCGGTACCCCTTCTTCATGCAGGACGCGCGAAATCATTTCGCGATAACGGCCCGAACGCCGCAGCCCCGTCTCCACAATGGCTCGCCCGCGCGGAGTCTGGAAAAAATTGAGGAAGGACAATACTTCGTCGTTCACCGTAAGCGGCAGGTCATGCGAAATGTTCTTGGCCGCTTCCTCGGCCCGCTCTTTCAACCGCGGATCGACGGGGAACGTCATCTCCGCCACTTCGTCGATGGCCGCCGGCACCGCCGGCGCTTCCTGAAAACCGTCCCCCTCGCGGAAGGCCTGCAATTCGTAACCGTAGACTGTATCGACTACGCGGCGGAATAATTCACCCAGCTTCGGATCACTGCTGGGGTCGTAACCGCTCCCGAGCATCCAGTCGACGGCCTCGTCAAAATCTCGCCGCGCGGCTTCCAGGTGTCCGGCTTTGTAGTTCTGCTCACCGGAAGCAAATTTCGCCTCCACTTGGGCGATGAGATAGTCTTTGGGTGAAGGAACCCGCGGCGCCATCGCGGCCAGCCACGCGGGCGAAAGTTTTCGGAGCGGGAGCTCTCCCACCTGGGCGGAAACCTGCGCTGCCGCAGCCTTCGCGGGAGCCAGCGCCGGGACGTGCGCCTGCACGCCATGTTTGGCGGCATCCTCGCAACCACCTGCGGCCACGGAGAGCGTGGCCAAGAGCGTCGCGTACAGCAGTGTCTGGAGCTTGGAGCGCATCCTCTTATGTTAAGTAGCTGTTACAGTCCAGGTCAACGTTTTCCGCCAGGGGAGGGTTGACCTACTCAATACACGGCCGGAGGCCCGGTTCCCCTTGATTGTCACAGCCGCAATTCCCGTTTACACGCGCTTTGCCCCGATGTTAGTGTGCCACCGAATCGTTGTAGTTCGCGGATTCCGCATTCTTTGACGGGAGCTGCAGATCACCTCTCGGATGGACGAACCATGAAAATGAAGGCGAGTTTTTTCGCTTGGGCATTTCTCTGCGCCGTGATGTCTCCACCGCTATCCGCCCAGCAAGCGACCGAAGACGCGCCGTATCGGAATCCCAAGCTTCCCATCGAGCAGCGTGTAGATGAACTGGTCTCTCGCATGACGCTGGAAGAAAAAGTCGATCAGCTCGGCCATATTGCTCCCGCCATTCCTCGTCTTCACGTTCCCGCCTACAACTGGTGGAATGAAGGTCTTCACGGCGTCGCCCGCGCCGGCTTCGCCACCGTGTTTCCGCAAGCCATCGGCATGGCTGCCACGTTCGACGAACCTCTCATGCACGACGTCGCCGACACCATCAGCACGGAATTTCGCGCGAAATACTCCGCCACGGTGCACGCCGATGGCTCGACAGACTGGTATCGCGGCCTCACCGTTTGGTCCCCGAACATCAATATCTTTCGCGACCCACGCTGGGGACGCGGCCAGGAGACTTATGGCGAAGACCCGTTCCTCACCGCGCGTCTCGGCGTCGCGTTCATCACCGGCCTGCAAGGCACCGATCCGAACTACTTCAAAACGATCGCAACGCCGAAACATTTTGCGGTTCACAGCGGACCGGAATCCACGCGTCACAGCGTGAATGTTGAGGCTTCTCGCCACGACATGGAAGACACCTATCTGCCCGCGTTTCGCGCGGCGATCATTGAAGGCAGAGCCGAATCCGTCATGTGCGCATACAACCGCCTGAATGGAGAGCCCGCCTGTGCAAACTCCGCGCTGCTCGGGGAACATCTCCGCAAAGACTGGGGTTTCAAAGGCTACGTTGTCTCGGACTGCGGTGCTGTCGCTGACGTGTACAAGGGCCACCGCTTCACGCCAACTCCCGAAGCCGCCGCCGCTGCCGTCTTCAAAGCCGGCATGGATCTTATTTGCGGTGACTCGCGCAACAATATGAATGCGGATCCTCAGGGGATTTTGGGCGCCGTGCATCAAGGCCTGCTTTCGGAAGCGGATCTTGACCGCGCATTACGCCGATTGTTCATCGTACGTTTTCGGCTCGGCCTGTTCGATCCGACCTCCTCGGTCCCCTATTCCCGCCTCACCGCGGCCGACAACGACACGGAAGCGCACCGGCAGCTCGCGCTTCGCATGGCGCGCGAATCCCTGGTATTGCTCAAAAATAAAAACAATCTTCTTCCTTTGAAACATGCGCCCGCAACCATCGCCGTCATCGGCCCTGACGCCGACAGCATCGACGCTCTGCAAGGAAACTACAGCGGCACGCCTTCGAAACCGGTCACGGTGCTTGCCGGCATTCGGAATCGGTTCCCGCAATCCAAAATCGTATTCGTCCAAGGCACCGGCCTTGTTGGCCCCGTGACGAAATCCATTCCCACCGACGCGCTTTGCACCGACGCTTCGTGCAGCGCGCACGGATTGAAATCCGACTACTTCTCCAACATAACGCTCGAAGGCACTCCCGTGATGAGTCGCGTCGATGCGGCCATCGATTTCGCCTGGGGCGATACGGGGATCTCGCTGCAACTGCCGAACAAATATTCGGTGCGCTGGACCGGCGTGGTTGTTCCGCCCGAATCAGGCGACTACTTGTTCGGCTTCACTGGCGAGGACGGCTTTCGTGTCTCGCTCGATGGCGTTCTGGTCGCCGAAGACTGGACTCTTCATCGTCCCGCCAACACCGAAACTAAAAAAGTGCATCTCGAAAAGGGCCGCCCCTATTCCCTGAAGATCGAATACTTTCAGAACATTCGCAGCTCGGAAGCGCGCCTCATCTGGAGCCTGCCCGGCGGGGAAGACGCGAAAGCCGTCGACGCGGCGCGCAACGCCGACTTGGTCATCGCCGTCATGGGCCTTTCTCCGCGCATCGAAGGCGAAGAGATGAAAGTGAACGCCGAAGGTTTTTCGAGCGGCGACCGCACACGCATCGACTTGCCCGCTCCACAAGAACAACTCCTCGAACGGGTCGCCTCCGTCGGCAAGCCCACGATCCTCATCCTTACAAACGGCAGCGCTCTCGCCGTCAACTGGGCCGACGCCAATCTCCCCGCCATCCTCGAGGCTTGGTATCCCGGTGAAGAGGGCGGAACCGCAGTCGCCGAGGCGCTCGCGGGCGATTTCAGCCCTTCCGGTCGTTTGCCTGTCACCTTTTACAAGTCCGTGGACCAACTTCCGCCCTTCGATGACTATTCCATGGCCCATCGCACGTACCGCTATTTCGACGGCCAGCCGCTTTATCCCTTCGGTTTCGGCCTGAGTTACACGTCCTTTGCCTACGATCAGCCGCGCGTCGATCACGCAAGTATTTCCGCAAATGAGGCCGTCATGATTTCCGTCGATGTAAAGAACACCGGCTCCGTTGCCGGTGACGAAGTCGCGCAGTTGTATCTGACGCACCCCGGCGTCAGTGGCGCACCGTTGCGGGCGCTGCAAGGTATCGCGCGCATCCATCTTGAACGCGGTGAAAAAGAGACCGTGAAGTTTGTTCTCCGCGATCGCGACTTATCGATCGTCGACGAATCCGGCAAGCACCGCATCGTTCCCGGCCGAGTCAACGCCTGGATTGGCGGAGGCCAGCCCGTTGCAACCCCCAGCCTCGTCAAACCCGCCGGCGCCGCCACGCATTTCACCATCACGAGCGAAGCCACTTTGCCGGACTAATCCGCTGATCCGCACTTTGGCTTCCCCATTGCTCCCAGAGAAAAACTTAAAAATTTCGCTTTGCAATGTGCCCGAACTGTAGTATCCTGTCTTTGCGTTTGTTGCTCTTGTATCGCCTTTGGATGTGTAAAGCGGTCGCAAGGTCAAACTTGCGGCCTTTTTTTACGTCTGAGGACGGCCGTAACTCTTAAGAGGGGTTCGGATCTCGAGGCACCAAATAGCTCAATTTAGTTATGCTCGGTTGCAACCCAACCGACAGAAAAGAGTACAGCAGTGAGTAAAGAACAAGGAACAGTGAAGTGGTTCAATGCCAGCAAGGGCTTCGGTTTCATCCAGCGCCAGAGCGGTGAGGACGTTTTCGTCCATTTCTCCGCGATCGTGGCTGATGGCTACAAGTCGTTGAACGATGGCCAAGCGGTTGAATTCGAAGTGACCAAGGGCCCCAAAGGTCTGCAGGCCTCGAACGTCCAACCCCTCTAATTCCACTTCACAAAATCACAGAACGGGCGGTGCGCTTCGGCGTCCCGCCCGTTCTTGCTTTTGGTTGTGCAGACTTCGGTCTGTGTTCCGGTCGGAATTTCTCTCCCTACGCCAGGCCCCCGCTAACCTGAATCGTCTCACCCGTGACCCAGCGCCCGGCATCGCTCGCCAGGAAGCACACCACCTCCGCGATGTCTTCCGGTGTCCCTAGGCGCCGCAGCGCCGTTCGCTGTACTAGCGCATCCTTGTATGCCGCGGGAGTGTCGCTTGCGAGTTCCGTTTCCACAAAGCCCGGCAGCACGGAGTTGATCGTGATCCCGCGCGCGCCCAGCTCTTTCATGTAGCATCGCGCTATTTGTTCGAGCGCGCCTTTCGACATTTGATACACCGCCAGCAGTCCGGTCACCTGCGCTATATGCGTGCCGCACGACGAAATATTGATGATGCGCCCGCCATCGCTCATCCGCGGCACAGCCGCCTGAATGGCGAAGAACGGTCCACGCGCATTCACAGCCAGCGTCCAATCAAACTCCTTCTCGGTCATGTCGGCCATCGCGGTCCTGTTTCCGACTCCCGCGTTGTTGACCAGAATGTCTAGCCTGCCGAACAGTTCCATCGTGCTGTTCACAAGCCGCCGCACGTCCTCAACCACGCCCATATCCGCCGGCAGCGCAACGGCTCGTCCCCCGGCATCTTCAATCGCCGCAACCACGTCCGCCGCTTGCCCGGCACTCGCGCGATGATTCACCACGACCGCAGCGCCTTCGCCGGCCAATCGTTCCGCGATGGCTCGTCCGATCCCTCGCGACGCGCCCGTGACGATCGCTACTTTCCCATCGAGCGACAGTTTCATTTTCCTCGATCTCCCGGCAGCCGAGAATTTCGCCCCGTCACGCGCCCAGTCTTCTCGAACTGCAACTGGAATTTCAGGAGGAGCAAGCTTCGGATTGTATCGTGGCTTTACTCCAAGGCTTGTTTCAGATCGGCGATGAGGTCTTCCGCCTCTTCCAACCCGACCGAAACTCGTACCGTGCCGGGGCTTACGTCCGCACGCCGCAGCTCTTCGGCGCTCATGTTGTAGTGCGAACTGAAGATGGGAAGAATCACCAGCGACTCAACACCGCCAAGGCTTGCCGCCAGCAGAAACAACCGCACGCGGTCGCAGAATCGCCGCGCCGCAGCCAAACCACCCTTCAAATCAAACGCCATCATGGTTCCAAATCCGCGCATCTGCTTTTTCGCCAGCTTGTGATCTGGGTGCGATGCCAATCCTGGATAGTGGACACGCGCGACCTTGGGATGTTTTTCCAGGAATTTCGCAACCGCCATGGCGTTTGCGCACTGTCGTTCGACGCGCACTCCCAGCGTTTTCATCCCGCGAATCAGCAAGTAGGCCGCTTCAGGGTCCATCGAGCCCCCGAGGTAGATCACCATGTGGCGAATGCGCTCCATCCAATGCTTGTTGCCCACGGCCACGCCGGCGATCACATCAGAATGCCCCGCCAGTGCTTTCGTGGCGCTATGCACCACGATGTCGTAACCGATCGCCAGCGGATTTTGCAGCACAGGGGTCGCGAATGTGTTGTCGATGATCGAAATAAGCTTGTGTCTTTTCGCAAAGGCAATCGCTTTGTGCAGATCGACGAGCCGTAAGGTGGGATTGGTCGGCGTCTCCACGTAGAGACACTTCGTACGCGGCGTGGCGAGTTCCTCCAGTCCTGCGAGATCGGTGTCCACCTGCCGGACCCTGATTCCCATGTCCGGAAAAACATCGCGCATCAGCCGGTAGCTGCCGCCATAAACCTGCGCCGTGGAAATCAGCTCGTCCCCGCACTTCAGCACGCCCAGCAGCGCCGAGGAAATCGCCGCCATGCCCGAAGCCGTCACCACCGCGGCCTCCCCGCCTTCGAGCGCGGCAATTTTTCCTTCCGCCACGCTCAGCGTTGGATTGCCGTACCGCGTATAGATGTACGCTTTGCTCTTGCCCTCGGCCCACAATTTCATCTCCGCCGTCGAGGAAAAGGTGAACGTCGATGTTCGGCATATCGGCGTGCCCACGGGCGCGCCAATGCCGTGGCGCTTTGGTTCGCCGCCGTGGATGGCTGTTGTTTGGGGTCCCTGTTTTCGCTGGCTCTGCTTAAAGGCTGGCTTGTTTTTCATGAGAGCACTATTTTGGCCCCGCGCTTTGCCCCGACAAGCACCAATTTGGCGCCGCGCGCCGCGAAACATGACTTCATCGCCGCGCGTAAGTATATTGGGAGAACGAATGCCTCCGATACCCTCTTTCGCGCTGACCAGGTGCTGCCGGACCACCGTTTGGACCCATTGGCTGGTCTCCGCATACAACCCGAAAGCCGCAGGCAAGAGCGAATATTGCGTCGAGGCACCATGAGTCTCTCAACGCCGATGCAATGGATACCATTGTGTTGGATGGCCTTTGGTTTGTACTGGCTGGTGTCCGCGTTCAACCGCAAGGTCACCAAAAAGAGAGAGACTTATTTCGAGCGTCTGCGCTACACGGTTCCGTTGCTCATTGCTTTTTATCTCTTGTTTCGTCCGGAGGCGCACTACGGCTGGCTGGGTGTGCGCTTCGTTCCCGCCAGCCCAGCTACGGAATGGACAGGCGTGGGGATTACGGCCGTTGGTGTGGCCATCGCGATATGGGCTCGCGGGCACTTGGGTTCCAATTGGAGCGGCGTTGTTACTTTGAAGGAAGGCCACGAACTAATTCGCACCGGCCCGTACCGCGCCATCCGTCATCCCATCTATACGGGCATGTTAATCGGCCTCTTTGGCACGCTAATCACCGTCGGTGAAGTGCGCGGCCTGGTGGCTCTGACAATCGCCTGGCTGTCTTTCTACGTGAAGGCGCGTCGCGAAGAATCGTTCCTGATGCAGGAGTTTGGCCCCGCATTCTCTGAGCATCAGCGAAATACTGGGATGTTCTTTCCAAAATTTCCCGGGCTACCGACCTGAACTCGCAGCTAAGCTTCTTCTTCGGCTTGCAGATCGCCGTGGGCCGATTTGTGCGCGTCGATTACTTTTTGCGCCAGCTCGTTGGGCACATAGTCGTAGTGCGAAAATTCCATCGAGTATGTCGCGCGGCCCTGCGTTTTTGAAATCAGGTCGTTGGCGTAACTCAGCATCTCCGAAAACGGGACCTGCGCTTTGATGATCACATTGTGTCCGCGCGCCTCGCTTCCCGCGATGCGGCCGCGCCGCGAGCTTAGATCGCCCATCAAGTCGCCTGAGTATTGGTCCGGTGCATAAACCTCGACGTGCATCACCGGCTCTAGCAGAGCGGGTTTGGCCATCTTCATCGCCTCTTTGAAAGCAAGCGAGCCCGCGATTTTGAACGCCATGTCCGAAGAATCCACGTCGTGATACTTGCCGTCGTAGAGCACGGCTCGGAAATCCACCACCGGAAAGCCTGCAAGATACCCGCGCGCCGCCGCGTCACGAATCCCCTTCTCCACGGAAGGAATCCAGTTCCTCGGAATCGCCCCGCCGAAAACGTCATCGACGAACTCGACTCCCTTGCCGCGCTCAATGGGCTCCATCTTAATGCGGCACACGCCGAACTGCCCGTGCCCGCCAGACTGCTTCTTGTGCTTGCCCTCAGCATCGGCCTTGCCCCGGATGGTTTCGCGGTACGCCACTTTGGGCGGCTTCAGGGTGAGATCCACGTGGTAGCGCTTGTGCAGCTTTGCGACGACCACCTCGATGTGCTGCTGCCCGGACCCGGCAAGGAGAAATTCCTTGGTTTGGGGGTCGCGCATGAAGTGCAGTGCGGGATCTTCCTCGATAATCTTGTGGATGGAGACGCCGATCTTGTCCTCGTCGGCGCGTGTTTTGGGCTCAATGGCGAACGTGATGGACGGCTCAGGCAGCTGTGCTGGTTTGTAGTAGATGGGAGAGGCTTTGTCGCCCAGCGTTTCGCCCGTCGTCGTTTCTTTCAGCTTGGCGATCGCGCCGATGTCTCCCGCGTGCAGCTCAGCGATTTCGCTGAGTTGTTTCCCTTGCACAACCTGGGTGTGCTGGAAGCGCTCCAGCGTTCCGCGGTTGTAATTCGTAAGGGTCGCATCGTTTTTCAGGACACCGCTCTTCACTTTGAAATAGTTGATACGCCCGGCAAACGGATCGGCGAGGGTCTTAAATACGAACAGGGAGAGTGGCTGGCGGTCCTCGTATTTGCGCTCCACGCGCTCACCCTTGCCAGTTGGCTCCGTAAAACCCACTTGCGCGTGCTCATCGGGATGCGGAAACGCATCGGCAAGGAATGTCAGCAAACTGGCCGTTCCCACGTTACGGAGCCCCGAAACCATCAGCACCGGGAATATTTTTTCAGCGACAATGGCTTTCCGGACTCCGGGAATCAAATCTGCAATCGGAATCGTGCCTTCTCTGAAAAACTCCTCCATCAGCTCGTCGTCGCCTTCCGCCACCATTTCCACCAGCTTTTCGTGCGCCTCCTTCGCTTCATCGGCAAGCGCGGCGGGAATTTCCTCGATCGAGGGCTTCCCGTCTCCGTCTGGCTTGTAGATGTGCGCTTTCATTGCGACCAGGTCGATCACACCGCGGAAGCCTTTCTCCGAACCAATCGGAAGTTGCAGCGCAACGACGTTGCGCCCAAAAACCTGTTCGAGTGATTCCATCGAGCGTTCAAAGCTCGCCAGCTCGCGGTCCATCCAGGTCAGCACAAACGCGCGGGGAATATCGTACTCCGTGCAATAATCCCAGACCTTTTCCGTGGTCACTTGCGCGCCGACATGGGCATCCACGGCGATCAGCGCCGCGTCCGCCGCAATCAGCGAAGCCTTGGTTTCCGTGATGAACGTGGAGTAGCCGGGCAGGTCGATGAAATTAATTTTTACTTTTTCGGAGCCTTCCGCTTGTCCGCCGGAAGTAGGCCATTCGGCATAAGCGAGCCCGGTCTGAATCGAGATTTTCCTGGCGATTTCTTCTTCGTCCCAATCGGTCGTGGTGCTGCCATCCGCAACTTTTCCCCAGCGCGGCGTCATTCCCGCGGTGAAGAGCAACGACGACACCAGTTGCGTCTTGCCGGTGCCGCCGTGGCCGACAATGCCAACGTTGCGTATGTCCTTGGTGAGATAGCTCTTCATACAGACCTCCCTTTTGCGCGGCCCCGGCGATGCCGGCGCCGACAGACGAGGTCCGTCCCGAAGAATTCAGGCGCGGGCCTGCGCCTGGGTATGCGATTCAGAAGATGATGGAGAGCGTGGCCCCGATGCCGGCAGTTTGCAAAATGATCCGCCCAGCAGGAAATTACCCCTGGTCCGTTCCCCAACTCCGCGGATGCTAGCACACGCCCTCGCCTTGCGGCAATCTCTCCCCTTCATCTTTTCGCTCTACCCGGGGCGTCGCCTAAGACGCTCCCCTCAGACCAGCGTGGCAACTTGCTTCCGCACCCGGTGCAACCATTCACAGGCTTCAGCGGCAACTGATGGAAGGCCCCCCAGATATGTGCGGGCCGGATAGATCCTTCGTCAGGCCGGGGAGAATTTTCCAGGACTAGTACTCCGGCCAAAAAACAAACGCTTCTACCCTCTCTCTTACTTTATGAAGATAAACCTTTTAGCGCATAATAAACCTGCGGGCGCCCGGCCCTCAGCGTGCTAGCAAAAACTGGGGATTCCTGTCTCCAAGACTTTGCTTCGTGATTTTAGGCTGTGACAGTCGGCGGCGAAGCGCTGAGTAGTTCTAAGAGTCGCAAAGACGCCGCTATCGGAATGCAGGAGATCAAGGAGGGTAATCATGGAGGAGTATCAGGATTCGAACCGCAACGAGAACAGCGGTGCACCTGCGTGGGCAGGTCCCAACCGCTGGTTGACCTTCGTACTCGTAGCTCTACTGGGAATCACCGCAGTGGCTTTCGTCTATGGCTATCGCCAGCAATCGGTGGCCCGCGATCTTTCGATGAAGGCTACGACAGCTGACGCGGCAAAGACCCAGATGCAAGCGCAGCTCAATGCTTTGACCGCAAAGCTAAACGAACTGACAGCAGCGCAGAACGCGGCACAGACTTCTGCGCCGTCCTCAACATCACCCGTTGCCGCTGGCTCTGAGCCTGCCGCGGAAACTTCCGCAAATACCAGTGAAGGCGCATCCGCCTCTGCCCATTCCTCGAAGCTCGCGACCACAAAGCGCCATACTGCCAAGCGCCGCGCTCCCGTGGACAAGAAATACGCGCAGCTCCAGGCTCAGCTGGCCGAGCAGCAAAAACAGTTGAAGGAGACACAGGACGAGGTCGCAAAAAACCGCTCTGATCTCGAAGGATCGATCAATTCCACTCGCGATGACCTCAACGGCTCTATAGCAAAGACGCACGAGGAGCTCGTAGCCCTCGAGAAGCGCGGAGAGCGCAGCTACTTTGAATTCGAGCTCTCCAAGTCCAAGCAGTTCCAGCGCGTCGGGCCGCTCACGCTCTCACTTCGCAAATCGGATACCAAGCACAAGAGCTACGACCTTGCCATGATCGTGGACGATAATCAGCTTCAGAAAAAGAAGGTAAACCTTTACGAGCCTATCTGGATTCACACGGAGAACGATGCGCAGCCCGTGCAGATCGTTGTGAACCGCATCGACAAAGACCTCGTCCACGGCTACATCAGCGCTCCAAAATACAAGCCATCCGAATTGGCAACCGCAGGTTCGGCCAGCGTGACGCCGGTCTCCGCCAAGACTCCGCCCGACACGCCGAATCAGCAACAACCACAGCAACCTCAGCAGTAGAATCTACTCAATTTCATCGGCAGGGCATCCGCGCGGATGCCTTGCCGTTTTCTTTGCAGGCCTCGCAAATTTGCGAGCATCACGGCGCAGGTTCGAGAGCTGGTTTCAGTGTGACTTGACTGCCCTTCAGGACCTCAAGTGTGCGCTTCCACTCCTTAAACCCGGCGGCCTTCAAAATCATCACGTGATTTCCCGCCGGCAATTTCAGTTTAGCGGGAGCGTTGCCGACAAATTTATCGTCCACGTAAATTTCTGCTCCATCGGGGTCGGAGGTAATCGTGACGCTGCCAAGTCCGGCTGGAGTTTGCCTTGCTTCTGGTTCGGAGGGCGCATCCGCCGGCTGAGCACCGGATGAAGCAAAGCTTGAAACCGGCTGCGTCTCCACGGCAGAGCCGACGGGCGCGGCGGAATCAGTAGCAGGCGAAGCACTTTCCACGGACGTCGAGGCCGGGGCCGCTACTGGGCGGGTGTTCCGCGCGCTGCTAACCGCGGACACATTGGGATAAAATCGATGAAGAACTTCCAGCAGATCCGACGCGCTCAGAGCGAATCCAATCCCCGTCACATTTTTCTTGATGAGCTTTTGCGTGTTGATCCCGATCACTTCCCCACGGTTGTTAAGCAATGGTCCCCCGCTGTTTCCAGGATTGATCGGCGTGTCCGTCTGAATCCACGTGCCGGGACCGGCGTTGGCAAATATTCCGACCGCGCTGACGATGCCCTTCGTCACGCTGAATAGCATGGCGTCCCCGGGATTGCCGATCGCCAGCACTTCTTCGCCTTGCTTTACGGTTGCGGCATCCGCGAGCGCGAGATGCGGGAAGTCCTTTCCCTCGACTTTGACGAGCGCAATATCGAGATCAGCATCGAGGTACACAACTTTGGCCTCCAACTGCTGGCCCCCCGGTAAAAATGCCAGAAGAGACTCTTCGCCCCGCGCAAGGTGCGCGTTCGTGGCGATGACACCAGTGTCGGTTACAAAAAATCCTGTTCCTGAGTAGTCCAGCCCTTTCAGATAAACAACCGCTGGCTTCGTCCTGCGCACCAGTTCTTCCAGAGAAAGCTCGGGCTGAAGATCCACGCTCCCGGCACTCGCCAGGTTCGCCGTCACTCCGCCGGTGAACACTTGCTCGACGGCCCGCAGTTCCACTTCAAAGTGATCGCTCTTCAGCAACCAGTATTCGCCACGATTCCGGCCGTTGATCGAGATCCAGTTCATCGGTCCGTCCGTCATTCGAACCTCTCTTGTGACGTATCCGGCGAGGCTAAGGCGGGCGACCATGGGATGTTCGAGCCGCGAACCCATGGAAGTCTTTGTTTTGTGAAAATAACCTCCGGGGTAGTCCTTTTCAAACGGCGTTGTGCCCGCGAGCACTCCATCGATTTCCACCGTCGCGCCCGAAGGTTTGCTGGTGATCTTGAGGGTGTCCGCCAGGGCATGGACTGGACAGAAAAGTAGAAGGACTATCGCTGTGAGATGAGCGCCCGACCCTGATCCCATGGGATGCCCTCGCGGGATAGATGAACCCGCCAGTTAATTTACCATAGCGATAAAATTCGTAAAAGAACAAATCTACGGACGGTCCTCATGCTCTTCGTTCTTCTGGTATCCGGGGCAGGAAAGCATCGGCAGGCGCGGGTATTTGACGAACCGAGGATCGCTGCGCGAGAGTTGGCAGAAAAGAAAGGCCGATCCCCGGCTGGATTCGATGTGGAGAGCGTGGATGCAGTCGGCGCAAAGTCCTGCGCGTTCCCGTCCCAACGCCGGCTCGGATGCTCTCTCCATGACACCAGAATAACGCACACTCTTGCGAGCCATGCACCACTCCAACATTCTTCTCGGCTTCACTCCGATTCGTTGACCAACAGGAATCTGTCTGGTTCAGGAAAACTCGCCCTTTGGACCGTTCGGTTGTTAAGCTCCTTATAGATTGTTGGGAGTGTTTCAACAGCATGCCTCTTTTCAGAGTGTCTCCGCGTCTCGCCTTATTTTGTGTACTCGCGGGCCTTTGCGCCGCATGCGCATTCGGCCAGGAATCGGACCAGACGAAAAAACAAAATGCGGATCAGTCAAAAGATCAAAAAGAAAAAACGAACAGCACCCAAACACCAAGCGCCAGCGTCAGCCTGGACATTCAGCAGAACGAGATTACGGCAGTCCCCAATCGCCCTACATTTGCCAGCACTGCCGAAACCGTGCAGCGTGGTGTTTTCGAAGTCGAATACGGATTTGAGCTTGCGAGCGCCCACCAAAACATCAACGGCTTGCTGAAGTGGGGCATCTTCAAGGATCTGGAATTGTGGTTTCTCAACCTACCCATCGAGCGCGACGCTGGTGTCGCCGGAAGAGGCAATTGCGGCGCTGGTTTCAAATACAGAATGATTTCGCAATCAAAGAAATCTCCCACGGCATCCATCCTGTATGTCGCCACACTCCCAACGGCAACGGCAGAACTTGGCTCCGGTGCGCTGGGCCATTCCGTGCAGCTGCTTTTGAGCAAAGATTTCGGCAAACATCATTTTGATGCGAATGAGGGGGTGCAATTTGTCGGACGGCCGGGAGCCGGCGGATTCGACCGCAATTACTTTACTGCGCTTTCTTATTCGCACCCCATTGCGGGAAAATGGGGCTGGACCGGAGAATTGGCGGGCTTCAGCTGGACCAACGCAAACAATCCTGCGACCATGATTTTGTTGGGCGCTGGCACTTATAATCTGTCGTCGCGGTTGGTCCTGGATGCAGGAGCGTACCTCGCGGTCTACGGCAACTTGCCCCGCGTTACATTTTTCAGCGGAGTGACGTACTCCGTCGCCGACCTGTACCGCCTTCATTCTTCGCGTCGCGGTACAAAGCATTAATTTGCCGGCTTGAGGAGGACAGCGCGGGCTGCGGCGATGCAGCAGAGGGCTCCTCAGAGGGCAAAGCCGGCGGCTTTTCGAAGCGCGAATCATCGATTTGCGGATCGAGTTCGATTTTATCGACGATAATTCTCTGGGTGACTTCTGCTTCGGGATTGTTGGAGACAAGCTCGAACGCGAATTTCAATCCTCCCACATCCCGGTAATCATGAAAAAACGTCTCCCGCGTGACAGGTTCGCCGTTTGAGGTATCCATTCCGCTCCACTTGACCAGCAAAAATGTCTTTTCGTCGAACGAATAGGATGAGACCTGGCCGTCCCTGTGCGTTATTTTGAGGATGTAGGCGTCTTTGCCCTCGACCTTTTCCGTGCCTGCAAGTTCGATCGTGACTCCTTTGACTTTCGCGTCCACGAGCGGCCCATCAAAGTCAGACTCATTCCTGACATCCTTCAGGTCGTCGGGGGACAGCGGCTCCGGAGAGTTTTTGCCGAGGAAGGGATTAATCACCCAGCCTCCGTCTTTGCCGTTGAAGGTGCGTACGACGGTTTTGTTTTGAATCGTCAGTTCATTGTGCATCTTGCCGGGACGCTTGAATTCGGCGACGAACGGACCATACAGTTCCGGGTTGAAGTAAATTGTGCCGGTAATCCGTTGCGACTGGACGGCCTTGGTTTTCTCAAGACCGCCACGCGCGGCCAGCACTTTGGCGACGATTTCGTCGGTGGTCTGCGCCGCCACGGTCTGCAGGACAGCAATTCCCAGCGCAACCAGAAGGCCAAGCCGGGCGGCGGTGAGCGGCGTCGCGCCATGTAGAATCCTTTGCAATTTGTAGTTCATCGGCATTTGATCTGTCTGGGGCCGCCTTCCGCGGCAGCACTTTTCATCCTAGGAAAGAGGCGTTTTGCGGCAAATTCGTTGCCTGCGCCACAATCCCGCCAGCGCGCAAATGGGGATGCCATCGCTAATGGCCGGGCGAGTAATGAGTAGCTATTATATCGAATGGTGGGGGTCCCCCTCCCCGGTTTTTTCGTAAGTGCGGATTCTAAAGGGTTTTAAGTCCTGTGTTTTGGAAGTGCAGATTCTAAGGGAGTTACAGGCGCGTTTTGCGGAAGTGCGGATTATAAAGGAGTTAGGGACGGGAAAGAAGGAGAAGAAGAGTGGGGAGCGGTTCGCGAGTGAAGGAAATGGCGAGGCGAACATACGAAAGGGTAGCACGGGATTAGCGAGGGAGTAAAGTATTTTGCAGGGAATGGTCGAAATTCGGGGCTGAATGGTGGTTTTGCGGGGGCGAGCAGTGACGGAGGCCGAAGTTAGAAATACGAAATTCGAAATTAAGGCAGCAGCGAAATGCTGAGAATGCCGAATGGGCCGATAGCAGAGAGCTAACCGCGGACAACGAGACGCGATGAAGCGTGGAAAAAAGCGGAAGTCAGGTGCCAGAGGTTAGAGATCAGATGTGACGGTTACTTTTTTTGGTGCTAGTTTCTCGAATACTGGGAGAGTGACGTCTATATCCCACTTGTAGGTTTGATCGCCGGCGCCCACGGCTTTCAAATCACAAATGTAGGTTCCTTTGCTTTTTAGCCTGAGATTCTTGCCGTCATAGTGATATGTCTGCAAGAAGGATTGAACATCCTTTTCAAAGGGCGCAATGGTGCAGGCGTGACCCGGAATGGACATATCCACCTGCCAGACTTTGAAATCTTTATCCACGGAGAACTGCATTACTCCGTAAGAATTCGTGCGAACCTTGGGATCGAATGAATTGTTGTTCACCTTTTTGTCGAGGGAGTCCACATTGCCGGTTTTCGCCGCCGCGATATCGCCTGAAGTCAAGGGAAACGGGTAGAAGTGAATTCGGAGCCAAGAATAACCCGCGGGATATTTTCGTGCTTCCGTGATGGCCACCGCGGAGGAGAGGTTCATCGCAGTGTTATCGACGGAAAGGTTTGCGTTGGTGTGGAATGTCGAGTTTTGAGGAGCCGGACCGGCTGGGGCCGGGATAATGAAATAAGTGATTACAGCGGCAAACAACCAAAGATAGCGCATGAAATGAACATTCTCACAAAACTAGGGCGTGGTCCAAGTGCGGGTGGTCAGAGGAAGGCCAAAAGGTAACGCAGTCGTAGTAGCCCATTTGAGCGAGATTCACTTTCGATAGTTCCGTCGTAGTGCGGCAGCTCCACGCGGCCTGCCCTGATCTGCTCCTGCCGAGATACCCGGAAGAGCCAAGCCGGTCGGGCGCTGCAACGCCGAAATCCTTGTTTTTTCGCGAAACGAAAAGCGGGCAGAGCCGTCCTTACCTATAGCTGTCTATGGGAGAGGTCTTGCTCAAGCCAAAGAGTGACGTTCTGCAAGGCACGTTGGCACTGCTGATTTTGAAGACGCTGGCGCGAGGGGAGATGCACGGTTACGGGATTACGCTGCATATCCAGCGGGTTTCGAGCGACGTTTTGCGGGTTGAAGAAGGTTCACTGTACCCGGCGCTGCACCGGATGGAACAGGATGGATGGATCAGCGCGGAGTGGGGCATGTCCGAGAACAATCGGCGCGCCCGCTATTATCGCCTGACCGCAACCGGCCGGAAACAGCTTGCAGAAGAGGAAAAGAACTGGGCCCGGCTTACCGAAGCCGTCGCCAGTGTTCTGCAATTTGCCCGATGAGAAACGCCAAGCAAAGGAGCCGATAAACAATGTCCCTGCTCTCCCGCTTCAAAGGCTTGTTGCGGATCAATCGCCTCGAGCGCGAGCTCGACGACGAGCTCCGCTCGCACATCGAAATGCGCACGCAGGACAATCTCGCCTCAGGCATGTCTCCCGACGAAGCCCGCTATGACGCCCGACGCCGTTTCGGCAACTCCACTCTGATGAAAGAGGACACGCGCGCCATGGACATCATCGGCTGGATCGAAACCATCGGCCAAAATCTTCGCTACGCCGCGCGCATGCTCCGCCGCAGCCCCGGCTTCACTTTCGTCGCCGTTCTCACTCTCGCTCTCGGCATCGGGGCCAACGTAGCCATATTTACCGTCGTCCACGCCGTCCTTCTCCAGCCGCTTCCCTTCCCGCATCCCGAGCAGCTCGTTCGAGTCTACGATGACATTCGCAGCTCCAACACTCACGACGTCGGCATGTCCGTCCCCGAGCTTTGGGACCTCCGCGACCACTCCGGCGTCTTCCAGGACATCTCCGTGCTGTTCCCCGCTGACGCCAATCTCACCGGCGGCGATCATCCCGAGCGCATCGAGTTCCTTGGCACCAGCCCGAACTACTTCACTCTTCTCGGTGCTCGTCCCCAACTTGGCCGTGTCTTCACAGCAGCCGACGCTCAGCCCGGCTTCACCCTTGGCGTGGTCATCAGTGATGCGTTCTGGCATCGCACCTTCGGCGCCGATCCTCAAGTCCTCGGCAGAAAAATTCGCGTTGACAACGATATCTACGGCATCGTCGGCGTCATGCCGCCTGGCTTCCGCCATCCCGGTCGCACACTGGGCGGCGATGTGGATATGTGGGCCGCCGCTGGCTACAGCGCCGCGCCTTTTCCCACGCCCGTAATCCGCGCCGCTCGATTTCTTCCCGGCGCCATGGGCCGCCTCAAGCCCGGCCTCACTCTCGCCCAGGCGCAAGCACAGCTCGACTCTTTCGTCGCTCAGCTCGCTCGGCAATTTCCCGACGAGTACCCTGCCGCGGCAGGCTGGTCTCTTCGCCTCGTCCCCACCCAAGAAGACATCGTCGGCAATCTTCGCACCGAACTCTTCGTCCTCTTCGCCGCCGTGGCCTTCGTTCTTCTCATCGCTTGCGTCAATCTCGCCAATCTTCTCCTCGCACGCTCCGCAAGCCGCCGGCGCGAAATTGCGATTCGTCTCGCCGTCGGCGCCGGCCGCTCCCGCCTGGTCGCACAACTCCTCACCGAAAGCCTTCTTCTTGCCACGATCTCCGGCGCGGCGGCCCTCTTCACCGTTATTTGGCTGAAAAGCTCTCTGCTTCGCTTCGCCCCGGCTGGTCTCCCGCGCCTCAACGAAGTCACTCTCAACCCCGCTGTCCTGTTGTTTGCGTTCTGCATTTCGATTCTCACCGGCGTCTTTTTCGGATTGGCTCCCGCTCTGCAAACTGCTCACGCCGGCCAAATCATCGCGCTTCGCGAAGGCTCACAAAGCTCCGGCGCCAGCAAGCATCAACTCAAATTCTCGCGCTTCCTGGTGGCTTCGGAAATCGCTCTTTCTCTCGTCCTCTTGATCGGCGCCGGCCTTCTGCTCCGCAGTTTCTGGCATCTTCTCGAAGTCCGCCCCGGCTTTGAGCCGCACCACCTCGTCACCACCAAAATCTGGCTCGCCGTGCCAAACGATCCTCTCGAAGACCCTTACCGTCTCCCCGAAAAGCGCGCCGCTTTCCACCAGGAAATCCTGCGCCGCGTCTCCGCTCTTCCCGGTGTCGAGCAAGCCGCTCTCGGCAACGCAGCCAGTCTACCCATGGACGCAAGGCATTTTCAGTTGCCCTTTGCCATCGAAAATCGCGCGCTCGATTCCGAGAGCACGCCCGTCGCCGAAATCGCCAGCGTCGCCCCGGCCTATTTCTCCGTTCTCAAAACTCCTCTGATTAGCGGCAGATTTTTCACCGATTCCGATGACACCAAGGGCCAGCAGGTCGCTCTCATCGACGAGACCCTCGCCCGCCGCTACTGGCCGGGCTCCGAGGCCGTCGGTCAGCGCCTCCGGTTGGGAATCCGGCGCAATCAAGCTTCCGCCTCACAGAGTCCATGGCTGACCATTGTTGGCGTCGTCGCAAACATCAAGTCGGACGGCTTCGACGCCGCCAGCGCTCCACACATTTATCGTCCGCTTTACCAGGTTCCGACTTACGACGGCGTGGTCTACCTTCGTACCACCTCGGATCCCGGCAGTTTGGGCGAAGCCGTTCGCGCGGAAGTCCAGGGCGTGGATCCCACCATTCCCGTCTTTGGCATCCGCACCATGGACCTCGTCCTCGCCACCTACCTCGCCGAGCGCCGCTTTGCCTTGAACCTCATTGCAGTCTTCGCAACTGTTGCTCTCTTGCTGGCCTCCATCGGCATTTACGGCGTAATGGCCTACACATTCAGCCGCCGCACGAACGAAATTGGCATTCGCATCGCGATGGGCGCGCAACGCACGGACATCTTGAAAATTGCCTTTGCCGAAGGCGCCTTTCTTGTTGGTTCCGGTGTCCTCGCCGGCCTGCTGGGCTCGCTCGCCCTCACCCGTTTTCTGCAGTCCATGCTCTTTGACGTGAAGCCCTCGGACCCCGCAACGTTTGGCGCCATCGCCGCGCTCCTGGCCGCCGTCACACTCTTCGCCTGCTTCATTCCCGCGCGCCGCGCCACTCGCGTGGATCCTTTGATTGCGCTGCGGCATGAGTGACGGCTCTGTAGAGTATTGCGGAGAAACCGCAACCGCAGTCAGCGAAACGACAAATATTGCAAAGTATTTAAGGACTCTCTAGAACGATACCGATTGTCCCGCCAGACAGAAATGTATCTTCTCCATTCGTTTTGGCGCGCGCTGAGAATTGATTGACGCCCTTGGATGGGCTGGTTATTTTTATCAGCTGTTTGACCAGGGCGGGACGACGCCGGTCATGCGGGCGTAGGCGATGAGCTGCCCCATGTGCTCGTTGGCGTGGACGATGATACGCAAATACATTCCGTCGACGGTGGCGTCGCGATCGGCGATGTGAACCTTGCGCTGGAGATCCTTCGGCGTTACGGCGAGATGGGCTTGCTTGACGGCTTCGAGGGAACGCTTGAGCCAGCTGATGACGTCAGCCTTTGCGGTGACCGATTTTTCCATCCCTTCTTTCATGTCGGCGGGCATCTTGGGGCCGGTCACGCTGAGCAAGTAGAAATTGGCCATGGCGATGTGCATGTAGACCTCGCTGGTGGAACGCACACCCGGTGCGGGACGCCAGGAGAATTTTTCTTCGGGAGTGGCTTCGGCAAGAGCGATCAGTTGCTGGGTGACGTGCAACCACTCGCCGTCATAGCCCTGCCAAAGTCCTTCGGGGAGCTTCTGATTCTGTGCGAGCGCGGGACGCCCGGCGATGGCGATGAGAAAAATAAAGAGAAGGGCTTTTTTCATGATTTGGCTCCTTGCAGGATTTGGTTCACGGGGCGGCGTAGCAAAAGCCAGCCTATTCTATACGTGCCGCAAGGTTAGATGGATTTTTTTGAGGAAGGTAGCGGAAAGCAAGATGTTCCTCAACTCGCTTCGCCGCGTAGTTCTTGTTTCTTACTTCAGAGTTGTCTGGAGTTTCTTGCTGGATGACGCGGAGCGCTCGGAGCGTCTTTCCTTTTCTACGTGCTGAGTGCACTCGGCAATTTCGTCATCAAGCTTCTTGATTTCCAGAGCGAGGTGAAAATCCTGGGGATGCTTTGCGTATTTTTCGAATAGCAAGTTTCGTTTGGCTTTCAAGTCGTCGCGTTTTTTCTTCGAAACACCTGCCACTGCGAGCATATGGGCACCCTGACAAGTAGTGTGCGCCTATTTTGTGGTTTTCGATAGGGGCGCAGGACGATTTGTATTGATTCATAGGCGCTCGATTCTGGGGCGAAGAGACAAGGATTAGGCGGAGGGAGCGCAGGGCGATGAGCGGTGGAGAAAATACGTTCGTCGAGACAAGCCAGAATCCAGCGGATTCCCAGTGCTACAAGCCCGGGAATCGCAGGGCCGAAGGGCCGTCCGCAGAGGGCCCCCGGGAACCGGGGGGACAAGGCTCCGAACGATGAATACGAATGGCGGTTTGGGGAATCTAATTATGTATGAAGATACGAACAGGATTGGCCGGTTTCATTGCCGTGATTCAAATGGTGCTTTTTTTGACGCACTTTCTTATCTATGAGACGTGGACGTTTTCGCCTGCGAGAGGCGACGCGGCGGGGCCGCTGTGGCTGAAACTGACTTTCGGCGTATTGTCGGTGAGTTTTCTTGCCGCTTCGCTTTTGGCGTTTCGCTACACGAACTCGTGGTTGCGCATGTTTTACAGGGCGGCGGCGGTTTGGCTGGGTTTGCTGAGCTTCCTCTTTCTCGCGGCGGTTTTCTCCTGGATCGTTTTCGGAGTTGCGTTGCTGGCGGGGTTGGATGCGAACTTCCACCTGATCGTGGAAGCGCTTTTCGGCGCTGCGCTGGCGGTTGGTTTCTACGGGGTTTTCAATGCAAGCTGGACGCGCATCACGCGAATCACAGTGCGGCTGGCGAACTTGCCGGAAACATGGCGCGGCCGCAGGGCGGCGCTGATCAGCGACTTGCATTTGGGGCACGTGCGCAATGGAAATTTTCTGCGGCGGATGGTGGCGAAGATCTTGAAGGAGGAGCCCCATGCAATTTTCATCGCCGGCGATTTGTATGACGGCACGTCGATCGATGCGAGGCGCGCTGCTGAGCCTTTGAGCGGACTGACGGCCCCGCACGGCGTATACTTCGTCGCCGGGAACCACGAGCAGTTCGGAGACGACAGCAAATACTTGCGCGCGGTTGAGGCGGCCGGGGTGCGCGTGCTCAGCAATGAGAAGGTGGAAGCAGACGGCATGCAGATTATCGGAGTGCCGTACCGCCATGCGACGCACGACGGGCATTTTGCCTCGGTGCTGGAGGGCATCGGCGTGGACCGCGAACGCGCGAGCATTTTGCTGACGCACGCACCCGATCATCCGGAGGTCGCCGAGGCAGCGGGCGTATCGTTGCAGCTATCCGGGCATACGCACGTTGGGCAGTTCATTCCGTGGAGCTGGATGGCGCGGCGGATTTACCGGCAGTTTGTGTACGGGTTAAGCCGGATTGGGAAAATGCAGGTATTTACGTCGAGCGGAGCGGGAACGTGGGGTCCGCCGCTGCGGCTTGGGTCGAATCCTGAGATTGTGGTGCTTGAGTTTGAGTAAGGGAGGCGAGCTCTCGCCTCCGAAAATTCCGCGAACAAATGTCAGAGAGACTGCAGAAAAGTAAGCAGAGCTTTCTTTTCGGCCGGCTTCATCTTTTCGAATGCTTGGGTGACGTGGGCAGCTTCGCCGCGGTGGCGCAGGATGGCATCAAGAAGCGTGACGGAGGCGCCATCGTGCATCAAGCGGGAGTGCAGACGGACACCCCAGAGCGGCGCGGTGCGAATCTTGTTGGCGGAGTTGTTGAATTCGGGGATGGAGAGATTCTTCCAGGTGTGCTGGTACATTCTTTTTCCGTAGTGCTCGACCATGGCCTGGACGATGCCGTCGCCTGTGCCGACGTTATGGAGTAAAAAGTCACCGTAAGGATAAAAGGTTTTGCCGCCAAGAGCCGGCGGGACAGTAAAGCTGCCACCGTTAATGGAAGTGCCAGCAGCAGCTGTTGTAAGCGACGCGATGTGGCAAGCGGCACAACCGATCTTGTCGAAGAGCGCTTCGCCGTGTTTCGCTTCGGGAGTTTTGGAGAGCGCAACGTCCCGAGCGGGCGCTTCCGAGGCGCGCATGAAGCGGGCGAAGTGATCGATGTCGGAGAAGCCGTTTGCATCTGTCTTGTCGTTGGGCTCGGAGGCGGTGTTGCAAAGATTGGTGACCTCGTCGGGTTGCAGCCGGCTGGTGATGCCCATTTCATTGAGATAGGCGTCCGCGGAGAAAGACAAGAGGCTGGCTTGCTGATCTTTCCAGCCAAAGCGGCCAATGCCGGTCTTGCCAGGGGATTCGACGATGGGAACGTAAAGAGCCTGGCCGCAAATTCTTCCGTGGTTTTTCTTGCACTGATCCTTTGCGATATCGAGGAGAGTTTGATCGGGCAGGGCTTCGACAAACCCATCACCCAAAACATTGAGAGAGACACGAAAGGTTCGGACTTTTTCGGAATTAGGGACGTGCTCCTGGATTTCGGTACCTGGGAAAGCGCCGCTGGGACAGATGGCACGGTCGTTGATGAGAGAGCGGTCCTTGATGATTTCGGCGCCGTTGTTGATGGGGATTTCCGGGTTTCGAAACACGCCATGGGCATCGAGGTGGCCGACACGCAATTCGGTAACCTGGCTGGAACCGCCCGTGGTCGGATTCTGGTGGCACTCGCGGCAGGATTGCGTGTTGTAAAGCGGGCCAAGGCCGTCAGAGACTGTTTCTACTTCTTCGAATTTGGCTTGATCGGCGGCGTGCGTCGCGTCGTCCACCAAACCGTTGCTTTTGTTGTCAAAACCAGTCGGTGCCTCGGAAAGCGGCGGTGCGAAGGAAAGCAGACCAATCGACAAACAGAGAGAAATGCCGGTAAGCAGCCTCATAGCACCTCGCGAGCGGCTGGTCGGAGGGAAATTTACTCCTGTAATATCTGAAAGCCAAGTGAAAAAATGAGAAGAAGTGGTAGGAGTCTTGCAGCAGGTAAGAACTAGACCGGGCGGCGGATGCCGAGTTTGCGCATGCGAGCCTGGAGGGTAGTGCGCTTCATGCCGAGCAGAACGGCAGCCCCTTTGGAGCCGGCGATGCGCCACTCGGTTTGGCGAAGCGCGCGAAGAATATGCTGGCGCTCCGCCTCTTCGAGGGTGGAAATGGAGGAGGTGCGAGAGCTAGAGGACGTAAAGGAAGACCCGGACTCTGTTCCCGCGGCGGAGCTTTCGCCGTGGTTTGCATCATCCGTTGTTTTTAGTTCGCTGAGCGGCACGCGGAGTTCCTTGCCAGGAGAGAGAAGTACGGCTCGCTCGATGAAATTTTCGAGTTCGCGAATGTTGCCGGGCCAGGAATAGTTTGCGAGAGCGTCCATGGCGTCGGCGGGAATGTACGCGACGGTCTTGTTGAGGCGGAGGCTGAATTTCTGAACGAAATAGCGAACGAGGAGTGGCACGTCTTCGCGGCGCTCGCGGAGAGAAGGGATGTGAATGGGGAACACATTTAGCCGGTAAAACAGGTCGCTGCGGAAGGTGCGCTCGGCCACGAGCCTGGCGAGATCGGCGTTGGTGGCGGCCACGACGCGGACGTCCACGCGCTGCGTGCGGTTGCTGCCGAGGCGTTCGAACTCCTGCTCCTGGAGGACGCGGAGGAGTTTGGGCTGAAGCTCGAGAGGCAGGTCGGCGACTTCATCGAGAAAGAGAGTGCCGTGGTCCGCGAGCTCGAAGCGGCCGATTTTTTGGGTTAGAGCGCCGGTAAAGGCGCCGCGCTCATGGCCGAAAAGTTCCGATTCGAGAAGCCCGCCGGGAATCGCGGCGCAGTTTATTTTGACAAACGTTCGTTGGCGGCGCGGGCTGAGATTGTGAATGGCGCGCGCGATGAGCTCTTTGCCCGTGCCGGTTTCGCCGGTGATGAGGACCGCAGTACCGGCGGGCGCGACGAGTTCCACCTGGGCGAGGGCGCGCTTGAGCGTGGGGCTGTCACCGACGATTTCCTCGAAATTGAACTCGCTACGAATTTCTTCCTCGAGATAAAGCTTTTCCTCGGCGAGCTTGTCCTTCAGCGCGTCAATTTGTTTGAAAGCCAGCGCGTTTTCCACGGCGATGGCGATTTGCGCGGCGACTTGCTGGAGAAGCTCGATGTCCTGAGGAGGAAAGGCGTCCTCGCGGCGGCTGGCGAGATTGAGAGTGCCGAAAGTGCGGCCTTGGGTGATGAGCGGAACGCAACAGATGGTTTGCACCCCTTCTGCCCGGAGCGTGCGAATGATTTCGTTGGAAAAGCGATCGATTTCCACTCCCCGCGCGAGGAGTGGCTGGGCGGTGGTAAAGCAGACGCCCGAAGGAGTGGTCTCGAGCGGAACTGTAATTTCCTGATGGAAGAGGCCGGGGCGGCTCGAAAAATCGAGAGCGTGGATTTTCAAGAGGCCGGTGGCGGAGTCAAGAAGGGCGAGGCTGGTGTAGTCGTGATGAATGACCTTTTCGAGAGAGGTGACGATGCCGCGGAAAAGGTCGGGAAGCTCGCGGGTGGAGACGAGCACGTTGTTAACTTCAAGGAGAACCTGGAGGCGATCGCGCTCTCGGGCAAGCTGAGCTTGGTAGGCTTGTGAGGTTTCAAAATTAAGCGCGTTATCAACGGCCACGGCAACCTGGCTGCCCACGCGCTGCATGAATTGGAGCTCGGTATCGGTGATGCGCTGAGGAACGAGGCGGCCGAACCCCATGGCACCGAGGCGGTGCTGCGCGGTGGTGAGAGGAACCATGGCCAAGGAGCGAACGCCGACGTCGCGAAGCCGCTGGAGAAATTCGGGGAAACGTTGATCTTCTTCCGTGTCGCTGACGACGAAGGATTGCTGTGATTGCCAGACCCACCCGGAAGGATGGCCTTCCATCGGGGTTTCGCTGCCGGTTTTTACCGGAGTAGGAAGCCGAGTTTCGAGAATGTGAAGTCGCATGACGTTTCGCACGGGGTCATGCAGGACCAGGGTGAGGAAATCAAAGTCGACAACGCAATGGAGGCGCTCGGCCAGGTCGTGAAAAAGAGCGGCGAGGTCCCGATGCCGCGCAATGGATTCGGCAACTTCGAGCAGGGCTTCGAGCTGGCGCCGCGAATGTTCGAGCGGCGCTGCGCTGGTTACTTCGGGCGGGGAGATAGCGGGATCCGCCATAGACTGCAGAATAGCATCCGCGTTGGCAGAGGCTCAACCAAGCGCGCCGACATAAGTGAAACCGCTGAGGCAACTTCGTCCCCGACTCGGGTGTATTACGTCCGGGTTGCCCGTAACTCGCCCGCAATGCGCAAAGCGGTTCGCCACCGATGGCACTCTCAAGTGAGGCGATGTATAAATTGTTCTGTGACACGGTAATTTTTCGTCCCCACTCATCGTCTTCAGAGTGTACGCAATTCTCTTAGTCGTGGAGGTGGCTTCTTGCTTTGGCTGGACGATTTGGTTCGGGACCTGAGATACGGATTTCGCATGGCCCGGAATGCGAAGCTGATCTCGATTGCTGTCGTGCTGACGCTGGCCGTGGGTATCGGGATCAATGCCGGGGTGTTTACCCTCATCAACGGGCTGCTGCTTCGCCCCCGCACCGATTCCGATCCGGCAACCTTCGCCCGGTTGTACGCCCAGTATTGGTTGCGGGGAAATCCGCTTGGACTGGGCGGCCAATTTTCCGTAGCTGCTTACCACGCGATTCAGCGCGAATCGAAAGTGCTGCAGGCACTCGCTGCATGGCGTACGGATGAAGCCTTGATCGAGGAAGAGGCGACACCCAGCCTGGCCCTGGAAGTTTCTTGCAACTTCTTCTCGGTTTACGGCTTGACTCGGCCGAGTCTCGGACGCCTGTTCGGCCCTGACGACTGCTCATCGGCCTCAGAGGATCAGGTAGTCGTGCTCTCGGAAGAGGCATGGCGCAGCCGCTTTGCTGCCGACCCGCACATCCTTGGAAAAGTGATTCTGCTGAACCGGCAGCCCTTCACGGTAATCGGTATTACCCCGATGGATTTTGCCGGCAGACTCCGCGGTCCTGGAATCTGGGTGCCTTACACCATGCAGCATCGGCTCACTGGGAATGAGGACATCTTTCGCGCGGAACGAACGCCCGCGTTGTGGCTGGAAGGGAGGCTGCGTCCGGGCAGCACTCGCGAGCAACTTGCGGCGGAGGCGAATGTCATCGTAGGGCGGGTTCCCGCGTTCGATTCCGAATTAAAACAGCGCGTGCTCGTCACCAGCGGAGCTCTCATCGAAGATCCAAACGTGCGCGCCAACTCCTTCTGGATCCTGTTGCTGATAGGCACCGGGGCCGCGCTGCTGCTGCTCGTAAGCTGCGCCAGTGGGGCGGTGTTGCTGCTTTCCCGCGCCGTAGCGCGTCGGAAGGAAATCGCCGTGCGCATCTCGCTGGGCGCGGCAGGCCGGCGGGTGCTGCGGCAACTTCTTTCCGAGAACCTGCTGCTGGCGGCAGTAGCCGGGGCACTCAGCCTCTATCTTGCCTTGCAAATACCCAAGGCTTTTCAAAAGCTTGTTCCTGCAATGCCTCACTATTCGTTCACACTCGATTGGCATCTCTTCGGCTATCTCGCCGCAATCACTTTGGTTGCTGCTATTTTCGCTGGGATAGCGCCCGCCGCCGAATGCCTCAGGCAGGACGTATGGCTTTCGCTGAAGGGGCAGGACCTTTCGCTGTCAGCCGTACATGCGCGTTGGAAGCTGCAGGATCTGCTGGTAATCGCACAGGTTTCCTTTAGCGTCGTGCTGATGGTCACATCCGTAATGTTTTGCCGGGCCGTGCTCTCCCTCTTCAATGCGGAGCCGGGTTTTGAAACACGACACGTGCTCGCAGTTCCGTTGGAGCTTAGGCTGGAACGCTATGATCCGGCTGAAACGGAAGGTTTCTACCGAACGTTGCAGGAGCGTCTTGAGAGTATGCCGTTGGTCGACGCCGTTGCCACCAGCAGCATATCTCCCCTGACGGGAGAGGGCGAAGAAGGAGTAGGGCTCGGCACTGAGTTTCGTCTTCCCACGGGGGCATCGGGGGAAACCCACAGCGCTACGGTCAGATTTGTCTCGCAGAATTATTTCGCCACGGTTGGCATTCCCCTGGTACATGGCAGCGTATTCCGCAATACTCCAGCTGATGAAAATGCAGTAATGGTCTCCCAATCGTTAGCAGCCGCATTTTGGCCTGGGCAAGATCCGATTGGCAGGGAGGTCATTACGCCAGAGGGTAAGCGTCTGCGCGTGCTCGGGATTGTCCGTGACACCTACACCAGATTCACTCGCCAGCCGGATGGCCCTTGCATTCATATGCTGCGCACCATTCCGGCTCGCGGTGATCTCGTTCTCGTTCGCTTCCGCGGTGATGCCGATCCCATAGCGGCAGCGGTGAAACATATTGCGCGCGATCTCGACCCGCAGATGCTGGTGCTTTCCAGCACGCTGCGGGCGCAGATGGACTATAACGCCGAGCAAGGATGGGTAATCGGCAAGATGCTGTTGTTTGTAGCTGGCGTAGCGGGTTTCCTGGCCCTCCTCGGAATCTATGGAGCAGTGGGTTATTCGGTGACGAGGAGGACTCGCGAGTTCGGAATTCGCGCGGCTCTCGGGGCCAACCCGCGTGAGCTCATGAGGCTGGTGTTCAGTTACGGTGTGCGCCCAGTGATCGCAGGAACACTGGCCGGAGCGGCATTCGCGCTCCTCTTCTCGTTTATCCTTGTGAACGCTCTTCGTCGCGCGCCGTTGCCGCTGAACCCAACCAGTCCGGTGTCGTACGGACTTGTATGCGCTTCGCTAATCGTCTCGGCGCTTGTCGCGATGATCGGCCATGCGCGCCGCGCCGCTCGCATTCATCCTCTAGTTGCGCTGCGCGAAGAATAAAGAGGGAGCTGCCATCGGTCCGATTCCTAAGTTAATGGGCCCATCAGTCGGCTAACGACCAGCTCCGAGTGGATCGTCGCAATCCTGAAGTTACGATCCTTAAGCAATGAATTCCGAGTTTCTCGCCAGAAAGACCCCATTGGCTGGCCTGCTCGACTGGCAAAATGAGAGCCTCACAACATTCCTTATTGTGATCCGGCCTGCGGCAGCATGCCTGCACACGCGCGTGCGCGGTCAAGCAGCAGCGCGCGCTCGCGGGCGTTACGCGTCAGCGATGCGGCTCGCTCGAACTCCGCCTGTGCTTCCGCGAAGCGCCCCAGCTTGAAAAGAAAGTCACCGCGCACGCTGGGCAGGAGATGGTAAGCCTTCAAAGACGGCTCCGAGCCAATCTTGTCGATGAGCTCGAGACCAGCCGCCGGACCAAAGGCCATGGCGAGCGCGACCGCCCGGTTTAGTTCCACGATAGGCGAAGGTGTGAGTTGAGTGAGAGCTTCGTAGAGCACGGCGATGCGTTGCCAGTCCGTTTCCGCGGCCGTACGCGCTCGCGCGTGGCAAGCGGCAATCGCGGCCTGAAGCGCATAAGGTCCGAGGGCTCCACCGAGATCTTCGGCGAGCTGAAGGGCAGCGAGACCCCGACGGATGAGAAGCTGATCCCAGCGCGCACGGTTCTGCTCCAGGAGAAGAATCGGCTCGCCAGACGGGCCAGCGCGCGCGGCGGAGCGCGACGCCTGAATCTCCATAAGCGCGACGAGGCCGTGGACTTCTGGCTCGTTCGGAACGAGCTCGGCCAAAATACGCCCCAAACGCAGCGCGTCTTCGCAGAGCGCCGGGCGCATCCAGTCCTCGCCGGCCGTCGCCGAGTAACCCTCGTTGAAGATCAGGTAGATTACCTCCAGCACGGACGATAAACGGGCAGCGAGATCGGGCCCGTGCGGGACCTCAAAGGGCACATGCGCTTCCGTGAGTGTCCTCTTGGCGCGCACGATGCGCTGGGCGACAGTGGGCTCGGCGACGAGAAACGCGCGCGCAATTTCGTCGGTGGTAAGGCCGCCGAGCAAGCGCAGCGTGAGCGCAACACGTCCCTCCGTCGAGAGGATCGGATGACAGGAAATAAAGACGAGACGAAGGAGGTCGTCGCCGATGTCATCGTCCAGTGCAGCTTCAAAATTCGGCACAGCCGTCTCCTGCTGGGCTTGGAGCTCGCGACCGAGCTCCGCGTGCTTGCGCTCGAGCAGTTTGTTCCGGCGGAAGGCATCGATCGCGCGGTGCTTGGCGGTGGCCATGAGCCAGGCGCCAGGGTTGTCCGGGATGCCCGATTTCGGCCATTGATGGAGCGCGGCGACGAGAGCGTCCTGCGCGAGCTCCTCGGCAAGGCCGACGTCGCGCACCATCCGCGTAAGACCGGCGATGATCCGGGCGGATTCAATCCGCCAGACTGCATCGATGGCGCGATGGGTATCGGTAGACGTCACGACTCCCCATCACACCATCTTCAATCCGCGCGTGCAAGACCGAGGCGGTCACGGACTCTTGCTCCTGGCCAACTCGGGGGACAAGCTCTCTTAGTGCAGGGGAGGCATATCTTCTGGACCGAAGATCTGGCGAACTTCAGTCTCGCCTTCCCAGCCCGGCCAGTGTTTCTTGTGAAGCTCCATGAAGCGCAACGCACCGTCGAGCGCTTCTTGTTTCGACTTCATCTCAAAAATCGCGAACCCGCCCACGACTTCCTTGGCCTCCGCGAAGGGTCCATCTATCGTGTTTACCTGCCCCTTGGAAACCCGCACATGCGTGCTCATCGTGGCTGGCGCCAAGCCCCCGCTCGCCACCATCGTGCCGGCTTTCGCCGCCTCTTCGGCGAGCTTCCCGATGGCTTCCATTAACTCCTTGGGCGGATTGCCTTGCCCCTCTTTATGCTTCACCATCATCATGAATCGCATCTTCTCATCTCCTTTTTTTTCCAGGTGTGGAGCTGGTTTCCGGTTTTTGCGGCTGCCGGCCTAACCTTAGCTCTAATTCCTGTCACTACTGAAGCGTCGAACTAGCCCCGGCAAAATCGACAGCCATTCGAGATTTTTTTGCCGACTCTGCCCAGAGGATTGCGGCGTCTACCCCTTCTGTTTGCCTGCTTGGGCGCGCAGCCGCTTTTCCTGCTCCTTCAGCTCGGGAGTCAGAGCCGTCCCGAAGTCTTCCGCCTCGAACACCTGACGAATCTCAATTTCGCTTTCCCCCTCATGCGGATTGGGGCACCGCTTTACCCATTCGATCGCCTCTTCCATCGACCTCACCTGCCACAGCCAGAATCCGGCAATCAGCTCTTTGCTCTCCGTGAACGGCCCGTCGATCACCGTGCGCTTCGCTCCGGAAAACCGCACTCGCTTGCCTTTCGAACTCGCTTGGAGGCCCTCGCCTGCGAGCAGCACTCCGGCTTTCACCAGCTCTTCGTTGAACTTCCCCATTTCGGCAAGCAGCTTCTGACTCGGCATCACGCCCGCCTCGGATTCCTTATTGGCTTTGACTATAACCATGAATCGCATTGTGATCTCTCCTTTTGAGCCGGGCCGAGAGCCCGGTTTCCGGACCGCCCCGGCCAAATAACCCTGGCCTCTACTTTAACGTCGAACGACGGGCAGTGAAATCGACAGGCACAGAATCTCCTTTGGTAATAATTAATGTACCTTCGCGAACCAGAACACTCCATCTGAGTAAATCTCCCGATGATGCCTAGCCAGCGATGATGCCAGACAGCGGCCAGATAGATGCCACAATTTGCAGTAAATGGCCCAAAAGTGTTGAATCGCCACAAAGATACGTGGGCACGGATTGCCAGACTGCCACAATGGCCGGACGCAATATCCGGAAAACCGGCCATGCCAAATTGTAGAAAAGACAGCATCCTTCCACCGGCACATCAATCACACAAAACAAAGTGGCAAGGGAGAAGCCGGCGATGATCGCCGCCAGGCTCAGTTTGCAGATCCGAGAAATTGTGTGCCGTGTTTTCATAGCCCCCTCTGTAAAGCCTTTCCTTGGCTCTACCTAGATGTCGAACGAGGGGCCATGAGATCGACACGATCGAGTGAGTCAAATCCGAATAAATCCCCCGAGAGGATTGTGGACGCGCGGACGAGTGACGCGCTAACCGTATAAGTGAAGTATCGCTTTGTATCTTTGGCAACGCGACCAGGGCCTAGCCAGCACTTTGCTTCTTACTCGCGTTCGACCTTCCTGTGTTTTGCTTCGCACAGGCGCTCGGCGTTCGCATGCAACTGCGAGAGCACCATTTCCAACTTGTCGATGTCGACGTTCAGGCCGTTTTGCAAGCGAGCCGCCAAACTGGAGATGCGCGGCATCCAGCACCTCGTGGAGTTGTTCTTGCTGCATCGGAATGAGGTCAAGCACCCCGACCCGCCGCTCGCCTTATCCTTCGCCCTGATGACGCTCACCAGCACTCTCGTCGAACTAATCCTGGCCGATCACGATTTGAAGTACTGGCAGGCCGTCATTCCCAAGGATGACCAGTCACTTAAGCGCGAGCTGCTGCGCACCTTCCTCTGTTATTTGGGCATCGAGCAGAAGGATAGCTGAGCGCCGGACTAATAATCACAGACTTTAACCCACCCACTCGCCAAGACTTGCCCGCGCGCACAGCAAATTGTCCGAAGCCGGGGTGAACAACCGGTTGTCCGCATATTTGGAATCAGCACCAGCCAGATTGACTCAGTGCATGGTAACCGCTGCCGAAATCGGGAAAGTAAGTATGGGGATTCTGAATCATGTGGCTGGGTTTGGCGTGATACGCTGCAGCCGTACGGAGAGGTGGGTGAAATGCCAACTGTCGAAGGAAAGGAAGCTCGCGTCTGGATCGATGAATATGTAAAGAAGGCCGGAAAGTTGTCTGGAGTTGCCAAGATGGTGAGGGCACTTGTAAAGAAGGCCGTAGCCGGATGCGAGGAGTACGTGAATCCCTGGAAGATTCCCACATTCGATCTAAACGGGCCGCTGTGCTTTTACATGGTGGCGAAGGAACATGTGATTTTTGGATTTATGCGAGGAGCGATGCTCCGCGATCCGGGGAAGTTGCTGGAGGGAACGGGAAAATACTTGCGGCACGTAAAACTGCGAAGCGCAGCGGATGTACGGCGATCGGAAGTGCGGACTCTCCTGGAAGAGGCGGCGGAGCTAAACCGCAAGGAACCGGTCACTGGCACCAAGGTCCAGATGAAGCAAAGCAGGGCAGCCGGAACGCGGAAGAGCGGACGCCGCGCCACGACTCCCGATTAACGCTTGCTTGGATTTAGAGACGACAAGAGACTAATCCAGTGAAGACAATCGCAAGCAGGGTTGCGATAGCAGTCGCCATCGTTCTTGTCGTGGGGATAGGTTGGTTCGGAACAAAGCAATACCGTTGTATACGGCGGAATGCCGCGTCTTCGCGGCGCGTCAAAATCGTCGAGCAAGACGCTCATAGACAACTCAAAGTCGGCTCCCAGGAACCCTGTATACCAAAGGAGGATGTGCTCCGTTGGGTTGTGGTACCGATGATGCGCTAATCGGCGTGCGCGTAAAGGTTGATGCGGACGGCACCGTAACAGGAGAGCCCGAAGTGGTTGACATGTACACAAATTGCCTGTGAACGGGCCTTGATGGTCGACCCGACTCCTGAGTACCGCCGTAATCGGAGAACTGGCGCCACGTTCGAGCGCAAGTCGAGTAATGCAACATTTCCGTGGTGGACGGGCGTGGCCGGGTATCGTTTAGCGCGATTGCCCGTATGGAATAGCTGGAGTAAACTCCGGGGCGAGTGGCGGATACTTCTTCAATTGTCGGGCGCGCGATTTCTCATTACACCGTCCTCGAAAAACTCGGCGGCGGAGGCATGGGCGTTGTCTACAAAGCCGAGGACACGCGGCTGGGCCGCAACGTCGCTTTGAAATTTCTTCCTGAAGACATTTCCCAGGATCCGCAGGCCATCGAGCGATTCCGGCGCGAAGCGCGCGCTGCATCCTCCTTAAATCATCCGAATATCTGCACCATTTACGACATCGAGGAATTTGAAGGGCGGCCCTTTATCGCCATGGAGTTGCTTGAGGGCCAAACCTTGAAGCGCCGCATCGCCAGAAAATCTATCGAGGTGGACGAGCTTCTCGAGATCGGAATTCAGATCGCCGGCGGCCTGGAAGCTGCGCACGCCAAAGGCGTCGTCCACAGAGACATCAAACCAGCAAACATTTTTCTCGTTGAGCGGGGGCCGGCAAAAATACTGGACTTCGGCCTGGCGAAGTTCGCTGCCTACCGGCAGGTCCCGGCGGAGTCTGCAAGCGAATCGTCCATGCCCACGCACAGGCACGTGCTCGACGATGCTCTTATCACCGGCCCCGGAAGTTCCCTGGGCACGGTTGCCTACATGTCCCCGGAACAGGCGCGGGGCGAAGAGCTGGACGTGCGCAGCGATTTATTTTCGCTGGGCGTGGTGCTTTATGAAATGGCCACCGGCGTGGTTCCATTCGCAGGGTCGGCGGTGGCTTTGATCTTCAACGGGATACTGAATTCCTCGCCAACTCCCGTTAGGAAGTTGAATCCGAAGTTGCCCGCGAGTCTCGAAAATATATTCGCGAAGGCGCTCGAAAAAGATGTCGGGCTGCGTTACCAGACAGCCGCGGAACTTCGAGCCGATTTGAAGAGGTTGAAGCGCGATTTGGATTCTGGCCGTTCGGGCACGAACTCCGATTTGCCGAGCGGGATCTTGGGCGTTCCCGAAACCCATGCAGTTCACCCGTGGCGGACCTGGGCCGTGGTGGCATGCGGCGTTCTCCTCGGCCTCGCGGCAATCCTCGGGTTCGTGCTGACGCGCCCGGTCGCGCCGCCCCGCATTCTGCGAACTGTTCAACTCACCAACACCAATCGGCCTAAGTCAGGCGTAGTCACCGACGGTTCCCGGCTCTACTTCATCGAGGGCCAATCGCGGCTTTCTCAAACCTCCGTGACGGGTGGCGAGACTTTTCCCATACCGACCTCATTGGAGGACACCGGCTTCTCCAACGTGTTCGCTATCTCGCCGGACAACTCTGCGCTCTTGATGAACACGGCCCGAGGGACGACGCTCGACGGCCCTCTATGGAGCCTCCCCGTTCTTGGCGGTTCGCCCCGCCGCTTGGGCAGCCTCCAGGGTCACGCTGGTGCGTGGTCGCCAGACGGGAATAAGCTCGCATTTTGCAAAGGCAACGAGATATTCCTGGCGAACAGCGATGGCAGCGATCCACACCGGCTTCTGGCTACGTCTGGAACTTGCAGCGAGCTTCGCTGGTCGCCAGACGGGTCGAATTTGCGCTTTACGGTGAACGATCCCAAGACCAACAACCGCGCCATTTGGCAAGCCTCCGCGGACGGCGGCAATTCTCATCCGCTGCTTCCTGGCTGGAGCAGCACACCTAGTGAATGCTGTGGCAATTGGACGCCTGACGGCAGGTATTTCGTCTTCCAAACGCGGCGCGACGAAACGGCAAATATCTGGGCCATCAAGGAAAATACTGGTCTATTCCGCTCGACTCCGCACGATCCGGTACAGCTGACGACTGGGCCGATGAATATCGGCAATCCCGTCCCAAGTCGTGATGGCAAGAAACTTTTCGTCCAGGGCTGGCAGCCTCGCGGAGAATTGGTGCACTACGATTCCAAGTCAGGGCAATTCGCGCCTTATCTTTCGGGAATTCCGGCGATGGGTCTCGACTTCTCTCGCGATGGACAGTGGGTCGCCTACAATGACGCCGCGGATGGCACCATGTGGCGGAGTAAGGTGGACGGAACCCAAAAGCTTCAACTTGTTTTTCCCCCGATGCTGGCCTATTTGCCTCGATGGTCTCCGGACGGAAGACAGATCGCCTTTTTTGGTCATCCGCCCGGCGAACCCTGGCAAATTTATTTGATTCCTGCGGAGGGCGGCTCTCCGCAACTGATTTATCGAACGGCAACCAACTCAGCCGATCCCAATTGGTCCCCTGACGGCAAGTCGCTGGTCTTTGGAGAGAACTCACTGAACAATCAGGGGTCGGCCGTCTATGTCCTCGATCTGAAAACGCGGAACGTCTCGAAGCTCCCGGATTCGGATGGCCTGTATTCTCCCCGCTGGTCCCCGGATGGACGCTACATCGCGGCGATTACGCTCGATTCGCTCAAGCTGATGCTCTTTGATTTCACGACACAGAAATGGGCTGCGCTTGCCAACATTTTTGTGGCTTATCCCACTTGGTCGCGAGACGGACGCTATTTGTATTTTGATGGAATTCTCGACAATCAAGAGGGCTACTTCCGCGTTCGAACCGCCGACGGCAAACTCGAGCGCCTCTTCAGCCTGATGGGGTTTCAGGCTGCCGGAGGAGCCTTCGGAAATTGGAGCGGCCTGGCCCCCGACGAAACTCCGCTCTTTGTCCGCGACGTCAGCATTCAGGAAATCTACGCTCTCGATTGGGAGCGCCCTTAGTCAGGAGACGGGAAGAAAGAGATGAAAGCGCGATTGCAAGTGATGAAATTTGGCGGAACGTCGTTGGGGGATGCGACGTGCATGGCGAGGACCGCGCAGCTCATCGCGCAGGGAGCCCGAGGGGGTACTTGCGTTGCCGTCGTCTCCGCGATGAGCGGCGTTACAAACCGGTTGATCGAAGCGGCGCAGCGAGCGGGATCTGGCGAGAAAGACCAAGGCACGGCCGTTCTGGAGGCGCTGCGAAAACAGCACGAAGTTGCGCTGATAAGTTTGGTGGGAAAAGAAGATGCACGGAAAACGATCGAAGAAGAGATGGAGGAAGTTCTTGCGGAAGGCAGCAGGCTGTTCGATGGGACAGCTCTGCTGCGAGAGCTGACGCCGCGAACGCTGGATGCCATTTCCAGCCTGGGAGAGCGGCTGTCTGCGCCGCTGGTAGCGGGAGCAGTTCGAGAGCTTGGCTTGCAGAGTGAAGCCGTGGATGCGACGGAAGTGATCATTACGGATGGGTTCCACGGAGGCGCGGAACCGTTGATGGACCGGACGCGGGAAGAATGCGAAGTGCGGTTGCGGCCGCTGTTGGAGAAGGGGATCGTGCCGGTCGTGACGGGATTTATCGGGGCGAGCACGGAAGGAAAATTGACCACGCTGGGGCGCGGCGGGTCTGATTATTCGGCAACGATTCTGGGCGCGGCCATGGATGCGGACGAAGTAATTATCTGGACGGACGTGGATGGCGTGCTCACGGCGGACCCGCGGCTGGTGCCGGAAGCGCGAACGATTCCGGTGATCTCTTACCGCGAAGCAGCGGAGCTGGCTTTTTTTGGCGCGAAAGTGCTGCACCCAAAAACTTTGAAGCCGGTGATGCAGGCCGCGATTCCCGTTTGGATTCGAAACAGTTTCGCGCCGGAGCGGCCGGGGACGTTGATCACGCCGGAAGGCCGGAGCACCGGGGGCGGGGTGAAAGCGCTGACGGCGATCCAGGACGTCGCGCTGATCAGCGTGGGCGGGCCGGGAATTGTGGGATTGCCAGACGTGGTTGGGAGGACGTTTTCGACGACGGCAGAGGTGCGGGCGAATGTGCTGCTGATTTCGCAGTCGTCTTCACAGAATGACATTTGCTTCATCGTGTCCGCGGCGGATGCGCCGCGGACCGTGGATGCGCTTCGGAGAGAGTTTGCGCAAGATTTGGCGCACGAGAAAGTCGAGCACATCACGGTCGATACGAACATCGCGATCGTGGCGGTGGTGGGCGAGAACATGCGCGGGACACCGGGAGTCGCGGGGAAAACGTTCAATGCGCTTGGCCGGGAGAACGTGAACCTGATTGCCATCGCGCAAGGATCTTCGGAATCGAATATCTCCTTCGTGGTGGAAGAGAAGGCGATGAAGACGGCGTTAATTACCACGCATCGCGAGTTTGGGCTGGGCGTGGCGGCGAACTAAGCAATTTTTTTCCAAAATTCCTAAAACCACCACCGAGTAAAACTCGAAAAAGAAAATCAGGATCGCTACTGAGCCGACTATTTTGCCGACTGTCGGCTAGTTGGGTTTTTCGTCGTCGGGCGGAATGATTTTGATGTCGTCGATGGCGCGAGGGGCGCTGCCGGGATCTTTTACCAGGCCCTCGAGCGTAGTTTTTGCGTGTTCATCGACGGCGCCGACGGCGGCCACCAAGCAGGAATAGAGAAAGGCTTTGATACCCGAGCGGAATTGCTCGGTGGACTGTTCCA
>Ga0070693_100000062_pt1 | contig 42895 bp, 35 predicted proteins | sample KBSK1103metaG_FD_65472 | JGI IMG/M metagenome (GOLD analysis project Ga0070693, IMG submission 65472) | Corn, switchgrass and miscanthus rhizosphere microbial communities from Kellogg Biological Station, Michigan, USA - KBS K1-10-3 metaG | ecosystem: Host-associated > Plants > Roots >...
AGCCGCCACAGCGACCCGGTGTTGAAGCCCGAGATCACCACCTGGCCTTCGGGCATCAGCACGCGCTCGGTTTCGCGCAGCACCTCGTGCGGGTGGTCGTGGCTCTCCAGCACGTGGGGCAGCACCACCAGATCGACGCTCTGCGACGCGAGCGGCAGCTGCAAGGGGTCCGCCGCGAGCGACGCCCCCGGCTCGAGGGCGAGCGAGAAGCGGAAGGGGATGCGGTTCATTCGCAGAAAGTCGACCTCGGGCAGGCCGACCTGCACCGCGCGAAACCCGAAGACGTCCTCCACCGCGCTGTCAAATTGTGCACGTTCCCAGTCCAGCACGTAGCTTCCCTGAGCCGTGGAAAGCCACGCGGAGAGCGAGGAACGCCCGCCGTTATACTTCTGCGCGCCGTTCTGGACAAAAGACGGACGATCCATGCTCAAGCGAGTCCCGTTTAACGAACCAAGGCCAATCGGACCATTGTCGCCGCCCCGTTCGAGCCGGCTGGAACCGTCGGCCGGCCCCTATTATGGGCCAGCGAAGCTGCGTTCGCTTTTTACGTCCGGAGCCGCATGCGCAAGGCCAGCCTGGTGGGGTTCATGATGGCCGCGCTCCTGCAAGGGTGCGCGGGAAGCTGGCTGCCGCAACCCGGTCCCCCCGACCCGGCTCCGGCGACCGCCACCCTGCCGCCGTTCAACGGCGAGCGCCGCGTCGTCGTCGAACCGCTGCGAGGCATTACCAAGGTCGACCTCGTCGGAGGCCCTGCAGTCGGCGACAAGGACGCGTCGAAAGACCTCTGGGCGCGGATCCGCCAGGGGTTCGCCATGCCGGACCTCGACAACGCCCTCGTGCGCCGCAGGACGCGCGAATATGCCGCGAGCAGCGAGTACCTGCAGCGGATGTTCGAGCGCAGCCGCATCTACCTCTATCACATCGTCGACGAGGTCGAGAAACGCGGCCTGCCGACCGAGCTCGCCCTGCTGCCGATGGTCGAGAGCGCGTTCAACCCGATGGCGCGCTCACCGAAGCATGCGTCGGGCCTATGGCAGTTCGTACCCGGCACGGGCAAGCGCTTCGACCTGAAGCAGAACTCCTGGTACGACGGCCGCCGCGACATCGTCGACTCCACCGACGCCGCGCTCGACTACCTCACCGCGCTGCACCGCCGCTACGGCGACTGGCAGCTCGTGCTCGCCTCCTACAACTGGGGGGAGAACGCAGTGGCGCGCGCGGTCGCGCGCAACCGCAAGGCCGGAAAGCCCACCGACTATTCCAGCCTGAAGATGCCGGCGGAGACGCGCAACTACCTGCCGAAGCTCCAGGCGCTGAAGAACATCATCGCCGACCCGGCGAAGTACGGCATCGACCTGGCGCCGATTCCGAACGAGCGCTACTTCACCACCGTGCTCACCGGACGGCCCGAGCTCGACGTCGCGCTCGCGGCGAAGCTCGCCGAGATGCCGGTGCGCGAGTTCAAGGCGCTCAACCCGGGCTTCAGCCGCCCGCTGGTGCGCTCCTCCAAGGGCCTGCGCATCGTGCTACCGTCGGAGAAAGTGGGAATTTTTCACGAAAACCTCGCCAAGCTGGACCGACAGACGGGCGCCAGCGCCGGCGGGACGCGCGCTCCCAAGGTCAACGCGCCCCATGTGCACCGCGTTGAGTCAGGCGACACCTTGAGCGCGATCGCACGGCGCTACGATGTGCGTCTTGCGGACCTCAGACGCTGGAATCCCGGCGTCGACGTGCTGCAGATAGGCCAGAACATCTACCTGGAAGAAAGATGACGAGGCGGTTCCTGACCATCATCGCGGCGGCATTGGTGCAGGCGTGCGCCAGCACGCCGCCGCCGGCCGAGCCGCAAGCGCCGTCGGAGCCGCAGCCGCAGGCCGTAGTCGCCCCGCCGCCGCAGGCCGCAGTCGCCGCGCCGCCGCCGGCCCCGGCCGCAGTCCCGCCTGCGGAGCCGATCGCGCCTGCGGTCCCGCCGGCGCCCGCGGTGGTCCCCGAGACCGCGAAGGTGCCGCCGCAGAACGTCAAGCAGGTGGAAGCCACGGCGGGTCCGCAGGACGTCTGGCAGCGCGTGCGGCAGGGATTCGCGATCCCCGACCTGAAGAATGACCTGGTGCGCAAGCACATGACCTACTACGCCGCGCGCCCGGACTACCTCCAGCGCATCTTCGACCGCAGCCGGCTCTATCTCTACCACATCGTCGGCGAGATCGAGCGCCGCGGTCTGCCCACCGAGCTCGCCTTGCTGCCGATGGTCGAGAGCGCCTTCAACCCGATGGCCTACTCGCGCGCGCACGCCTCCGGCCTCTGGCAGTTCATCCCCGGCACCGGCAAGCGCTTCGAGCTCGAGCAGAGCTGGTGGTACGACGGGCGCCGCGGCATCGTCGATTCCACCGACGCCGCGCTCGACTACCTCACCAAGCTCTACAAGATGCACGGCGACTGGCAGCTCGCGCTCGCTTCCTACAACTGGGGCGAGAACGCCGTCAGCCGCGCCGTGGCGAAGAACCGCAAGGCGCACAAGCCGACCGACTATTCGCACCTGAAGATGCCGAAGGAGACGCGCCAGTACGTGCCGAAGCTGCAGGCGCTGAAGAACATCATCTCCGACCCTGAGAAGTACGGCATCGAGCTCAAGCCGATTCCGAACGAGCCCTACTTCACCGTCCTCACCGAGCCGCTCGCGGTCGACGTCGCGCTTGCAGCGCGCCTCGCGGAGATGCCGGTGGAAGACTTCATCGCGCTGAACCCGGGCTTCAGCCGGCCCTTCATCCGCGCCGAGGGCACGCGCATCGTCCTGCCGGCGGACAAGGTGGCGCTGTTCCGCGACAACCTCTCCAAGCGGGACCCCGCCTCACTCGTGTCCTGGGAGACCTACCATCCGGACAAAGGCGAGAGCCTCGCCAAAATCGCGGACAAGTTCGGGCTCTCGGTCGCCGAGCTCAAGCGCGTCAACGGCATCGACACGACCTCCTCGCGCGTACCCCAGACGCTGGTCGTTCCGACCGAAGCCGAGGCGGCGGCGGCAGGCGCGGCGCTGCCGATCATGTACGCGCCGCCGATCGCCGAGGTGCGCCACGTGCACCGGGTGAAATCGGGCGACACCCTCAGCGGCATCGCCAAGCGCTACCACGTCAGGGTCTCGGACCTGAAGCGCTGGAACCACGGCGTCGGGCTATTGCACATCAACCAGAAAATCTACATAAGACGCGGATGACATGGCGCATTCTTGCGGTCGCGGCAGCGGTCCTCGTGCAGGCCTGCTCGAGCGCGCCGCCCGCGCCCCCTGCGTCCCCTGAACGGCAGCCGCAGGACATCGCCGCCGCGCCTTCAGCTCCCGTCCCGCCTCAAGCCGCAACCCCCCAGCCCGCTCCGCCTCCGCCAGCCAAGCCCCCTGCGGGCAGCGGCGTGCTCGACACGGCGAAGCCGCCGCCGTTCGAGGGCGAGCGCCAGGAGGTCGCCGAGCCGCTGCGCGGGGTGCGCAAGGTCGACCGCACCGCGCAGGCCGACGACCTCTGGCAGCGCGTGCGCCAGGGATTTGCCATGCCCGACCTCGATAGCGACCTGGTGCGCAAGCAGATGGCCTACTACGCCGCGCGCCCTGACTATCTCCAGCGCATGTTCGACCGCAGCCGCATCTACCTCTACCACATCGTCGAGGAGCTCGAGAAGCGCAACCTCCCCACCGAGCTCGCGCTGCTCCCGATGGTGGAGAGCGCCTTCAACCCGATGGCGTACTCGCGCGCCCACGCCTCCGGGCTGTGGCAATTCATTCCGGGCACCGGACGGCGCTTCGAGCTGCAGCAGAACTGGTGGTACGACGGCCGGCGCGACATCGTCGAATCCACGAAGGCGGCGCTCGACTACCTCACCTTCCTCTACGAGATGCACGGCGACTGGCACCTCGCGCTCGCGTCCTACAACTGGGGCGAGGGCGCGGTCGCGCGCGCCATCGCGCAGAACCGAAAGAGCGGCAAGCCCACCGATTACGCCAGCCTGAAGATGCCGGTCGAGACGCGGCAGTACGTGCCGAAGCTGCAGGCGCTGAAGAACATCATCGCGAACCCGGGGCCCCTCGGCATCACGCTCGACCCGATCCCGAACACGCCCTACTTCACCACCGTGACCAAGCTGCGCGACATCGACGTGCGGCTCGCGGCCAAGCTCGCCGAGATGCCGGTCGAGGAGTTCATCGCGCTCAACCCCGGTTTCAGCCGGCCGATCATCCGCGCCTCGGTCACGCCGCGGATCGTGCTGCCCGCCGACAAGGTCGATCTCTTTCACGACAACCTCGAGAAGTACGACGCCGCGGCGCTGGTCTCGTGGAAGACCTACCACCCCAAAAAGGGCGAGACCTTCGAGTCGATCGCGAAGAAAGTCGGCATGTCGCTCGGCCAGCTTAAGGAAGTGAACGGCATCGCGCCGCGCACGCGCACCGTGCCGAACCTGCTGGTGGTGCCCTCCAGCCCGGCGGCGGTGGAGGCGCGCAAGCTTCCGCTCATGTACGCGCCCCCGATCCCGATCGTGACGCGCCGCATCTACCACACCGTGAAGTCGGGCGAGACGCTGGCCTCGATCTCGAAGCGCTACGGCGTCGCCCTGGAAGACGTGAAGCGCTGGAACGCGGGGGTACGGTTCGCGCCAGGGGTGAAGGTGGCGGTGGAGGTGCGGGCGCCGGTCAAGAAGACCAAGCGCGCCAAGGGGAAGGGCAAAACCTACAAGCAAGCAAGGCGTTAGCCTCGCTATCTCAAGTTATTTCTGGAACCGCGGCGAGGAGCTGCCGCGTATAGGGATGGGTCGGCGCTCGCAGCACTTGGTCCACCGGCCCGCGCTCCACGATCCTGCCCTGGTACATCACCGCTACGTCGTGCGCGAGGTAGTCGACCACTGCAATGTTGTGCGTGATGAAGAGATAGGCGAGCCCGCGCCGCGCCTGCAGCGAGCGCAGCAGGTTCAAGATCTGCGCCTGCACCGACACGTCGAGCGCGCTGGTGGGCTCGTCGCACACGATGAGCCGGGGGTTCACCGCGAGCGCGCGCGCGATCGCGATGCGCTGGCGCTGCCCGCCCGAGAACTCGTGCGGATAGCGCCCGAGCGCCTCCGCGGGAAGCCCTACTTCCTTCAGGAGATCCGCAATCCTTTGGGCGCGCTCGGCATCGCTCGCCCCGACCGAGAGGCTGCGCATCCCCTCGAGCAGAATCTCGGCGACGCGCATGCGCGGATTGAGCGAGCCGTACGGGTCCTGGAAGATGATCTGCATCGCCGAGCGCCGCACACGCATCTCGGCGCGCGAGAGCCGCGTGAGCTCCTCGCCGGCGTACTGCACGCTGCCCTCCGTGGGCGCGATCAGCTGGAGGATCGCCTTGCCGGTCGTGGTCTTGCCGCAGCCCGATTCGCCGACCAGCGCGAGCGTGCGCCCCTTGCGCAGCTCGAAGGACACGCCGTCGACCGCCTTCACGTGGTCGACCGTGCGCCTGAGGACGCCCTTGCGGATCGGAAAGTGCACCTTGAGGTTCCTCACCTCGAGGAGCACCGGACCCGCCTGGGCGGCCGGGGCGTGCCGTCCGGCGTGCTCCGGCGCGCCCCGCGGCTCGGCCGGGCCCGCCTCGCGCAGGTGGCAGCGCGCGAAGTGCCCCGGAAGTGGCTCGAGCAGCCCCGGCGCTTCGACGCGGCAGCGCTCGAACGCGAGATCGCAGCGCTCGGCGAAGCGGCAATGGCCGAAGCTCCGGTTGAGCGGCGGCACCTGGCCGCGGATCACCGCCAGCTCGCCCGCGCGGCGCTGCGGCGAAGGCAGCGCGGCGAAGAGCTTCTGCGAATACGGATGCTGCGGCGCGCGCATGAAATCGCCGCGCTCGGCGAGCTCCACGATCTCGCCCGCGTACATCACGGCGACCCGGTGGGCCATGCGCGCGACGATGCCGAGGTCGTGCGTGATGAGAAGCAGCGCCATCGCGCGCTCGGCCTGAAGCCTGGCGAGGAGATCCAGGATCTGGGCCTGGATCGTGACGTCGAGCGCGGTGGTCGGCTCGTCCGCGATCAGCACCTCGGGATCGACCGCGAGCGCGCCCGCAATCATCGCGCGCTGCTTCAAGCCTCCGGAGAGCTCGAACGGATACTGCTCGTAGCGCCGCTCCGCATCTTGAATTCCAACGGACTTGAGAAGTGCGAGCGCCTTTTCCCGGTGGCTGGACGAACCCGGTGCGTGGCGCTCGATGACCTCGGTGATCTGGCGCCCGATCGTCAGCACCGGGTTGAGCGCGGTCGAGGGCTCCTGGAAGATCATCGCTACGCGCTTGCCGCGCACCGCACGCATCGCGGCCTCGGGAAGCCCGAGGAGATCGACGCCGTCGAGCTCGACCCGCCCGCCCGCGATGCGGCCGGCTTCCGGCAGCAGCCGCATGACCGAGAGCGCGGTCATCGACTTGCCGCAGCCCGACTCGCCGACCAGCGCGAAGCACTCGCCTGGCCGCAGCTCGAGGTCGATTCCGTCCACCGCGCGCACCGCGCCCGCGGCAGTGTCGAGCACGGTCCTGAGACCGTCGATCTTCAGCGCAGCGCTCATGCCGGAACAAAGCCCATGCGGACCCGGGGGTCGAAGCCGTCGCGGACCGCATCGGCGAAGAGGTTCGCCGCGAGCACCAGCGCGAACATGAAGAAGAAGGCCGCGGCGAGCGACCACCAGACGATCGGCTCGCGGCCCATCTCCAGGCGCGCGGCGTTGATCATGGTGCCGAAGCTGGTGGTGGCGGGATCGACGCCCACGCCGACGTACGACAGCACCGCCTCGGCGAGGACGAACCCCGAGAAGTCCATCACCGTGGCGATGATCACGATGTGCGCGACGTTCGGCAGGATGTGGCGGCTGAGGACGCGCGCATCGCGCACGCCGAACGCATGCGCCGCCTGGATGTACTCGAGCTGCGAGAGCTTGAGCGACTCGCCGCGCAGCAGGCGCGCGAGGCCGGTCCAGCTGGTGAGGCCGAGGATCGCGCACAGCACGAGCAGGCGCACGTCGGCGCGCAGCGCCGCCGTGGGAAAGAGCTCCGCGTAGCGGTCGATCACCACCTGCATCATGAGGACCGCGGCCGCGATGAGGAGCACGCCCGGGATCGAGTTGAGCGTGGTGTAGAGGTACTGGATCACGTCGTCGATCCAGCCCTTGAAGTAGCCCGCCATGATGCCGAGCGCGACCCCGACCGGCAGCAGGACGAGCGTGGTGACGGTGCCGATGATCAGGCTGATGCGGATCGATTTCAGCGCCTGGTAGAGCACGTCCTGGCCGACCTTGTCGGTGCCGAGCACGTGGTAGCCGCCGGCGAGAAACGCGACCGGCAGGGCGAGCGCGAGCAGCACCCCGAGCGTGACGCCCGCCGCCTGCCATGGCACCTCGCGATTCCGGCGCTTCAGCTTCCCCACCCCGTAGGTGAGCAGCAAGGCGAGCACGGCGGCGCAGAGCAGTCCCAGGCCGATCCGCAAAGCCACGTCGCCGGGCTGATCCGCCTCGTCCTTCAGGTGAACGCCGCCGTAGGCGAGGCGCGGGAAGTCGCGCACCGTCTTGCCCTCGACCTGCATCTGCTCCTTCGAGTAGAGCCGCGTCGCGAGCGGCGCGGAATACGTGCGCTCGCGCCGCTGGCGCAGCGGCGAAAGCGCGAGGTCGAGCACCGACAACACCTCGGGCGAGTAGGTGACGTCGCTCCCGGCCTGGGCGAGCCGCGGCCGGAAATGCAGCGAATCGGCGAAGCCGATCAGGATGTAGCCGCCGAGGACGACCGCCGAGACCACCGCGGCCTTCGACTGGAACACGCGCTTCCAGGGCGCGGCGAGGTGCGGCCTGCGGGCGCAGTACCAGCCGTAGAGCGCCACGGCGCCGATCAGGAGCCAGAGCAGGAAATCGGTCGGCAGCGGAGAGGGCATCTACTGCAGCTTGATCCGCGGGTCGACCAGCGTGTAGGAGAGATCGGTGAGCAGCAGCCCCAGGATGTAGAGCACCGAGCCGATGAACACCATCGAGCGCACCACCGCGAAGTCCTGCGCCTGGATCGCGTCGATGGTGTAGCTGCCCAGGCCCGGGATGCCGAAGAACGACTCCGACAGGAGGCTGCCCATGAAGAGCAGCGGAATCACCACCACCACGCCGGTGAGGATCGGGATCATCGCGTTCTTGAGCACGTGGCGGAACAGGACCACCGACTCCGCCAATCCCTTCGCGCGCGCCGTGCGCACGTAGTCGCGCCCCATCTCCTCGAGAAACAGGGTGCGGTACCAGCGCCCGCCCGAGCCGATGCCGCCGACCACGCCGATCAGCACCGGGAGAAACAGGAACCTCGCCGCGTCGAGGCCGCCGTCGTAGCCGGAGATCGGCACCAGGTGCCACAGCTTCGAGGCGACGTACTGGCCGCCGATGATGTAGAAAAGCGTCGAGATCGACATCATCGCCACGCACAGCACCACGCCCCAGAAGTCGAGGTAGGTGGCGCGGAAGAACGCCATGAAGAGCGCGAACGTGATGTTCACCGCCAGGCCGACCAGCATCACCGGGATGGCGAGCGCGAGGCTCGGCCACATGCGGGTGCGGATCTCGTTCGCGATGTTGCGCTGGTCCTCGGCGGCGCCGAAGTCGAAGGCGAAGAGCCGCACCGATTTTTCATAGAAGATGGTGTCGGACAACTTCCCCAAGCCCCGAGCGGAATAGTTGTACAGGAGAGGCTTGTTGTATCCACGCTCCGTTTTCCACTTCTCGATCGCTTCGGGCGTCACGCGCTTGGCGCCGAGCTGCATGCGCGCCATGTCGTCGGGCGTGTTCACGACGAAGAACAGCAGGAAGGTGACGAGGTTGACCCCGATCAGGATCGGGACCGCGTAGAGCACGCGGCGCACGACATAGGCGAGCATTCTGAGCCGGAGGCGCTCCTCGTTATGCCGGCCGCGCGGCCATGCGTTCGCGCCTTCGGTAGCTCACTACCGCCGGGATCGCCGAGCCGATCAGCAGGAGCAGGATCAGCCCCGCCGGCCAGAGGACGGGGCGGTTCCACTCCCGGCGCAGCGCGGCGCGCTTGTCGACGTCGAGCCTGAGGTACTTGATGCTGTTCCTTGCCATGTTGTTCGGCTTGTCGTTCGAGAGCCAGGAATGGCGCAGGCTGTATTCCTTGGGATGGATGCCCCAGATCCAGGGCGCGTCGCGGCGCGCGATCTCGACCATGCGGTCGATGACGCGCTGGCGCTCGGGGGAGTTCGGCATGTTCTTCATCTTCTCGAACAGGGCGTCGAACTCCGGGTTGGCGTAGTTGGACGCGTTCTCGCCCTGGGACCGCGACCGGCTTTGCGGACCGTAGAGCAGGAACAGGAAGTTTTCCGGATCGGGATAGTCGGCGTTCCATCCCAGCCGGAAGAGCTGCGTCGTGCCCTTGCGGATTTTCTCCTGGAAGCGGTTCCAGTCGGTAGCTCGGATCTCGAGCTGCAGCGAAAGCTTCTCGAACTGCTGCCGGTACCAGTCGAACGCCGCCTTGTCGCCCGGGCCGCGCGCCACGGTGTCGAGGTAGAGCACGAGCGGCTGACCGGTGCGCGCGTCGCGGCCGTTCGGGTAGCCCGCCTCCGCGAGGAGCTTCTTCGCGGTCTCGAGCGACTTCCTCTGCGGCTTGTCCCCGACCCAGTCGTACATCACCGGGTTGATGCCCGGCCTGCCTTCGACATAGCCGAAGATCCCGGGTGCGATCGGCCCCTGCGCCGCGATGCCGCGGCCGTTGGCGAAGATCGTGATCTGCTCCTCGACGTCGAACGCAATCGAGATCGCGTGGCGGAGCTTCCGCGCGCGCTCGGCCGCCTCGCCCGGCTTCTGCCCGCCGACGACCGGGTCGTCCCAGTTGAACGCCACGTAGCCGATGGAGGTCGCCACCGAGGTGGTGAGGCGGATACCCTTCGCCTCCATCTCGGGGCTCACGCTCGAGTCACCCTCGATCGATACCCTCACCGCCTGGTCGAATACGTCGGAGCCGATCGCCGACACGTCGTAGTAGCCCTGCAGGAACTTGTTCCAGTAGGGAATGCTCTCCTTCTCGCGGCTGAACACCACCTTGTCGATGAACGGCACGGGCTTCCCGGCGTCGGCCAGCAGACCCGCGGCCCGGTCCTCGGGCTCGCCTTCGCCCGGGTAGACCTCGCCGTGAAAGTTCGGGTTGCGCTCGAGCACCATGCGCGCATTTGGATTGTTCTCGGTGAGCATGTACGGACCGGTGCCTATCGGCCACCAATCCAGCGTGAAGTTCTTCTGCTCCATCCCGGCCTGCGAGAAGAACTGGTCCGCCTCCCACGGAACCGGCGCGAAGAACGGCATGGCGAGCCAGTACACGAACTGCGGATAGGGTCCGTTCAGGGTAATGCGGAAGGTATGCGCGTCGACACGTTGCACGCCTTTCAGGCCGTACTTCCTGAGGTCGAGCCAGCCGGGAGCGCCGGCGGCGCTCTGCAGCGTCTTCGCGAAGTCCGCCAGGCCCACGATGTGCTCGGCCATCAGGCCGAAGATCGGCGAATGCAGCCGCGGATGGGCGAGGCGCTTGATCTGGTAGATGTAGTCGTCGGCGACGAGCTCGCGCGTGCCGCTCGGCAGCTGATACGGGCTCTTCAAACGATCGATCCTGCTCCTTTCCAGCTTGAGATTTTCAGGAATGAAAGCGGGATGCGGCTGGTAGCGGATGCCGGGCCGGATGCGGATCTCGTAGACGACGTACTTGCCGTCCTCGATGACGCGCGGCTTCGGGACCTCGAGTGCGGTGAGCGGAATGAGCTCGTAGGGGCGCTTCAGGTAGTGGTACTGCAGCAGCGGCTCGTACACCTGTTGCGTGAAGCGCGCCTCGTCCTCGGTGTAGGACTGCACCGGGTCGAGATGCTTGGGCCGCTCGGGGAACGAGCTGTACAGGATGTTCTTGCCGTGCTCGTCCGCCGGATAGGGATCGTTCCAGACCTCGCCGCACCCGGCGGCCAGCGCCGAGCACGCGGCGAGGAAGATCAGGAAGACGCGCAAGCGACCAGTATAATCAAATGCATGGGGTTCCTAGCGGGCAGGAAGATCCTGGTGACGGGCGTGCTTTCCAACCGCTCGATCGCCTACGGCATCGCCAAGGCGGCGCGGCGCGAGGGCGCCGAGATCGCCCTCACCTACCAGAACGAGCGCTTCAAGGATCGCGTGGTCGAGATGGCGCGCGAGCTCGGCTCGAGCATCGCGCTGCAATGCGAGGTCACGAGCGACGCGGAAATCAAATCCCTTTTCGAAAAGCTGCGAAGCCACTGGGACGGGCTGGACGGCCTCGTCCACGCCATAGCGTTCGCGCCGCGCGAGGCGATCGCCGGTGAGTTGCTCGACGGGCTTTCCCGCGAGGCCTTCGCGCAGGCGCACGACATCTCGGCTTACAGCTTTCCCGCGCTGGCCAAGGCCGCGTTGCCGATGATGGAAGGCAGGAGGGCTTCGCTCGTTACGCTCACCTACCTCGGCTCGATGCGTGTGGTGCCGCACTACAACACCATGGGGCTCGCCAAGGCGAGCCTCGAGGCCGCCGTGCGCTATCTCGCGGCGAATCTCGGGCCGCGCGGCATCCGCGTCAACGGCATCTCGGCCGGCCCCATCAAGACGCTCGCCGCGGCCGGCATCTCGGGCTTCGGCAAGATCCTGAAGTTCGTCGAGGAGCACGCGCCGCTGCGGCGCAATGTGACCATCGACGAGGTCGGCAACGTGGCGGCGTTCCTGCTTTCCGACCTCGCCTCGGCCGTCACCGGCGAGATCCTCTACGTCGACTCGGGCTTCAGCCAGGTCGTCGGCGGAATGGCGCTCGCTACTTCTTCTCCAGATTCGACGGGTTGACCGAGATGTCGGCCTGCTTGCGCAGGCTCGCGATGTAGGCATCGAACTGCGCTGCGCCCGCCAACCCGGCGGCGCGCGGCAGCGGATCCCCGCCCTGCTTCGGATCGCCTTCGACCACCTTGGAGACGCGCACCAGCATGTAGCCCGCGTCGCCCGCGGGCAGGCCGACGTAGGCAGGAAGCTTCGAAGTGTCGGCCGCCATCACCGGGCGCAGCAGCTCGCCCGGCAGCTTCTGCGAGTCGCGCCGCGACACGGTCATCGGCGAGCCCCACTTGACGCCCGCCGCGGTGCCGCCCTTGCGCAGCTGCTCGAGCTTCGCCTCTCCATCCTTGCGCGCGAGCTCCGCCGCCTCCTGCCGCTGCAGCAGCGCCGCGATCTCGTTCTTCACCTCATCGAGCTTGCGCTGCGCGGCGGGCTGGTGCTCGAGCACGCGCGCCGCGATCAGCGTACCGGTCGCGACCTCGATCGCGTCGGTGTTGCGCTTGTTGTTCAGCGCATCGGAGGAGAACAGCGCCGCGAGGAGCTTGCGGTTGTCGAGCGGCCCGCGCTGCTCGCCGCCGGCGCGGGTGAGCCAGCCGCTCGTCTGGATCTTGAGCTTGAAGCGCTCGGCCGCGGGCTTCAGGCTGTCGGGCTGCTCGTAGACCATGTTCTGGAACGCGTCGGCGGCCTCGCTGAAGCTGCGCTGGGCGCGGCTCTTCTTGAACTCGGCCTCGACCTGCTCGCGCATCGCCTCGAACGGCTTCGCGTCGGCCGGCGCGGGGATGAGGATGTGGCTCGAGCGGCGTTCCTCCTTGCCGTCCTGCTTGCGCACCCCGGTGAGCTGGATGATGTGGAAGCCGAACTCGCTTTCCACCACGTCGGAGATCTGCCCCTCCTTCAGCCGGTAGAGCGCGTCCTCGTAGGGCTTGACGAAGCTGCCGCGAGGCGCGAAGCCGAGGTCGCCGCCGGCGTCCTTGCTGCCCGGGTCCTGCGATTCCTTCTTCGCCACCTCGGCGAAGCTCGCCGGATTCTTGCGCACCGCCGCTGCGATCTCCTCGGCCTTCTTGTGCGCCGCCTCCTTCGCGCGCAGCTTCGGCCCGTAGGCGCTCTCCCACTGGGCGCGCACTTCCTCGGGCTTCACCTGCTCCTGGTCGGCGATCGCCTGCGCCGAGAGCACCACGTACTCGGCCCGGATTCGCTCGGGGGTCTGGAACTGCGCCGGGTTCGCGTCGTAGAACGCCTTGATCTTGGCGTCGTCGACCTTCGCCTGCGCCAGGAACTGCTCGGCGGGGATGCGGAATTCCGAGATCTCGCGCCCCTGCGCCTCGAGCGCGCCCAGGCGCTCGGCCACGGTGCGCGACGGGATCGCCGCCTCGCCCACCGCGCGCGTGAGCTGGGCGAGCGAGAGGTCGTAGCGCAGACGGCTCTCGAACTGCGCCGGTGACATCGGCGGGTTCTGCTGGCGCAGCACGGTCTCGTAGGCGCTCTTGGAGAAATTGCCGTCGGGTCCCTTGAACGCGCCGATCGAGTGGATCGCGTCGAGCAGCGCTTCGTCGGACACGGTGAGGTGCGCGCGGTACGCGGCGGAGGCGACCAGGCGCTGCGACACGAGCGATTCCAGCAGGCCGCGGCGCATCTCGGGGGTGTCGAACTGCGACGGGTCGTAATTGCCGCCGAGCGCCTGGCGCAGCTGGTCGTTGCGCCGGCGCAGCTCGTCGTCGAGCTCGCGCGCCGAGATCTCGAGGCCGTTCACCGTCGCCACCGTGTCGCGCCCGCCGCGCATGCGCGTGTAGGACTCGATTCCCCAGGTCGCGAAGGTGAGCGCGATCAGGCCGAGGAAGATCTGGATGACGCGCTTGTTCTTATGGACGAAATCAAACATGGTCGAACATGGCGAGGGCGGCCGATTTTACTCGATCCGCGGTGCTAAGATGTCGCCGGGAGAACGACAATGCAGGGCGCAGGCGCCGCACCCCGCGACGAAATCGCGGTCGCAGGCAAGAGATCCCCCGGAAAAGACAGGCCGCTCCGCGGCTATTGGCTCGCGATCGCCGGCATCGCTGTCGTGGTCGCCGTCGCGGTGGTCACCGCGTCGCTTCGCATGACCGAGGGCGCCATCGACCGCGCGGTCGCGGACCGGGAGGCCGCGGACCGTTTTCTGGCCCGCGAGCTCGCGGTGCTGCGCATCATGGCGATGAGCTCCGACAGCCCGGTGCCGGCGCGGCTTTACCTCGGCATCGAGGAATGCTTCGACAAGAGCGTGGCGATTCCCTTCGAAGGCGACGAGGCCGGCCGGCGCACCCTCGCCGCCTGCGCGCAGATGGAGCTCGGCCGGCTGCACGCGCAGGGCGGGCCCGCCATGGCCGAGAAGGGCCGCGCGCTCCTCTCTCAGATCGGGCTCCTGAACTGATCCGCGGCGGGCGCCCCTCGGCGACCAGGATTTGACCTGCGTCAAACGGCCGGCCTCTGGCAGCGCTCGCGGTGCGCCGCTGCATGACTTGCGCGCACAAGGCGCAGTGCGACGAATGGTCGGGCACGAAGCGCGGCATGGAGACCTTCTGCCCGAACGCGGACTTCATCGCCCGCGTCACCGGACCGCGCTGAGCCGGCGATTGCCGGCACGCAGATTGCTCGCATCCCTGCATGAGCCTACGAAGCCTCGCACTCGCGCTATTCCTTTCAGTACCGCTCGCCGCAGGTGCCGGTGAGTTCACCGACATCCATCCTGAGGGGGCCTATCCGGATCCTGCGCAGGCGGCCTCGACCGACCCCTACACCGGATTCATCGGCCGGGTGCAGGAAAAGCTGCGCCAGCTCGGCTTCGACGCCGGCCCCGCCAACGGCGATTTCGGCGCCAAGACGCAGACCGCGCTCGGGCAGTTCCAGCTCGCGAACAACCTGCCGGTGAGCGGCCAGCTCGACGACCGGACCCTCGGCGTGCTCGGAGTGCAGCGCGAGGATGCGCAGGCCTCCGCGGGTTCCACCACAGAAGAAAAGCCGGAACGCGAAAGCGAAGCGAAGCCGGGAGGCTGATCGGCCGCTATGCTAGGGCGGCGCCCTTCCCCAGGGAGGAATCTCAATGGGCCCGCATCCCGCCAGCTTCTCAGCGGTTTCCGATGCCGTGCTGCGACGCGCGCTCGGCGCCATGTCGGTGTTCACCATCGTGATGACCGTTCCGCAGATCTGGACGATCTGGATCGTGCATCAGGCCGAAGGTGTTTCCGCCCTGTCCTGGAGTGCGTACCTTGTCTCGGCCCTCCTCTGGTTCTGGCACGGCGTGCGCAAGCGTGACCGCAACATCTACCTTCCCTGCATCGGGTGGATCGTCGCAGACGGCGCGGTGATCGCCGGCGCCCTCGTCTACGGCTAGCTCGCGACAACGCTCTCGACGGCAAGACCCGCCGACACCCAGGCGTCGATGCCGCCTGCCAGGGGTCGCACTTTGCGCAGACCGCGCGCGCGCAACTGCAGCGCCACCTTCGCCGCTGTAACTTCGTTCGGGCAGGCGCAGTAGACGACCACGTCCCGATCGCGCGGAACGCGCTCGAGCGTCTGCTCCAGCGCATCGAGATCCACCGGATGCGCGCCCGGAATCTGACGCCCGTCGAGGCGCCGATGCGCCCTCGTGCGCACGTCGAGCACCACCGGCTGCTCGCCCCGGCTCATCATGTCGTAGAGCTCGCGCACGCTGACGCGGGCGGTTCGGAGCGACCTCAGAAAGCGCCGGCGCTGCAGCAGGCGAAACGCGGCGTAGCCAAGCAGGAGAGCGCCGACGACCAGCATCGCGTTCGTGCCAAGCGCCGCGAGCCGGTCGAGGAGCCAGCCGATCTCTTGGTGGAACGCGATCCCGAGCCCGAGGCCGACGGCCGAGCGCAGCGCGCTGCCCGCCGAATCGTAGAGCAGGAAGGCCGGCGCCTTCACGCGCAGCGCGCCGGCGAGCGGCGGCGCGACGGTCTCGAAGCCGGGCAGAAACCTCGCCACCACGAGCATCGCCGGGCCGCGCCGCTCGAAGACAACCTCGGTCTGCCGCACGCACGAATCCGGGGACAGCGAGATGCGGCAGAGGAGCTTCAGAACGCGGTAACCGTAGCGGCGCCCGGCCAGGTACCAGGGAACGTTGCCTGCGGCACCTGCCAAGGTCGAAACGACGAACGCCTGCGCCAGCAGCGGCGGATCGCCGAACGCGACGGCGCCGGCCCAGATCAGCACGGGAAACGCCGGTATGGGGATGCCGAGCTGGTGCACGAGCACGGCAGCGAATACCGTCGCGAGAACGTGCTCGGCCAGGAACTGTTCTACCAGTTCAATCCGACCATGGGACCGAGCGCGGCGGTTCCGTCGCCGAGCAGCGCCAGCGCAGCGAGGGCCACCGCCCAGAACGCCGGATACTCCCAGCCGCCGTCCTTGTTGCTGAAGAGCCAGCCGTTCTTGCCGTGGACGAGGTAGATGGTGCCCAGGATCAGCGGGATGAGCGCAATCGCGACCCAACGCGTGCCGACGCCGAAAAGCAGCAGGGCCCCGCCGCCGATCTCCGCGGCGATGGTCAGGTAGGCGAGGAAACCCGGCACGCCGAGCGATTCAAAATACTTGACCGTCCCCGCGGGCGTGAACACGGCGATCTTGAGCCAGGCGTGCGCGAAGAACATGAGGGCGAGGGCAAGACGCAGCAGCAGCGCCGCGGCGCCGGCCATTTCCGGATTGGTCATGGGGTTCTCTCTTGGCGTTCGGTGAATGGAAACAGCTCAACGCGGCGCAGTCTCGTCGACCCAGGCCACGAGCTCGTCGAGCAGCGTGCCGAGCGCCTGGTTGAGCGCCTGAACTGCACCCGGCGCATCATAGCTTGCGGCGCTCGCCGAAGTTGCAAAGCTGCGCCGCGCGATCAGGGTCCGGCGCGCGGGATCGGTGAGCTCCGCGGTCAGCGCGACGCGTCCGCTGCCGGGCTCGACGGTGGCGTCGTGGTAAAGCTCCGTGAGGGAGGTGTTCAACACCAGCTCGCCGCGTACCGCGCTCGTGACGCTCGCCACGGTGCGGAAGGCGCCGCTGCGTTCCAGGCGAGCCGCGAGCAGCGCGTCGATCCGGCGACCGGGCGGCTCGGTCCAGCTGTGGTATTGGTAGTACGAGCGCATCCCGGACGCGCGGCTGTAGGCGATGCCCTGTGTATCGTAGAAGCTGGACACCGTGGTCGGCGCGAGCAGCAGCGTCGCCTTGCGCTCGGCTTCGGTTTTCGTGCTTGAACTCTTGGCATCTTCGAGGACGTAATAGCGTTGCACGTCGCGCGGTCCCGAAGAAATGCACGCCGTGAGAAGGCAGGCGAGCGCGAGCACAGCCCCCCGTAGCGTTCCACCCTGCATTCCACCTCTCAACGCTTGGCCTCGCCCGGCCCGAGGCTTCCCTCCGGCGGTCCGTACAGGATGCTGCGCGGATCGCCGAGCCGGCGCGCGACCGCGCCCAGCGAATCCGCGGTGGCGCGCAGCTCCTGGGCGGTCACGCGCAGCTCCGCGTCGCCGGTGGCAAGCAGCCCGTCGAGGCGCTGGGAGACGCGCGCCACGTCCGCGCTCATCTGCCGGATCGAGGCCGCGGCCTCGCGCACCGCTCCCGTCGATTCCTCGCCGAGCTTGTCGTAGCGAAGCGCGACCTGGTGCGCGTCCTGCCCGACGCTGCGGCTCGTGGCGCGCACCTCTTCGGCCGCGCCGCTCACCGAAGCGAGCGCGCGGTCGGCCGAAGCGAGCGTGCGGTCCAGCCCCGCGAGGCTTTGCTCCGCACGGGAGGACACGCGCTGCAGGTTCTTCAGGACCTCGGCAAGCGCGCGCTGGTTCTCGGCCGAAAGCGTGGTGTTGATGCGCTGCATCGTCTCGTCGGCATGCTGCGCGAGCTGGGCCACGGACTCCGAGAACTGCTCGAGCGTCGAGGCGCCTTCGGCGATCAACGGATAGGCCTCGCCCTCGGGCGTCGCGACGAGCGGCGGGCTGGTCTCGTCGAGGTTCACCAGGCGGATGCTCGCGATCCCGGTGATGAGATGGCGCTCGACCACCGCACGGGTGCTCTGGCGCACGGGCGCGTCGGCGTCCACCCGGATCACCACTTCCACCGCGCCCGGGTGCCGAATCGAGATGCGAAATCCGGTCACCGCGCCGACGCGGATGCCGCGCATCTTGACGTCGCTGCGGATCTGCATGCCCTCGAGCGACTGATTGACGAAATAGATCTTGTAGAACCGGTCGTCGCGCTCGTCGCCGGTGCTGCGCAGCCACAGCACCGCGCCCACGATCAGCGCCGTGAGCACCAGCACGGCGGTGCCTACGAGCGTGTACTTCGCTTCGGGTTCCATCAGGACGCCTGCGGTTCCATCAGGACGCCTCCGGTACGAGCGGCGCGCGCGCCGAGAAATAGTCGCGGATCCACGGATCGTCGGCCTGCATCACCGCGCTCACCGGGCCGTCGGCGATCACCTTGCCGCGGGACAGGACGATCGCGCGGTCGATGATCGAGAGCAGCGTGTCGAGGTCGTGGGTCACGATGAACACCGTGAGGCCGAGGCTCTCGGAAAGGACCCGCACCAGGGCATCGAAGGCGCGCGCGCCCACCGGATCGAGGCCGGAGGTCGGCTCGTCGAGGAACAGGATTTCCGGCTCGAGCGCCAGCGCGCGCGCCAGGGCCACGCGCTTTCGCATTCCGCCCGAGAGCTCGGCGGGCGTCTTGCTTCCGGCGTCCGGCGCCAGCCCGACGAGCGCGAGCTTGAAGCCGACGAGGGGCGCGATGAGGTCCATCGGCAGGTCGGTGTTCTCCCGGAACGGAACCGCGATATTCTCCGCGACCGTCAGGGAGGAAAACAAGGCGCCGTCCTGGAACAGCATGCCGAAACGCCGGCGCAGCGCGTTCAGCTCGTCGGCGCTCGAGCGCCAGACGTCGGTGCCGAGCAGCCGGATCGTGCCGCCCGAGGGCCGGATCAGCCCGATCGCCTCCTTCAGCAGCACCGACTTGCCGGTTCCGCTGGCGCCGATGAGCGCCACCACCTCGCCCCGGCCGACCGTGAAGCTCACCCGGTCGTGGATCACCTCGGTGCCGAAGCGCGTGACCACGGAATCGGCTTCGAGCACCCGCTCCATCAGAGGTCCAGGCTCTGGAGCGCAACCGCGAAGATCGCGTCGAGGACGATGACCCAGACGATGCTCTGCACGACCGTCGAGGTGGTGCTCTCGCCGACGCTGCGCGCGTCGCGCGCCACGAGCAATCCCATGCGGCAGGCGATCATGGCGATGAAGGCGCCGAACACCGGCGCCTTGGCGACGCCGATGACGAACGCGCTCATCGGCAGCACCGCGTGCAGGCGGTCGAGGAACGCGGCCGCGCCGATGTCGAGCTGCCAGGCGCCGACCAGCATGCCGCCGGCGACTCCCGCCACGTCGCCGACGAACACCAGCACGGGGAGCGCCACCACGATCGCCGCGAGGCGCGGGATCACCAGCACCTGGACCGGCGACAGGCCGAGGGTGCTGATGGCGTCGATCTCTTCCTGCACCTTCATCGTGCCGAGCTGCGCGGTAAAGGCGGCGCCCGAGCGCCCGGCGACGATTACTGCCGCGAGCAGCGGCGAGAGCTCGCGGCACATCGCGAGCCCGACACCGTCGACCACGAAGATGTTGGCGCCGTAGCGTTGCGCCTGGACACCGAGCAGGTACGCGAACACCACGCCGATGAGGAAAGTCACCAGCGCGACGATCGGGATGGCGTCCAGGCCCACCGCCTCGAACTGCGCCACCGTCTCCTTGGCGCGAAAACGCCCCGGGCGGCGCAGCAGCCCGAGCGCCTCGAGCACGACCACGCCGACGAAGGCGCTGTGCGTCCTCAGCAGCCGCCCCAGCTTGAGCGCGGCCGCGCCGACGCGCTGCACCAGGCCGAGATGCATCGAGCGCGCCGCCGACGGCGGACAAGTCATGCGCTCGTGCACCAGGCGCAGGAGCTTGCGGTGCCGCGGGTCGAATCCGCGGGCGCTCACCGTGGATTCGGTGCAGCCGATCCCCACCAGGTGGCGGTACAGGATGAAGCCCGCCGAGGTATCCAGCTCCTTGAGCCTGCTGCCGTCCAGCACGAAGCGCTTGTGCTCGGCGGGCGGCAGAGACTTCAGCGCCCGCGAGATGGCGCCCAGATTCGCCAGCCGCCACGCGCCACGCAGGTAAAGGACGCTCGCGTCGCCCTCCGTCTCGTGCTCGATCCAGCCGGCTGCGGAATCCATCGTCGGCGCCAGTATAGTTGCTGGCCGCCGGGGCGCCGAAGTAGCGCCGCAGCGAACGTCCTGACGCGGCGGATGCTACTTTTCGCGTCGTCCCGACCGCGGCCCCGCGCCCGGGTATTTTGCGTCCTACACCTCGTCGCGGAGAAAAATGGTGGGTGAGATCCCAAAGAACGTGATCGACGCGGCCGAATACATGGGCGGATACCTCGGCGTGAGCGAGCGCTATTTCGACGGCGCCGGCAACGAAACCAAGGTAGGCAACGCGAAGTACCTCGTCGTCGGGAACTATTACGGCAGCGCGATCTATGCCGTGGACGGATTGGTGCAGCGTCTGCGCGGCTTCAATTGAAGTCGAAGCGGTCGGCGTTCATCTCTTTCAGGGTGCGCAGCGCCTCGCCGCCCGACAAGCCGTCGTGCCATGCGCGGACCACCGCGAGCAGCCAGTGATGCCCGCCCAGGCGCCGCAACTCATGGTAGGCATGGCGCATCAGAGCGGCATCGGGCCGGCGCGCGCGGCGCAGCCGCTGCAGGGAGGTTGCGCTCGCGCCATAGCGGGCGAGCGCCGTGGCGAGCTCGAGCACGAGCTCGCGCTCGACCCCCGGGAAGGCGATAACGTTGCTTCCTGGCGGGACGTTATCCCTGGGAGCGCTGCGCGGCACAGGATTTCAGCTCGCCGACCGCACTGTTGAATGCGCGGATCGCCGCGTCGAGCGAGTCGACATACTCGTTCGGCGAATAGGCGTCGCGCGCGCGCCGCGCGCGCAAGGCCGCGGTATCGAACTCGGAGTAGGCGCTCTTGCACTGGCAGTCCATCGAGGACTGGGCGGCATCGTCGAGCGCGTTCTTCGCATGCAGCGCCCGGTTCTTTGCCGCCTCGAAAGCCGGCTCGTTGGCCGCGCGCAGCAGGAGCTTGCGCGCATCGTCCACGCTCGCGGCGAGCCTGCCGCAGCCTTGCGCGCCTGCCGCCGCCGGAACGAGACCCAGCGCGCAGAGGAAAAGCGCAACCCCGCAAGCTTTCACCCGACCACCCTCCTCCCGTTGTCTCCCCTGCCGCGACTCTCTGATGCCGCGTGCTCGGCTGTCAATACAGAGGCCGCTCTCAGTAGCACTTACGTACCAGTCCGCGGTCGAGTCTGCTACCTCGGGCACGAAGACTGCATCACTCGGGCATGACGCCCCTAACCGTGTCCTCGATCGCGGCACTCTCGGTGCTGCTCGCGGCGTGCGCCGCGCCTCCGCGAGACCGCCCCGTAGCCGATCGAGTCCCGGTGGAAGGCGACCGCCCGGTTGACAGCGCGGTGGCCGCGCCCGCTTCCCCAGGATCCCCGGCGCATCGGCCCGGAGTCGGGACCATCGAGTCGGCCACCGTGCTCTCGCTTTCGTCGGCCCCCGCCTCCGCGGGCGGCACGGCGGGCCCGGCCACGAGCGCCACCATCGCGTACCGGCTGAAGATGGCCGATGGAACCGCGCAGGACGTGGTCCAGGCGGGCGAGCGCTTCGAGGTCGGCGATCGCGTCGAGATGACGCGCGAAGGCCGGCTCGTGCGTCCGTAGGGAGCCCCCGGAGGCGCATGCGGTAAGCTCGCCCCTGCGTGGCAGGAACAACAACAACGCCGGCCCTACCGGCGGTCTACGGCATGTTCTTTCTCTCGGGCGCAGGCGCGCTTGCGCTCGAGACGGTCTGGTTCAGCCAGGCCGGCCTGGTCGTCGGCAACAGCGTGTGGTCGGCTTCGCTGGTGACGGCTGCGTTCATGGCGGGACTGGGCCTCGGCAACGCCGCCGCCATGGCGCTCGCCTGCCTCTGGAAGCGGCCGTTGCGGACCTACGCGGTCGTCGAGACGCTGGCCGCGGCTTCCGGCGCGCTGCTCGTCGCGGCCTTTCCCTATCTGCCTGCCCTCTTCCGGCCGCTCTTCACGCCAATCGCGGACGACATCGCGGCGCTCAACGCCGCGCGCCTCGCCATCGCCTTCGGTCTCATGCTGATCCCGGCCACGGCGCTCGGCGCAACCTTGCCGCTGCTCGCGAAGCCGCTGGAAGCCCTGACGGGGAGCTACGGCTTCGCGCTCGGCCGGCTGTACGGCATCAACACGCTCGGCGCGGTCGCGGGCGCGCTCGCCGCCGAGCTGCTGCTCATTCCCTCGCTCGGGCTTCGCGGCAGCGGCTTCGCGGGCGCAGCGTGCAACCTCGCCGCAGCCTTGATCGCCTCGCGTCTTCCTGATTTCTCCGGGGTCGCCTCTTCCTTTCGTCCTGAAAGGCGAGCGCGCGGCCGCCTGCTCGCCGCCGCGGCGCTTGCCGGCGGCGCGCTGCTCGCGCTCGAGGTGGTGGGCTTGCGGTTTCTGCTTCTCTTCGTCGACGGCACGTCGCTCATCTTCGCCGTGATGCTCGCCGTGGTGCTCGCCGGCATCGCCCTCGGCGGGCTCGCGGGCGCGAGACTCTCGCGGCGCCGGCAGCTCACCGGCGGCCTGGCGCGCGCCGCCGCGGCGGCGGCCGCGGTGGTGCTGGTCGGCGGCTATGCCGCGTATCCCTGGCTGCTGCGGCTTCTTGCGCCGCTGCACCCGCAGTCGCCGGCGAGCGCCGCGCTCCTGTGCGCGTTCATCATGATGCCGGCGGCGCTCCTGTCCGGATTCCTCTTCACCGTGCTCGGCGAGCGGCTGCGAGGCAGCATGGACGATGCCGTCGCAGCCACCGGCGCGCTGACGCTCGCCAACACTCTGGGCGCGATGCTCGGGTCGCTCCTCGCCGCATTCGTCCTGCTGCCGGTCCTCGGCCTCGAGCGTTCGTTCTTCGGGCTGGCGCTCGTCTACGCCGCTGCTGTCATGGTCGTCCCCGCGCCCGAGTGCCTGCCCTGGCGCGGGCTGCGTCCCGCGCTCGCCGCGGCGCTCGCGCTCGCTCTGTTTCCGTTCGGCACCATGGCGCAGAAGCACTTTCGCACTGTCGAGGAGCGCTTCGCGGGCCGCATCGTGGCGGCGCGCGAAGGACTCGCGCAGACCACCTTCTACCTCGCGCACGACTTCCTCGGCGAGCCGTTGTTCCTGCGCCTCGCCACCAATTCCTACTCGATGGCCTCCACCGCCATCGGCGTGCAGCGCTACATGAAGCTCTTCGCCTACCTTCCGGCCGCACTCCATCCGAAGATCGAGCGGGCGCTGCTCATCTGCTTCGGCGTCGGCATGACCGCGAGCGCCCTCACCGACCTGCCCGACCTGCGCTCGCTCGAGGTGGTCGACGTGTCGAGCGACGTCCTCGACATGGCGGACATCGTCCACACCGATCCCGCGCGCCACCCGCTGCGCGATCCACGCGTGCGAACGCGCGTCGAGGACGGACGCTTCTTCCTGCAGACCACAGCCGCACGCTACGATCTCATCACCGGCGAGCCGCCGCCGCCCAAGATGGCCGGCGTCGCTTCGCTCTATACGCGCGAGTATTTCGAGCTGGTGAAGGAGCGGCTCAATCCGGGAGGAATCGCCACCCACTGGCTTCCCGCCTATCTCCTGCTCGAGGACGAAGCGGCTGCGATCATCCGGGCCTTCTGCGAAGCGTTCGAGGACTGCTCGCTCTGGTCGGGCTTCCACCGCGACTGGATCCTCGTCGGCAGCCGCGGCGGGATCGCGCCCGTCACGCGCGAGCATTTTTCGCGGCTATGGACGCTCGAGCGGCCCGGAAGCGAGCTGCGCCGCATTGGCGTGGACAGCCCCGCCGAGCTCGCCGCGCTCTTCATGGCCGACGCCGACGCGCTGCGCGAGCTCACGGCACGGACCGCGCCGCTCGTCGACGACTACCCGCGCCGGATCCGCCCCGCGCTCTACTCGGAAAAACTCGGGCTTTCACTTCGGTTGATGGACGCCGAGTCTGGTCGGCGGCGCCTCGAGACGAGCCGCTGGGCCGCAATCCTGCCTGCTTCGGTGCTCGCGGAAAGCGCGGAAGCCTTTCGCCGCCGCGCGGTCCTCGACCGCGCGCTCCTCGCGGAACTGCGCGGCGCCGACTACAACTTCTGGAGCGACATCGCCTGGCTCCTGCGCCGCACCGAGCTCGTCGAGCTGCCGCGCTGGCTCCTCGGCAGCGGCGCGCAGGCCGCCGCGATCGCCGCGCGGCGCGGCGCGTCAGATCCGCTCGCCGCCGAGCACCTCGCGATCGACGCCGTCGCCCATCGCCGGCAACCAGGCAGCATCGACCGGGCGCGCTTCGACGCGATGACGCCCCGCGCCCAGGCGGTGACGGCGTTCCATCACTGCCTGCTCGGCGACCAAGGGCAGCAACTGATCGGCTGGATGCAGCAGCCCGACGCCGCCCTCTCCGCCTGGGCCGCAGGCGCGTGCCCGCCATCGCGCTAGGCCGCCTTCAGTCCTAGACGATTTCGCGCAGCGCGCGCTTCATGAGCTTGCCGTTCGCATTGCGCGGCAGCGGCTCGTCGAGCAGCGTGAAGCTTTCGGGCACCTTGTAGTCGGCGAGGCGCTCGCCGCAGAAGCGCGTCAGCTCGTCTTCCGATACCGGCCGCTTGAGGGTCACGAACGCGTGCACGCGCTCGCCGAGGACCGGGCAGGGCTTGCCGACGATCGCGCTTTCGAGGACCGCGGGGTGGTGGCCCAGCACGTTTTCCACCTCCACGCTGTACACCTTGTAGCCGCCGCGGTTCACCATGTCCTTCAGCCTGTCAAAGACGCGCACGAAGCCCTGCGCGTCAACCGACCCCACATCGCCCGAGCGCCAGTAGCCGCGGGTGAACGACTGCCGCGTGGCCTCCGGATTGTCCCAGTAGCCCGGCACCACCATCGGCCCGCGGATCCAGAGCTCGCCGGCCTCGCCGGCCGGGAGCGCCGTTTCGTCGGGGCCGACGACGAGAATCTCGCCGCAGGGCACCGTCCATCCGACGCTGTCCGGGCGCCCGGCGGTGTGCTCGGCGGGCATCAGGGTCGTGGGCGAAGTGGTCTCCGTGGCGCCGTACGCGTTGTGCAGGCCCAGCGCCGGCAGCTTTTCCCGCAGCGCCGCGATCGTCGCCTCCGGCATCGGCGCTCCGCCGTAGCCCCCGACGCGCCAGCTCGACAGGTCGAAGCGCTCGAAATCCCGCTGCAGGAGGCAGAGGCTGTACATGGCGGGCACGAGAATGGTGTAGGTCATGCGCTCGCGCGCCGCGAGCTCGAGGAACTCGCCCGCCTTGAACTCTGGCATGACGATTACGCAGCCGCGCGCATGCCATGTCGTCAGGAGGATCGCCACCACGCCGGTAACGTGGCTCGCCGGCACCGCGAGCAGCGCTCGGTCGGCCGGGCCGAGGCGCAAGCAGTGCTGAAAATGCAGCAGCGAATGCACGACGTTCAGGTGCGTGAGCATCGCGCCTTTCGGCCGACCTGTCGTCCCGGAGGTATAGAGGATGATCGCGGTGTCTTCTTCGTTCACCTGGGCGACCGGGGGCGGCTGGCCGTTGCCTTTCTCGATCTGGCTCTCATCCCAACACAGTTCCAGGGCCGGAACCCTGGAGCGGAGGCCCGATTCGTGGACCAGCGCGCGAGCCCCGCACTGACCGAGGATGAACTCGATCTCGGGCTTCTGCAGCCGGGTGCCGATCGGCACCGCGATCGCGCCCAGGCGCAGGACGCCGAGCAGCGTGGCGGCGAACTGGACGCGATTTCCGAGCAGCACGCCGACGCGATCGCCGGCCCGGACCCCGCACGCCGCGAGGCACGCGCCTACCCGTTCAGCGCGCGCGGCGAGCGCGGCGTAGCTCAGCCGTTCGCCTGCGCACACCAGGGCCTCGGCGTGCGGGCCGGCCGCGCAGGCGTGAGCGAAAGTCTCGTAGACGCTCGCCGGCCGCTCGGCAAAACAGCGCACCACACGATCGCCAAAATGGCGCTCGGTGCGAATTTCGAGCGACGCCGGCAGGGTCCAGCTCATGAGACGGAGTCTACTGTGTCGCGTTGAGCACGGCGGCCACGTCCATGCGCCGCAGGCGCCGCGCGACGGTCCAAGTCGCGAGCAGCGTAGCCGCGACGACGACGAGCACCGCGATCGCGACGGTGTGCGCGCTTACGACCAGCGGGACACGGTAGAGCTCCGTGTCCAGCCGCTGGGCCACGAGCCAGGCGAGCCCATACCCGAGCACGCTTCCCAGGGGCAAGGCAAGCCCCACCAGGATCGCGTTCTCGAGCGCCAGGATGCGGCTGACTTCCGCCGCGCCGAACCCGAGCGAGGCGAGGGTCGCGAACTCGCGCTCGCGCTCGGAAAGCGTGATCCACGCGCTGCTGAAGGCGATGCCGGACGCGGTGAGCGCGGCAAAGGCGACGAAGAAGGAGACGATGAGGGTGAGCGTGCGCAGCATGGTGTCGCGGAAGGAAGCGAGCACCGCCGAGCGCTCGCTGATGCCGGCGACGATGCCGTTGCCTTTCAGCGCGCGCAGGAACTCGCCGCGGCGTGCGGGATCGATCGCGAGGTCCGTGCCGCCGATCGCCGGGTCGCCTGGCAGGAGCGCATTCAGCGCATCGAGGTCCATGTAGGCATCGAGGCCGATGTACTGCTCGACGATTCGCGCCACGGGCAGCTCGAGCGTGCGGCGCGATCCCACCGGCTGCAGCGTGACGCTGTCGCCGACGCCGACGTGCAGCAGCGCGGCCAGCTTGCCCGGCAGCGCAAGCCCTTGCCGCGGCACGGGCACCGCCACGAGGTCGGCGTCAAGGAGGGTGCGGAGCCTCGCGGATTGCGCCAGCCCCGTAACGTTCACGACGTGGGCCTGCACGCCCGAGCCGAGCCGGACCGACAGCATGCGCCAGGCCTCCGCTTTCAGCACGCCCGGCCAGCGCGCGGCTTCCTCGATGGCCGCGCCTGGCAAGGGCCGCGCGAACAGCACCGAGAAGTCGCTGGCCTCCGAGCGCGCCTGGAAGTCGAGGATGCGATCGAGCGCATCGAAGCTGAAGAGCATCGCAATCTGCAGCGCGACGGCGAGCGCGAGGCCCATGACCGTGAGCGCGGCGCGAAGCGGGAAGCGGCCGAGATGGCGCAGCACCATCCTGGTCGTGCCGCCGGTCGGACCCCACGGCGCGAGGCGTTCGGGCCACGTCCTTCCATAGCCGGGAGGCGCAGGCGGCGCGAGGGCGAGCGCCGGAGCGAGGCGCGAAACCGCGCGCACGCCCCGGTAGGCGCCGATGGCCATCGCGGCGAGCGCGACCGCGCAGGCGGCAAGCACGCTCGGCGGGTCGTGCCGGAAGGACAGATTGGGAAAGTGGAAGAACCCGGCGTAAAGCCGAGTCAGGCCGTGGCCGAGGATGGTCCCGGCCGCAAGTCCGGCGGCGATGCCGATCGCGCCCAGGACGAGCACCAGCTCGAGGTAATGCCAGCCGATCGCGGCGTCGCCGATGCCGAGCGCCTTCATGAGGCCGATATGCTGGCGCTGGCTCTCGACCAGCCGGCCCAGCACGCCATGGACGAGGAAGGCAGCGACGGCGAGGAAGATCGCCGGTGCGATCCGCCCCACGCCGGCGATCTGGTGGAACATGGCCGAAAGGAAAGCGTGCGAGGGCTGGCGCTCACGGCCGTGCACGTCGGCCGCACCGTAGGGCGCGAGCACCGCCTCCACCTGCCGCGCCACGTCGTCGAGCGCCGCCGCTTCCTTCACCCGGATCGCGAGGTCATTGAACTCGCCGCCCGCGCCGAGCGCGCTTTCGAGCACGCGGCGTCCGGTCCACAGGATGGCGAAGCGGCGATCGTCCGGCGCGATCATTCCCGGCCCCAACGCGTAGACGTATTCGGGCGAGAGCGCGATCCCCACGATGCTCATCTCGCGGCTGCGGCCGCCCACGAGAACGCTCAGGCGCGCTCCGGGTTCGAGTCCATGCGCGTCGGCGAAGCTTTCGCTCACGATCACCTCCAAAGCGACGCCGGCGCCGACCCATCGTCCCCGGCGCAGGACGATGGCGTTGACTTCGGGCTCGCCTCGCTCCGGCAACGAGAGCAGACGGCCGGCGATCGGATCGTCCACCCCGGCAAGGCCGACGGCGACGTCCGCGACGAGCCGCGTCTGCACGGCCTCGACGCCGGTCTGCCGCCGGATCGCCTCGGCAGCCGACTCGGGCGCACGCGGCAGCGAGACGAAGAGCTCGGCGAACCGGCAGCGCTCGTAGTACTGCGCTCTCGCCTGCTCGAGCGAGCGCAGCACGCCGAACGACATGACGGCCGTCGCCACGGCGCAGGCGACGACCAGGATGATCGCCGCGGCCTGGCCCGCGATTCTCCCCAGCTCGCGCAGCAGCTTACGCTGGAGAATCGGCAGCGCGTTCACCAGGGGCGTTCACCAGGAAATGTCGCGCGCGTTGCGGCGCGGCGCATTGCCGCGAGCTTCGGCGATGCTCCCGTCCACGAGCGAGAGGACCCGGTCCGCCATCGCCGCGATCGCGGCATTGTGAGTGACGAGCACGGTGGCCGCGCCCAGCTCCACGCTGCAGCGCTCGATAAGCTCGAGGATCCGCACCCCGGCCCTGCTGTCGAGCGCGCCCGTCGGCTCGTCGCACAGCAGGAGCTCGGGGCGCTTCGCGATCGCGCGCGCGACGGCGGCGCGCTGCTGCTCGCCGCCGGAAAGCTGTCCCGGAAAATGGTCCATGCGCGGGCGCAGTCCGACGAGCTCGAGCGCATCGGCCGCGGCGATCGGCCCCTCGGCGCCGGCGCAAGCGAGCTCGACGTTCTCCCGCGCCGTCAGGCTCGGGATCAGGTTGTAGGACTGGAGCACGAAGCCGACGTGGCGGCGCCGGTAGCGGGCGAGCGCGCGATCGTCGAAGCGCGTGAGCTCCTCGCCCCTGAACCAGATCTCGCCGCCGTCGGCGCGGTCGATCCCGCCGAGCAGGTTGAGGAGCGTCGACTTGCCGCTGCCCGAGGGTCCCAGCAGCGCCACCAGCTCGCCCGAGCACAGTTCGAAGTCGACTCCGCGCAAGGCGTGGACCTCGTAGGACCCGGTCCGGTAGGTGCGCTCCAGACCGCGGACCGAGTGGGTCTTCTCCCCGCGCATCAAACGAGGTGGTAGAGCGGCACGGCGACGAACCAGACGATGTAGAGGAGCCCAAGCGCCATCAGGCCGTCGATTCTCGCTGCGGGGCGCGCGCTCTTCAGATGCCGCTCGAGGAGCCAGACCAGCAAGAGCACGTGCGGCACGACCAGCAGGCCGATGCCGTCGAACGAGGACGCCGCCACGCAGCGATTTTCCCAAAGGAGCGCGGTGACCGCCGCGAGCACCGCCGCCGCCTGCGCGATCCGGACTGCGGCGCGCGGCCCCACCAGGACCGCGAGCGAGCGCTTCCCCGCCGCAAGGTCCGCCGCGTAATCCGGGATTCCCGACAGGATGATGGCCGGCAGCACCGCGAGGAAAAGCGGTGCGCTGACGAGCGCGGGAAACGCGGCATTCCAGGCCCCGCCCTGGAACAGGAACCCGCACAGGATGATGACCGTGCTATGGGTCAAGGCCACGTCGAGCTCGCCCAGGCCGCGCCAGCAGAGCTTCACTGGCGGCGTGGTATAGCCGATCGCGAGAACCGCGATCAGGCCGAGCGCGATCAGCCCCGACGGCGGGACGACGGCGGCCAGGACGACAAACGCGGCGACGAAGCCGCTCATCGCCCAGGCGATGCCCGATCTCATGCGCCCCGGGCTGATCCTGCCCTCCACCAGCACGCGCGAGCCGCCGGTGAACGGACCGAAGTTCTTGTTGCGGCGGTCGCTCTCGAAGTCGAAGTAGTCGTTGGTGAACACCGCGATCACTTCGAGGAGGAAGAGGCTGAGCAAGCCGAGCCAGAATGCCGCGGCATCGAACCTCCCGGTCGCCTGCACCGCGCCGGCCGCGCCGATGGCGTACGCGCCCCAGGCCATCGGATGGAACTGCAGCCGCATCGCGGCGACCCAGGCGCCGAGCGCCTTGCGGCGGCGCTCGGGCGTAGTCATCGCGCCCTCGCGCAACCGCAATCCGTGCGCCCGCGCCTCCTGCAGCCAGCGCTCCCGCTTGGCGGAGTCCGAATCCTTCACCACGCCGAAGATGGTGGTGCGCACCGGCTCGATGCCGCAGAAACCGAGCGTCGCGCGGGCGAGGCTGTTCAGCCCCGGCGCCTTGTAGATCCAGCGGTAGACCCAGGTCGGCGTGTCCATCGTGGTGAGGAGATGCGCCGATCTTCCGGTGAGCAGCTTGTCCCAGCCGCTTCCCTCATCGTGCTCTTGGAATGCAAAGCCCGGCATCAGCACCCGGTCGAGGAAGCCCTTCATCAGCGCGGGCATCGTGCCCCACCACGTCGGAAACACGAACACCAGGTGGTCCGCCCAGCGCACGAGCTCGACCGCCTCGCGGATGGCGGGCTCGAGCGCCTGGTTGCGCGGCGAGCCGGCGACCACGTTGGGGTTGAACTGCAGCTCGCAGAGGTCCAGCCGCCGCAGGTCGACGCCCGCCTGCCGCGCCCCGGCGGCGAACGCGTCCGCGAGCGCCCCGCACAAGCTGTCTTTGCGCGGATGGCCCAAGACAAGCAGCACCTTGAGGCGGGAGCTCATGATCGGCAAACGCGTCGCTGCTACGCGTTAATCCTCCCTTACTGAAGTTGCAAGGCTAAGGGCGCGCGCCCGCAGCCTCGAGCAGCGCACCGATCTCGGCATAGCCGCGCGAGCGGGCATGGTACAGGGGTGTACGCCCCTCGCGGTCGGGCAGATTGACGTCGGCACCGTGACGGATGAGCGAGGCGACGATTCGCCGGTGTCGCGGCCCGCCGTCGGAGAGCACGATCGCTTCCAGAAGCGCTGTCCATCCCAGCCGGTTCACGTGGTTGACTTCGACCTTCGTGTTGTCGAGCAGCCAGTCCACCACCTCGACATGCCCGCGCTCCGCCGCTGGAATGAGCGCAGTGCCGCCGTAGCGATTGGTGAGGCGCGGGTCGGCGCCGGCCGCGGCAGCCAGCTTGACGATGTCGAGCAGGCCCTCGGCGCCCGCGTAGAGGAACGGATTGTTCAGCATCTGGTCGCGCTGATTGACGTCCGCGCCCGCTCGGAGGAGCGCCTCGACCGCGCCTGCGTGGCGGCCATAGGTCGCCGCCATGACCGGCGTGCGGCCCTGCGCGTCGCGGCCGTTCACGTTGGCGCGTTGCTTCAGAAGCGCGGAAATCCGCGCGAGGTCGCCCTTCCCGGCGGCGGCGATGAGGTCCTGGTCCATGTCGTCGGCGCGCGCTGAAAACGCGCACAGCACGAGGAGCGCGGCTGACAGCGCGGTACGCAGATTGCTACTCCTTTCTCTGCAAGATATCTCACCAAGGAGGCTAGAAATGAGCAAGTTCCTGATTCTTCCACTGTCCATCGCGGCTGCGGCCTTGCTTTCGGCGTGCGCACACCGTGAACCCGCGCCCATAGTTGTAGTGCCGCCTGCCACGCCGCCTGCGCCCGCCGTCGTGACGGCCCCGCAGTCCGCGCCTGCACCATCGGCGCCCGTGGCCGCGGCGGCCGCCTCGATTCGCCCCGGCTTCGGGCGCATCGAGAGCATGACGCCGGTCGCGGCGACAGCGTCCTCTGGCAGCTCGACGCCAAGCGCGATGAACCGGCTCAATATCCGGATGGACGACGGCAACCTGCAGCTCATCGATACGCCGTCCGCCGGTCTTCAGGTCGGCGACCGGGTCGAGCTCACCCGCGAAGGCTACATCCGCCGCATTCCGCAGTAGCAGAGCAGCGATTCGACGCCCGCCCGCAAGGGCGGGCGATGCTGGAGAAGTCGGGCGCGGCCGTCCAGGACCCGGGGATAAGGCACGCCGAGTATCATTCGTTCAGCTTGGCCACCGAGAGCTCCCCGCAAGCTGCGCGCACGACGCTGAAGCAGGCGCTGCAGCGCTACCTCCGCGAAGTGACACCGGGCAAGAAGGGCCGTGCCCTCGAGGCCCGGCGAGTCAAGTCGTGGATGCAGCACCCCCTGGCGCAGCGCCGGCTTTGCGAGCTCCGCGCCGCCGATTTCGTGCACTACCGCAACGAAGAGCTCGCCCGGGGCAAGCCTGCGAATACCGTTCGCCTCGAGCTCGCGCTCATCCGCGTGCTCTACAAGGTCGCGTCGCGCGAGTGGGGCGCGAGCGATCTCGAGAACCCGATTACCGATGTCACGCCGTCTTCGAGCGCGCGAGAGCGCCGGCTCGCGGGCGACGAGGAGAAGCGCCTGCTCGCGCAACTGAAGGCTTCGGGCGCGTACTTCGCGCCGCTCGCCGAGCTCGCGCTCGAGTCGGCCATGCGCCAGGCGGAGCTCCTGGCGCTGACCGCCGCCGACGTGGATTTCGAGAACCGCATCGCGAACGTGCGCGAAACGCCCGACGGCAAGACTCGCACGGTGCCGCTGTCGCCACGCGCAACGGAGATCATTCGCGCGCTGCCGCAGCCGAAGTCGCTCGTGGCGCCGCTCTTTCCGGTGCCGCGCGACTCGCTGATCCGCAGCTTCCGCAAGGCCTGCGACGATGCCGGGATCAGGGATCTCAGCTTCCATGACCTGCGCCACGAGGCGATCGCCCGGATCTGCGCGCGCCTGCCGATGCATCGGGCGATGCGAGTGGTCGGCTACAAGACGCCGGCGATGCTGATGCGCTACTACGAAGGCCTGCCGCCGCAGCCCGAGCCCCCGGCGCTCGCCGCCGACAAGAACATGCGCATCCTGGTGGTCGAAGACGACCGCGACTCCGCCGAGATGCTGCAAAAGCTTCTGGAGCTCTGCGGCTACTCCGTTGCGGTGGCCTACAGCAGCAAGGAAGGCCTGGAGGCCGCGGCGAAGACGCCGCCGGATGTCGTGCTTTGCGATATCCGTCTTCCGGACAGCGACGGCTACGCGTTCGCCGAGGCCTTGCGCGGCAACCCGAAGACCGCGCGCGCGAGGCTGATTGCCGTGACGGGCTACGGCGGCGTTCAGGACCGGAAACGCTCACGCGAAGCCGGATTCCAGTTGCACCTCGTCAAGCCTGTGAAGCCGGAAAACCTTCTTCAGGAGTTGGCCCAGCCGGTCGTAGTTCATCCAGCTACACGCGAATAGTTTTTCGCACGACGTTTCTTCCGCCCCTGAGGCGTAACATGGCCTGTTCCCACGAATGGCAGGGCGGCGCACAACATGCCAAAACGCGAGCTGGACGAAGCTTTTAGCCTTTACTCCGCGCTGATGCACGCGGTGGTTGCGGCTCCCGGTGGCCGCAACGACCCGGCCGCCCTCGAGCACGTCACCAGCTTGTGCACGCGCGCCGTCGGCGCAGTGAACGACCTCGATGCCAGGGTGATGATCCGCGGCATCGAGCACATGGCACGGCTTCTTTTCTATGCCGATGGCCACGTGGGCATGGAAGCCGGACCGCTGCGCGGCATCGACGCGCTGAAGTTCCAGATTTTCAACGCGCTCAGCAACCTCCGCGGGCGCCTGCAGCAGCTGCAAAACAGGCCGCCGTCCGTACCCGAGCTTCCCGCGCTCCAGGCGCGCAAGGACCTGCGCATCCTGGTGGTCGAAGACGATCACGATTCCGCGCAGAGCCTGCGCAAGCTCCTCGAGCTGTGCGGATACAAGGTCACGCTCGCCTACAGCGGCCGCGAAGGGCTCGAAGCCGCGCAAAGGACGCGTCCGGACATCGTGCTTTGCGACATCGGCCTGCCCGACACCGACGGCTACGAGCTCGCCGCAGCGCTGCGGACCAACCCTGCCACGGCCCAGGCGAGATTGATCGCCGTGACCGCGTATGGCGGCGAGCAGGACAAGCGCCGCTCGAGAGAGGCCGGCTTTCAATTGCACCTGGTGAAGCCGGTGAAGCCCGAGAACCTCCTGCAGGAGCTCGACCAGCCGCAGAAGAAGGCCCGGTCCGGCTAGGCTCGAGGGGCTGTGTCGGTCTCGTTGACCGGCACCGCGATGCGAACCGCCGAGCCGTCGCGAAGCAGCTCCAGCTCCACCCTGCTTCCAGGGATGCTATCGAGCACCAGGCGATAGAACTGTCGGGTATCGAGCACCGAAACACCGTTGTACCGCTGCACCAGGTCGCCTACGCGCACGCCCGCTTTTGCCGCGGGGCCGTCAGGCGCCACGGCTGCTACCACGACACCCGCGGAAGCCGCAGACACGACGACACCGATCGTCCCTGGGACGACGCTATCCGGCGTCGACGCATCCGGCGGCGAGCCGGAGGCCGGGGGCGGCTCGTGGCTCGCGCACGCGGCCACGAACGCGCAGAGCAGCAGGCCGCGGTGCCAGGAAAAGCTCAAGCTCGCGGCGAGCGGCGCACCGACTCGCGCTCCAGTCCCACGTGCACCTTGCGAAACGGCCAGTCGATGCTCTTGACCGACGCGGGCGATATCAGCACGCGCGAACCGAACCACGTCCCGGTGTCGACCACAAGCCGTTCGATGGACCAGGTGGCATCGTCGAGCACGAAATCCCTCAGGTGCCCCGCGGGTCCGTCAAGGCCCTGGACCTCGTAGCCGATGACGATCTCGCTCGAGCGCAGATGCCGGTCGGCCGCGGCGCGCCGCTGATGCGACAGGTCGAACTGGAGCGCGACGGGCAGAGTGGTATCCGCGTGCGGACTGCGCTCGACTTCGTTGCGCGTGAGCCGCACCCGGATCAGCCGGTCGCTCGGCTGGTCCGGCACGACCAGGCCGGGCGCGATGAGCACGCGGCGCTCAGGCATCACGTGGCCCGTGTCGACCACGAGGTAGCGCACGCTCCAGCGCTCGTCGTCGAAGTACACGTCGACGAGGAGGCCCATGTCGCCGTCGCGCGCGAGGATCACGTCGCCGCGCAGGGCTGTCACGTTGCGCAACATATCGGTCAGACCGGCCGGGGAGCAGGTGGTTCAAGGATGTGCCGCTCCGGCTTAACGGCGGCTTAAGCTAGGTTTTCTTGATGTACTCGATGCACCAGCCGGTCGGGCTGATAGGACCTTCCACGATCTGGCACTCACTGCTCGCGCCCGGCTTCGCCGCCGGGATGAACTGCACGCACGTGGCGCACATCTGACCATCCTTTGGCTGGTCCTGGTAATGCATGTCCTGCTTGCGCGCCTTTCCCTGCGCAAGCGCCGGCCGCGCCCATGGCGCCGCCGCGAGGCCGGCGAGGAGGACACCGTTTCTGAGCACGATCCTGCGCGAGACTCCCATGCCGGTGAGACGATAACCGAAAAGACCGGTTCCGTCAGCCGCGCTTGAGGAAGCCGGCGGCGAACTCGGCGGCCGGCAGCGGCTCGCTGAAGAGGAAGCCCTGGCACTCGTCGCACCCGCGCTTTCGCAGGTACTCGAGCTGCATCTCGCTCTCGACGCCTTCGGCGACGACCGATAGTCCCAGGCCGTGGGCCATGGCGATGATGACGTCCACGAGGACTGCATCGCCTCCCTGGGCGCGGATGGCCGACAGAAACGAGCGGTCGATCTTGAGCTCGTCCAGCGGCAGCCTTTGCAGGGAGCTCAACGAGGAGTACCCCGTGCCGAAATCGTCCATGGACAGCTTGATGCCCAGCGCCTTCAGCTCGCGGAGCAGCGTGACCGCCTTCTGCGGATCGGCCATGACCGAGCTCTCGGTGACCTCGAGCCGCAGGTATCCCGCCTGACCGGTGGACCCGATCGCCTGCTGCACGATTCGGGGCAACTGCGGCTCGAACTGCCGCGGCGACAGGTTCACGGAGATCGGTACGCGCTGCAAACCGGCGGCACTCCATTCGCGCAGCTGCCGGCACGAGGCGTTCAGCGCCCACTCGCCCAGCACGGCGATGAGGCCCGACTCTTCGGCCACCGGGACGAACTCGCCGGGTAGGACGATCCCGCCCTGCGGATGGCGCCAGCGGAGCAGCGCTTCCGCGCCGCAGAACGCCCTGGTTTCGACCCGCATCTTGGGCTGGTAGAAAAGCTCGAGCTCGCCGCGCTCGATCGCCTTGCGCAGCTGGTTCTCGAGGCTCAGCCGATGCGCGGCCTTGTCGTTGAACTCCTTCGAATAAAAGCGATAGCCGTTGCGCCCGGCCTCCTTTGCCTGGCGCAGCGCAGCCTCAGCGCTCCTGATCACCTCGTCGATCACGACTCCGTCGGCAGGGAAAAGCGCTATGCCGGCGCTCGCCGTCACGTGCAGCTCCTTGCCGTCGGCCTGGTATGGAGCGGCGAGGGCCCGCAGGACGGACTCCACTGCACGCGAAGCCTGCTCCACGTTGGCGACGCTCGGCAACAGCACGGAGAACTCGTCGCCGCCGAAGCGCGCCCCAAGCGGCTGTTGCACGGGGGTCTCTTCGGCCCGGACGAGGCCCTGCATGGCCCCCCGGATCCGTCTGCCCGCCTCCCTGATCACGTGGTCGCCGCTCGCCGGCCCGAGCGCCTCGTTGATCTGGTTGAAGCGATCGAGATCGAACAGCAGCGCTGCGCCCATGCGGCCTTCTGCGTACGCATCGCGCACCGCGCGGTCCAGCTCGCTCATGAAGCGGTGGCGATTGGCGAGGCCGGTGACCCGGTCGTAATACGCCAGGTAATCCTGGTACGCCTTCGCCGCGAGCGTATTGCGCAACCTCAGCACGAGCTCGCTCTCGTCCACGGGCTTGCCGAGAAAATCGCTCGCGCCCAGGCGCAGCGCCTGCAGCTTGGTTTCCGGATCGTCGACCGACGTGAGGACGACCACCGGGATGTGCTGCAACGACGGGTCGGCGCGCATCGCCTGCATGATCTCGAAACCGTTCATGCCCGGCATTCTGATGTCGAGCAGCACGACCTGCGGCCGCTCGCGCAACATGAGTCCGAGCGCCTTGCGCGGCTCCGTGGTGGAAATGAAGCGCTTGTAGCCTGCGCAATCCAGATAGGTCTGGATCAGCTCGATCACGAGCTCTTCGTCATCGACCATCATCACGAGCGCCTCGCCCGCCATCGCGGCCGCGAGGTCCTGCGTCTGGATGAGCGGTACTTTCGGTCCTGCGGGCTGGTTCATGTTCATGTGCGTCCCTTTCCTGCCGCGGCGCTGTTCACGCCGCAGCGGTTTCATCCTCCGGCGCCACCACGCGCTCGGCGAGCGAGCGCACCTGGGCAAACAATCGGGCCGCCTGCGCCGTATCGCCGGACTTGGCGGCCTGCTCGAGCTCCAGCGCAGGCCGGGCAAACGCGTCGTACCCGAGGCTGCCGGCCGAGCCCTTGAGCCAGTGGGCGAAGCCTGCGATCGCCGCCGCGTCGCGCGCCTGAACCGCAGCCTGCGCCTCCACCATCCGGTCCTGCAGGCGGGCGACGAACTTGCGCAGCGTGTTCCCCAGGCGCGTCTCGCCGGCCAGGCGTGAGCGGACCGGACCGCCCAGCACCACGGCAGCTTGCTGCGCGAGGGCTCGTGGCTCACTACGCACTGCCGCTTCGGATTCGAGCCGCTCGCCGCCGAGGAGTCGGCCCATGGTGCTCACCAGCGCGTCGATATCGAGCGGCTTGCTCATGTAGACGTCACAGCCCGCCGCGAGTACCGCGCTCTCCGAGCCGGCCATGGCGCTCGCCGTCAGCGCGACGATCGGCGTCTTCACTCCCCTTGCGCGCAGCTCGCGCGCCGCATCGTAGCCATCGAGCACCGGCATCTGCATGTCCATGAGGACCACGTCATAACCACCCTTCAGCACCATGTCGACCGCCATCCGCCCGTTCTCGGCCTGTTCTACCCACAGGCCCTGCTCGGACAGCACCAGCGTGACGAGCTCGCGGTTCTCCGCCCCGTCGTCCGCGACGAGGACCCGCGCGGCGGGCAGCCGCCAGCGCTCCCTGGGCGCTTCCCCGGCCTGCCCCTGTTCTCCGAAGATCTGGTCGGGCTGGAGCATCGGCACGCCTTCGAGCGGACCGGTCTCGAAGGTCAGGGTGAAGGTGCTGCCCTTGCCGGCTTCGCTCGTCACGGTGACGTCGCCGCCGAGCGCGCGCGCGAGCTGGCGGCTGATGACGAGGCCAAGGCCGGTGCCGCCGTAACGGCGGCTGATCGAGATGTCGGCCTGCACAAACGCCTCGAAGAGCGAGTCCGTCCTCTCCCGCGCGATGCCGATGCCGGTGTCGATGACGTCGATGGCGTAGCGCACGGGCTGGCCCGGCACGAGCCGCGCGACGACCCGCACGCTGCCCTTCTCGGTGAACTTGACGGCATTGCCGATGAGGTTCAGCAGGATCTGGCGCAGCCGACCCGGATCCGAGCTCACCGCCCTGGGCAGCGGGCCCGCGGCGGAGAATCGGAGGTCGATATTCTTCTCGCGTGCCTTGGCTTCGAGCTCGAGCATCGCCTGGCTCACGATCGCGTGCGGTGCGCACGCGATGCGCTCCACCTCGAGGCGGCCCGCCTCGACCTTGGAAAGATCCAGGATGTCGTTGATCAGCGCGAGCAGGTGCCGGCCGCTCGCGTGGATGGTGTTCAGGTATTTCGTCGACTCGCGCTCGCTCTTGCCGAAGCCGCGGCGCAGGAGCTCTGTGAAGCCCAGGATGGCATTCATCGGCGTGCGGATCTCGTGGCTCATGTTGGCGAGGAACTCGCTCTTGGCGCGGTTGGCCGCCTCCGCTTCGTCGCGCGCGATCTTCAGCTCGATCTCCTTCTTCTCGAGCTCGGTGATGTCCTCGAGGCTGACCAGCACGCCGCCCGGCTTCGCTCCGGCGCCGAGCACCGGCGAGCAGTTGACGAGAAAGGTGCGCAGCGCGCCGGCGGCCGAGCGCAGGCGGATCTGCGCATTGCGCTGCACCCGGCCCTCTTCCAGCGCCGCGCGCCACGGTAGCTCCGCCACCGGAACGGACTGCGTGGAGAGCCAGCCGATGCTGCGCGCATGCACGCCGGTGAGCGCCTCGGCCGGCTTGCCGAGGATCTGGGCGATCGACTGGTTGGCCAGGACCACGCGCTCGTTGCGGTCCAGCACCAGCAGGCCTTCGGTCAGCGTATCGAGCGCCGCGCGCACGCGGCCTGGAATGGCGCGCGACGGATCGAGATGGCGCAGCACACGCCTGAGGTACAGGTCGAACGCGACGCCGCACAGCACAAACAGAAACACGCCGAGCATCAGGCCCGGAAGCTCGAGCACGCCCCCCAGACCGGGCGCGACGATCGGACGGAAGCGCATCTCGAGCTGCCCCCAGCGACGCTCTCCGCTCCAGAGCGGGACCTGGATCTGGGTGTCGTTCGCCATGCCGGACTCGAGCGGCACCCAGGCCGCATGCTCGCCCGCAGCAGCCATCAGGTCGCCGCGTGCATCGCGCACCGCGACCGAAAGCAGCTCGTCGTTGCGCTCGACGAGAAAGCGCAGCGCGGATTCGAGGCGCCGGCGCTCGTTCGCCGTGATGAGCGTGGTGCTGGTGACCGCGACGCTTTCGGCGAGCGCGATGCGGCCTTGCCGCACGGCGCCGATCCGGTCGGGCAGCAGGCCGAAGAACACCCCGAGCATGAGCGCGGTCGTGACGATGGCGGCGAGGCCGAGCGCGATGTGGGTGCGGGCGGAGAGCGAGGTCATGCTTTCTCCGGAATAACCGGGAACTGAGGACTGATTTCCTCGAACGACACGAAGGCGTCCTGATCCTCGTCGGCGTCCTCTTCCTCGTCCACCCGGGAGAGGATCGGCAGCGGGTCGATCAGGCGCCACGCCGGCAGGCTCGACAACAGGCTCGCGATCAACGCCCCGCCGCGCAGCAGCCAGAGCACATAGCCGACGGTGAGGCCGAAGCTGCCGACGGCCATCGAGCCCGACATCCAGTGCTCGAGCTCGGTCTGCTCGCCCATGTCGTCGCGCATGCGGTCGAGATCGCCCGCCAGGCCGGAGCTTCTCGAGGCGCTGGAGCCCCCGCTGTCAGAAATCGCCGTGGTCCCGAACAACCGGAAGTCGAGCTGCTTCTCATCCGAGAGCGCCGTGCTTCCCGAAGGCCCGAAGCCCGGCGTTGCCGCAGAGCTCGAGGTTGCGAGCCGCTGCGCGGTCGCGAAAACGGCAGGAAGAGGCTGCGCCGCGGCGACCTGCATGCGGAAGCCTTCGTCCGAATCGACGCGAGTGCTGAACACGTCGTTCGACGCGAGCAGCAGCCGCGCGCTCGCCGCGGCCGGCGGAGTCTGAGCGGTCAGGGCTACCGGCGCGTTCTGCGACGGCGGCGTTGCAACCGGCTGACCGGGCGCGGGCGCAAGCGCGGGTACCGGCGCGGGCGGAACCGGGACTGGATCGGCGCCCGGGCCGACGGCGAGAACCGGGATCACGTTGATCGTCATGGTCCGCGCGACGGGGTCGGTGTCGGCGCCGCCGTTGGCCGTACCGCCGCTGTCCTGCACGCGGAAAGTGAAGCTGGCGTAGGGCGAGCCGCTCGCCCCCGCCACGGGAATGTAGCGCACGAGTCCGCCAGCGATGTCCGCCGCTGACACCGCCTGCCCGGCCGCGACGGGCGTGCCGTTATCGACGATCACGCCGCACGGCGGTACGGCGGCGACCACCAGGCCCGCGAACGCATTGCCTTCGCGGTCGCTGAAGCCGAAGTCGGCGGCCGAGAAAACGTAGATCCCGTCCTGCTGCAGAGTGACCGTGCTATTCGTGCCCGAAGGAGCGTCGTTCACGGTCGTGACGTTGACCGTCATCGTACGGGCCGTAGGATCGACATCCACTCCGCCGTTCGCCGTGCCGCCGTCGTCCTGAACCTGGAACGTAAAGCTCGCATAGCCAGCGCCGTTGGCGTCGGGCACCGGCGTAAAGCGCAAGAGGCCCGCGGCAATGTCGGCCGCCGATACCGATTGCCCCGCCGAAATCGCGACGCCATTGTTCGTAAGCGCACCGCCGGCCGGGACAGACGCAATCCTCACGGCGGCGAGCGCGTTGCCGTCGGCATCGCTGAAGCCGAAATCCGCGGCGGCGAAGACGTAGGCGCTGTCCTCGAGGATCGTCACCGCCTTGTTGGCTCCCGACGGCGCATCGTTGACCGCCGTGACATTCACCGTCATCGTGCGACCCGTCGGATCGAGATCCATGCCGCCGTTGGCGGTGCCACCGTCGTCCTGCACCTGGAAGGTGAAGCTTGCGTAACCGGCACCGCTCACACCGGCTGCTGGCGTGAACCGCAGCAACCCCGCAGCGATGTCCGCCGTCGAGACGTATTGGCCAGCGGTCACCGCTACACCGTTGTTGGTCAGCGTGCCGGCGCCGGGCACAGTGGCGATCTTCACCGCAGCGAGCGTGTTGCCGTCGGCATCGCTGAACCCGAACTCCGCCGTTGTAAAAACGTGGCTGCCGTCCTCGGTCGCCGTCACCGTGCTGTTCGCTCCAGACGGCGCATCGTTGACCGCGGTGACGTTCACGGTCATCGTGCGCGCGATCGGGTCGACGTCGACCCCGCCGTTCGCCGTCCCGCCGTCGTCCTGCACTTGGAACGTGAAGCTCGCATAGCCTGAGCCGCTGCTATTGGCCGCCGGGGTGAAGCGCAAGAGGCCCGCGGCGATATCCGCTGCGGAAATCGTTTGTCCCGCGGAGACGGTGACGCCGTTGTTCGTCAGAGCACCGGCTGCGGGAACAGACGAGATCCTCACTGCCGTGAGCGCATTGCCGTCGGCATCGCTGAAACCAAAATCGGCCGCGCCGAGCACGTACGGAGTGTCTTCCAGCGTCGTCACGGTGTGGTTGACGCCTGACGGCGCATCGTTCACCGAGGTGACGTTGACACTCATCGTGCGGACAATCGGATCGAGGGAAACGCCGCCGTTCGCCGTGCCGCCGTCGTCCAGGACCTGGAAGCCAAAGGCCGCATAGCCCGCGCCGTTGGCGTTGACGGCGGGCGTGAAGCGCAGCAGGCCCGCGGCGATGTCCGCAGCCGACACCCACTGCCCTGACGCGAGGGCGACGCCGTTGTTGGTCAGCGTGCCCGAGGCGGGCAGCGAAGCGATCTTCACCGCGGTCAGCGCGCCGCCGTCTAAATCGGTGAACCCGAAGTCGGCGGTGGCGAAGACATACGCCGTGTCTTCCAGGGTCGTCACCGTGTTGTTCGCGCCCGAAGGCGCGTCGTTCACCGGGATGACGTCCACCGTCATCTTGCGCACCGCCGGATCGAAATCCACGCCGCCGTTCGCCGTGCCGCCGTTGTCGCGGACCTGGAAGCCGAAGGTCGCGTAGCCCGACCCGTTTGCGTTCGGCGCCGGCGTAAAGCGCAGAAGACCCGCCGCGATGTCCGCCGATGAGACCAATTGTCCGGACGAGACGGCGACGCCGTTATCCGTCAATGCGCCGGCGGAAGGGAGCGACGCTATGCGAACATCGATCAACGCGTTGCCGTCGGGGTCGGTAAAGCCGAAGTCCGAGGTGGCGAAGACGTAGGCAGTATCTTCGAGCGTGGTGACGCTGGAGTTCTTTCCTATCGGCGCATCGTTGATCGGCGTGACGTTCACGGTCATCGTGCGGGCAGTCGGATCGAGGTCCACGCCGCCGTTCGCCGTGCCGCCGTCGTCCTGCACCTGGAAGCTAAAGCTAGCGTACGCCGCGCCGTTGGCGTTAGGCGCCGAAGTGAAGCGCAGGAGACCCGAGGCGATGTCCGCCGCCGCGACGATCTGTCCAGCGGACACCGCGACGCCGTTGTTCGTCAGCGTGCCGGCAGCCGGCAGCGCGGCGATCTTGACCCCGGCGAAGGCGTTGCCGTCGGAATCGCTGAAGCTGAAGTCGGTCGCGGCGAATACATAGGGCGTGTCCTCCAGGGTTGTGACGGTGTTGCTCACACCCGCGGGCGCGTCGTTGACGGCCGCGACCGTGACGCCGCTCGCCGCGGTCGACGCGCTGAAGGCGGTGGCGCCGCCGGAGAGAGGCGTGGCGTACGCGACCTCGACGTTGTCGACATGGAAGCTTCCGCCGAGCAGGGTGCCGCTCATGACGAAGCGGATGCGCGTGTCGGAGGAGAGGTACGAGCTCAGGTCCGTCGTATAGG
>Ga0070693_100000065_pt1 | contig 42786 bp, 30 predicted proteins | sample KBSK1103metaG_FD_65472 | JGI IMG/M metagenome (GOLD analysis project Ga0070693, IMG submission 65472) | Corn, switchgrass and miscanthus rhizosphere microbial communities from Kellogg Biological Station, Michigan, USA - KBS K1-10-3 metaG | ecosystem: Host-associated > Plants > Roots >...
CAATGACGAACGCGAGCTGCTCTCGGAAGCAAAAGATCTTTTTGCAAAATTATTCACGCGGCGCGTCGCCGTGCGCCTGGTCGGCGTAAACGTGACCAATCTCGAAGCCGACCGCCGCCAACATGAACTGTTCGACACGGACGCCAACCGCCGCTGGTACCTGAACCGCGGCCTCGATTCCGTCCGCGGCCGCTACGGCTGGAACGCCGTCTTCTACGGCAATGGCCTCGAACTCCGCGAGCACTACGCCACCAAGCCCGGCGGGCTAGTTTTGTCTACGCCGTGTTTATCACGGTAGTTTGCTGAAGTTTTTCCTCCCAATTCCCTACCCTGCTTTGTTCTGAATACAAGGGGCATGTCCCTCGCACGACGTGACTCGTGACTCGCATTTCGCGACTCGTGGAAAAACCACTCTCACGACTTGCGTTTCACGAGTCACCCGTCACGAGTCACGAATCAGGAATCACGTGTTTGTCCACCTCCATTGTCACAGCCACTATTCGTTTTTGCGGGGCGTGGCGCCGCCGGAAGAGATGATTGCGGCGGCGGCCGCGCAGAAGATGCCCGCCGTGGCGCTGACGGATACCAATGGGTTGTATGCAGCGGTGCCGTTTTACCAGGCGGCGAAAACAGCAGGCGTGAAGCCCATTGTGGGAGTGGTGATTGACGTCGAGTTTCGCGTTTCGCATTTCGCGGATCGAAACTCGAAAAACGAAAATCGAAATTCGCAGAGTGTGGCGGTGGTGCTGCTGGCGGCGGATATGGTGGGGTACAGCAATTTGTGCCAGTTGGTGACGCTGCGGCATTTGGGGACGATGGAATTGATGAAGAGCAAGGGTCCCAGCGAGGATGACGGGCGGCCAGTGACGCTGGAGGAGTTGGCGAAACATTCCAGAGGCGTGATTGCACTGTGTCCATTGCCAACACGCGCGTACGACGCAGACGATCGTAGGGGCACGGCACGCCGTGCCCGTCCGGAAATTGACACGCCGAGCGAGACGGGCATGGCATGCAGGATGGACACGGCGCACAAGACGGGCACGGCGTGCCGTGCCCCTACGGCGCGGCTGAAGGACATTTTTGCCGACCGGCTGTGGATCGAAGTGCAGCATTTGTCTCCGGGAGACGGGCGCGTGCTGCGCGAAGCGGAGCGGATCGGGCGCGAGCTCGGCGTGCCGCTGGCGGCGACGAACAATGTTTATTTTTTGCGGCCGGAGGAGCATTTGCATCACCGCGCGGTAAATGCGGTGCGCACCGGCGGGCTGCTGACGACGGTGACGGCCCCGGACATCACAACCGGCGAAGCGTGGTTCAAGCCGGCGGTGGAAATGCAAAAACTCTTTCCGGATCATTCGGAATTGCTGCGCGCGACGCTGGACATCGCGGATCGCTGCAATCTGGAGCTCACGCTGAACAAAACGATTTTTCCGGAATTTCCCGTGCCGGAAGGCGAGTCCTCGTTTTCGTATTTGTGGAAGCTGTGCTTTGCGGGCGCCCAGCGGCGCTACCGCCCGCTGCGGCCCGAAGTGCTCTCGCGGCTAACGCACGAATTGGGAGTGATCGAAAAGCTGCACCTCGCGCCGTATTTTTTGCTGGTGTGGGACATCGTGGAAGAGGCCAAGCGGCGCGGAATTCCGGCGGTGGCGCGCGGCTCGGCGGCGAGTTCGATGGTGACGTATTGCCTGGGAATTTCCTGCGTGTGCCCGCTGCGCTGGGGATTGTATTTTGAAAGATTTCTGAACGAGCAGCGCGGCGATTGCCCGGATATCGACATCGACATCTGCGGCGCACGGCGCGATGAACTGCTCGACTACGTGTACGAGCGCTGGGGCCAAGAGCACGTGGCGATGATTGGAAGTTTTGTGACCATGCACGCGCGGCTGGCCATCCGCGAAATCGCGAAAGTTTTTGGCGTGCCGCCGGGCGAAGTGAACTATTTCACGAAGCGGCTGCCGCACCGGCCGGTGCGCGAGATTTTGCAGGCCATCGGCAACCTGCCGGAGTGCCGCAATCTGCCCGTGGATGACGAACCGTGGAAAACGATTCTGCAGGTGGCCTTGCGGCTCGATGACGCGCCGCGGCACATGGGAATTCATCCGTGCGGGACGGTGATTTCCGCGCAGCCGCTTACCCGGCTGACGCCGCTGGAACGCGCAACGAAGGGAATTGTCGTGACGCAGTACGACATGAATGCCATCGAAGCGCTCGGGTTGATCAAGATGGACCTGCTGGGGCAGCGCGGATTCACGACGATGTCGCTGGCGCTGGATAACATCGAAAAGGAGGTAGAGGAGGCAAAGGAAACAAAAGAAGTAAAGGAGAAGAACAGTGTCGCTCCGGATGGAGTTACGCCATGCCCAAAGCCGCGCGAGATTGATTTTGACGCGATACCGGAAAATGACCCGGCGACGTGCGACGTAATTGCCGCGGGCAGAACGATGGGCATATTTCAGATCGAGTCGCCGGCCATGCGCGGATTGTTGCACGCGCAGAAAGCGCGAACGCTGGAAGAGATGGCGGCGGCGCTGGCGCTGATCCGCCCGGGTGCGGCGGAGTACGGTTCGAAAGAGCTGTATTTGAAACGCCTGCGCGGGCAGGAACCGGTGGCGTACGCGCATCCGGCGCTCGAGAAAATTCTGGGCGATACGCTGGGCGTATGCATTTTCCAGGAACAGGTGATGCAAATCGCGCAAGCGGTGGGAAACATGCCGCTGTCGGAGGCGGATATTGTGCGCCGGTCGGCAGCGAAATATTCGGGACAGCGGGATCGCGAGCGGCTGCGCGGAAAATTCTTGAAAGCGGCGGAATTGATGGGACTGTCGGGTCCCGAACGCGAAGAAACCTGGATGATGGTGGAGAAATTTGCAGGATTCGGATTTTGCAAGGCGCACGCGGCGACGTACGCGGATATTTCCTATCGCATGGCGTATTTGAAGACGCACCACCCGGCGGAGTTTCTGGCCGCGATGTGCAGCGCGGGCGCGGGGTTTTATCACGTGTCGGCGTATGTGGAAGAGGCGAAGCGCTGGGGGATCGAGGTGCGGCTGCCGTCGGTGAATCATTCGCGCATGCAGTACACGGCGGAGGCGAAGAGGCAACAGACAGGAAGGGTGATGCCACTTTTGAATGCGGAAAGACGCCAGACAAGAATGTCTGTCCCACTTTTGCTTGCGGATGGAAAGCGCGCGCTGCGCGTCGGGCTGATGCAGGTGAAGGGGCTGCGCGTGGAAACGATGACGGCGATTGTGCGGGCGCGGGAAGAAGACGGCGCGTTTCGATCGCTCGAGGATTTTCTGCAGCGCGTACCGGTAGAGCGCGATGAGATCGAGGCGCTGATCAAATGCGGGGCGTTTGATGAAGTAAGCGGTGAAATGGACTCTCGAGTGGGTGTTGAAGCGCGCGGGATGACGCGGCCAGAGATGCTGTGGCGGTGGAATTTTTTGCAGGCAGGAAGTAAAGGAGCACAGCCAGGATTGGCTGTGCCACTCGGAGGGCCGGATACATTGTTTGCTGATGCGAGCGCGGGTGATGCGATCCGCGCGGCTCTGGCGGGGATGCCGGCGGCGGAGTACACGCAGGAACAGCAGCTGCGATACGAGCGGGAGATTCTGGAGGTATGCGTGAGCGGGCACCCGCTGGATTTTCTGCCGCGAAATGGCGAGGCGTGGAGCGACGAACTCGATAGATTGCGCGGTAAGCGCGTGACGCTTTGCGGTTGGGTGGTGACCTACAGGCACGTGGGGACGAAGAATTACCGGAACATGATGTTCGTGACGCTGGAGGATCAGCGCGGGCTGTATGAGGTGGTGCTTTTCCCCGATGCCTATGACCGCTATGGCGGGCTGGTATTTGAGACGCGCGCGATGCGCGTGACGGGGCGCGTGGAGGAAGGCGGGCAGATCAATGGGGAGCGGATGGAAGCGTTGAAGAGGTGACTGGTGACAGATGATGCGTGACTGGCGACTCGTGACTAGTGGGAAAAACCGCGGGGCTGCGCCTTGCGCTACATTTTTCAAGGAGCCGACACGGAGCGGTTTGCGGAACATTTGGCAATCCTGATTCGGACAAGGACCTCCAAGACGATGGTGAGGGGCGGCAAAGAATGCTATTTCGGATAAGAAAACCAAATACGACAGCGACTACCTCGGCGGAGCCCGAAACTGGGAGGCCAGCAGGGACGGGCGAGGAGTGGCTGGGCCGGAACCGGAGCGCGAAGCGGCGGCTGTGGGAGCGGCTGAATCCACGGCATAGGAAAGAGCTGCGCATGATCGCGGAGGCGCTGGCCATGCAGCAAACACACGCGAACCTGCCGGAGCCGCTGCGCGCGCGGTTGAGCGAGTCCATCGAACAAGTGGAGCGCCTGGCGCGGCGGATCGGAACGCTGCTGGCCGAGGTAACACGGCGGACACCACCAGGCGCGTAAGAGTTGCGGGGCTGTGCCAGCGACCGCATACTGAAAATATGGCTGTCCCCAAAGTGCGCGGCTCCCTCTACGTTGCAGTGTTGGCTGCGGTCTTGTGCCTCGTGGCCATTTCCGCGCGCGCCGATGAAATTCGCCTGAAAGACGGCAAGAAGCTTTACGGCGTGATTGTGGCGTACGAAGACAACATGTTCAAAGTCAAAACGGAATTTGGGTATGTTCTCGTCGAGAAAGACAAGATCGCGTCGATAGTTCCGTCCACACCCACGAACGCGGCGCCGAAAACCGACAAAGCACCTGCGGCAAAGAAGGAACCAGGCCCCGATGCGGGCACGAAAGCAGAGCCAGCCGTAGCGTCGTCAGAAGGCGGAGCGCCGACGACGACGAATGCCAGCGCCAAGTCCGTGGACCCGGCCGCCGGCAAGCGTGAAACGAAAACTCCAAAAATCACCGACGCCGAAATGAAGCCTTCCGCTCCGGCGAAGACGACGATGAATGCGGCGGCACCGGCCATCACGGCACCGGCAGCAGCGCCGGGTTCAGGGCTGACGGCATCCTCCGCCCAGCCCGCGGCGCCGACAGAGCCGGAACCTCCGGCGATGCGCGAAGAAATTCAAGGCAATCTCTACACGAACTACACGCACAGCTTCAAAATGTACAAGGCGCCGAGCTGGGCATTGATCGAAGATGCGCGCAAAGCGCTGCCAAACGCGATTGTGGCCTTGGGCACATCCAACCAGTCGACTCTGATGGTGATCGGCCAGGAACAGACGAAACTTCCTCTGGAGCCCGCGGCAGCGGCCGTAGAAAAACGGCTACGCGAGATCTACGACAATTACCGGAGTATCTCGCATCGCAAGACGGTGGTTGGGGGATTGCCAGCGATGGAGTATCACTACCGCGGAATGGCGGACGAGCATGATTGGTCCGGAACGCTGGTGGTGATCGTGCGCGGGGCGGATGTTTTGACCGTGCTCGGCATGACGTACGCGGATAATGACCTCATTCAGATCCAGGAAAATGTGATCGCGAGATCGATTGCCAGTCTTGACTTCAACGTGCGCTGATAGTTTTAGAAGTGAATAGTGGGTAGTGAATAGTGAGTAGTGGCAGCGCCAGCCGACCGGAATGGGGCTTGGGGCTGAGAGGCGCTGGGATGCAGGCCTAGTTAACCATAATGCATCCACTCCCCGGGTTTTTTCATAAGTGTTGCTTCTAAAAGACTTAGAGTCTTTGTAAATTCATTAGAATCAACACTTGCGAATAGTGGGATACATGTTGATTCTAAATAACTTAAAATTGCACTAGAACTGTGCAAATTGGGCGGATATTGGCGTTTCAGATTAAACCGTGACTCACCTTTAAATGCTCTGCCAGTCAGTCAAAAAGAAAAAGCGGCAACCGAGGCTGCCGCTTTTTGGGGTTTTTCCTATCGCAAAGGATAAGCTCTGAAGAGGGTTTGTTCAAGAGACAAATTGGATGCAAAAGAAGGATTCATCCTGGCTGCGAATCGGCTTGCCCAATTTGGACGTAGGGCACGAAAAAGCTAAAGAGGCCGCGCCGTGTAATGGGAAGTTGCAAACCGTACGATTAGGGTCCTAGTCGGAAGCGGCGGCGGCGAGGTCCGGGAATTTTTTGTGTTCGCGAATGACGGCGATTAGGGCTTGGGCGGCGCGAGGCAGGCTGCGGTCGCGGCGATAGACGAGACCAAGTTCGCGCCAGAGATCGACGCCTTCGACGTTGAGCAGCTTCACTTCGCCAGCCTTCACCTGATCGCGCGCAAAACTTTCGCTGATGAAGGAAACGCCGGCGTCAGCGCCGACGAATCGCTTGATCATGCCGATGCTGGGAAGCTCCATCACGACGCGCAGGCGGGCACGATAGGGGCGAAACAACTTGTCCAGGACTTGCCGAGTGAAGCCCGTGCGAGGAAAAATGAGGGGCTGCCCGGCAACTTCCTCGAGAGTGATCTTGGAGCGGTGGGCCAGCGGATTACGGCTGCTGACCATGAAACGCAAGCGGTCGCGAGAGATGTGGTGAACTTTTAGAGTGGGCGATTTGATGGGGAGCGTCACGATGCCGACGTCGACCGAACCGTCTTCCACGCGCTGCAAAATCTTATGACTGAAATTGCGATAGATGCTGATGCGCACCTGGGGATAACGGCGCTGAAACTCCGCGAAAATGTCCGGAAGAAGATAAAGGCAGGTGGCTTCGTTGGCGCCGAAAACGAGCGGCCCCTGAACGACGTCGCCACGGTCGGCGACGAACTGAATGGATTCGTCGCGAAGGCGAAGAAGGCGCTCGGCGTATTCGAAGAGAACCTCGCCGGCAGGAGTTAGCTCGACGGATTTGGCGGACCGATCCAAGAGCCGGGCGCGATAGGCCTGTTCGAGCTGGCGAATCTGCGCGCTGACAGCGGATTGCGAACGAAAAACTTTTTGTCCGGCGCGCGAGAAACTTTTTAGCTTGGCTACGTACACGAAAGTGGCGAGTTGATCGAAGTCCATAGACAGGTTGCTCGGCAAAGATTATAGCGGAATGTCTCCGCCCAGTATGCGCGGAAAGCTGCTCCTTTCAAACTGGCAGAGACGCTCGAGAAAGCACAGCGTCCCGCGGCGGACTGAAAATTAATTCGCGGTGCTTCAAACGGGCAAGGACCGGCTCCCAGGTGGCTTCGAGTGTGCCCTGGAAATGCAGCGGCTGTATCCGCAACATCGGAAGCGCTCCGCGGCGCGAAAGCAAACGAGAGGCGCGCGGGCTGGCGGTAAATTGGAGGTGCTCCTCCAGCACGCTGCGCAGCCAGACCTCTTCGCGCTGTTCGATCTCCGCGAGCGTAACGAACTCGCGATGAATTACCTCGTCGGCTTCGCCGCGCAGCACGTAGGAAAGGCCGCCAGTCATGCCCGACCCGAAATTCAGGCCTAGAGGACCAAGTACGAGCACGACACCGCCGGTCATGTATTCGCAGCCGTGCTGGCCGACTCCTTCAACGACCGCGAGCGCGCCGCTATTGCGGACGGCAAAACGCTCGCCAGCGCGGCCGGCCACGAAGAGCCGGCCCGACGTGGCGCCATAAAGAACCGTGTTTCCGGCGAGCACGTCGCCGCGGCGAGAGGCGGCGGAACTGGCAGTTATTGCGATCGTTCCGCCCGAGAGCCCCTTGCCGACGTAATCATTTGCCTCCCCCGAAAGAATTAGGGTGATTCCATCGGCGAGGAAGGCCCCAAAGCTCTGTCCTGCGCAGCCGTGGAATTCCTTAGTCAAATTCTGAGCGTGGGGACGGAGCTGGCTGCCGGGGCGGCGCCTGCGCATCCGTTCTCCGCTCAAGCCAGCGCCGACGCTGCGGTCGGAATTTTGGATGAGCTGCGATTCGGTTTGAAGCTCGAAGGAGGCGTTGAAGTGAAGCGCGTCCTGCGCGGCGGCGTGCAGCGCGGGAGATTGCTGAGGAGCGACGCGGCCGGACTCGGAAATCGGAACGATTAACAGGGGATCCATACCGGAGCGCGCGCTGAGCCGGTCGTACCAACCGGTGAGATCGCTGAGGGAGCGAGCGCCAAGCAGCGCGAGGCGATTGCGCACTTCCTCGGCGAGGGAGCGGAAATAGGCCGCGACCATCTCCGGCTTTCCCGCGAAGCGTGTGCGCAGTTTTTCGTCCTGCGTGGCGATGCCGACGGGGCAGGTGTTGAGATGGCATTGGCGCGCCATCACGCAGCCAATCGCGAGGAGCGCGGCGGTGCCGAAGCCGAACTCATCGGCACCAAAAAGAGCTGCGACAATGATGTCACGTGAGAATTTCAGGCCACCGTCAACGCGAAGTGTGACGCGCGAACGCAGCCCAGCACGAACCAGAGTATCGTGAGTTTCGCGCAAGCCGATTTCCCAAGGCAAACCAGTATTTTTGATGGAAGTGAGCGGCGAAGAGCCCGTGCCGCCATTGTGACCGCTGATCGTGATGACGTCGGCACCAGCTTTGGCCACGCCTGCGGCTATGATTCCGACGCCCGCTCCTGAGACGAGCTTGACGCCGATGCGCGCGCTGGGATTGACGGCCCGCAGGTCGTGGATGAGCTGGGCGAGGTCCTCGATGCTGTAAATGTCGTGATGCGGTGGCGGCGAAATGAGCGGCGTACCGGGAGTCGCATGGCGAATGCGTGCGATATATTCCGTGACCTTGCGCGCAGGGAGCTGGCCGCCTTCACCGGGCTTGGAGCCCTGGGCCATTTTGATTTCGAGTTCTTCGGCGTGGACGAGGTAATCCGCGGTGACGCCGAAGCGGCCGGAGGCGACTTGCTTGATCTTGTTGGCGGCAGCAGGCTCGAAGCGATAGGTGTTGGGATCCTCACCGCCTTCGCCAGTGTTGCTGCGTCCGCCGATCAGGTTCATGCCCAGGGCGAGAGTGCGATGAGCTTCGGGGCCGAGCGAACCGAGAGACATCGCCTGCGTGCTAAAGCGGCGAACAATCGTGTTTACGGATTCCACTTCTTCGATGGAAACGGGCGTGCCGGGAACGGTTTCGAGCAAGTCGCGAAGAAAGACGGCGCCTTGGAGTTCGGCTAATTCTTCGAAGGCAGAATACTTGCCGGATTCGGGCGCGCGCACGTGGGCGTGCATGCGGCGAACCACTTCGGGCGAAGTCGCGTGAAGTTCCGCACCCTTGCGGAAGCGGTACAAACCGGCGTCGCCGAGCTCAGCAAATCCCGGTGAAAATGCCGCAGTGTGCATGCGCACATAATCCGCGAAGAGATCATCGAGAGTTTTAGAACCCGGATAGTCGGCAGCATCTTCAAAAAAATCGGCGCAGAGATCCTCGGATAGGCCGACGATTTCAAAAAGATGGCTATTGCGATAGCTCGCGAGCGTGGAAACACCCATGCGTGCGAGAACCTTTCGAAGCCCGGCAGTGATTGCGGTACGCATGCGGCCTGCGCCGCCGGGCTCGATGGACTCGGCAAAGTCGTCGGCCAGATAGGGCACGACAGCGCTGGCGCCAGCAGCGACGAGCAGGGCGACGTGATGCGTGTCGAAGACTTGCGCGGACTCGACGATGAGCGGCAAGTCCCACAAGCCCTCGCGAACCATCGCTTTCCAAACGGCGGCAGTGGCGAGAAGCGCGGGAAGCGCGCCATTTTCCGCATTGATGCCGCGATCGGAAAGGAGGAGGAGGCCCGGGCGTCCGCCGCTACTCAGAGGGGTAGAAGATAGCTGAGCAAAACTGCAGCGTGCGCCCGGGACTCCCAGGGCGGAAGAGAAAGTCATCTCGAGGCGAAGAACCGGGCCAAAGATTTCGGAGAGCTCGGCGAGCTGTCCGGAGCTGAGCAACGGGCCCGGCAGGGTGACGCCAGCCTTGAGATGCACGTCGAGAGACATGACGTGAGTCTCGCGGAGCGGATCGATCGGTGGGTTGGTGACCTGCGCGAAGCGCTGTTTGCAGTAGTCCCAGAGAGTTCGCGGAAGCGCGGAGAGAAAAGCTGGCGGCGCGTCGTCGCCCATGCTCCAGTCCGCCTCTTTTCCAAGCGTCAGAGCAGAGAAAAGAGTTTTGAATTGGTCTTCTGTCCAACCGGAGGCAGCCGCGAGGCGCTTTGGCTCGGCGGCGACAGAGAGGTTCGTGGAGGCGGAGAACGCAAGGTGCCGCACGGCCGGTTTCCCGTGGCGCGCGTGATGCATGGCCAAACGCTTCAAGATTTCGCGCCAACGCAGGAAAAGTCCGGTTGCGGGGTTGGCGAGAATCATTTCTCCCGGGCCAAGCCGCTGCCGCTCCGCGATTCGTGATTCTTCGAGGTCGATCAGCCCGGTTTCAGAACCGGCAATCAATAGGCCATCGTGCGTAAGCGTGTAGCGCAGCGGACGAAGTCCATTGCGGTCCAACTTTGCGCCGACGAACTGGCCGTCGGAGAAAATCAGCGCCGCGGGGCCGTCCCATGGTTCGCTTTGCTGCGAAAGCGATGTTAGCGCCGCGCGGATGTCCCGTGAGAGAAGCGGATCGTTTTCAAACGCGGGAGGAACCATCGTGAGCATGGCTTCCTCCGGAGGACAACCCTGGAGCAATTTCAACTCGAAGGCGTTATCGAAGCTCGCGGAATCGCTAACATTTTCTTCCAAAGGAGTGAACCAGGAACCGACGGCCAAGCGTCCGCGCAGTTCACGCACTTTGGCGCGGAGCCAGCGGCGGTTCGAGACGATGGTGTTGATTTCGCCATTGTGCGCGACGTGGCGAAACGGTTGCGCCAAATGCCAGGAAGGCTGCGTGTTTGTTGAATAGCGCTGGTGGAAAATGGCAAACGTCGTGGCAAATGCATCATCGCGCAAATCTTCGTAAAACTGAGGGAATTGCCAGGGTGTGAGCAGACCCTTGTAGACGACCGTTTGCGAGGAGACCGAGCAGAGATAACAACGCTCCGGAAGGAGGGATTCCGCACGCTTGCGAAGAAGGGCGAGCCGCCACTCAAAGCGGACAACAGTTCGCGACTTGTGAAAAGGGGCGACGAAGAACTGCCAAATCTCAGGCATGGTTTCGAGAGCGCGGCTCCCGAGAGAGTTGGTGTTGGTTGGGACGCGGCGCCAGCCAAGGATGCGCAGGCGTTCGATGTCGGCCGCGGCTTCCACTGCGGCTCTGGCGGCGGCCGCGGAAGAGACTGGAAAAAACGCAAACCCCAAACCAAATACTTCGGGCAGATCAATTCCCTGCTCTTTCGCGCGGGCACGGAAAAACTCGTGTGGGAGGGAGGTCAGCAGACCAGCACCGTCGCCGCTGGCCCCGTCGGCGTCGACACCGCCGCGATGGGTCAAGCGTTCGAGGGCTGTGAGCGAAATGTTGACAATCTCGTGACTGGCTGGGCCGCCGAGCCGCGCCACAAAGCCCGTGCCGCAGGCATCGTGATCGGGATGGCCCCAGTTCGGGTGCCGCGCGACTTGGGGAGGGACGCACCGTCGGTACATGCTTATTTATCAAGCCAGCAGCCTCTGGATGTACAACGCAGAATTTGCATTTATCAAATCGATTTTGTGGGGCAGGAGATTCTAAGCCGTGGATTATTAAAACCTTGTAACTTCTGAGAAATGAAAATCGCGGACCTTCATGGCGGGAACCACCATTTCGAATGCCTCTTCGCCAGTGGCGCGAACAGCGGGGCCCAGCAACTCGACGTTGCGAAGCATTTCGAGGATGGATTGATTAAACCGGAAATTACGCACCGCCGACGTTGTCTTGCCTTTTTCCACCAGAAAAAGGCCGTCGCGGGTCATCCCCGTCATGACCTTTTCGTAGGGATCGACTTCGCGAATATACCAGAGCCGGGTTACAAGCAGCCCGCGATCCGTCGTAGCCACCATCTGTTCGAGCGAGGAATCGCCGCCCGCGAAGACCAGGTTCATCGGAGCTTCGCCATATTCATTGGGAAGCGCAAATCCGTGCCCTGTTGGCTTTTTGCCGGCGGCTTTTGCGGTGCTGCGCGCATAGACGAGATTCTTGGGCATGCCGCGATCCACAAGCAGGACGCGCTGGCGCAGCATGCCTTCGCCATCGAAGGGCGCGCCGAGCTGCAAGGGATGATAAGCGTCATCGGTGATGGTGATATTCCTGCCGAAGAGCTGTTTGCCCATGCGTTCATTGAGGCAGGAACGCTTGTCTTCGAGGGCCGTGGCCGCGAAGTCGTAAAAAAGGAAACCCACTAGATCGAGCACGGCGGCGGGTTCGAGAATAACGGTGTAGCGGCCAGGGGCGAGCTCGCGCGCGTCCGCCGCCAGGTGCGCCTTTTCGCTGGCACGCTGAGCTAGTTTTTGCGGATCAAAGTCCCTAACACTTGCGGCATTTGCTTTCGCCCAACTCGCGGCGGGATTTTCCTGCATGGTTATCGAGAACTCGGCGTGTGTCTCGCGATACGCAGCGAACAGTCCGCGTGAATTGCCCAAGGCGGATTGCTGCAAGCCGCTTGCGAAGATGCCTGCGGCAACCTGGCCGTTCTGAATGGCGAGATCGCAAGAGCGGCGGACGGCGCGAGCACGATCTTCGGGCGTGAGCGCAGCGGTATCTTTCCTGAATCGATTCACCTTGCGATAGCGCTGTTTGCCGAGCAAGGGAAGAAGGTGCGGATCCTTCGGCTGGCTGTGTGCAAGGGAAAGAGACGCTTCAATCGCGGCGCGGAGCGAATCTTCGTCGACGCGATTCGTGGTGGCGCGCGCGGTGCGACTGTCGACGACGGTTCGAATCGAAACATTCAGCCCGCGCTCGGCGACGTTTTGGTGGATGGCGTTGTTGGCAAAGCGCGTAAGACTGTCGGCGGTCTCGTCGACATGAACTTCCGTTTCGTCCGCGCCCGTGGATTTCGCGAGGCGCAGAACCGTTTCGATGATTCGGCGCAGCTCGCGCTCTGGAAGTAACTGATCAGAAGGCGCAGCGCTTCTCCCTGCCGGAGATTTCTTAGTTTTGCGCGAGGGACTCATTGGTCTGAAAACGCCGAGCCAATCCGCACGTTGCGGAACCGCGCCGGCGCCGCCCCGTGCCCGGTACCCATGGTCTGCATGGGCTGTCCCTTGCCGCAATTCGGCGTGCCCCAAAGAGTCCAATGAGCGCGCGAGCAAATTGCATCGCACGAATTCCAGAATTCCGTGGTGATCCCGCTATAGCTGGGATTTTTCAGCATGCGGCTTTTTTTGCCGCCCTTGATTTCCCAGCCGATCTCCGTCGAAAACTGAAATTGATAGCGGCGGTCGTCGATGGACCAGGAGCGATTTGTCTCCATGAGGATGCCTTCGTCCGTATCGGCGATCAAATTGTCAAAGCCCCACGAGCCAGGATGGAGGCTGATGTTCGTCATGCGAATGATCGGAAGACGATTCCAGCTTTCCGTGCGCATGGTGCCGGAGGAACGCTTCAAGCCGATTAAATGAGCGGTTTCGCGATTCGAGAGGTAGCCGCTAAACTGGCCATCCTTGATGATATCCGTGCACTGGGCGGGCACACCCTCATCGTCATAGGCAAACGTTCCGAGGCCCGGCCCATGTTCAAGCCGCGCATCGGCGACGACGTTCACAATCTCCGAGCCGTAGCGCAATTTATTAAGTTGGTCGAGAGTGAGAAAACTTGTGCCCGCAAAATTCGCTTCCTGGCCGAGCACGCGGTCAAGCTCGATGGGATGGCCGACGGACTCGTGAATCTGCAGACCGAGCTGGCTACCGCCAAGAATCAGCGTCCCCGTTCTCTCCGGGCATTGCGCGGCGGAATGCAGCGCCGCAGCTTCCTCGCCCACGCGGCCCGCATGCTTCAACAATTCGAGCGACTCGACAAGCTCGTAACCCTCCAAGGAATGCTGTCCGCCGAAGCTGTTTGGATAGGATCGCTTCTGAATCTCATCGCCCTTGAAGGAAGTCGCAGCAATGCCGCAGCCTGTGATCATTTTGCGCTGGTGAATGCGCGAGCCGATGCTGGAAGCGAACCAGGAATCTATCTTGCGAAACTGCATGCCGGTTTCGGTGAGCGTCACACCCTTGACGCGACGCATTTCCGCATCCGCAGCGAGCAGGAGAGCTAGCTGGGTTTCCAGCGGAATTTCGAAAGGATCCTTGCGAAACGGGCTCTGCCAGCTATCCACGTAGGCCGCTTCCCCGACCATCTCCACGTCTCCGCGCTTCGCGAGTGCGGAGGCTTTGGCAATGGAGACAGCCTGTGCGGCGCATGCGGAAACGCCCTCACGGGTTAGCCGGTCAGTGGACGCAAATCCCCATGCGCCATTTGCCAAGGCGCGAACGCCGATTCCGATCGATTCGGATTGCGCAAGCGTTCCGACCTGTCCGTTTTTGGTGGTCAAGTCGCGCTGGCGCAAGTGCATCACGCGAACATCGGCGTAGGTCGCGCCTTGTAATTTCGCAGTCTCCAGCGACAGGTTAGCCAAGTCATACATTTCGTGTGGGAATCACTCCGACAGTTCAGGATCCGCTCTTTGTTGGCGGGACATCTATGATGTCATCAAGGACGAATTGCTGTCCATTCCAGCGAAATCGGAAGCGCCGCTCGCCCTCGGAGCAACTGTTGCAAGACTTCTCATCCGGATACACGGGGTACACTTCCGCCAGCTTTCCGCCGCTGATTTCCATGCGAACGTGGCCGCGCAGCCCTTCGTACGGGTTTCGTCCCTTGAATAGCTTGGGCATCGGCTCGATCGGCAGCACAGCCATCTTGCCGTCCGGCATTAGTTTCAAGACGCCAAAAAAGTCCGCGCCGCCGTTTCCCGAAAGGCAGCTCCATCCTTCGAGCGCGGCTTCTTCTTGTCCGTCGCCATCTAAGTCACCGTAGTGCACGGGCGCCAAGCTCTGAATGAGCGCTTGTCCTTCTCCGCAATCCGTTGCAAGGTCCGCAAGATCAGGATTCAGCTCAGCAAGATGTTTTTCAAGAAAGTCTTTTAGATTAGCGCCACGGATCCCTTGAGCGCTCTCCGGTATTTGCGGCTTCGGATCCGGCGTTCCGGGAGGCGCTGCGGGCGACGCTGCGGGCGGAGAAGTTGCCGCGGACGGGCGTGTTGAAGTCTGGGACTTGTTGCAAGCCGTCCACGGCAGAGCGCAAGCAAACAAACTCACCATAGCGGCCGAGCGAGCAGTTATCACATGCACGTTTCCTATTCCGCCTTCCTTGGCACAAGCAGAATAGCGGCATCTTGGGCGCGCGCTGTTTGCTAATCGTCTTTGCTTGCCGAATCCGCTAACCCAAAGAAAAAAGGCGCTATCGAAGGGATAGCGCCCCGAGAAAACCAAGTGTGATGCTTTGGGCTAGGTGCCTTCTTGCCAGGAAGCCAGATAATGCTCCTGCTCGGCCGTCAGCTTGTCCAGTTTGTGGCCCATGCTATCAAGCTTGAGGCGCGCGATTTCCTTGTCGAGATTTTCGGGCACGACGTACACCTGCGGCTTTAAGTCTTTGTAATGCAGCTTCAGGTATTCGGCGGAGAGGGCCTGATTGGCAAAGCTCATGTCCATTACCGCAGCCGGATGCCCTTCCGCCGTAGCAAGATTGACGAGGCGGCCTTCCCCGAGAAGATAAACCTTGCGGCCATCCTTGAGAAGATATTCCTCCACAAGCGGGCGCACTTCGCGCTTGCCGGAAGACAGGCGCTCCAGCGATGGAATATCGATTTCCACGTTGAAGTGGCCGGAGTTGCAAACCACTGCGCCGCTCTTCATCGCTTCGAAATGCTCTCCGCGGATGACGTTTTTGTTGCCCGTGACGGTGATAAATACGTCGCCCTGCTTGGCAGCTTCCGCCATGGGCATGACCCGGAATCCATCCATCACCGCTTCGATACCCTTGGTCGGGTCGATTTCCGTGATAATTACATCCGCGCCGTGGCCCTTGGCGCGCATCGCGATGCCGCGTCCGCACCATCCGTAGCCGGCGATGACGACTTTGAGCCCGGCGATAAGCAGATTGGTGGCACGAATCACGCCATCCAGAGTTGACTGCCCGGTGCCGTAGCGATTGTCGAAGAAATGCTTGGTCTGGGCGTCGTTGACGGCGATGATCGGATACTTCAGGGTGCCGTCCTTGGCCATCGCGCGCAGGCGAATGACGCCGGTGGTGGTCTCTTCGGTGCCGGCAATCACGTTAGCCACTAAATCGGTGCGCTTCGAGAGCAGCATCGTGACCAGGTCGGCGCCATCGTCCATCGTGAATTGCGGCTTGTGCTCGAGCGCCGCGCGTAAGTGCGAGTAATACGTCTCGTTATCCTCGCCCTTGATCGCGTATGTCGGAATGTTGTAGTCGCGGTTCAGCGAAGCGGCGACTTCATCCTGCGTCGAAAGCGGATTCGAAGCGCAAAGAACCGCATCGGCGCCGCCATCGCGCAAGGCAATCATCAGATTCGCCGTCTCGCTCGTCACGTGCAAACAAGCGGAAACGCGCAATCCCTTGAGCGGCTGTTCTTTTACGAAGCGTTTGCGGATCGATTCGAGAACGGGCATCTGCTGATGCGCCCACTCGATCTTGCGCTTGCCGGCGTCGGCCAGCCCGATATCCTTGACATCACCCTTTTTCAGTTCCGCTGTAGCCACACTCATTCTCCTTGATCAAATTTCTGCACCGCGAAGGGACTTCGCGCTGAAAAAAGATACCGCTGCGGGAATCGGCGTATCTAGCCGATCCTACCGGTGTGCCGCGGCTTCCACCGGGGCTGCTGCTCCCAACCCGGCCGCTTTGCGAAGTGCATCCGCGCGGTCGGTGCGCTCCCAGGTGAAGCTCGGTCCGCTGCGCCCGAAATGGCCATAGGCGGCAGTATCCTTGTAGATCGGGCGGCGAAGATCGAGCGCTTCGATGATGCCCTTGGGCGTCAGGGAAAAATATTCGCGGATGAGCACGGTGATTTTTTCGTCGGAAACGGCCGCTGTGCCGAAAGTATCGGCCATCACGGAGACGGGCTCCGCCACTCCGATGGCGTAAGCGAGCTGAACCTCCACTTTGCGCGCCAGTCCTGCCGCAACGACGTTCTTGGCGATATAGCGAGCCATGTAGCAAGCGGAGCGGTCCACCTTCGAGGGATCCTTGCCGGAAAAAGCGCCGCCGCCGTGGCGGCTGTAGCCGCCATAGGTATCCACGATGATTTTGCGGCCAGTTAAGCCCGCGTCGCCCATCGGTCCGCCGATAACAAAGCGTCCCGTGGGATTAATGTGATACTTGGTCTTGCTATCCAGCATTGCCGCGGGAATGATCGGACGGATCACATGCTCGGTGATGGCATCGCGGATATCAGCGTTGGAAACCTTTTCGCTGTGCTGCGAGGAGATAACCACGGTATCGACTCGGACCGGTCGGCTATCGCGATATTCGATGGTCACTTGGGACTTGCCGTCGGGCCGAAGAAAATCAACTTTACTGGATTTGCGAACATCCGTGAGGCGCTGCGTGAGGCGGTGGGCTAGCTGGATAGGCATGGGCATCAGTTCTTCGGTCTCATCACACGCGAAACCGAACATCAGGCCCTGGTCCCCCGCGCCGCCCGTATCGACGCCCATGGCGATATCCGGCGATTGGCGCTTAACGGTGCACATCACAGCGCATGTCTCGGCATCGTAGCCGTATTTCGCACGGTCGTAGCCGACGCCCCGGATGGTATCGCGGACCAGTCTGTCGTATTCGATGTGAGCGGTTGTGGTGATTTCGCCCGCGACAACGGCGAGCCCGGTGGTGACCAGGGTCTCACAGGCAACTCGTCCCTTGGAATCCTGCCTGATTACTTCGTCGAGAACCGCATCGGAAATTTGGTCGGCAATCTTGTCCGGGTGGCCTTCAGTGACAGACTCCGACGTGAATAGAAAGTTGCGTAAGGCTTCGCTCAAAAGACATTCTCCTTCGTGAACCGCGGCGGCCCAGCGGCCGGGATAGGCTATTCACCAGTGTATTCGATTAACCGTTCAAAAGTACCATCGGAAGGCCTAAGAATCAACGCATTGAGCTTAAATGACTTATAGGCGCAGCGAACGGTCGAAATCGAGGGGTGAACGGTACCTACGTGCAGCGGCCGGGGACGGCGCTAGGCGACATCTTCGTCGTCTTCAGGCTGAATATCCAGCTTTCCCTTGGTCTTTTTGGCCATCAGGTAAGAACGGATGAACGGGTCAATGTCACCATCCAGCACCCGGTCCACGTCTCCGGCGCTGAATTTGGTGCGGTGGTCTTTGATCATCCGATAGGGCTGCATGACGTAGGAGCGAATCTGGCTGCCGAAGGAAATGTCCAGTTTGCTCTCGTCGAGCTTGTCGGTATGCGCCTGGCGTTTTTGAACTTCGAGGTCGTATAGACGCGAGCGGAGCATTTTCATGGCGATCTCGCGGTTCTTGTGCTGGCTGCGCTCGGCCTGGCATCCCACCACGATGTTAGTTGGTATGTGTGTGATGCGCACGGCGGTCTCGACCTTGTTCACGTTTTGACCGCCCTTGCCGCCGGAGCGGAAGGTATCCACGCGCAGGTCTTCCGGTCGGATGTTAATTTCGATGCGGTCATCAATTTCTGGAATTACAAACACGGAAGCGAACGAAGTATGGCGGCGGGCCGCCTGATCGAACGGCGAGATTCGCACCAGACGATGCACTCCAGTTTCTCCCGAAAGCAAACCGAAAGCGTTTTCTCCTGCAAATTGGATGGTGGCAGACTTGATGCCCGCTTCCTCGCCGGGAGTTTCGTCCAGCACGGTGGCATTCACGCCCTTGCGTTCTGCCCAGCGCAGATACATGCGCAGCAGCATCGAGGCCCAATCCTGCGACTCGGTGCCGCCGGCTCCGGGCTTGATGGTCATGATGGCGTTGAGGTGATCGGTCTCGCCGGAGAGCAACGTCCTGGTTTCGAGCTCGGCGACGTAGTTTTCGGCGGCCGTCAGTTCGCGGTCGAGGTCTTTCAGAAGATCGTTGCGCTGCGCGGCGTTGGTTTCTTCACCTGCGAGGCTAATGTACGTCTCGATGTCCCCGGAGATGCAAGTGAGCTTGTCGTCCGCGGCAATCTGTTCTTCCGCGCGTTTGCGATCGCGGAGAACAGCCTGTGCTGCTTCCTGATTGTTCCAGAATTCAGGGTTAGCGACGCGGGCTTCGAGCGATTTCAGGCGTTCGCGGTATTGCGGCGCGTCAAAGAAAGCTCCGGACGAGCGAAATGCGTGGCCGGAGGCCTTCGTAACGGTATTGTAGGTCTTCAAGAATCATGAGTTATTCAGCGTGATCCCGCAGCGTATCCGGGACGCTACACGGCCTTTCTAAAAGTTAGAACTAACAGAATACCGGAAACAATCACGCAGAGCCAGGCGAACCAATCGCCAAAGCGCGTGTAGATCGTTTTGTCCGTGCGAAAGTCGTAAGGCAAATCGGCTGCGCCGCGCACGTCGCGGGGCAACGGACGAACTATTCGGCCATAAGGGTCTATCGAAGCCGTGATGCCGCTGTTCGTTGCGCGCACGATCCAGCGGCGGTTTTCGACTGCGCGAACACGCGCCATGCGCAGATGTTGCTCCGCTGCGGCGGAGTGCCCAAACCATCCGTCATTCGAAATGTTTACGAACAACTGCGCGCCATTCTCGGCGAAGTGGAGAATCTCGCCTGGGTAAATGGCTTCGTAGCAAATGAACACGCTAAACGAATACCCGTTCGAGAACCGCCCGACAGAGTGTTTGGCGCCCTTGCGAAACCCGCCGACTTCGCTCGAAACATTGGACACCACGCGATGGATCAGTGGAAACGGCTCGTATTCGCCGAACGGAACGAGATGCACCTTGTCGTAAGAAAACACACGGTGCCCCTGACCATCAAACATCAAAGCGCTGTTATACGGCGCCATGATCGTGTGGGATGTTCCACCCGCGGAAACCGTCTCCGGCTTCCACTCCACCACGCCGGCAATGAATGGATGGCCCAAGCGAAACGCCAAACCGGAGGCCAAATGCACAAATTGCACATCCTGATAGGTAAAAGGCGCCGGCGCTTCCGGCCACACCAGCAGATCGGGATGGCTGGCCGCAGGCGCAAGGCTGAGTCGCTGTATCTCGTCCAGGTCGGAGGCATGGAGCGTGAACCAGTCGGCCGGATATTCTTCCACCTCAGGAAAATTGAGTTGCACGGCGCGCGCCGTGTGGTTGGCCACGGCCCTTGGCACGAAGTGCGGTCCTGCGAGCATTACCGCAAACACCAGGATAATCGTGGCGACTAGAATGGTCAGCCGCCGTCTCGCCGGGTAGGTCATGTCCGCAGCGCACCACGCGAGGAGTGCATTAAACGCGGCAACGACGAACGACAGCCCGTAAATTCCCGTGAGCGTTGTCAACTGCACCAGCGCAACATTTGCCGCCGCCGGATATCCAAGCAAGTTCCAGGGGAAGCTGATCTCAGGCAGCCAGGTGCGATACACCTCCAACGAAACCCACAGAAATGGCGCTCCAACGCACGCAAGCGTGATACTTCGAAGAGAAAGCCGTTGGATGGCCCAAGTTACCGCTCCGTTCCCCGTGGCCCAAACTGCTGCGATTAGCAGTAAGACTCCCCAGCCGCCGGCGTGAGAGAGCCCGCCATGCACGGCGAGCACTTCCGCAATCCATGGCACGGAAGTCAGCACAAAGCACACGCCATGCAGAAATCCGCACAGGAAGGCCACGCGCGGCCGCGCCCCGAAGAGCGCGACCAACAAGGCTCCAACGCATACCCAGGAATAGATGCTGAGGTAAAAGCCAGTGTAGGAAAACGAGAGCGCTGCACCGGAGACTGCGGCGATGAAAAGTCTCATCCAAGCTGGAGTTTCACTTCCGGAATGCGGACGAAAATAGCCGAGCCACGGCCGTCCAGGCATCAGTGCTTCACGATGGCCTTCTTGAACCCGGCCATCTCGAGGCCTTTCCTGGCGTTGTCCACGGCTTTCTGATCCGCGTAAGGTCCAACCAAAACATGGTAAAACCTGTCGCCCCGTGGCGGCTGCACAAACGTTGGAAAATTCTTCCTGCGCAAAGTATTCGCCAGCGCCATGGCGTCCGCTTCGTGCGTCGTCGCGGAAACTTGCAGATTCCATCCCGCACTAAGAGGCACCGTAACATTCGTCTTCGCGGCTGCATTGACCTGCTTCGTCGAATTAACGCCCTTGCCCGCCGCTGGCACCGCCGCTGTGCTTACTGCAGGCTTCAGCCGGTCGTCCGTCTTGTTAGAGTCGCCGGCGTGATAAAACTCCCAATCAGATTTTGAGGGTGCCACTGCATCCGTCTGCGCCTCGGGAGCAGCCTTCTTGCTCGAAGGCCTCGGGGTAACTTCGCTCTTGGGAAGAATCTCGCGGTCCGGCGAGCCGCGCAGGTTCGTCGCAGCGCGCACTTGGCCGTCATATTGGTCACGCCCCATGACGTAACCCAGCGTAAAAAACAGGCCCGAAAACAGCAGCATCAGCATGAACAAACCGATGACGTGCCGCCCTTCGAGCACCCGGTCCCCGCCGCCCCGTCGTTTTCCTCCAGAAGCCATCCTTACTTCTTCTGTCCCCCTAACGCTTGAACCCAGCTATTAATGATATCGATGGGCAGCGGGAAAACAATCGTTGTGTTCTTCTCGACACCTATCTCCGTCAAGGTCTGCAAGTAACGCAGCTGTATTGCCGACGACTGTGTCTCCAAAACTTTTGCGGCATCAGCAAGTTTTTGCGACGCCTCGAACTCGCCCTGCGCGTGAATGACCTTGGCACGCCGCTCGCGTTCCGCTTCCGCTTGCTTGGCGATGGCGCGCTGCATCTGTTCCGGAATGTCGACCTGCTTGACTTCCACCTTGGACACTTTGATGCCCCACGGCTCGGTGTCCTGATCGAGAATAATCTGCAGCTTGGCATTCACCTTGTCGCGCTGCGAGAGAATTTCATCCAGCTCAAACTGGCCAACGATGCTGCGCAGCGTGGTTTGGGCAAGCTGTGACGTGGCGTATTGATAGTTCTGCACTTGAGACATCGCGAGATTGGCGTCTACAACGCGAAAGTAACAAACGGCGTTCACCTTCACGGACACGTTGTCGCGCGTAATGATGTCTTGCGGCGGCACATCCAGAGTCTCCAGCCGCAGATTGATGCGATAGAGCGTTTCGATCGGCCAAAAAACCAGCCTCAGGCCCGCCCCTTTCGCCTCAGGCAACAATCTTCCGAGTCTGAGCACTACACCGCGTTCCCATTCCTTGATGATGTAAAGCGAATTCCAAAACCAAATCAGAAAAATCCCGGCGATTACAGCCAGCCCAAGAAGACTGATCTCCATGTTCATCCTCCCGATCGCAAATGCATTCTACTTGTTTTCCGTAGCCGCTGCTTCCTCCGGTTCAACGTGCAGCTTCAGGCCATCCACGCCGCGCACTCGCACCCGTTTTCCCTCCAGCACCGCGCGCGGGGAGATCGCTCGCCACAATTCTCCGTGCACCCGAATCATCCCCTCGGCCCCGGCAGGCAAACCGGAGATAGCAATTCCCTCCTCGCCTATCAACTCTTCGCTTCCCGTCGTGGATTTCCAAGTCCGCGAGCGCAGAACCAGCCGCATCAGGAATACGGTAATAAGTGCAAACGGCAATGTGGCCGCCAGCGCGACTCCCAGGCTCACACCCCCGGAGGTCAGCGGCGAGCGAATCAAAAACATCGCGCCCAGCACCATCGCCACAATGCCACCCACCGCAAGGACACCATGGCTTGTAAATTTCGCTTCCAAGATAAATAACGCAAGCGCCAGCAGAATCAACAGAACTCCCGCGAAGTTCACCGGCAAAAGGTGCATCGCATATAACGCCAGCACCGAGCAAATGCCTCCAATCACTCCGGGTGCAATCATCCCTGGATGCGTGAACTCCGTGTATAACCCAAGCACGCCCACTATCAAGAGCACGAAGAAAACGTCGGGCTCAACGATGCGCGCAAGAAATTTCTGCCGTCCGGAAAGTTCAAAAGTAGCGAACGTGGCATTCTTCAGCGGCAGAACCGTTTTCGTGCCGTCGAAGCGCGTGATTGTTCGTCCGTCGAGCTGGTGCAAAAGGTCTTCAGGTGAAGACGCGATCAGGTCGATAAGCTTCCCGTCCAGCGCTTCTTTTTCCGTAAACGCTTTCGCGTCCGTCACCGCCGTCTCCGCAAGCGTTGGATTGCGGCCGCGCTTCTCCGTATAGCTGCGCAAAAAGGCCGTCGCATCATTCAAAATCTTTTTGCGCATGGTCTCGTCAACCTGCAGTTGCCATCCGCCGATCGCGAGCACCGGGGAAGCTGCGCCGGTATGTGTCGCCGGAGCCATGGCCGCTACGTCCGCCGAGAGAAGTATGAAGAAACCCGCCGACGCCCCGCGCGCGCCCGTAGGCGATACAAAAACCGCCACGGGGACCGTCGATGTCAAAATATGCTGGATAATTGCTTTCATCGAGTCACTCAGGCCGCCCGGCGTATCCATGGTGATCAAAACGAGCGCGGCGTGGCGGCTCGCGGCGTCGGCAATTCCCTCGTCAATGTACGTGGCCAGCACGGGCTCGACTTCGCGGTCAAGATCGAGCCGTAAGACGACTGGATTGGAGGAATTCTCGACGGCGGTCGCCGGTGGAAGGACAAAGAACGCCACGGCGCAGATCGCGCAAAGAAGCGCGAACGCTGAAGCACCAAAACCTCTTGAATGGCAATTTTGTTGAACCAGACGATAAGCGCTCATTTCGCGCCTCCCGAAGGCTTCACTTTCTGGAGACTTTCCAGCAATGCCTTGGCATCGGAATACTTGGGCGCAAGCTTCAAGGCGCGCTGCAATTCCGTGCGCGCAAGGTCCAGCTTCTTCTGCTCCAGATACACGCGCGCAAGCGTGGTACGCACCACTGCCGAGTCTCGGATTTGTAGCGATGCCTGCAGCTCCTTGGTGCAGTCTTCCAACTGGCCGCGACGCCGATAGACTTCAGCTAGCCCATCGTGCCCAGCTGCGCTGGATGCATCGGCGGCCAGTGCCGCGCGAAACTCGCTTTCACCCTTATCCACGCGGCCCGCAGAAAGCTCCTGCCGCCCGCGGCGTATGTGCGCCCTGGGAGTGTCCTCAGCCGCCGCTGCGGCGGGCGCGCTCGCGGAATCACCCGCCGACGCAATTTCCAACCGCAATGCCGTGGTATCCAGATCGGTGTGCACGCGCTCTAAATGCGAAATGGTATCTTTTTTAGCGTCCAAACGGAGCACGGGAAGACCATCGGGACCAAAGGTTTCCAATGCAGTCTCGCGTTCCTGGTCGGCTTCGGCTTTCTTGCCCGCCTGCTCGAGCGACAGAATCATCAGTGCCCGGTTTTCCGCGCTGTCTGGCTCGCGCCTTGCAGCGTCGCGAAAGTATTCCGTTGCCGCAGCGAAATCTTTCGAGCCAAGCGCCAGCAATCCCAGGTTGAACGGATAATCGTCCTCGTCGGGATCGAGCTCCGCCGCACGGCGAAGATCCGTCATGGCTGCGGCTGCCTTTCCCTGGCGCGCCCGGGAAAGTGCAAGATCATTCAGAATCTCGGGCAGGTCCGCGCCGGAAACCATGTTGCCCCGCAAGTCATTCTGCAAGGACGTAAAGACCTCTTCGGCTCGGTCCGGCTGATTCATCAGCAACCGGCAAGCGCCCGTGGCAAAAACGGCTTCAACATGGCGATCGTGTGATTTGGGAACTTTGGCAAACCACGGCAGCGCCGAGTCGCAGTCACGGCGGGAGTAGTAGGCATCGCCGATCGCGAAATCCGGATCGGGCCACTGTGGCTCGAGGCGCGCGGCCTCCCGAAGCTCCCGCAGCCGGGCATCATCTTCGTTCGCCAGCAAACCGCGGATGTAATGCTCGAACGCGTCAAGCCGCAGCGGCCGCTGCGCTTTCGAGAATTCCTCAAGGCTTCGCGGGTAAGCGTGATCGTTGGCGGCGAGCAATCGCCAGAGCATTTTCAGGTGCAGCTCCATCAGCGAAGTAAGAGAGCCTTTCTCATGAATCGCAGGAAGCAGCCGGATTGGGCTGGTCCGCAGAATCTGAGACTCGATCGTGAGTGATTGTCCATCGGACAGATATCTGCCAAAAACGACATAATCCGCGTCCATGTTCTGGGCGATGCGAAGCATCGAAGCGCGGCTCAGTTTTGCTGTGGGAGGAAGCCCGGAGCGATCCAGCTCTTCCGTTCGCCCCGCATGCGTATAGACTTGCTGCCCAGCCGCGGAAAGCCGCTGGATGGTCAGTTCCTCGATCCCTTCGCCAAGCCAATCGAGCCGGGAAGAAGCTCCCGCATTCTCAAATGGGAAGACGAGATAGATTCCGCTTGGGGAGGCCTCGGAGGACACACTTCGAGCGCTCGTGGATGCTCCCGTTGCCCTGGAAGCGGGCGCAATCAAATTAGATTGTTGCGCGAGCATGGGAGAAAGAACCACCACGCCTGATACGAAAATTATGCAGGAAATAGCTAACGAATGCGCGCTGAAAACAGGCCGCTTCATGCTCGTGTTATTGTAGCAGAGGCGCGCGGCGCCGTTGCCTCAGAAGCTTTACATTCGCGGTGATTTAGACACCACTCAATAACGCAAGGTTTGCGCTAATGGGCTAATGGGAAGTCCGGGCTGGCTTGGTGCGCCGTCGGGGCTATTCCTGTCTGCTGACTCTAAGCTCCATGTAATTACGCGGCGGCTGGGTGCCGATTGTAATTTCCGTCAGTTCGGTCCAATCTCCCTCTTCGTTAATGCGCAGCATGGAACTGGTTTTTATTTCTCCCAGCGCGAAGCCCCACATGATTCCCTGGCCATCCTCGGCCAGCTTCAATTCGGTCTCAAGGTAACGGCCGTCGTTGAACGCGCGCATGATGTATCTTCCGGAATAGTCGTCATAGGAAACGAAGCCCAGGGCTTGGAGTGCGGTCTTTCCATCGCCCTTACTGTATCCGATCCCCTCAATGGTCAGAACTAAACCATCCAGCTTGTACTGTGCTTCTTCCTGCTGGTTCAATTCAACAGTTTCGCCGGGACCACGCAGAATACGCGCCTCTCCAACCCATCTTCCAATCAGGAAGCTGAGTTGCTTCATTGCCGCGCGCTGCACTTCAACGTCCGGCATCCTGAGTGGCTGAGTCATGCGTCTCGAGGGGGAAACACAGATCCAACTTAATCCCTGTTTATGGGATCAGAACTCTGACGGGTGGATGATTTCGCGGGTCCCGCTGAAGCACTTCAACGGATTAAAGCTGCTCCGGCTCTGCCGGTCTCGGAACGAGCAGTTCCTGCACTACCGGGCTCTTCAGCGCCGCTGCAAATGCCGGGTCCTTTTTTATGTCCGCGAGGTCTTTGTAGCCCTCGTCCTTAGCCTTGCGAAGATAGTGAATGCAGCGGTCCAAATCGCCCGCCTGCGCGAAGGACTTCGCCAGCATGTAGTCGAATTTCCCATGGTCCTCCACCGAACGGTCTTGCAGGACAGACCCGTTGCGCGACCCGTTGTGCTCGAAAAGCAGGGGATCAAGTGTCAATGCCTGACGAAACGCGGAAATCGCTTCCTCGTATTTTCGCTCGCCGAAATACGCATACCCAAGATTGCTGTACAGCACGGCCATATCGTCGCGCATCTTGATCGCCTTTTCATAGGCTTTTATGGCCTTGCGGAATTTCTTACGCTGATACCAAATCGTCCCAACATTGTTTTCCGCGTCTGCATAACGCGGGTCCACCTTGACCGCTCGTTCATAATATTTCAGCGCCGGCCCCAGCGCCTCCTGCTGGTGCAGCGCGATTCCCAGCTTGTTCAAATAGACGGGATTTCGCGGATTATTGTCCGAGAGTTTCTTGAACTGATCCGCGGCCTCGCGATATTGCTTGCGGACCATGTAAAGGTCGCCCATCTGCTCATCGCTGATTTCCGGGCGCACTACGATTACGGGATCTTGCGGCGAAGGCACTTGCGCCACGCCCGGCGCCATTACCATCGACCGTGTACTTTCGAGTGTTTGTCCTGATGCGGGAATTGACAGACTTAGAAGGAGAATACCTGCTGGAAACGCCACTCGTACATGAGTCATGGCGAGTCTCCCTTCTCCGGCTGAGGCTTATCCGTTTGTGGCTTGGCCTTGTCGGGGTCCTTCTTCTTGCCTCCAAAGATACCAAAAATCTTCTGCAATGGGTTCTTTTTCTTTTCGCCGGATTGGGCGTTAGGGTCCGAGGAGGGAGGAGCGCCTTGGCCCGTCGCGTCGGGCGGGCGGTTAGGATCGTAGGCGGTTATGGGCTTTCCCTGCGCATCCGTTTGCGGCGGTTTGGGTTGATCTCCGCCAAAAATATGGGACAGCCACGAGCCCGCGGCGGAAACGGCGCCGCTCCCCCCGTGCAACTCGCAAAATTGCGTAGGGGCTGACCCGGCAACATACACTTCCTCCCGCGTTGTGGGGCAGTTGGGGGTGGCGAGCTCCAGTGAATCTGGGTCGATCAGAACCGACTGCACACCCTCGGGCGCGCTGAAATCTCTCACGTCGCGGTAAGCGGGGAGCGACGTGGCGTGAATCATGAAGTCAGCCCAAATGGGGGCGGCCGTGGCGCCACCCGTCAGGCCCAGGTCGCGATTGTCGTCAAACCCGATCCAAACCACCGTTAAAAGATTCGAGGTGTATCCCGCGATCCACCCATCGCGCGAGGTCCCCGTTTTTCCCGCCGCTGGCAGCGTGAAGCCCCGCGCGCGAACTCCCGCGCCTGTGCCCTTATTCAATACGTCCTTGAGGACACTCGTCACCAGGAACGCCACGCGCGGATCGAGCACAAGGTGAGTTTGCGGCGTAAATTTCTCGAGTACGCTTCCATCAGCGCTCACCACGCTATGCAAAAATTGGGGCTCAGCGCGCGTTCCGCCGTTCGCAAACGCCGTGTAGCCCGCGGCCACGTCCACCGCCGTCATCTCGTAAGCACCCAGCGCAACCGCCGGCGTTGCCTGGATGTTGTTCCCAAGGCCCATCTGGCGCGCGATCTGCACCACGCGGCCGTAACCGATCAGCTCGGCGACCTTAACGGTGGCCACGTTCAACGAATTCGTCAGCGCGTCCCGCACCGTTACATGCCCCATGAATCTTTCGCCATAGTTGTTGGGCGTGTACTCCTTGCCGTCGAATTCAAATGTCGTGGGTTCGTCATCGACGGTCGTCGCTGGCGTAATCACCGGCTGCACACCATCCACGGCATTGTCGAACGCCGCCGCGTACACGAAGGGTTTGAATACAGAACCGGGCTGCCGGTGCGCCAGCGCATGATTGAGCTGGCTCTGGCCGTAATCGCGCCCTCCGACCACCGCCTTGATTTCGCCAGTCCTCGGATCCAGTACCACCATGGCGATTTGTACATGCGGTACGGGCTCCTCGCTTCCCTTCTTCGCCGCTTCGCGCCGCCATTTCTCATATCTCTTCGCCAGCAGCAAATCTACGTTCTTGCCTCCCGCGTCCACCGCCGCGGCCGCGGCCCGCTGCAGCGCCGGATCGAGCGTGGTATACACTCGGAAATTCTGGCTCAGAAGCTCGCTTTCAGAGAACTTGTCGAGTAGATGGTCCTTCACCATGTCCACGAAATACGCCGCTTCGCTTCCCGACCCCGCTGCATGCACGATCTTGAGCGGTGCGTGCTTCGCAGCCTCCAGTTCTTCCTCCTTGATGTACTTGTTCTCCAGCATTTGCGTCAGCACGCGGTCGCGGGCCTGCCCCCCTCGTTCCGGATGCCGGTCGGCCGAAGAATAATAGTTTGGCGCGCGAATGATTCCTGCCAGGTAGGCGCATTCGCCGAGTGAGAGCTGCCGCATGTCCTTCCCGAAGTACGCAACGCTCGCTTCCGAAAAACCGCGAATCCCAAAGCTCCCGCGGTTTCCGAGGTACACCTCGTTGGCATATAACTCGAAGATTTGCTGCTTATTGAAACGCTGTTCGAGCTCCGTCGAAACCATCGCCTCCGCCAGTTTGCGACGCCACGTCCGCTCATTCGAAAAGAAAAACGTGCGAGCTACCTGCATGGTGATTGTGCTCGCTCCCTGGTAGTGCGCCGAGCTATGCCGTAAGTCCGCCCACGCGGCGCCCGCAATTCGAATGAAGTCGAAGCCGCCGTGATCAAAAAAACGCTTGTCCTCAGCGGAAAGAATCGCGTGTACCAGCTCCGGGGGTAAATCCTCGTACCTCACCGGCCGCCGCTTTTCGCGCGCGCTGTCAAATAGATTCGTAATCAGCTCCGGCTCTATCTGCGCCGTCTCCAGATTTGCGCCGCCAGCGAGCGGCCGAATCGCCCGGATCGATTTCCCGCTGAATTGCACGGCCAGCGCGTTCGAACCGCCAAAGTACGAGAGCTGCGAGGGCCGGATGTCCACCGTATTCTTCTCCACGGTGAACTCCCCCAGGGAGTTCTCATCCACCTCGGGACGGTACCCGATGCGCGTCAAATACGTAGTCAGATCTTCCGCGCTCCACGCCTGTCCGACGTAGATATACTCCGGCGCTGAAAAAATCTGTGTCGTGTTTTGAAAGACCTTCCCGGAGAGACGCGCGTCGATCATGCGCGAATATTTGACGTAGTAATAAGCGAAAATCCCCCCGGAGATGAGGAATCCGGCGAAGACGATTCCCAGCAGCGTCAAGCCTGTTTTGGAGGTGAAAAATCCGCTTCGAATTCGAATGCGCAAACGGTAGCTCCCGGGGCTGAGATACTATTGTCTCGCAACACTTGCCACTAAGAAAGACGGACTTCTCAAGCCGGACGTTGCCCGAACACTTTCGGGAACCGCGGCGGTTGACTGCCTGAGCCCAGCCACCCGGCGCCAAAACCCTGAATCATTAGAAAAGCGATTTGTTCTCACTCGAAGGCGAAAAGTGGAGTTCGGTGCTATAGACGAGCAGATTGACTGGAACCGTGTATTCCAACGAAATCTTGACGACTTCCGTCGTGGCGGTCACTTTGATGTCCTCGCGCTTCGCCGGTATATCCAGGTCTTCAACCTCTTTGAATATATTTTCGCGAATTTGCTCGGGAGTATAGCGATTCACCACTGCAAAGCGCGCCACCTCTTGCATTTTGTCATGTAGCTGATATTCAGAAACGTAAGCAGGCACAATCTTAAATGCAGTGTAGATCGCCATCAGGAAGATGACGGTGAAAAGGATGGCTTTCCCCCTGCCTTCGCCGCGCTGCCCGTGGCGGCGCCTTATCGAAATGTTTACTGGTGTCCTGGCAAAGTACACGGAAGTCTTCTCCGGGTTGCGTCAACGCCGCAGCCAATGCGCGGCATCGCGCAGCGAGATTCAGCCGCTTTCTCTAAGGTAACGCTAGCATTGCCTGCGTGGGGTGTCGAGATGTTGCCTCAGTGTGTGTTCCCGGAATGCTACGGGCCGGCAGTACAGGCCTCAGCTCATTCCCGCCCAGGCGAGTCCGGCGGCCCGCCAGACCCTCAGTAAGCCCGTGCAAAAATAGCCCGCTCAGCCGCCGGTTTGCCGCAATACACGCACGTCCCGGAGCCGCTCGCCCGCGCATTTCCCTCGCCCAGGGTCTGATCCATCGGAATGTTGCGCATGGTGGCGCGGGTTTCCTCCTTAATCTTGGCTTCGCAGTCGGCGCCTCCACACCAGTGCGAATACGCGAAACCCATTTCCACGGCTTTCTTCAACTCATCATACGATTTCGCGTCATGCGTGTTCGCTTTGCGAAACGCCAGCGCCTTGTCATGCAGCGCTTGCTGAATCTCCGCAAGAAGCCGCTCAATCGTTTGCGGCATTCCCGCGAGTGGTGCGCTGACCTTCCCTTCTCTGCCGGGACGATCGCGCCTCGCCAGCACGGCCGCCTGCTTAGCCACATCCTTCGGCCCCAGCTCGACGCGCACTGGCACGCCGCGCATCTCCCAATCATTAAATTTCCAGCCAGGACTCGTGCCCTCGCGCTCGTCCAGCGTCACTCGCACGTTCGCCGCAACCAGTTCCGCCTTCAACTTTCGCGCCGCGTCCATCACCGAACTCTTCTCTTCGTCGGTCTTGTAAATCGGCACGATCACCGCCTGATACGGGGCGAGCTTCGGCGGCAGCACCAGCCCCTGATCGTCGCCGTGCACCATGATGATCGCGCCAATCACGCGCGTCGATAGTCCCCACGACGTCGTCCAGCAATGTTGCAACTGTCCGCCCTGATCGAGGTACCTCACCTCGAACGCCTGCGAGAAATTTTGCCCCAGGAAATGCGAAGTCCCGGATTGCAGCGCTTTCCCATCGCCCATCATGCCCTCGATGGAATATGTCACGTCCGCGCCCGCGAATTTCTCTGCGTCCGATTTCTTCCCCGCAATCACTGGGATCGCAGCATCGTTCACGGCAAAATCCGTATAGATATCGAGCATCTGCCGCGTTTCGAATTCGGCTTCCTCGCGCGTGGCGTGCGCGGTATGTCCTTCCTGCCAGTAAAACTCCAGCGTGCGCAGAAAAAGCTTCGTCCGCAATTCCCAGCGCACCACGCTGTTCCACTGGTTCATCAACACCGGCAAGTCGCGGTACGACTGGATCCACTTCGACCACATGTGGCCAATGATCGTTTCCGACGTCGGCCGGATGACCAGCGGCTCCGCCAGCTTCTCGCCGCCGCCAATCGTCACCACCGCCAGCTCCGGCGAAAAACCTTCGACGTGGTGCTTCTCCTTGTCGATAAAGCTGCGCGGAATGAGCAGTGGAAACGCCACGTTTTGATGACCGGTTGCCTTGAACCGCCGGTCCAGCGCCTGCTGCATGTTTTCCCATAGCGCCCAGCCATACGGCCGCACGACCATGCAGCCCCGCACGGGTGCGTAGTCGGCAAGCTGCGCCTTCAAAACCAGCTGGTTGTACCACTCGGAAAAATCTTGTGCGCGTGTCGGTAGCTTTTCTTCAGCCATGCGGCAATGTCCGTTCCCCTCAGAGCAAGAATTTCGTCTGAGTAAACTAAAAAGCGTAACGGACGCGTTGCAGCGTGTCAACGAATGCGCTGGCAAACCTGGGTGATCCACTCTGCTCGCTGAACACCTATCAGTAATCGAACAGAGTCATGAAGCCGAAATCCATGTGCAGTTGCTGGTGGCAATGGAAGAGGGTCAGGCCAGGGTTGTCGGCGACGAAATCCACTTCGGCTTCCTGGTAGCCGCCTAGCATTAGGACGTCTTTCCAGACTCCCGCCGTCGGCCTTCCGGCGATGTTGATGATCTCGAAGCTGTGGCGATGGAGATGGATGGGATGGATATCGTCGCTGGCGTTATGCATGCGGAGGCGGTAGCGCTTGCCCTGCTTCAGGTGATACGAGGCGGGGACAATCTCGCGAATCATGGGAAATGAAACGCCATTGATCGTCCAGCGGTTGAAGCCTTCCTCGGCCGCGTTTTCTTTTGCAAACGTCATGTCAAAGGTCTCGTCTGGAGTTGGAGTTGGAGCCGGCACACCTGGCTTCGCGAAGCGCAAATAGCTCCAGCGAAACGGCGGAGGGGCGACCCATTGCGCCCTCCCCGCCCGGCCGGCGTACTCGACGATGATACCCATTCCGTGCGGGCGATCATCGTTGTCAAGATCACCCAAAATCCACACACCAGGATGATTCATATCGACGATGGCGGAGATGCGTTCTGCCGTGCCCAGCCACAGAACAGGAACTTTTGCAGGATTTGGAACGGGATTTCCGTCGAGAGCGACCACCTCGAACAAATGACCGGGCAGTGCGAGACTGCGAATTTCCGTTGCGCTTGCGTTCAGAATATGAAAAAGGACTCGTTCGCCTTGCTTCACGCGAATGGGTTCTCCGTGACCGAGCGTGCGACCGTTGATGGTGAAGGAGCGATATCCGACTTCGTAGCCATGGGGCATACCCTTCGCGAGAGAGGCTTTCATGGCGGACTCGCCGGTTTGCTGTAGCGAATTGTTGGGAGCTGATGGAGAAAGAAAATCCTGGGCCATGTCCCCGCCGCGGCTAAAGGTGGGCTCGAACTCCTTCAAAACGAGAAAGACTTCGCGGTCGTACTTACCTGGTTCGTGGGGAGGCTCGATGTAAACTGGCCCCACCTGCCCGCTGTATTGTCCGGCGGAAAGATCGGCGCCGGCGCGATTGTGCGTGTGGTAAAAACGAAAACCCGCGGGCCTTGGATTGAATGTTATTCGCTGTTTGCCGTGCGCTGGGATGAAGGGCGTGCCCTCTTCGGCGGCGCCGTCCACATCGACGGAAACTTGCTGGCCGTGCCAATGCAACTGCTCAGGAGTATCGGTGTCGTTGTAAACGTCAATGGTGACCTGCTGGCCTTCCTTGAAACGAAGAAGAGGACCGGGAAATTGGCCGTTGTAGGTGGTAGCAGAGATGATTCGCTTGGGAGCAATCTCAATCGGAGATGTTTTGATGTGCAAAGTGTAGTCCGCGTCGCCCGACTCATTTGGCGTATCGGCTGCCGCGCCGCATTCGGATGTGGTCTCCGCCTGAGCAGGGCTCCTCTTCGAGGAGAACAATAGGCCCCCTGCCGCAAGGGCTGAAGTTTTTAGAAATCGGCGGCGCGACTCCACAATGTTGCTCATGGAATTCCCTCCTGTTTGAATCGCCCAGGTGCACTAACCACGCGCGAGATTCGGCATAGCGTTACGGCAACGCAAATGTAAAGAGTGCCGACCCGGCAGCGACGGAGACGTATTGTTTCCCATCAACGGCGAAGGACATAGGCGATGAGTAAACGGAAGCGCCGCATTGGAAGTGCCAGAGAGCTTTTCCGGTTGCGGCATCGAGGGCGATGAAGTTGCCTTCTGCGTCGCCGGTGAATACCAGGCCGCCCGCGCTGGAGAGAACGCCAGACCATGTGGGCGACGGATGCTTCCATTCCCATTTTATTTTGCCGGTTTCGGGATCAATGGCGCGCAGCGCGCCCCAAAAAGGCTCGGTATCGTCGTTTGGAAAATAGGCGCTGCCGTAGTAAGCGTGGCCTTCTTCGAAAGGTTGCGGGGCGGTGCTGAAGATGTCGCATTGCTCGCGGGCGGTGACGTAAAAAAGTTTTGTTTGCGGATCGTATGTGGGTGACATCCAATTCGTTGCGCCGGCCGCGCCGGGACAAACTCGATTCCCTTCTAGCGTCGGCGAGGCGTCTTTGAGTGAAAGGGGACGTCCTTCTGCGTCTTTCGAATTGCTCCACGTGACCTTGGCATAGGGATTCGAGGAAATTAATTTACCCGTGGAACGATCGATCACGTAAAAAAAACCGTTGCGATTGGCCTGCGCAATGAGATGTTTTTCGCCTTGATCGATCATCACGGGAACTTGCGTGGCGTCCCAATCGTGTTCGTCGTGCCTGGTGAATTGGAAATACCATTTGAGTTTGCCGGTGTCTGGATCGAGGGCCAGCAAGGAGTCACTGTAGAGATTGTCACCGGCGCGGCCGATGCCGCGATTGCTTGGCGAAGGATTGCCGGTGGTCCAGAAAGTTGTGTTGGTCGCGGGATCGTAGGAGCCGGTGATCCAGGCGGGCGCGCCGCCAATTTTCCAGGAGTCCGCTTCCCAAGTTTCGTGGCCTGGTTCGCCGGGGCCGGGAACGGTGTAGAAGCGCCATTTGCGTTCGCCGGTGCCGGCATCGTAGGCGTCGATGAAACCTCGGATGCCGTATTCGCCGCCGGAAACGCCCACGATCACGAGATTCTTGATCGCCAATGGCGCGAGGGTAATGCTGTAGCCTTTGCGATAGTCAAACGCCGTGGCATCCCAGAGGACATTGCCGGTTTTGGAATCGAGCGCGACGACGTGCGAATCGAGCGTGCCAAGGAAGACTTTGTCGCCGAGAATGGCGAGTCCGCGATTGACGCGGCCACAGCATGGACGAATGTCCGCGGGAAGCGCCCGCTGGTATTGCCAGATGGGACGGCCGGTACGGGCATCGAGAGCGTAGGCGCGGTCGTCTTGGCCGGTGCCATAGAGAATTCCGTCAACGACGAGAGGCGTGGTTTCAAATTTTCCGCCCGCCATGGTTTGGTACGCCCACTTGGGGACCATAGTGGCTGCGTTTGAAGTATTGATTTGATCGAGCGCACTGAAGCGGTGGCCGGAGTAGTCGCCGGAATACATGAGCCAATTTTGCGGCTCCTTTGCGGAATCGAGGAGACGTTGCGGGGTGACCTGGGATTGCGCGGATGAAGCGGCGAGGCCAGAAACAACGAGCAGCAAGAGCGAGGCGCAATGTGACTTCTTCATGAGTGGCTTGCTCATTGGGCACCTACGCTGAGCAGGAAGGCGAGGATGTCCTGCAGGTCTTTGTCGCTCAACATGTTTTTGTCGTACGCGGGCATGAGAGATTTGCGGCTTTTTTCGAAAGCGCGGAGTTTGTCTTTTTCGAAGAGATGGAGCTGCTCGCGGAGATCGAGCATCTGCACGGTGAAATGGTCTTCATTCAAGATTACGCCGCTAATTTTCTGGCCATCGGCGGTTTCGACGTTGACCGTTTCGTATTCCTGGGAAAATTCCTTCATGGCTTCGGAGAGGCCCTGGGCGAGGCGGCGGCTCGGGTTGCGCACAGAATCGATAAGGTAATCGGTGGAACGGGCTGAACCCGTGGTTGTCAGGTCGGGGCCGAGCCGGCCCCCCTTCCCTTCCACCATGTGGCAGGTGTAACAAACGGCCTCGCCGAAAAAGAGTGCTTTCCCGTGTGCGGCATCGCCAAGTGGTTGCGCGGACGATTTCACTTGGACGCTGCGGATGTAGGTGATGAGTTGCCAGATTTCTGCCTCGGTCATGCCGACGCCTTGCTGGGTGGCGCCATTTTGAGGCATGGCGGTGCCGGGAACGCCTTCGTTGATGGTGCGAAAAAGATCGGCGTCGGCATTGCCGTGACGTTTTTGCGCGCGCGTCAAATCGGGGCCGCGGCCGCCGCCGCGCGCGCCGAGTCCGTGGCAGAACGCGCAATTCGCGCGGAATTGAGATTCACCGAGCTTTGCGACTTTGGCGTCGCCGGCGAAGGGATTTTTGTCCTGCGCAAAAAGCTGCGGTGCCGCGAAGAAGAAAACGAAAGCTGCGACAGACGCTAACGAGCGGCCGCGATGAACAACCAGCCGCTGCATCCGAAGAAGGCATCCATTTTTGTTCGATTTGTTCGAGGCAGGCATAGTGACGGAACCTCCTGCGGTTCTGGAGAAATCGCGGCCACTATACCATCCTGGAGCGGGCATTCGGCTCGGAGAAAAATTGCGCCACGCGCGGCAGATTATATTCCGGTTAGCGCGCTTATCGTCCAAGTGACTGATTCGTGGAGCTCGATCCGGACTGACTGGACGTGCAAATCGCTGTCGTCTAGGCTTGCGATATGGAAACCCGATCGGCCAAGCTAGATGTTTTCGTGACCAATGGGAGGAAGGGTCTATTCGCAGTTGTATCGATCGCCAAGGACGAGATTTTGATTGACTTGAACGAGGAAGAAACTTTGTCGTCGCCTACCAGAAGGTCTTTGCAGATCGGTGAAGCAAAGCACGCATTGGGAAGTGAAGAGACCGTTGGTTACTTAAATCACAGCTGCGAGCCTAATGTCTTTCTGGATTTCAGCTGCCTGTGTGTAAGAGCTCTCAAGGACATTCGAGCAGGCGAAGAAGTCAAGATCAACTACGCCGCCACAGAGTATGAAATGCATGATAGTTTTCGCTGTGATTGCGGGTCGCCGGCATGTCTGCGAATGATAAGAGGCTTCAAGTTTCTTACCCGGAATGAGCAGCTAAAGCTGAAGCCCTATCTAGCTCCGTATCTCCTAAGAAGGCTGGACGGAAGAGCCTAGCGAGATCGGTTTCCTGCTCTGCCTTCTACCAGCGCCCGAGACTCCACCGCCAGCCTGAAGGCCAAAGAGCCATCATGAGCGGATAGATGCCAAAGATGAATATCAAACCGGCCAAAATGAGAGCAACACGAAGGTAACGCAACCGAGTTGCGGCCGTCATGAATTACCTCTTTCCACTTTCTGCTTGAACCTCTGCTTGTTTTGGCTCACCGGCCCAGCGCCTTGCGGATGCGCGCCAGGTGATGCCAGCTGTGCCGTAGTGCGTGGTCCTCGATGACGAACTGCGCAGTGACGGGCGCACCGAAGCTCAGCGAAAAAGGCGCCGCGCGGTCCAACTCTTCATCCGTGAAGGCGCGCACCGCAGCGGCCGCCTCACGACTGTTTCGCCGTAAGAGTTCGAGCGCGGCGGCCTTGGTTACGTCGGCCTGATCTTGGGCATGCTTGGCATTCAACTGAGCGACAACCTCCCAGGTAACCTCAGTAACGGCCTTGCCGCTGGCGATAGTTCGCGCGAGATCGATCTCAATTGGGTAGACGCTGGCGACGTGGTGCACGATGACGCCGACCGAGCGGCCGTCCTTTCCACTCTCCGGCACCGGCGCATGCCATTCCACCTCCGAGAGTCCTTCCGCAAAGGCAGCCAAGCCGGCAGCGCCTGCTGCGATTCGATCAGCCAATAGTGCAGCACGGCGGCCTTTGGAGTCTCCGATTTTGAGCTGCTCAAGTTCTTTGCTTGTCTGTTTCTCTTTCGCACTTGCACTCATTGTTGTTTTCTCCTTCTCGTTCCGTTGTTATGGCCCGAGCATATCGCGATCCAGTCATAGGATGCGGCAGCAGGGGCTTGGGAACTTGACCAATCGTCCCGCGTTCTTGCCACAGATGGCCAATTCGGTGATGCTATTGAATTGCGGAACCCTGTAGGATCAGCTGTTGAGTTTACTCTGGTGGTTGCACAAAGCCTACACCGATGGCAAAGCGTCTGTGTTCTAGGCGGTCTTTCAGTCTTAGCCGTTCCTTCTCCGCTGCTTTTTTTGTCTTAAGGAGTTTCGAAAGAAATACGAACTTGCCCTCCCGTCGTTCGTACACAACCCATCGACCAGTCTTTTTTTTCGGAACCATGGGAGTTTTATATCACGGCTCTCGCATCCCTGAAAAGCTGCCGTTCCCAGTTTTGCGAGTCGCCGCTGGAGGCCCTCCCCCCACGTTTTGCGTAAGTGTTGATTCTAAATGGGGTTAAAGTAATTTGTTTTGATAGACTTTTGTATGTGTTGATTCTAAATAACTTGTTTGCATCAAAATAGCGCCAATGGCGATTGGTTTCGTAAGTGTTGCGAATAGGAGACTTAGGCCACCTATTGGGCTCCGGAAAGCAAAAACGCCAGCTCGATGCTGGCGCTACGGAGCATAAGTCACACTGTTACCTACAATCTCTTATACGCTTGGAGTAACCGTTTGTCAACGAAAAAGCAAGGAAAAAGGCGCAAACAAATTCATGGCACTTAGCGTTCCGGGCCGGGTTCCATACCCCCAAGCCATTTCACTTTAGGAGGGCATTCGCGTGCAGCGTTGCTTCGCGGAATTGGCATGGGCGGAGTAAGATGGTCGAGTACCGATTTGAACTGAATTGGCAGGACAACCGAGATGACTACTGAAGCGAATGAACGGATGCAGCGGCCGCTGGAAGCCGTGGACCCACAGATTGCGGAATTGCTTCGCGAAGAAGCGCGGAGGCAGGCTACGGGGCTGGAGCTGATTCCATCGGAGAATCTTGTGTCGGAGGCGGTGCTGGAGGCGATGGGGTCGATCTTTACGAATAAGTATGCGGAGGGCTATCCGGGGAAGCGGTATTACGGCGGGTGCGAATACGCGGACAAGGTGGAGCAGTTGGCGATTGACCGGGCGAAAGAGCTTTTTGGCGCGGAGCATGCCAACGTGCAGGCGCACTCGGGGACTTCGGCCAACATCGCGGTCTATATGGCCACACTGCAAAAAGATGACGTGGTTTTGGGGATGAATCTTTCGCATGGCGGACATTTGACGCATGGGCACCCGTTGAATTTTTCAGGGAGGATGTACAAATTCGTCGCGTACGGCGTGCGAAAAGAAGATGAGCGGATCGATTACGAGGAAATCGAGAAGTTGGCGAAGGAACACAAGCCGAAGATGATTGTGGCGGGGGCGAGCGCGTACTCGCGAGTTATCGATTTTGAGCGGATTGCGAGAGCGGCGAAGGCGGCGGGGGCGCTGTTTTTTGTGGATATGGCGCACATCGCCGGGCTGGTGGCGGCGGGAGTGCATCCGAGCCCGGTGCCGTATGCGGATATCGTTTCGACTACGACGCACAAAACGCTGCGGGGACCGCGCGGCGGGTTGGTACTCTGCAAGGCGGCGTTTGCAAAGGAGCTGGACAAACTGACCTTCCCTGGGACGCAAGGCGGGCCTTTGGTGCACACGATTGCGGCCAAGGCGGTGTGCTTGAAGGAAGCCAGGGAGCCGAGCTTTAAGGAATATCAGAAACAGGTGGTAGCCAACGCGAAGGCGCTGGCGGAGGCTATCGCGAAAAGAGGATTCCGGATTGTGACGGGCGGGACGGATAATCACGTTTTTCTGGTCGAAGTGCATTCGCGCGGGATCACGGGGAACGACGCCGAAAAAGCGCTGGACCGCGCGGGAATCACGGTGAACAAGAACTCGATTCCGTTCGATCCCCTGCCCCCAATGAAGGGGGGCGGAATCCGGCTGGGAAGCCCGTCGGTAACGACCCGAGGAATGCACGAAGCGGAGATGGATCAAATCGGCGGCTGGATTGGAGAGATTCTTTCGCACCTTGGCGAAGCGGAAACGGAACAGCGGGTGCGCAGGCAGGTTGCGGATTTGGCGTCGCGGTTCCCCATCTACGAGGCACGCATGCGGGCAACCTTTCGCGCGGAACACGCACAGGTGTAACTGTCGAACGGATCAAGAAGTAAGAAAACGGGCGGAATTGACGAGTGTATCGTGTACTGTACCTGCCCGCTTCTCACGTACCAAAGTGCGGCTGAACCAAGACTGTCCCACCGGTCAGTAGATTCCAGCACAGTGAGCGCGTAGGTTCGAAAAGGACCGGGATGGGAACCATAAACGCCAAACTGCTCTCCGTTGAACCGAACACCACCTGGGTGAATGGAACATTTTCATGGGGGACCTCGAAAAGGGCGATCCAGCCAGCCTCGGCACCCCGGAGCCTGGTGTTCTCGTTTCCTGCAGTTTGCGGCGAGTTTCCAGCTGCCCGGGGAGTCCTATTCCTTACCCGACCCGAGAAGGTTTGGGCCTACGAGGTGAATCAATGATGGATACGGAAGCCTTCCGCGAGTTCAAAACCGGTTTGACGCTGTTGAGAGACAACTACGCAGTAAAAGCACTGCCGCACATGAAGCGCGCGGTGGACCTCGACAAAAATAATCCGTACTACATGTCGTATCTGGGAGTGGTGCTGGCGCGCTCCGAACAGAAGTGGGGCGAAGCAGAACGGCTTTGCGATACGGCGGTGCGCATGAAGAGAAACCAGGCGCAACTTTACTTGAATCTGGCGGAAGTGTACGCGACGGCAGGGAGACGCGACGAGGCCGTGGAAGCGTTGCAGTCGGGGCTGAAATTTGCGAGGCGGGACGTGCGGTTGACCATTGCGATGAACCGGCTTGTCGAGCGGCGGCAGCCAGTACTGACCTTCCTCACGCGGAAGCATCCGATAAACCGGCAGTTGGGAATGTTGCGCCACAAGACTTTGCAGATGTTCGGACAAGAATAATACCGAGTTCTCTCCACCCCCCCAATAACAAGAAGGGGCGGATGGCTAAACGCCATCCGCCCTTTTTTGCTTCTAAAGTGACTTGAGAAGCGGTACAGAAACCACTGCTACCCGCGAGACGTGGAGAAGTCGAAGACCGGGTTCTGTTGCAAGCCCATTTCCATGAGGATTTTCAAGCCAATCCCGAACATGGCCGTAGGCAGAACATCTCTACGCACAACTTCCGCCAGGTATTCGCGGTTCAACGCCATGGGATCCTGGGAGTAAGGCAGAGTGACAAAAAGGCGCATGCCAATTTCGTAGGCGGGTTCGCTGGTTTGAAAATACACTCCGTTGCGAGAAACGCTGAGAGTTCCGCGCATATCATCGAAATGCTCCTTCTCAGGATCGGAAGGGCGGATGCGCATGAGCTGCGTAATCTTGCAGCGGCGCATGGAGCGGCGTTCTTTAGCAGCAGGTTTCGAAGCGGCGGTGCCACCGCTGCTGGGGGTTTTGCGCATAATGCCTTGCTGAGACTCCATGGACGCCTTACCTCTCGCTGGCCGGACTGCCTGCAAGAGAGAGTGTAAGGCTCGATCGAACGAAAACCTATAGCTGGGCCGTACCTGCCATCAAGTAGGACGCTCCGAATGCATGATAGTACGGAAGTACTGCGAAAGAAAGAGGGCGGAAGTGGATTTTTCCAGTAACGAGAAGCATTAGAAGGAAATAATGGAATAGTTCCGAACTGAAGTGGCGGCGGGGATTGGTACCAATGTGGGACTTGGGGGGATCGGAGTTCAAGAGCTGCGTGGCACTAAGACATAGGTACGATGAGAGATATTTTGGAGCTAGCGCCGCAAGAAGAGTACGGAGCGCGGCTGCGAAATTGCAGCACAACGGTACACGTCGGAAGTGAATTCCTACGAGGAGATGAAGACTGGGAAGGCGGCAGGAAGCGTTGGAGGATACTTCATCATGAATACAGCGGCACGCCGGAGCGCATTTTCGATAGGGAATGGGCAGCCTAATGAACTCAACAAGGGAGAAGGCAGAAGTCATGTCTTGGCCTCTGAGGATGCAGGGTGTACGAGTACAAACAGCGGAGCGAAGCAAAAAGCGCGAGTGTACATAGCGGCGGAAAACCGGCTGTTTCGAGTGGCCCTCTCGCGGATGTTGATCAGGCGAGGCGACATTGACGTGGTTGGATTGAACGAGGAGGGTCCGTTCCGAGTGGAAGGATTGAACGAGGAGAAGGCCGATATTTTGTTGCTGACGTCACGCGGGAGGCTGGCGGACGACATTTTCGTGATTCGCCAAGTGCGGTTGACGGCGCCGACAGTCCGGATTCTTTTTGCCGGAATGACGGAGGACGAGACGGAGTTTCTTCAATATGTGCGGGCGGGAATCAAAGGGTACCTGCCGGGAGACGCTTCCATGGAGGACGTCGTGGAAGCCATGAAAGCGGTGTGCGCCGGCAAAGCAGTGTGCCCAGCGTCGCTGTGTACAGCGCTGTTCCGGTTTTTTGAAAGCGAGGCGACGTCCGTAAACTCGGGGACGATCCAGCCAAGGCTGGGCTTGACGCGGCGCGAACAGCAAATCGTTCCGCTGATCGCGCAGGGACTGACCAACAAGGAGATCGCGAATAAGTTCTGCCTGTCTGAACAGACGGTAAAGAACCATCTGTACCGCATGAAACACAAGGTCGGAGCGGGTGACCGATTCGGGATTGTCCATCTTTGCCGCACTCAGGGATTCCTGGTTTAGTGGTTCGAGCCTTGTGGAGACTCACCTTTCTAAGTAAATTCTTCGCCCCGCGCCGTTGAAAAATGCCAGGAATTTCCCGCCAAGTTCTGATTCCCAACTTCAGGTGACATCTTTCCGCTGTTTGTGCGATTCTCTTCCTCGACAAAAGCCGAGGAAGTGCCGATGCTAAAAAAATTCAAAGATCTATCTGAAAAAGAGATTCTGGCGCTGGCCATCGCGTCGGAAGAAGAAGATGGCCGCATCTACGGGGAATTTGCGGACGCGCTGCGGGAGACCTACCCGGCGACGGCGCAAATGTTCGAAGAGATGCGCGAGGAAGAAGTTGTGCACCGCGACCGGCTGTTTGCAACGTTCCGGGAGCGCTTTGGGGACCACATCCCGCTGATCCGGCGTGAGAACGTGAAGGGATTCCTGCAGCGCAGGCCCACGTGGCTGGCGCGGCCGTTGGGCGTAAACGTGGCGAGGAAACAAGCCAAGATCATGGAGATGGAAGCAGCTCGATTCTATTCGCGAGCGGTGAGCCGAGTTACGGATGCGCCTACGCGAGAACTGCTGAACAAACTCGCGGATGAAGAACGCAAGCACTCGGCGACGGCGGACGGCCTCGAAGAGAAACATTTGACAGTGCCTGCACGCGC
>Ga0070693_100000067_pt1 | contig 42709 bp, 25 predicted proteins | sample KBSK1103metaG_FD_65472 | JGI IMG/M metagenome (GOLD analysis project Ga0070693, IMG submission 65472) | Corn, switchgrass and miscanthus rhizosphere microbial communities from Kellogg Biological Station, Michigan, USA - KBS K1-10-3 metaG | ecosystem: Host-associated > Plants > Roots >...
AAAAGTTGTCGGCGATCAATCGCCACTAGTCGGGGAACGGCGGTCTCGTCGTTGCTCATGCTCGCAGTCTACACAAAGCGACTCCATCCACCGCGCCAATTTCTTCACACGTTCCTGTCCTCGGTTTCCCCCGGTTTCCCCGGTTTCCCGGATTCCCAGGGATGCGGCACTCCGTCAGAATTCTGTGCTACACCCACCGAGGAACTGAAGCGTCAGGCTCTTTTCAGAAGGCGAGTGATCCAGACGAGGATGACGGCGCCGACAAAAGCAACAATGATCGAGCCAGTCATTCCTCCTGCAGGCCAGATTCCCAGGCGCCCAAAGATCCAGCCACCCAAGAAGCCGCCGAGGATGCCGAGAAGGATGTCCACGATGACGCCATAGCCGCCACCCTTCATGACGAGTCCTGCGAGCCAGCCGGCGATAAGTCCGACGACAATCCAATAGATCATGTGCTGCCTCCTTTGATGGATCCTGGAGATGACGGGGATATGGCGTCCATTTAGAACACACCTTTACCGAATGTCAATCGCACGCCGGTGGAGAGGAGCAGGTCGTTCTTCTTGAAGGCAGGGAGAGGATCGCTGAGATAGCGGTCGCTGCAGGTGATTTGCCAGTTGAGCCAGTTTTTCAGTTTGGTGGCTGCTGTGGTATCGAATTGGAAGCGATAGCTGCCGGTGTTCGAGACGTTGGGATAGAAGCTGAACTGTTCACTGAGCGTGGTGCGATTGTTGAGCTTGGCGTTAAAAGTTTCGCCGAGAACGATTTCGCCTGCTTTGCGAGTTATGGCGGGAGTAGCGGGAGTCGTTGCAGTGGCGGGGATGGCGCCGAAGAAGTCCGCGTCGTAACTGCCGCCGGCAAAAACGTCGAAGGTGGTGTTTTTGGTCTTGATGGCATGATAGCCGAGGCCACCGCCGATTACGTTGCGTAAATCAAGGTCCTGGAATTGGTCGTACTCGAAGTCGGTAAACCCGAAAACGAAGAGCTTCTCTCTGACGTTAAGGTCGCCGCGCAGACCGCCGCGGATGGCGTGGGCAGTGGTGGAGCTGACGCCGTTGATGGTGCTGATGTTGTAGATGGCCGTGGTGTAGACAGAGATTTTGTCGCGGTCGGTGACTCGGGCGGCCTTGCCGGATAGCGAATAAGTGAGCGATTCCGAGTTGCCACGAGTGAGGCTAAGGCCGGTGTCCAGGAGTCCGCTCCAGAAATCGGTGAGGTGCGGATGGCGAAGGCGCTCAATTTGATCGTCGTAGGACTTTTGTTCGGCGTCGTTACGAACGACGACAACAGCATCTTTGGGGGCCGCTACGGGCCCCGCGTCTCTGGTGGCGATTTCAAACTTATCATCGGAAGTGGTGACCGTGCCGACGATGGTCTGGCCGTCCTTGAGAGCGAGGTGGAGCGTTTGGGAGGAAACGATGGACGTGACGGCGTCCCATTGGACGTTAACGTCGCCTGCGAGATCGGTCTTGATTAGGAGAGTTTTCGCGTCGGACTTGATGATGGTTCCGGTCAGCCGGTCGCCGTTTTTCAGAGTAACCTGATCAGCTAGCACACCGGTTGCGCAGAGAAACAAAAATACGCTTACAACAGAAATTCGACGCACGGTCTTTCTCCTCAATGTTTGGTTCATGTACGCGATGTCGCTGGGCCTTTCCTGGGCGCGGAGGCTGGTCTCTCTTGTGTAACTTCCTAACGAAGTGCCGGTATTCTAATCGAGACAGGGGAGAATCCAAATGAGATTGTTGGGTCGCAAAAGGCTTAGCGCGAGAGCAAAACCGGGAGACACCACTTTCTGGCTTCCTATATACTGCCTCCCGTTCGAGGGGATGGACGAGTTCCAATTGTTCTGGTGTGACCCAGCGGGGTAATCAGTCCAGTGCATGCGTGGCGAATTCCATTACTGTGAGACCCGCCCGGCTCTCGCCGAATTTAAAAAAATCATTGAACTTAGGAGACTCGATGGCTTCACGCGTCCGACTTTTGGCACTGTTGGTTTTCTCAAGCGCTGTTTTTTGCAGTGCATGCGGCAAGGCACCGGCGGGGAAAGGGGCAGCGGGACTAGCGGGGGTGGGCGCGCGGACGACGATTGTGTTCATGACGGACTTCGGGACGGCGAACGATGCGGTGGCGATCTGCAAGGCGGTGATTGCAGGAATCGCGCCGGATGCGCGGCTCATGGATCTTACGCATCAGGTGACGCCCTACCAGATTGAGGAGGCTGCGCGATATCTGGCGGGCGTGACTCCTTACTATCCCTCCGGCACGATTTTTCTTGTGGTGGTCGATCCGGGAGTCGGAACGTCGCGGAAGGCCGTGATTGTAAAATCGAAGAAGGGCCAGTATTTCGTGGTGCCGGATAATGGATTGATTACGCCGGTGATTGAGCGCGATGGGCTGGATTCGGCGCGGGAAATTACGAACACGGCGTGGATGTTGAACCCACTGGTCTCCTCGACATTTCATGGGCGCGACATTTTTTCGCCAGCGGCGGCACATCTCGCAGAAGGATGGGACTTCACAATGGCGGGGCCGGAGGTTCCGCAGCCGGTGCAGCTCACGGAGAAGGTTTCCAGTACGTCGGAGAAAGGGATCGACGGCGACATTATTGGATTGGATGATCCTTACGGATCGCTCATCACGGACATTCCAGGCGAGGAATTCAAGAAGCTGGGTTATGAATTCGGCGACAAGATTATCGTTCAGCTCAACAAGAAGCCGCTTACGGTGCCGTACGTGAGGACGTTTATGGATGTGCCGGTGGCAGAGGTGCTGCTATATGTTGACTCACGTGGACGGGTCGGATTGGCGCTGAACCAAAGGAACTTTTCGCAGGTGAATAAGATTGCGCCACCGGGGACGCTGTTTATTCCACGGAAGGGAGCGGCGATCAAGAAATAACGGGGGTTGCGCCTGCGGCTTAGGTGAGGCAGTTGATACGCGGGCTTTCCTGTCGCCGGTAAGAGTGCGTCGCGGATTCGGCGTACACGGACTGACTGCGCTACTCGTATCGCAGCGCCTGTGTCGGCGCGATCTTGGATGCGGGCCGCTCGGAAATACTCCACATACCTGACAATTGCCGCGATGGAAGATTGACACACCACTGAGGGGTTCGGCGAGTTGCTTTTCCGGTCTACCGGGCCAACAATAAGAAGGAAATTCAGATTGCGAGGCGGCCATGCCAGTAGCTGTTATCGTTTCCTCCGTTCGAACACCCGTCGGAAAAGCATTCAAAGGGTCGTTACGCGCGACGCGGCCAGATGACCTGGCGGCGCTGGCGATTAGGGAAGCGCTGGCGCGAGTGCCTGGACTTGATGCCAAGGAAATTGACGACGTGATTCTTGGGTGCGCGATGCCGGAAGGCGAACAGGGCATGAACGTGGCGCGGATCGCAGCTCTGCGGGCCGGGCTGCCGATTGAAACGTCGGCGATGACTGTAAACCGGTTTTGTTCTTCGGGGTTGCAGGCGATTGCGATTGCGGCGGAGCGGATCCGCGGAGGCTCGGCGCAGGTGATTGTGGCGGGTGGGACGGAATCGATGACGATGGTGCCGATGGGAGGAAACAAAGTTTCGCCGAATCCGTGGCTGGTGGATCATAGTCCGGATACCTACATCAATATGGGACTGGGGACGGAGCATATCGCGCGGAAGTATGGGATTACGCGGGAGCAGGCGGACCAGTTTTCCGTGGAATCGCACAAGAAAGCGCTGGCAGCGATAGCGGCGGGCAAGTTCAAGGAAGAGACTGTGCCGGTGGAAGTGAAGATTACGGCGGTGGCGAACGGGAACGGAAATTTTTCAGGGGCTTCTTCAGGCAACCCCAAGGCAAAGGCCCCGCCGAAGGCGACGACACAGTCGTTCACGTTTGATACGGACGAAGGGCCACGCGCGGACACTTCGCTGGAAGCGCTGGCGAAACTCAAACCGGCTTTTCATGTCAAGGGCACGGTCACGGCCGGCAACAGTTCGCAGATGAGCGATGGCGCGGCGGCGGCTGTGGTGATGAGCGAGGAACGCGCGAAAGCGCTTGGTCTGAAACCGCTGGCGCGTTTTGTGGCGTATGCCACGGCGGGAGTGCTGCCGGAAGAGTTTGGGATCGGACCGGTTGCGGCGATTCCCAAGGCGCTGAAGATTGCGGGGCTTTCGCTGAATGACATCGCGGTGTTCGAATTGAATGAGGCGTTTGCGGCGCAATCGCTCGCGGTGATTCAACAGGCCGGACTCGATCCTTCGCGCGTAAATCCCAATGGGGGCGCGATTGCGTTGGGACATCCGCTGGGGTGCACCGGGGCGAAACTGACGGCGACAATTCTGCGCGAATTGCAACGACGGAATGCGCGCTATGGAATGGTGACCATGTGCATCGGCGGAGGCATGGGAGCGGCCGGGATTTTGGAACGCCTCTAGACATTAAGACGTTGATTGAATTAGAACGGACCATGACTGGTGACTCGTGACTGGTGATTCGTGCAAACGCCGCCAGACGAAAGATTTGTAGGCCAAAGGCGGCGATTCTATTGCCATCCATTTCGGGGTTCGGGCTAAGACGCCTGATCGACATAAAATTCCTTCTGACTGTAACGATTTCGCCGTGGTGAGCGTTTAACTTGCGAGTACGCTTCGAGCGATCCCAGGATGCTTCTTGATGAAAATTGCCGCGTTTTCAACTGTTGCGCTTCTGTTGTCTGCCGCTGCTGCCGCGCAAACAGAGACTCCGATACCTTCTGACGTAGCAAAGGACATCCAGATAAATATTCAAAATCCCATCAAGCCGGAAGGGGCCGTTCCGGTGAGAAATGAGCCGCATCACGTTCTCGTGTTTCAAAATGACTACGTTCATGCGTTCAATGTCACGGTTCCGCCGCTGGATGCAACGCTGCTGCATCAACACGATTTGCCGTACATCTATCTGACTTTGGGAACAACCGACATCGTCAACGCCGTGCAGGGGCAGCCCGAAGTGCACATGACGCTGGAGGACGGAGCGACGCGGTATTCGCCAGGCGGTTTTGCTCACATCGCGCGAACGGATGCAGGCATTCTGTTTCATAACATCACGGTGGAGTTGGCGCACCCGCAATCTTCGCCGCACAGTCTGGGGGATAAGGCGAACGACCGGCCGCTTGGATCGTGCCCGCAGAACAGCGCTGAGGCAAAACAAAACGAACAGGCACCGTTCGAACAAATGGCAGGTTGTTTTGAGACCGATGAGGTTCGCATGGACATGGTGACGATCCAAGGGGGAAAAGATTATGAGGAGGCAGCTCCGCGCGCGGCCACTCTATTGATTGCCATGAGCAACGCGAACCTGGAGGTCTCACTGGGAGGCGAGCACGCTGCATTTCTCCATGAGGCCGACGTGCTGTGGTTGCCCGCGGGCACTTCGCGCAAGGTGGTGGATTTGCTGGGAACAAAGTCGAAGTTTCTGCTGATTTCGTTCAAAGACTCTGGGGCGATTGGCGGGAAATAATGGAGTTCGCAACGCGCAAGGTAAGCGCTTAGTCGCGTCGACGCGCACGAGCAAGGATTACGACGCGTCCTTCGAGGTGGAGTACTCATTAGCCTGGGCCCCAGGACACGAAAATGTTCCCGCCGAGTCCGGGCGTCACGCGAGCTTCGAGAGGAAACCATCGGGCCAATTCGTTCGCGTCCGTGAGTGCTTTCCAAACTTCTTCGATTGGAACAGCGATCTCGATTTCTTTCTCGAGGCGCCGTTCTTTTTTTGGTTCTTCGGCTGGTTTTGGCTCGGTCATGACGGGCTCCCTTGCGTGATGGAAATCTGCTGAGAAGAAACCTGGTCCTTGGCCGGGGGGATGGGATAGCAGCCTGCCATGAGGCGGAACGGACGGCCCTCGGCGGCTGAGCCGTCGAGGTTCGTAAAAGGCGAGCTGTGACGGGCGGCGACTTCGACAATGGACCGCTGAAGATCTTCGGTGAAGGCCGCGCGTTGCTCGGGGGAAGTGAAACGCAGTTCGGAGTTGATCGAGAAAGTGGCGAGACGCTTTCCTGCAGCGGTCGCAAGTTCGAGGGAGCGGGCGAGCTCGGATTGCAGCTTGGAGGCGAGGGCGAGCAAATACTTCGCCGAAAGCGTGTCCCTGATCTGCGCAGGGTCGGCGGCGAGATTGCCAAGTAGTTCCGGGGAGAGTACATAACCGCGGGCAGTCGCGACGTAGCATTGCTCGAAGAGGTGCCGGCGGCGACGACGCCCGGCGCGGATCAGTAGGCGAGCGCGAGCCATTTCGCGGACATGATAATTCACTGTTTGCCTGGGCAACTTCATGCGGCGGGCGACACCCGTGGCGGAATCGGGCTCGAGCAGGGCGGAGAGAATCTTCAGGCGCAGGGGGTGGTGGAGAAGAACGGCAGCTTGGGCAGGCTCACGGAGGAGGTCGAGACAGGAGCCCGCGGTGGCCGAAGAGGCCAGCGAAGAGCGGGAGGTGGGGATTTTCCAATTACCGCTGCGAGTAACGCGCATGGCCGTAAGGGGGCCTCCGAAAAGCAGGAAGAGTCTCCAATAGACCACTTTATTTGTCAAGACCAACTTAATGGTCTGTTAGTCTCAGGGATTTTCCAAGCCGTCTGCAGTGTCCGCGGCCAAACAAACAGGTCCTGTTAACCCTGTTTACCTGCCGCCCTGCGCAGGAGTAAAATGAGGTGCACCGCTCGTAATCAGGCACTAACCGCGTTTATTTGACACGACCCGCAGGGGCGCGTGCCAAGATTCAGGATGGAAGTACCAGTCCAAGCAGCGCGACAAGGAGACCAGCATGGCCACCGCAACCATTACCAAGCCAGCCGCGAAGGGCGGCAGTTTTCTCCTGGAGATTGCCCTTCCGCAGGAAGTCTTCACGCCTGCCGATCTAACGGATGACCAGAAACTGATCGGCCAGACGGCGGAGGAGTTTGTCGTCAAGGAAGTCTTGCCGCTTGTAAAAGAACTCGAGAACAAGAAGCCCGGACTCATGCCAGAACTGTTAAAAAAGTCGGGGGAGCTGGGATTGCTGGGCGGCGGAATTCCCGAGCAGTATGGTGGGGCGGGTCTCGACAAAATCGCCACGACCGTGCTGACCGAGAAGCTTTCGATTTATGGCGGTTACGCTGTTACGCACGGCGCGCATGCGGGTATTGGAACGCTTCCGATCGTCTATTTCGGGAACGAAGAGCAGAAGAAAAAGTATCTGCCGAAGCTGGCCACGGGCGAATGGATCGGCGCTTATTGTCTTTCGGAGCCGCAGGCGGGCTCTGACTCGCAGAACTCGCTGACACGCGCCGAGCTGAACGCGGAAGGCACGCACTACATCCTGAACGGGCAGAAAATGTGGATTACCAACGGCGGATTCGCGGACGTTTACATCGTATTCGCGAAAGTGAACGGGGAAAAGTTCACGGCGTTCATCGTAGAGCGGACACTCCCGGGATTCAAGCCGGGGAACGAAGAGCACAAGATGGGGATTCATGGGAGCTCGACGACGCCAATCTTCCTTGAGAATTGCAAAGTGCCGAAGGAAAACGTGCTGCATGAAATCGGACGCGGGCACATCGTGGCCTTCAACATTTTGAACGCGGGCCGGTTCACGCTGGGTGCGTCGTGCGTTGGCGGGTCAAAGCACGTGCTGCAGAATTCTTCCAAGTATTCGAAAGAGAGGAAGGCGTTCGGCAAGCAGATCGGCGACTTCGGCATGATGAAGGAGAAGCTGGCGGAAATGGCCATTCAGATTTTCTGCGTGGAGTCGATGGTGTATCGATCCGCGGGGAACATCGAGGCGGCGATGATTGCGGCGTCGGGCTCGGGCGACAAAACTCAAAATACAATGAAGGTGCTCGAGGAATACGCAATCGAGAGCTCGATCGCGAAAGTTTATGGCAGCGAAATGCTGGACTTTGTCGTCGACGAAGGCGTTCAAATATTCGGCGGCTATGGGTTTCACGAGGATTATCCGGTATGCCGGGCTTATCGCGATTCGCGCGTCAACCGGATTTTTGAGGGCACAAATGAAATCAACCGCATGTTGATCATTCAAATGCTGATGAAGCGCGCGATGGGCGGGCAGCTTGCACTGATCCCGGCGGCGATGAAGCTGGCGGATGAAATCCTCGCCGGGCCTTCGTTCGAGGAAGCGCCAGAGGGCGTGCTTGCCGACGAAACGCGCGTGGTGGCTAACGCGAAGAAGATGTTTCTGCAAGCGGCGGGGGGAGCGGTGCAGAGATTCCGCGAAAAGCTCGCCGAGGAACAGGAACTTATTGGCGCGCTTTCGAATATCGTGATGGAAGTGTACGCGATGGAGTCTTGCCTGCTGCGCGCGCAAAAAGCAGCCGCGGCGAAGGGTGAGGCCGCGACGCAAACGATGATCGACGCAGTGCGTGTTTTTATAGCCGACGCCGCCGAGCGCGTGGAACACGAAGCCAAGCGGTCCATAGCGGCGGTTCACGAAGGGGATATGCTTACCACGCAGATGGCGGTGTTGAAGCGCTTCGGCAAGCGCGCACCGGTGGATACGATTGGCTTGCGAAGACGGATTGCCGCGGCGGTTCAATCCCAGGATCGCTACCCATTTGAAAGCCGGTAGTCTGGCGGTCGAGCAAGATCTTTCGGCGAGACTCAGGTTAAGTTGCGATCTGAACTAGCTCGGGCTTTTTGCCAGATGGCGGGCCTTTGGAGCCCCATCGCGAAGGCCGCTTTCCTTTGCCCCGCAGGCGGTTGACGAGAGAGCCGACGCCGACCGACCCACTCACAAAGTGTCCGACGCGAAGCGGACCGGCTACCTTCTCGGTGCGAATCCAATGTAAGCCACTGCTGGCCATACAGCCGCATTCGGAGCAGTTGGGGGTCCCGCCGAAAACGCATGGCTCGACGCGCGTCTCTAAATCCGCTGAATAGTTTGCGGACATTTTCGCAAAAAGACAGTCGCTTGGGTTCTCGGGAGGATGAAGGAGAGCGCGCGCGATACCGTCGTTCATCAAGAACTTGGGATACTTCCGAGCCAAAGGCGGCAGAGAGAGCGCCACTTCTTGCCGGTCTGCTGAAGTCAGTTTCTCTGGGCTCTCTTCACCGATCTGAGGCGTGTATAGGCTCACCCAGATGCGATCAACTTCGGCGCGGCCATTCCAGAATGAAACGTATTCTTGCAGATAGCCGGACCGCTGCAGCATCGGACGGGTGATGACCCAGTGGACATTTACTTTGCGGCCATCGATATTTTTTAGAATGCGTTCGTAGGTTGCGGGCTTGCGGCGGATGTCGTGGTGTTCCGGAAGGCCGTCGACGGAGATGGCCACTCGCACGCGCCGCAACTCCATCCATTCCGCAGGAATGGGGATAACGCCGCTGGTAACGACAAGAGAAAAGATGTTCATAGCGCTGAGGGCGGGCAGGATGGCGCTCAGCTCGCGGTGGCGTACGAGCGGTTCGCCACCCACCAAAGAGACATGCATGGGCCGATTTTTCCGTACTAGTTCCAGCACGCCGTTGACGAGGGCATCGCCGTGGAAATCATGCAGATCGGTAAGGAGTTTGCCGCCGCCGAGGTGGGTATCGCCGTAGGCGTAACAGCCAGGACAACTGAGCGGGCATTCGCGCGTGATCTCGATGGAAAGCATGGGCGCTTTGCCGGTTAGGATTTTTCCCCACGCGCTCATTATTTCTCGCGGGGTGATGCTTGGATTTGGAGTAGCAGTGGGCATGTGACTTGGATGCAGACGAGCGTGCTACAGGATACCTCAATCTTGAGGTCCGATATCGCTGAAATTCTTTCAAACATTTCAAAAGGATGCATTTGGAGGAAAATGAGCAGCCGACTTCTGACCTGGAGATCCCACCGATCCGGCATGCGAGGCTGTTTGCCGGTCCGCTCCCGGTGGCTGCGAAGACACGAGCGCCTGATTGTGCCGTACTGCGTCTAGTAATTCGGTTAAGCTTGCAATTTAGGGATCATCCGTTTTCAAAGCTGAGATAGCAGGCAGGAATGCCCCGAAAGCTCCTCATTCTTGCAGCTACGATTGTCGGCGCTCATTTTGCGGTGGCGCTCACGCTAGGGGTGTCCCCTTCCGGGACCCTGCTGGCAAATCTGCTCGAGATTTCTGCCAGCGTCCTTGCCGCAGTGATGAGTTTTGGCGCGTCGCGGCGGGCGCGGGGGATGGCGCGCCCGTTCTGGACCCTCGTGGGTTGCGGCATGGCTGCGTGGGGCGTGGCAAATCTCGGCTGGATGTACTACGAACTCATTCTGCATACCAAACCTGCGGCGGGCTCCGCGGTGCAATTCCTTTTCAGCCTGCATGCGCTGTTCTTCGCGATGGTGCTGTTTCTCGACCAGGAGAAGGATTCCGAACGACTTGAACCCGAGTTTCTCCTGGATTTCGCGCAAATCGGGATCGTTTTCTTTTTTGTGTTTCTGGGTTTCTATTACTTGCCGTCGGCGCACTTGCAGCAGCAGAGCGCGGCTACGCGCCAGGTTTGGATGGAGCTTTGCGAAGAGATTGCCATCATAGCGCTTGCCTGCGTTCAGATAGCCCGTGCGCACACCGCGCACATTCGCAATTTATATGTGGGGTTAGCTGCTTACTATTCGATCTTTGCTGCCGGTTCCGCGGTGACCGAATATCACCAGTCCATCCGGAGGACGCCAACCGGGACGCTGTTCGATCTGTGCTGGACGCTGCCGTTTCTTTGGGGAGCCTTCTGGGCCGCGCGCTGGCAACAGCCGACAGTCGCGCAAGCCGCGCGGCCACTTGGCCGAAAAACATTTGGCGGGGTGGTGCTGACCAACGCAATCTTCGTCTTGGCTCCGTTGATCGTCCTGGTGCAGGTAGCACAATTACCCGCCGACTGGCGCTTCCTCCGTTTTTCGCTGCTGGGGGTTTCGATATTGTGCTTTGCCGCCCGAATGGGCATGGGCGGATATCGGGAGGCGCAGACTGCGGAGACGGTGCGCCGACAGGCGCTGGCCATGGACTCCACGGCGGACGGCATTTCGATTCTGGACGAGGATGGAAAACACATCTACGTCAACGCGGCGTTCGCCCGGATGATGGGGCACGCAAGTCCGGAGTCCATGCTAGGTGTGAACTGGCGGCAGATATATGACGCGCAGGATGTCGACTTACTGCAGAAGCAGGTCCGGAAGGCGCTGGAGTCGGAAGGCAAGTGGTCCGGGCAAATCAATCTCCGGCGCCGCGACGGAACAGCCATCCCCGTTGAAATGGCTATCGCTTCTCTGGCCAATGGAGTGACTGCGTGCATCGGCCATGATATCAGCGCCCGGAAAGCAGCGGAGAAGGCACGAGCCGACGCCGAAAACAAATATCGCACGCTGGTGGAGCAGGTGGCGGCCATCAGCTACATCGCGGAACTTGGCCTGCGTGGGGAATGGCACTACGTCAGCCCGCAAATCGAGTCCATAACGGGCTACACCCAGGATGAGTGGCTCGCCGACTCTCGCGATTGGCTGCGGCATGTACCGCTGGAGGATCATGCCATCATTGAGAGTGCTGAAGCCGTAAGTGATCGCGGCGAGCGTTTTCAAGCGGAATACCGAATTGTGCGCAAAGACGGGGCAGTGATTTGGGTAAGCGACACCGCCGTGGTGGTTTCGGGAAGCAACAGCCATCCGGTGATGGAAGGAATCATCGTAGATATAACGGAGCGCAAGCTGCTTGAAAATCAGTTGCAACAATCGCGAAGAATGGAAGCAGTCGGGAGGCTGGCGGGCGGGATCGCTCACGACTTCAATAATTTATTGACGATCATCAAAGGCTATGCAGAGCTGGCGCTGCAACGCCCCGGAATTCAGGCAGAGCAGCGCGCCGATGTCATGCAAATTGAGAACGCAGCGGAACGCGCCGCCCTGCTTATCCGCCAATTGCTGGCCTTCAGCCGGAGACAAGTTCTTCAGCCGAGGATCATAGACTTGAACGCCATCGTTCTGGGTTTGGACAAGCTGCTGGGACGGCTGATGGGAGAGGACATCGAGATGGTGACGCGGTGCGGCGCAAATGTGGGAAACGTAAAAGCCGACCCAGCGCAAGTCGAGCAGGTCATTATGAACCTGGTGGTGAACGCCCGCGATGCAATGCCGAAGGGCGGACGGCTGACGGTGGAAACAGTAAGCGTGGAGTTGGACTCGACCTATGCGCGCGATCACGTATCCGTCAAGCCGGGGCCGTATGTAATGCTGGCCGTCTCCGATACGGGGATGGGGATAGGCCGGGAAACCATGGCTCACATTTTCGAGCCATTCTTCACGACGAAGGAGAGCGGCAAGGGAACGGGGCTCGGCCTGTCGACAGTTTACGGTATTGTGAAACAAAGCGGCGGATACATCTGGGTGTATAGCGAACCCGATAGAGGAACTACGTTTAAGGTGTATTTACCTCGTGTCGCGGCCGAGGTGGAATCCAACCCGAGCGTGGTGGAAGTTCCCGGCGCGGGCAGAGGAAGCGAAACCATTCTACTGGTGGAGGATGAAGAGGCGGTCCGTGATCTGGCGAGCAGGATTCTGTCAGCGAAGGGATATTCGGTCGTGGCCGCAAAAAGCACGAAGGAAGCGGAGCAGTTCTCCGAGAAACACACCGGGGACATTCACCTGGTATTGACGGACATTATTATGCCTGGAACGAGCGGGCGCGAACTCGCGAGACGGATTGCCGCGCGGCGGCCTCGAACGCGAATCTTGTTTATGTCCGGGTATACAGACAACGTGCTGGCGGAAGGCGGGGTGCTGGAGGCGGGTCTGTCTTTTCTGCAAAAGCCGTTCACGCCGGGGGCGCTGGTCCGAAAAGTACGAGAAGTCCTTGACAATCCAGTTCACGCAAAATAAGGGCGAATTTTGATCTTGAGAGAGTGGGTTGTGAAGTGACTGGTGACTCGTGGAGGCCCGGCGGTACGCATGGTTGCGTTCCAGACTCGCGCGGCACTCTACCAGAATTGCTTAACGTGAATCCGCCAAGTGAATCGTCTTGCCCGTCACGGCAGATTGTCTTGCGGCGTCCAAAATCTGCGTAACAATCATGTTGGTTTCTAGCGAAGACAACCCTTGCGGGTGCATGCCATCCAGAACGACCGCTCTCAGATAGCTCACCGAATCGCTCTCGCGGGGATCCAACGGTTTAGTGTCCTCTAGTTTTTCTTGCTGCTTGGCACGCCGCACGCGAAGCGCGTCACGTTCCACGGTGATGGCATAGCCGGTCTGGCCATAGACCTCCATGTCCTTTCGAGAGAACGGCCAGTTCCAGGAAGCCTGCAAAATGGCCTGAGCTTTGGGATAGGTGAGGACAATAGTAGCTTCGTCATCCACGCGAGAATAAATGTCGGGCTTGATTCGCTGTGTGATCGCGGTAACCGTGTCCGGCGCGCGGTTGTCCATTAGCCAGGTCGTCAGGTCCGCGCCGTAACATCCAAAATCAAAGAGTGCGCCGCCGCCATTTAGCTTCGGATCGGTGAGCCAAGCAAGGAACCACGGTTCCACACCGATCTCTTTCGGACCGGAATGGCCGTCGTGAACGACGACCTTTCGCACATCGCCGACAGCGTTATCGTGGACGAGGTCGTACGCTGCGCGATTGCTGCGGTACCAAGTCGTTTCGTAATTCACCAAGACTTGGATTTTGCCTCGAAGGGCGGCAGCTTGCATCGCACGGGCGTCCTCGAAGCTGACGGCCAGAGGCTTCTCCATCATCACGGGAACGCCGCGACGGGCGCAGGCCTCCACGACGCTGCGATGATCGAAGGTGTTTGTGTAGATGAGCACAGCTTGCGGCTTGGCTTTCTCGATCATTTCTTCAACGCTCGAGAAAAAGATGTTATGAGGGAGGGTAAATTTCGACTCATAGTACGTGGCGAGTTGTCCATCCGCCTCGGCAACTCCCACGATTTGCAGATCCGCACGGTGAAGATTCTGCTGGAGGAATCCGCGCACGTGTCCGTGGACGAGGCCGGCGATGCCGACGCGAAGCGGGAAAGCCGCGGCGGGTTCCGTTGGCGTCGTCTGCGCAGAAGCATCCGGCTGCGCCGAAAACGCCATGGCTGCGCAAATCGATAAACTGCAAAGAAGATTAGTTGGACGCATTAGGTGTCTCCAGATAGCGGGGCAATACTACCACTCCGACGCCCATCTGCGAGTTGATCACGGTGCGATCACCCGGGACGCGAGTCGAGAGCGGACGCTGCGTGTCGCCGCAAAATCAGATTGCAGAAATGAGTGATGGGTTGCGATTATTGCGGTGGCGGAGCAGGTGGCAGAGAAATTGGTTTGATGGGTGCGGTCTCTTCCGCGCCTTTTGGCTTGGCGATAGTGGAGAGAGTTTCCACATTGAACCGCTTGTAATCGGAATATCGAGTTACTGCGTTGACCTTGAACCCTTTTAGGAGCAACACGCGGACGCCGACGTGGGCTTCCTCGTAGGTGGGCAACCACACTTCGTTGTTGACGTAGGCCTGCTCGAAAATGAAACTGGTTCCCTTCTGGAGATTGGCTAGCAAGCCTCCGGCAAATCTGAAGTCGCCCACGAAATAGGCTTCGAGGCGCGCCACATCGTGGGCTTTTTCGTCGATCCAGATCACGCCGGCGAGTTTCTGGACGATTTTTTCCACCAGATTGCGCGCCTTGTATTCCGGATTGGGCTCGAAATCGAAGACCAGCACGTCCTGGCCACGGAAGCGTTCGTGGCGGGGATTCACAAACTGGCACGCGCGCAAGAATGTTTCGATACCGGGATCGTCATCCTTATCCTTCTTTGCTTCCTCCTTGGCTTTTTCTTCCTTGGCTTCTTTCTTGGCTTCGCGCTTCTGGATGTTTTCGATTTCTTTCTGGGTCTTCTCGTTTTCCTTTTTTTGCTCCTCGTCGCCCAGCGATTTGCCGTCTTTTTTGACCAGCGTGGTGACTTCTTCGCCATTCAGATAGAAAAACGTGTATTCCTTCACATCTGTTTTTTTGATTTTGCCGTCTTTCTCGAACTCGGTTTCTTCCTCGAGGCGCGTGCCCGCGTAGTTTTCCTTGAGTTTGTCGATGGCCTTCTGGTTGTCGTCGATTTCCTTGAAGAGCGCTTTGAGGTCCGGCAACTTGACCTGCGATTTTATGGGAAAGTCAAAAACGCGCTCGCCAATGGTTCCATTGATCTCCGCGCGAGTAATATCGATGGCGTAGACATCGCTTCCGCGATGCAATTCGATCTTGTAGGGCACCTTTACGCCGCCGACGGCTCGGTAGTCATCGTAGAAAATCTCCTCGCTTACACCACCGAGCACGCCTGTATCCTTGACGATCAGATGGGTTTGCGGGTCAAAGAATGCTTCGCGTTTCACGCCGGTTGGCGCGGTGATTTCGACTTGCAAAGCATCTTTTCCGCGCACTTGCGCGTGCCCTACAAACGCCAGCGCCAATTTGTTCTTCTTGAGATTCAGGAAACGTGAGTTGTAATAGCTCGAAGCGGCTTCGAGTTGAAGTCCATCTTGTCCCAGAAGCGTGCCGAGCTCTCCCGCCGCGTTCTGGTGCCACGCCGACTTTCCGTTGTAGGCTTCGATCACGTTTTTGTCGCCAACCACCAATTCCGAGTAGTAGCGATTCGGCAATTTCGTATCGAACGTATAGGTGCCCGACTTTCCGTCGGCTGTGTTCGTGAACGTGCCTTCCAGCGTCATGGTTTGAATTTTGGACAGGAGTTTGTTTCCACCGGCCGCCTTCACATATTGATCGGCGATCTTGGCGGGGTCCTGCGCTGGCAAGTTGCTGGGGGCAAAAGCAATGCTTAAGGCCAGAGGCAGGAGATAGGTGGCGCGGCGCATGGGGCTTACCCTTCTAAACGCGAGTGCGGGTCAAAAGTTTCGCGAAAAGGAGACCCTACTTCTATAGACGCTGCAGGTCGGCGGAGATTAACGCCGATTTGCAGCCTATGGGGGGTTGTTACGTCTGGGATTGAGAAGTATTGAAACCCTGGCTATTCATAGCGCAGGGCAACCAGAGGATCGACGAGGGTTGCGCGGCGTGCCGGGAAGAAGGAGGCGGCAACCGCGACGAACGTCAGGAGAAGCGAGACGCCGACAAATGTCAGCGGGTCATACGCACTAATGCCGAAGAGAAAGCTACGGAGCAGGCGAGTGAGAGCAAGGGCCGTGACAAGACCGACGCCCACGCCAATCAGCGCGAGCCGCAAGCCCTCGCCAACGATGATGCGGAATACGTCCTGGGGCTGCGCGCCCATGGTGACGCGGACGCCGATTTCGCTGGTGCGCTGGGTGACGGTGTACGACATGACGCCGTAGACGCCGACCGCGGCGAGCACCAGCGCGAGAGCGGCAAAGATGCCAATGAGCCAGGCGCGAAAACGTGGCTGGGCCACGGTAGTGGCCATATTCTCTTCCATGGTGCGGACGCGGACGAGCGGCTGGTTCGGATCGATTTCGGCGAGCGCGCTGCGGAGCGCCGAGGTCTGGAGAGTAGGATCACCCGCCGTGCGCATAACGACGGAAAGCTGGAAGACCGGCAGGACCAAATCCGCCTGGCGATAGGGCAAGTACATTTCCGCCTGCGGGTCGATGCCCAGACCGGGACGAACGTCGCCGACCACGCCGACGATTTCCATGGTCGGTACCTGTTGATCGGGAAGCGCTCCGAGTTGCAATCGTTTGCCGAGGGGATTCTCGTTGGGGAAAAAAGTGTGGGCCATCGTGGCATTGATCGCCACAACCGCGGGCGACTTTTCATTGTCCGCGTGGGTGAAAAGCCTGCCTTGCAGGAGCGGCACACCCAGTGTTTCGAGGTAATTTGGCGTTATGGTGCGGTAGCCGGCGGCCACAAACTCATGCGGCGATTTCGGCGGGCGACCCGTGATGTTGAAGTGGATGACGGAGCCGCCACCGCTTACGGGAAGAAACGAAGCCGCAGCGGCTGATCGAACGCCGGGGAGCGTCCGGGCGCGCTCGACCAGGCGGTCGAAGAATTGGTAGCGATTTTCGGGCTTAGCATAGGCCGTTTGTGAGAGAGGGATATCGGCTACCAGGAGATGGTCCGGTTGGAAACCTGGTGGAACTTCTTGCAGCCGGGAAAAGCTACGCAAGAGCAGCCCTGAGCCGACAAGAAGCAGCATAGCAAGTGCGATTTCCATGGCAACCAGAACGCCGCGAAGGCGATGCTGGCCGGGCCCCGCGGTCGAGCCGCGCGAACCTTCATTGAGAGCTTCGCGCAAATCCAGCTTCGCCGTGCGCATGGCCGGCACAATTCCAAAGAGCAAACCAGTGAGCAGAGAAACGCCGGCAGTAAAAGCGAGGACCCAGGGATCGAGGCCGATGGGCGCGCCCTGCGGTACGCTGCCCGCCGCAAGCTTGAGCAAAGGTCCGAGCGCGGCCGACGCCATAAGCACTCCGAGCAGGCCGCCGGCGAGGGAAAGAAGGACGCTTTCGGTCAAAAGTTGGCGGATGACGCGGGCTCGGCCCGCGCCCAGCGCCGTGCGAATGGCCACTTCCCTCCCGCGAGAGGCTGCTCTCGCCAGCAATAAGTTAGCGACATTGACGCAGGAGATGAGGAGAACGAAACTCACTGCGCCAAGAAGAAGCAGAAGGGCAGGACGCGAGTTTTGCACGATCTGATCCTGCAAACCGACAACATCGGCGCTAGTCCCCGTGTTGTAATCCGGATACTGCTGCTCGAGGCGCTTGGTGATGCCAACCATATCGACGCGGGCTTGCTCCCTTGAGACTCCGGACTTCAGCCGCGCAAGCGGGATGATGCCGGGATGCCAATTGCGATCATCGGGAAGAGTTTTCGCCCAAGGCATGAATGGCAAGAAGATATCGGCCGGCTGGAGAATCTGGAAGCCGCTTGGCAGAATGCCGACGACTGTGTAGGGCTGCGCGTCAAGGTTAATTGCTTTGCCGATGATTTCTTGAGAGCCTCCGAAGCGCCGCTGCCAAAGGCCGTAGCTCAACAAGGCAACGGGAGTTCCGCCAGCGCGATCCTCTTCCGGAAGGAAAGTGCGGCCAACACGCGCGTTAATGCCCAACATCGAAAAAAGACCAGCCGTGACCATGCGAACATTGAGGCGCTCGGGATCGCCCGCGCCGGTCAGGGTGATAGCGCCACCGCGGGTCGCTTCCATGGATTCAAAGGAGTGGCTTTGGTCTCGCCAATCCAGATAGTTCTCATACGAGGTGCTGATGACGGGGAAAGAGCTCTTTTCCGCGATTAGCACGAGCTGGGATGGATCGCGGAAAGGGAGAGGGCGGAGGAGCACACCGTTTACGACGCTGAAGATGGCGGTGTTCGCGCCGATTCCAAGCGCCAACGTAAGAATGGCAATCGCGGTAAATCCGGGACTCTTTGCCAGCAGTCGGAAGGCGTAGCGAACGTCCTGAAGCAGTTTGAACATAGATCCCCCCGGCACCGATACTCTACCTGCTCTGACGCATGGCGCGTTAGTTTCGGTGTGGCTGCGCCTCCGGGTCGGCTGCCTAACTAGTTCGCAGCTTTGGGCCGACTTAAATATTTCTCGTAAAGCCTCTGGTGCCGGTTATCCAGCGAAGTGCGCTCCCCCTTGATGAAGAGGAACTTCACATCAGTCGTCAGTTCGAGAGGGTCCCCGTTCGTAACGATGACGTCAGCAACTTTGCCGGTTTCGAGCGTGCCGAGCTGGTCAGCGAGGCCAAAAATTTCCGCCGGATAAAGGGTGACTGCTTTCAGGGCTTGGTCATACGGCAGGCCGTACGCAACGGCATTCGCGGCTTGCTGGCCGAGACGACGCGCGAAAGAATTGTCAAAGCTGCCGAATGCAAACTTCACGCCTGCGGAAGCGAGTTCCGCTGGCTGGGCGAGCAGCCGATCGTAAGGATCATCCTCTTCGGAAGGCGAGCTAAGCGTAGGCCGCAGGATCACCGGGATTCCCTTGGAGCGCAGCAAGTCCTTCACCTTGTAAGCTTCCTCGCCACCGGCGAGAATCATCTTCAACTTTTGCTTGTCGCAAAACTCGACGGCGTTGCGGATGTCGCGAGCGCGATCCGCGAACACCAGCGCAGGCAACTGTCCGCGGACGACGGGGGCGAGCGCCTCGAGCTTCAGGTCGCGCTGATAGTCCGATGGACCTCCGTGACCCATGGCCTGCGCGTAGTGCCGTGCGCTCTCGAGATAGTCCGCCAATTCGTTGACTTTCTTCTCGTACTCCTGCTTGGCCTCGCCAAATGGTTTTTCCTTTCGCGAGAAGGTGGCGAAGTCGAATGTGCGCGTCTGAATCGCGGGCCAGGCGATTACCATGGCGACGCTCTTCTTGATGAGCATTTCGTTAATCGTCCAACCGGCGAGATGAATCGCGGAGGCCTGGCCGCCGATGACGCCTCGAGAGCCGCCGCCATCAAAACCGCCGCTGTCCGGCACAGCGAGGACTTCGGTGATGCCAGAAGCACGGGTGACGGGAATATGTTCGCTGGAGGGGGATACGGCGGTGGCGGCGACGACATCCGGGTTGTATGCACCCGTTTCGGTGCTATCGACGGTGGCGTTCACAGCGGAAATTTCGCTGAGGCCCATCTGCGTAATCGGGTCGAATAATCCAGGATAGACTTGCAGGCCCTTGGCGTCGATGACCTGGGCACCGGCGGGAACTTCGACGTTTGCGCCGACGGCGGCGATTTTGCCGTCACGGATGACGAGCGTGCCGTCCTCGATGGGCGAACCCGTCAGTGTGAAAATTTTCGCGTGCGTTATAGCGTAGCTGGCGGGAGGCTGCGACTGGGCGTAAGCAACAAGCGAAAAGCAGCACGCGGTCGCAAAGACGGCGGCGAACCGCAAAGCGAACTTAGCGCGCTTCACAGAGCACCTCCGGAAGCGCCTGCCTCTTGGGGCGGCTTGGGCTTGTCCTGGGGCTTCTCTTCACCGGGCTTTTTTCCATCGGGTTTTTCTCGCCAGATTTTTTCTCTTCCGCCTTCTTTTCCTTTTCCATCAGTTCTTTCTTTTCTTTTTCGCGGGCATCGCGTTCGGCGATGTCCCGCTGGCGGTCGAAATAAACGCGGCCATCGATCAGGGTTTTCTGGACGACGGCGTAGGCGCTAAGCGGGTCGTGATTGTAAATGACGAGGTCGGCATCCTTGCCGACGTCGATGGAACCAACCCGCTTGTCGATGCCGAGCTGGATTGCGGGATTCAAGGTTACGAGCTTGAGCGCTTCGTCGTGCGACAGGCCGCCGTACTTCATAGTTTTGGCGGCTTCCTGATTAAGGTGCGTGGCTTCTTCGGCGTCGTCGGAGTTGATGGAGACAAGCACGCCGCGGCGCGTCATCAGAGCCGCGTTGTACGGAATGGCATCGTAGGCTTCCACCTTGTAGGCCCACCAATCGGAAAACGTGGAAGCTCCGGTGCCTGCTGCCGCAATTTCGTCGGCAACCTTGTAACCTTCCAGCACGTGCTGGAAGGTACGAACCTTGAAGCCGAACTCCTTTGCCACGCGAAGCAACATCAGAATTTCGTCTTCGCGGTAGCAATGGGAATGGACGTAGCGCTTGCCTTCGAGCACTTCAACGAGCGGGTCGAGTCGAAGGTCACGGCGCGGCGGAATCGCATTCTTGTTGCCGGCCGCCAGCTTCTTGTCGTAGTCATCCCAACTCTTCTTGTAGTCGCGAGCCTCGGCAAACGCCGTGCGTATCGTTTCCTCGACTCCCATCCGCGTGGCGGGATAGCGCGGGGTCGCGCCGGGGATGCTGAAGTTAGAGCGCTTGGGATTCTCGCCGAGGGCAAATTTGATGCCCGGAACCGCGCCTTCAAAGGGAAGCTTCGAGGCGGGCTGGCCCCACCGAAGCTTGATGACCACGGTCTGGCCGCCGATGGAATTAGCGGAACCGTGCAAAACGTTTGCGACGGTGACACCGCCAGCGAGGTCGCGGTAGATGTCGATGTCATCGGGATCGAGGACGTCCGCGATATTCGCTATGGAGGAGACGGAAATGCTGCCTTCATTCACGCTGCCGTCAACGGCGATGTGCGAGTGGCAATCGATGATGCCGGGTATGACGAACTGGCCCGCGGCGTCGAAAACCTGGGCATCCTTCGGCGCCTTGATAGACTTGCCCACCTCGGCGATTTTTCCATCCTTAATAAGGACAGAGCCTTTCTCAATGGTGCCGTGCGAAACGGTGAGAATTGTGGCGTTCTCAATCAGAATCACCGGCTGCGCATCGGGTGGATTGGCGGCGCGAGCGAAGAGTGGAAGCATGAACGAGCACAAGAGGCAAAGCATGGCAGTGCGGATACGTATTTTGGCTGGCATGGATGGAATCCTCACAGTGCACCCCCTGTGAGCGATGAATCCTTGCTTCTTCGAGTGTGAAAGGCGGAATCCGCAGTTGCCGCGCGAGCCGTTGGCTTGACGCCCGTGAATTCCAGCGTGTAGCCCATGACATCGATGGAACCTTTCAGCGAGGTCCCGTCGAAGGTCCCTGTAAAAACGACGTCCGTCGGATTTCCCTCGACTGGGATGTTGATGGTAAAGCTGAATTTGTCGGCGCTGAGGTAGCCGCTGATGATGTTGCCAGTGCCTCGCTTGCTAGTCAGCGATCCGGAGAGTGAGCCATCGCTGGCCATCTCCACATCCGCGGTGGATTCTTCCGGCCCATCGGGAGTGGTGTATGAGAGTTTCCACTTCCCGGTCATGTTCCCTTTGGGCGGATCCTTCGGCTTTTCGGGCTCCCGCACTTCGAATCGTTTTCCATCCACAAAAACCAATTTGATTTTTGTTTTTTCGTTGAAAAGATCACCGTCCGTAACAACCAGGTTGGCAATCTTGCCGGTCTCGATGGAGCCAAGGCGGTCGGAGACTCCGTAAATCTCCGCGGGCGTGATCGTGAGCGCACGCAAGGCGGCATCGGGAGCGAGTCCCGCATCAATGGATTTCTTTGCGGCCTTGAGAATGTCCTTGGGAACCGTAATTCCGCCGGAGTAAAACGCGAACTTGACGCCAGCCTTGGCGAGTGCCGCAGGGGAAGAAGGCGCCTTGTCGCGGAAACGCAGCGTCCTCAGCGAGGGCTTCTCATCCGGGTCCGCGTCCTTTTCGGCTTCCGGCCATTTCAGGTTAACGAGGACCGGGACCTTCTTTGCGCCGATTTCTCCGGCGACTTCATAGGCCATTTGGCCGCCGTAGATGACTCCGCCCACACGCCAAACATCCACAAGTTGAAGCGCGCGCAGTAGCTGAACCGAATTGTTCGCAGGAATCAGCACGAGCGTGTGATCTTCCAGCGCCTCCGCAAGCACGGATTCGGTGTGGTCATAAGGGGGTCGCGCGACGCCGCGTGGATTCTTGTCGTAAACGGTCTGCGCCCGCGTGCTCCAGTCGGTGTCAATCCACACCTGGTGGACATACGCGAGGGCGCCCATCAGCGAGCCCGGGAAATTTCCGAATCCGCCGCTAGGTTGCAAGGAGACCGGAATCGCCACCGGCGTCTTTACGACCAGCTCGCTGGCGCGGTCGCCGGCGAGATCGAGCAGCGAAGCCTGCCCTGGGAACATGCCACCTTTGGGCGCCGAGACGACGGTGGTGAAGCCCGCGTTGCGCCACGAATCGATGCGCTTGTCGCTGAGACTCAATTCATCGGCGGCGCTACGCCAGGGGGTTGTGCCGGGGCGGTCTTCGGGGCCGCGGGAAACTTCCTGTGTGGGAGGCCGGCGAGGTCCGCCCTCACCGCTACCGCCGGATGCGGGAGTCGCAGCGGGAATACCCACATCGGTGAAGGAATCGAACAGCCCGGGATAAACCGTGAGCCCTTTGCCTTCGACGACCCAAGCGTCCGGCGGGATCGCCACATCCTTGCCGATAGCGGTGATCACGCCGTGCGCCATTACAACTGTGGCGTTTTCCACGGGCGGCCCCGATACCGGGACAATTCTAGCTCCGCGAATTGCGAAATACTGAGGCTCGCCGCCCTGGGCAGAAATCTGCGGAGTGTGAGCAAGAAGAGTGAGGAGGGTTACAGCAAACGCAAGTGCGAACGGGCACAGGCGCGCGAAGACAGAACGCATGCAAGCTCCTTTTTGGGAATAGTTCAGAACTACAATCCCCAGACCGTCTTTTCTGTAGACGCAAGAGGCTAAACAGAAGTTGCGGCAGAGTCAAGGCAACCAGGGAATACGGAGCTCAGCCAAGGAAGGAGACTCAGTTCGTGAAGGACTGGAAAAAATCTGAAAGAAACCGGAAACAAATTGGCGGCCGGCTTCGTTTCTTCTATTGCCTTCCCATAGGGCCTATGGCATCTTCGGTATGGGTATCCCATAGGAATCGGAAGGAGAGCGATGGGTGATAAGCCGGCGGACAAGAAGGATGTTTGGCAGGGAACATTGGCGCTGATGGTGCTGAAGACGCTTCAGTCTATGGGCCCGCTGCACGGCTACGGGATTGCGCGGCGCATTGAGCAGACCAGCGGCGATCTTCTCCTCGTGAATTACGGGACTTTGTACCCCGCGCTGCTGAAACTCGAGCAGGAAGGCTACATCAGCTCCGAGTGGGGCTTCTCGGACAACAATCGCAAAGCGAAGTATTACAAGCTTACGCGGGCGGGCCGGAAGCAATTGAATGAGGAAGAGCGCGAGTGGGAGCAGACTACCGCGATCCTCGCGCGCTTCCTTGCGCCGGGCGAAGAGCGGTCTTAGCCAGTATCGCGGAGGATGTTCATGAGGCGGTTGCGGGCGTGGTTCTCTCGATTGGGAGCAGTGTTCGGCAGACGGCGGCGCGATCGCGAGTTGTTCGCTGAAATGGAGAGCCACCTCCAACTGCACATCGAAGACAACCTGCGAACTGGCATGACGCCGCAGGAAGCTCGCCGCCAAGCTCTCCTCAAACTCGGCGGCGTCGAACAAACGAAAGAAAACTACCGCGAGCGCCGTGGCCTGCCGCTGTTAGAAGTTTTTTTGCAGGACTTGCGCTTCGGCGCGCGGATGCTTTGGAAGAATCCAGGCTTCACGGCTACCGCCGTCGTCACGCTGGCTCTCGGCATCGGAGTCAACACAACGATCTTCAGCATCGCCGAAGCCTTTCTCGTCCATCCTCTTGCGCTGCCGTCGCTCGATCGAGTGATCGCCGTCACCAATGGCCTGAAACGTCCCGTTGCTCCAGCCGATTATTTTGACTGGAAGTCGCAAAGTCATTCGTTCGAGCACATCTCGGCTTATCGATCCGGCGACATGAATCTTACCGGTAACGGCGAACCGGAGCGCGTTTACGGGGCGGCAGTCTCCGCCGACTTTTTTGCGACACTGAGTGTCGAACCCTCTCTGGGCCGCGCATTTTCCTCCGGCGAAGATGAGCGTGGCCGCGATCAAGTTGTCGTCCTAAGCCATGGCCTGTGGCAACGCCAATTCGGGGCAGACGCGGCTGTCCTCGGCAAGAGTGTCAGCATCGACGGAAGGCCGTTCACGGTCATTGGCGTGATGGACAAAAGCGTGGAATTCCCCGTTCCCACGGATCTGTGGATTCCCCTCGCGCTGACGCCAAAGGAAAAAATAGATCGAGCCGGCACTTCGCTCCATGTCGTCGCACAACTCAAACCCGGCGCAAACCTCTCCCAAGCACAAGCGGAGATGGCGCTTCTCGCCGGCCATTTGTCTGACGCCTACCCCGCAACAAATAAGGACCGTCAGGTGCAAGTGATGCCTCTCGTGGAGTACGTTGAGGGCAGCATCACGCGCGCTTACACCGTCATGCTGCTCGTCATCGTCGGAATCGTCCTTCTGGTTGCCTGCGCGAACGTCGCCAATCTCCAATTCGCTCGCGCGACCTCGCGAAAATCGGAGATCGCCGTGCGTACTGCTCTGGGCGCAGGCCGCTCGCGCATTATTCGCCAGTTGCTCACGGAAAGCGTGCTCCTTGCACTTCTTGGAGGCGCAGCGAGCCTGCTCTTCGCCGGCTCGTGCCTCTGGCTGTGCGTTTCGGGAATGCCCGCTTATGTCATGCGCCTGTGGGCAGGTTTCGACAAGATTCGCCTGGATGGCTGGGCTTTTGCCTTCACCTTCGCCGCTGCACTTGGCTGCGGAATTCTGGCTGGCATTCTTCCGGCATTGGACACTTCCAAACAGGAAGCAAGCGACGCTTTACGGAGAGGCCGCGGCGCAACGGAAAGCCGTGGCGTGCAGCGTCTGCGCAGCATCTTTGTCACCGCGCAGGTGGCCGTCGCTCTTGTATTGGTCGTCGCTGCCGCGCTGCTCATCAAGGGCTTCCGCGAAATGACCGGCTCGGCCGACGCTTACGCCCCCGAGCGTGTGCTGACTCTCGCTGTGAACCTGCCTGCTTCCCATTACGCGCAACCGGCAGACCGTCTTGTTTTCTATCGCAAGGCGCTTGACGGCCTTCTGACACTTCCCGGCGTGCAATCCGTCGCGGCGTTCAGTTGCTACCCGTTGAGCAACAACGGCACCTCGTGGACCTACTTCCAAGTGGAGGGGCGCGTCGCGTCCGACGAACGGCATTCTCCGTGGGCGGATACGCAAAATATCACGCCAGCGTATCCGCGGCTCATGCATGTGCGCCTCGATGCGGGGAGAGCATTCACCGACGACGATCGCGAAAACACTCAGCTCGTCGCCATCGTGAATCAAAAGCTTGCCAGCTTGTACTGGCCCAAAGAAAGCCCGCTCGGCAAGCACATTCGCATCGGCGCTCCCAAGGATTCCGGCCCATGGCTGACTGTAATCGGCGTCGCCGCAGACGTTCTTTACGATTGGACTAGTCATGTCCCAGCGCCAACGATCTACCGGCCATTGACGCAAGCGTCGCAAGCCGCATCGCTGATCGGCCTGCGCACTTCTTCTGACCCCGCTTCGCTCGAAGCGGCAGTACGCGCTCGCATCGCGGGAATCGATCCGGAATTGCCCGCCTTTGACGTGAAGCCGCTCAACGTCGCCATCCACGAATCCACGGTCGGCCTTGGATACACGGGAGCCATGATGGGAATCCTCGGGCTCATAGCTCTCGCAGTTGCCGTCGTAGGCATCTACGGAGTGATGGCCTATTCCGTGGGAGAGCGCACGAAAGAGTTTGGCTTACGTATGGCGCTCGGCGCACGGCCGCGCGACATTCTCTGGCTTGCCGGCCGCAAAGGCTTGATTGTTTCCGCCGTGGCGTTCGCGGTCGGTTTTCCGTCGTCCATCGTCTGCGCGCGGTTGCTGGCAAGCCTGATTTTCGGAACGAGTCCCGGGGACCCGTTTGTTTTCGTCTGCGTGCCGCTTGCTTTGTTACTAGCCGTAATTTTCGCGGGATACATTCCGGCGCGGCGCGCTACGCGCGTCGACCCCATGGTGGCTTTGCGTTATGAGTGAGCTCCTCCTATGGGGCAGGCAGTCCATGCTCTCGCAGAATGAGGGGCGTCCGTGAGACCTCTGCGAGCGTGGTTCATCCGGTGCGGTGGGATGTTTAATAAGGAGCTCCGCGAGCGCGAGCTCTCCGCCGAAATGGAGAGCCATCTCCAGCTGCACATCGAGGACAATTTGTGCGCAGGCATGTCGCCGGCTCAGGCGCGGCGGGAGGCAATCATGAAACTTGGCGGTATCGAACAAACGAAAGAGAATTACCGCGAGCGCCGCGGCCTGCCGCTGCTGGAAGTTTTTTTGCAGGACTTACGCTTCGGATCGCGCATGCTGAGGAAAAATCCCGGATTCACATTGGTGGCGGTGCTCACGCTCGCTCTCGGCATCTCCGCCAACGCCACAATCTTCAGCTTCGTAAACGCCGTCCTGTACAAGCGCCCTCCCGTTTACGATCCCGACCGTGTGCTGGTCGTTTACGGGACCTCCGCGGCCCGCGCTTGGGGCGCCAACCTGAATCCGGTCTCGGCCCCCAACTATTTCAACTGGCAGCGCGAGAATCGAGTCTTCACCGACCTGGCGGCGTCGGAGCCCTATTTGAGCATCAACCTCACTGGAAACGGCGAGCCAGAGCGCGTCAGCGCAAATCGCGCAACCTCGAACTATTTTGCGGTGCTCCGTGTCGCTCCTCTTCTGGGGCGCACCTTCGCTGCCGGCGAAGACCAGCCGGGCCACGACCGCGTCGTACTGTTGGACTTTCGATTTTGGGAACAAAAGTTTGGCTCCAATCCCAACATCATCGGCAAAAGCATTCGCCTCAACGGAGAGGACCACACCATCATCGGCGTCCTGCCGCAGCGGTTCCAGATTTTATCGTTCCGGTCGCAGGTCTGGCTCCCACTGGTCCTCGATGAATCTCAGCAGAGCGCGGCAGCCAGACAAACTCGAACCCTTTACCTCATCGCGCGTCTCAAGCCCGGCGTCACTCTCGATCAAGCGCAGGCAAATATACGAACGCTAGGCACTCTCGCAGCTCAAGCGTACCCGGACAGCGAAAACGGCTGGGGCGCAAACTGCGTGACGCTTCAGGAATACGGAATCCGCGATTTCAACGCCGGCGCCGCCTTCGTCATTCTTCTCTCCGCCGTAGGCTTCGTTCTGCTGATTGCCTGCGCCAACATCGCCGGTCTGCTTCTCGCTCGCGCGACCGGCCGCAGCAAGGAGATGGCCGTCCGCATCGCCATCGGCGCGGGAAGAATGCGCATTGTGCGGCAGCTGATGACGGAAGCATTGCTCATCGCCATGCTCGGAACAATTGCCGGACTGGGTCTTGCGCTTGCCGGCACGCAGCTTTTGCACAAAGTCCTGTCGTTCAACGAAGCCATCAAAATGCTCGATATGCACCTCGACTGGCGCGTTCTTTTTTTCACTTCCGCCATCGCCGCACTCTCGGCTCTTCTCTTTGGACTTGCTCCCGCGCTGCGAGCGTGGGGCGTGGAAGTCTTCCCCACTTTAAAAAACGACGCCACTTCCGTTTCCGCTGGAAAAAAGAAGAACCGCGGCCGCGGCTTTCTTGTAGCCGCCGAAGTAGCGATGGCAGTTATCCTGCTGACCGGCGCTGGCCTTCTCATTAAGGGATTTCTCGAGGAACTTCACCGAAGTCTCGGTTTTCAGCCTCAGCATCTGCTCACCGCGCAAATTACGCTGCCCGAATCGCGGTACAAGGAACCGGCGAAACAGATCGAGTTCTACCGCCGGCTCATCACGCATTTGGAATCCACACCCAGCGCCGCTTCCGCCGCAATCACTTCCAGCTTGCCCGCCGCCGGCGCGGGTTTTGTGAGTTTTCTTCTGAAAGGCCAGGAGAGTCTCTCTCCCTCCGATCGCTCGCGTGCGCGTCATTACGTCGTCAGTCCCCACTACTTCGAGACTATTCAGACTCCCATGATCGCCGGTCGCGTTTTTACGGAAATTGACGGCGCGAACTCCCAACCTGTCGCGGTTGTCACGGAGAAATTTGTTAAGAGATTCTTCCCCAAAGGCGATGCTCTCGGAAAGCAGATTCGCGTCGACTCCGGCGACGCCATCGCAAACCGGTGGCGTCAGATCGTCGGGATAGTTCAAGACGTCAAAAGCTGGCCGCTCAATTTCACCGACGATCCGGAAATTTACGAGCCTTTTCTGCAACACCCGGTGGCGGAAATGTCGGTCGTAGTGCGCGCGGATGCCGACCCAAATTCGCTTGCGCCGAGCATGCGCGAAGCGGTTTGGTCTCTCGACAGAGATCAGCCTGTTGGCAGCGTGCTCAGTATGCCCAACGTCTTGGCGAACGAAACCGCACCCGACTTCATCTTCAGCAAGCTGATGGCGATCTTTGCCGCTCTCGCTCTGGTGCTGGCGGCCATCGGAATCTACGGCCTCGTCGCTTTCACCGTTGGACAGCGCAGCCAGGAAATTGGCATTCGTGTAGCCCTGGGAGCAGAAAAGAAAAGCATCCTCCGCATGGTCCTTTTTGACGGATTGAAGCTCGTCGCTATCGGAGCTGCCGTCGGCATGCTCGGCGCATTCCTGCTGCCGCGACTCTTCGAGGCCGCTCTATACGACTTTCACGCCTTGGGAGGCTGGCTCTTCCTCGTTGTGCCGGCTCTGATCTGCGCCGTCGCGTTGTTGGCATGCTACATTCCCGCGCGGCGCGCCGCACGTGTTGATCCAATGTTGGCTTTACGGTACGAATAATTTCTCGTTGCACGCCGCCACTCGCGTTCGCCTCCCAGGCCCGGAAATAATTCGCAATCCAAGATGCGAGTCGTGCTGGTGACGCTTCCCTTTTCTTAGTTCAGCTACCACCAGAAATAGCTCTTGACGACAATCCTGAACTACACTATTTTGCTCTAGGCCTTGTCCAACATGGCCTCGTTGCAAAGCCTGGAGCAACTCATGAAAAAGTCCGAACAACGAGACCTCTTCCCCGGCGCGTTGGAAATGATGATCTTGCGTACTCTGAAGCGGCAGCCACTCCACGGTTACGCTCTCGTCCAACACATCAAGCGAACGTCCAATGACTTGCTCCAAATCGAAGAAGGCTCGCTCTATCCAGCACTCCAGCGTCTCCTCAAAGATGATCTGGTCAAAGCCGAATGGGGCATCTCCTCCACAAACCGCCGCGTTCGAATTTACAAGCTGACCGCCGCCGGCTCAAAACACCTGGAACGGGAAGTCTCGAGTTTCGAAAGGATGCTCGATGGAATCACGCGTGTCTTGGCCCCAGGTGAATTATGAAAATCACGAACTGGCTAAAACCACTGTCTTCACGCCGCCGCCTCTACAACGATCTCTCCAACGAGATTCAAGCGCACCTCGAGGAAAAGATCGAAGAGCTCGTCGCCAGCGGCATGTCCAGAAAAGAGGCCGCCGCCGCAGCCCGCCGCGAATTCGGCAATCTCACTTTGACGGAAGAAGACAGCCGCGCAGTCTGGCGCTGGCCGGGGGTGGAAGACATGATCGAGGATATTCGCTATGGACTGAGAGTACTGCGCAAGAGTCCCGGATTTACCGCAGTCGCGGTGCTGACGCTAGCGCTTGGGATCGGAGCGAATACCGCGATCTTTAGCGTGGTGAACGCCTTGTTGTTCCGGCCATTGCCGTTTCGCGATCCGGCGCGGCTCGTGGTCGTGTGGCATACGCCGCCTCAAAAAAGTTTTCCGGGAGTCTCGAAGTTTGTTGTTTCGCCGGCGAATTATCTTGATTGGCGCAACCAAAATCACGTCTTCGAACAGATGAGCGCCGTGGCCTTCCGCAATTTTAATTTGACGGGCATGGGGCAGCCGGAGTCGGTGGAAGGGCGCGGGGTATCGGCTGATTTCTTCTCGACGCTGGGCGTGCAGCCGGTCCTCGGGCGAGGATTTCTTGAAGAAGAAGATCAGCCTGGGCGCGGCAAAGTGGCGGTGATCAGCCACGAGTTTTGGCAAACGCACTTCGCGGGCAGCAAGGACGTTCTTGGAAAGCAGATCAAACTGGACGACAAAAGCTATGAGGTCGTTGGGGTGGCGCCGGCGAAGTTTGACTTTCCATTTCAAGCGAAGCTTTGGGTGCCGATGGCTTGGACGGAAAAGGACCGGGCTGTGCGCGGAAATCACGGCTATATCGTCATCGCTCGGCTGAAGCCTGAAACAGACATGAAAAAGGCCCAGTCCGAGATGGACACGATTTCTGCGCGCCTGGCACAACAGTATCCTGCGGACGACGCCGGATGGGGCGCGGTCGTCCTGCGGTTGAACCAGCAGATGTTCCACGAGGTGGGACCAGCGCTATTTGTGCTATTTGGTGCGGTTGGATTTGTACTGCTAATCGCGTGCACCAACGTCGCGAATCTGACGCTCGCGAAAGCGCTCGGACGGCGAAAGGAGATTGCCGTTCGCACGGCTCTCGGGGCCGGCCGGGGACGCATCCTTAGCCTGGTGCTCACGGAGACGATTCTTATTTCGGTGGCCGGCGGGGCGATGGCGCTGCTGCTCGCGCACTTTGTCATTCAGGCCATCGCAGAGTTTATCGGCCCGCAGTTACCGTTTACAGTGCAGATCGGTTTGGACGGGTGGGTGCTGGGTTTTACCTTGGCGATTTCGATTCTAACGGGGCTTATCGCGGGACTGGCGCCCTCATGGCATTTGACCAAAACAAATCTGAATGAATCGCTGAAGCAAGGCTTGGGCAAGACGGACGCCGATTCGAGCGGCGGGCGCGCGCGGAGCGTATTTGTAGCGGCCGAGGTGGCGTTATCGCTGGTGCTTTTGGTTGGAGCGGGGCTGATGATCCGGACGCTTTATCTGCTGAGAAACGCTGATTCCGGGATGGACGCGCGGAACGTCTTGACGGTGACGTTGGGCATTTCGAAAGAGAAGTATGCCACGGTTACGCAGCAAAACGGATTCTTCAATCATGTGCTGGAGCAGGTCCGCGCGTTGCCCGGAGTGGAGTTCGCCACCGCGGTCGATAACCTGCCGCTGCAAGGAGGTTCGATTCAGCCTGTGGCCGTGGAAGGGCAACCCGTGGTTGCGATGGCCGACCAGCCAGAGGTCCCCGTGCGCCTCATCACTCCCGGATATCTGCGCGTCATGAGAATTCCGCTGAAGCAGGGACGCGACTTTACGGAGGCGGATAACGCGAATGCGAGCCCGGTGATTCTGGTGAGCGAGTCCTTCGCGAAGCGGTTCTGGCCAAATGAAAATCCAATTGGCAAGCATGTGAAGCTAACGTTCTTGCCGGGAGACGCTAGCGAAGTGGTGGGGGTGGTCGGCGATGTGAGACTGAATGGATTGAGTGTCACGGAACCGGTGCAGGCGGTATATCACGCCATGGCGCAGAACCCCCAGACCACCTTCATGAGACTGGCCCTGCGCACCGGACTGCCGCCGACAAGCCTGATTTCCGCGGTAACGGAAGCAATCCATCGCGTCGATGCGGATGAACCCGTTGTCGGCGTGCGAACGATGGAGGCGGTCGTAGACCTGTCCATTGCGCAGAACCGCCTGAACATGATTCTGCTCAGCGCATTCGCGGGACTGGCCCTTCTGCTGGCAAGCATAGGAATTTACGGCATGCAGTCTTATGCCGTGCGGCAGCGAACGCGCGAAGTGGGAATTAGAGTGGCGATGGGCGCGCAGCCGGCGGAGGTTTTTCGCCTGATCATCGCGCAGGGATTGCGGCTGGCAACAACCGGAATTGTCATTGGGCTCGCGGCATCCTTCGGGCTGACTCGCTTGATGGCTAGCCAGCTTTACGGCTTGAGCGCGACGGATCCGTGGACGTTCATCGGCGTATCGCTTGTACTGCTGATGGTGGCGCTTGCGGCATGCTTTATTCCGGCGAGACGCGCCACGCGGATTGATCCGGTGGTTGCGTTGAGATACGAATGACGGATTTTGTCGAAGGCACGAGAGGGTAACGCGAGTTTTGGCGGCGGGTGAATCATGAAATGGATTAAGCAATTATTCTCGCGTCGGCAAGCGTACGGCGATCTCTCCGACGAGATTCAAGAGCACCTCGAGGAAAAGATCGAAGAGCTCGTCGCCAGCGGCATCTCCAGAAAAGAAGCCACCGCCGCCGCCCGCCGTGAATTCGGCAATGTCACTTTGATTGAGCTAGACAGCCGCGCCGTTTGGCAATGGCCCTCCATCGAAAGCTTTCTTGCAGACCTTCGCTACGGCTTGCGCACGCTGCGCAAGAATCCTGGCTTTACCGCCGTGGCGGTTCTGACTCTGGCGCTGGGCATCGCAGTGAACGCGACGATGTTTAGTCTCGTGAGTGCTTTTTTGTTGCGGCGTCCGCCGGGTCACGACCCCGAGCGCGTGGCTGTCGTTACTTCGCTCAACCCGGCGCAAGGCTTCCTCTCCGACGCGAATCCTGTCTCCGCGCCCAACTTCATCGCCTGGCGAGAGGCAAACCACGTGTTCGCGGACATGGCCGCTGCTGATGAATATCGGACTGTTAGTTTGACGCCGCAAGGACAGCCGCAAGCGCTTCGCTCTGCAGCGGTTTCCCCCAACTATTTCAGCGTGCTGGGCGTTTCCCCTGAGCTCGGCCGCGCGTTCTCTGACGGAGAAGCTCAGCCAGGGCGCGACCACGTCGTTATTCTCAGCCACGATCTCTGGGAACGCCAGTTCGGTTCCGACGCATCGCTCATCGGCCGCACCATCCGGGTAAACCGTGAAGACTTTACGGTGCTCGGTGTAATGCCCGAGAGTTTCCACCTGCTGGGCTTCACGCCGCAACTGTGGACCCCGCTGGTGTTGACCGCGGCAGATCAAACCGCTGCCGCGCGCAAGGATCGTTCCTTATATCTATTCGCGCGTCTGAAACCCGCCGTGACCATCGAGGAGGCTCGGGCTGAGCTGATTACACTCGCCCACCGCGCCGAGGAAAATTTTCCCGAGACCGAAAAGGGCTGGGGCGCTGCAGGGCGCACGCTGCCCGATTTCCTGATCTACGAGTTCGGAATTCGCACCGCTCTGGTTATCTTGATGACCACGGTAGGGTTTGTTTTGATGATCGCGTGCGCCAATGTGGCCGGGCTGCTCCTGGCGCGCGCAGCGGGACGCAGAAAGGAATTGGCCATTCGTGTCTCTCTCGGTGCCGGTCGCCTGCGCATTATTCGGCAATTGTTGACCGAAAATCTGGTGATCGCCTTTCTTGGCGGAAGTGCGGGTCTTTTGCTTGCCTATTGGGGCATTGATTTTGTCCGGGCAAAGATGTCTTTCAACGATGCAATCAGCGCCGTGCCAATGAGCCTCGACCGGAACGTTTTGCTCTTCGCCGTGGGTGTCTCGGTGATTTGCGCAGTGCTTTGCGGCCTCGCGCCGGCGCTGACCGCTTCGCGGACCAACATCAACACAAGTCTGAAAAACGAAAGCCGCGCGGCTTCGCAGAGCAGTTCGCAGAGCCGTCTCCGGACCGTGATGGTCACCGGCGAGATCGCGCTGGCTCTGTTTCTCCTGATCGGAACCGGGCTGCTTGTTCGCGGGATTTTCTTGATTGAGCATCAGAATCTCGGCTTCCGCTCAGACCACCTCCTTACCGCCAGCGTGACCCTTGATGAGGCTCGCTACCAGGACGCCGCTCAACAGCTCCTATTCGTCCGCAATCTGCTTCCCCGCCTGGTACACATTCCCGGTTCCGAGGCGGTCGCCGCTGCTTCTGACTTGCCCGCATCCGGACTGGCCAGCGTCGCTCTCCGCATCAAGGGCCAGCCTGATTTGCCTGACAACCAACGGCTCCAAACACGCGATGTGGTCGTGTCTGTCGATTACTTTCGAGCCTCGGGTATCCCATTGCTTCACGGCCGAACATTCACCGATATGGATACCGCCACGGCCCCCCGCGTGGTCCTGGTTAACCAGGAGTTTGTGCATCGCCATCTGAATGATCAGGAACCGCTGGGTCAGCAAATTCGCCTGGATGTGAACGGCGCGAAGCCGCAGTGGAGCGAGATCGTAGGAGTTGTTGGCAACGTGAAAATCTATTCCGAAGAAACTCGCGACGACCCCGAAGTCTACGAAGCCTTCCTGCAGCGGCCCGTAGGTTCCTTTTCGCTCATGATTCGTACGAACTCTGATCCGAGCAGTCTTTCCTCTGCACTGCGCAATGCGGTTGCTCAAATGGATGCCGAGCTTCCACTGAATCGCGTAATGAGCATGGCCGTTGTGATCGAGCGGCAGAAGGCGGGAAATCCACTCTTCGTGCGGATACTGGGCAGCTTCGCTTGTCTGGCGCTCATCCTCTCGGCGATTGGAATTTACGGGCTTGTTGCCTATTCCGTGGGCCAGCGAAAGCACGAAATCGGGATCCGCATGGCTCTTGGAGCCGGAACGCCGGACGTGCTGCGTATGGTCTTGCGAGAAGGGTTGAAAATGGCTGCAATCGGAGGGGCTATCGGACTCGGTTTGTCGCTGCCGCTGCCAAAACTGTTCGACGGAATATTCTATGGCCTTCACTTTCGCGAGCCGTGGCTCTTCTTGATCGTCCCGCTCGCCATTCTCATGGTGACCATGTTCGCGACATACATTCCCGCGCGGCGTGCTGCGCGCGTGGATCCCATTTCGGCGTTGCACCAGGAGTGACGCGTTACATCTTTCTTAGCACCGGGTGAATCATGAAAATCATGAACTGGCTCAAACAACTATTCTCTCGTCGCCGCCTCTACGGCGATCTCTCCTCCGAAATTCAAGAGCATCTCGAAGAAAAAATCGAGGAACTCGCCTCCAGCGGCATGTCCAGAAAAGAAGCCACCGCCGCCGCCCGCCGCCAATTCGGCAATGTCACTCTGTTCGAACACGAGGGCCGCGAAGTTTGGCGCTGGCCCTCACTCGAGGACCTCCTCCTGGACGTCCGCTACTCCCTGCGCACGCTACGCAAAAATCCCGGCTTCACATGCGTTACCGTTCTCACCCTCGCGCTCGGAATCGGCGCCAACACCGCCATCTTTTCCGTTGTGAACGGCGTCCTTCTGAAGCCGCTCCCCTACCCTCACTCCGACCGCCTCGTGGGCATCTTTCTTCACGGCGGAGGACAAGACCGCGGCGTAATGGGCAACGCCGATTTTCAGGCTCTCGATCAACGCCAGCAAGCCTTCGAGCACGTTGCCGCCTTTTCATCATCCAGGCTTGGATTTACGCTGGCTGGCTTCGGCGCTCCACAGATGATTCCCGGAACATCCGCCACCGCCGATTTTTTCTCCGTGCTGGGCGTCAAACCAGTCCTCGGCCGCGCGTTTCTTCCAGCCGAGGGAAAACCCGGTGGACCTCTCGCCGTCGTCGTAAGTCATCATTTCTGGGAAGAGTTTCTTCACGCCGAGCCTGCCGCCGTCGGCCGCTCTCTGTTGCTCGACGGCAGGAGCTACTCCGTCGTCGGCGTTTTGCCGCTCGAATTTCAATTCGGTCCTCACAGCGATTTGTGGCCTGTGCTCCAGCTTCAACCTGCTCATCAACGGCCCCCGTATTGGCTCGTTTCCATCGGGCGCTTAAAACCAGGAATCTCCGTAGCGCAGGCCTCCGCCGAGGCCACGCGCATCGCCAGACAGCTCCGCGAGCAGTTTCCGCTCTCAGATGATAATGACGCGATCGCCGTTCCCCTGAAAGAGCTTTTCGTCGGGGACGTAAGCAACGGGTTGCTGATTCTTCTCGGTGCCGTCGGATTCGTCCTGCTCATCGCCATCGTCAACGTAGCCAACTTGCAGCTCTCGCGTGCTGCCTTGCGCGCTCGTGAAATGGCCGTTCGCACGGCGCTCGGCGCCGGCCGCGCCCGCCTGGTCACTCAGCTTCTTACGGAAAGTCTGACTCTCGCGATACTCGGAAGCGGTCTGGGTCTCGCTGTCGCCTACTACGGCGTCCGCGCCATGCTCGCATTCGCTCCTGACGTTCTTCCACGCATGGAAGCCATTAGCGTGGACGGCCGCGTTCTTCTCTTCACCGCTGCCGTCGCCATCGTCACTGGTCTGCTTTTCGGCCTCGTTCCCGCTCTTCGTGTCTCCCGTTCGTCGCCTGGAGATTTCTTGAAGAGCGGGAGCCGCACTCTCTCATCTAGCCCTGCCACGCGCCGCGCGCACAGCGCTCTCGTAGTCGCAGAATTCGCATTAGCTCTCGTCGTCTTAACGGGAGCTGGCCTTCTTATTCGAACGCTCTTCGAACTCCAGTCGGTCAGTCCCGGCTTTAACTCCGCGCATATTCTCACCGCGCTTATTTCACTTCCCGACGAACGATACGGGAAGGCCCAGCAAGTCGTCTCATTTTATGAGCAGCTTCTGGAACGTCTCAAAGCTTCTCCCGGAATCGAAAACGCCGCCATTTCTCTCAGCTTGCCGCCCAATCTTTTGGAACTCACGAATCCATTTCACATCGAAGGCCGCCCCGACGCTCCCGGAGAACCCGCTCCGGCCGTCCCGGAAATTCCCATCAGCGACGGTTACTTCAACACGCTGGGCGTTCCACTTATTCGCGGGCGGTATTTCTCCGAAGCGGACCGCGCGGCTGGCACGCACGTCTTGATCATCAACCAAAACATGGCCCAGCGTTATTTTCCACAGCAGGATCCTATCGGGAAAAGAGTTCAAACGGGAGAAGCCAATCCCAAGGCGGACTGGGAAACCATCGTCGGCGTCGTTGGCAATGTGAAGTACGAAGGGCTCGGCGAAAAGGACCAGGCAACGATGTACGTTCCCTATTTTGATTCCGGCTGGTGCCCCTGGTTCGTCCGTTCGCTCTATATCGTTGTCCGCACTTCCGCGATGACCGAGCAATCAGCCTCGACTCTCCAATCCGCCGTCTGGTCCTTGGACAACCAACTCCCCCTCGCCCGCGTCCGCACCATGGACCAATTGCTGTATGACTCCGTCGCTGGCTCGCGCTTTCGTGCCGCGTTATTTGGCTCCTTTGCTGCCCTGGGTCTGGTTTTGGCCATGATCGGCATCTACGGCGTCATGGCTTACTCGGTGAGTCAGCGCACCAATGAAATCGGCATCCGCGTAGCTCTGGGCGCGCAGAAAAAAACCATTCTGCGAATAATCCTGCGCCAGGGCGCCACACTGGCCCTCCTCGGCATTGTCATCGGTCTCACAGCCTCGTTCGCGCTATCGCGTCTGCTTACTGGTTTGCTTTTCGGCGTCCATGCGGGCGACCCGCTTACCTTTGCTGGCGTCGCGGCCCTCGTCCTGAGTGTAGGCATAGCTGCGTGCTACATCCCCGCCCGCCGCGCCACGCGTGTCGATCCCATGGTGGCGCTGAGGTACGAATGACAGGTCTCATGCTTATGCTGACAGCCCTGGGCAAACATCCCAAAACGCCACCCGCTTCATAGCCGAAGGTGAATCATGAACTGGCTCAAACAACTTTCCTCACGTCGGCGCCTCTACGGCGATCTATCCGTCGAGATCCAGCAACACCTCGAAGAACAAATCGAGGAGTTGGTCGCGGGCGGTCTGTCCAGAAAAGAGGCGGCACATGCCGCGCGCCGCCAATTCGGCAACGTCACACTGATTGAAAACGACAGCCGCGAAGTCTGGCGCTGGCCCTCACTCGAGGACCTCCTCCTGGACGTCCGCTACTCCCTGCGCACGCTCCGCAAAAATCCCGGCTTTACATGTATCGCCGTTCTCACACTCGCGCTCGGCATCGGCGCCAACACCGCGATTTTCAGCATGGTGAATGCCCTGCTTCTCCATCCTTATAACTTTCGCGAACTCGAACAGCTTGCCAAGGTTTGGGAGGATCGCGGCGTCGATGAAGGCATCGATGCCAGGCGAATCTCCGCGCCCGATGCGGAGGAAGTGCGCGCCCGCACGCAAGTATTCGAATCGTTCACCGGCTATCGTTGCCGCGAGTTCAATCTGGCCGCAGGGAGAGATGTGCAGCCGGTGCGCGGGTGCGAAGTTTCCGCCAATTTTTTTGAAGTGCTTGGTGTCAGCCCGGCAATGGGCCGGACTTTCAATCCCGCAGAAGAACTGCCTGGCGCGGATCAGGTTGCAATTGTAAGCCACGGCTTCTGGCAGCGCCGATTCGGCGGCGATCATGGCTTGCTCGGGAGCGTGATCCAGTTGAGCGGCCATAAATATAACGTGGTGGGCATCATGCCCCTGGGGTTTGACTATCCCGTGCCCATGGAAATCTGGGTGCCTCTCGCATTGACTCCCGCCGAAAAGGAGGATCGTTCGAAGCTTTCGCTCGAGGCCCTCGGACGTCTGAAGCCCGGCGTCGGCGTTGCGCAGGCCCAAGCGGCTCTCAATGGCTTATCTCGGCGCCTTCAACAGGAATTTCCCGTAACGAATGCAAATAGGCGCACGACTCTCTTGCTGCTTCGCAAGGAGCTCTACTCGTTCACTCTGCCGCTGTTTTTGCTGCTGCAGGCCGCGGCCATATTCGTCCTGCTTCTTGCTTGCGCAAACCTTGCTAATCTCCTGCTGGCCAGAGTGCTAGGACGGCAGAAGGAAGTTGCCGTCCGCGTGGCCTTGGGCGCGGATCGACTTCGGCTCGCCCGGCTGTTTATCTCTGAAACCGTCTTGCTTTCCTTCCTGGCGGGAGCCGCGGCAATTCTGACGTCTTTCTGGAGCGTGGAGTTGCTCCGCTCGAGCATTTCGCCGAGTTGGACCATGTGGGTTCCGGGTTGGGATCGCATTCATGTGGACAGCGCTGTTCTGTTGTTCACCGTGCTTGTGGCCGTGCTCGTGGGGATTTTGTTTGGTCTTTTCGCTGTCCTCCACTCAAGGAGCAGGGAACCGTTTGCCACCCTCAAAGAAGCTGGCCGCGGACCCTTGCTTGGGAGCCAGGGCAAACTTCGAAGCGCTTTGGTTGTCATGCAGGTGATGTTTGCGCTTGTTCTTCTGGTCTGTGCAGGCCTGATTACCGAAGCGTTCACGCGGCTCGCGGATGTGTATCGAGGATTTCAGCCTGCCAATGTCTTGAGAGTCGAGCTAAATTTGCCTAAGCAGCCCTACGCGGATAATGGCAAAACTTTGAGCTTCTACACGCGTCTGCTTCGCGCCACGGCTGCGCTCCCGGGCGTCAGTGCTGCGTCGATTGTCACCAATAGCCCGGCCAGCAACGTTGATAACGAAACGACTCCATTTACGATCGAAGGCCGTCCGGCTCTGAAAGCGAGTGATGTCCCTTCTGCTGATTTGCAAATCTCCAGTCCCGATTATTTCCGGGAGCTGCACATTTCCTTAATCGCCGGCCGCTTCTACTCTGGAGCGGACAACGTGAACTCCGCCCGCGTCGCGCTCATTAGCCGAAGCATGGCCAAGCTGTTCTGGCCGGGCGGCGAACTCAGTCAACGCATCAAAATCGGTCCGCCTGATTCCTCAGAGTCCTGGATGACGATTATTGGCGTCGTGGAAGACGTTCGTCAGAACTGGTGGAATCCATCCGCGCGCCCCACGATCTACGCGCCTTTTCTCCAGGTTCCGCGTCCCTCGATGGTTTTTCTGCTGCGCGGCAACGCGGTTCCGCAGAGTTATGTGCCGGGCGTCCGGGAAGCAGTTCGGCAGATTGATGATCAAATCGCTTTAACGGGCGTCAACACTCTCGAAAGTGAAATCACCGATTCTGTCGCCATAATTCGAATCATGGGTGCGCTGATGACCCTGTTTGGCTTCGTGTCCTTGGCCCTTGCTTCCTTGGGAGTCTATGGCGTCCTCGCGGAGAGTGTCGCCCGCCGCGTACCGGAAATCGGGATCCGTCTCGCCCTGGGCGCGGAGCCCCGCGACGTGATGAAACTCGTGATCGGTCAGGCCTTGAATCTCACGGTAATCGGCCTCGCTATTGGCGTGCCGATCGCCTTCGCGGCGAACCGCGCTATGGCTAGCCTGATTTTCGGCATCGTCAGCGTCAACCTTTTGCTTCTGGCGGAATTTACGATACTTCTCATTCTTGCGGCGCTTGCAGCCGCTTATATTCCAGCGCGCCGCGCCATGCGCGTCGATCCGATGGTCGCGCTACGTTATGAATAATCGTTGAGACTCCTTCAGCGTGGTAATTGAGCCGTCCATGCATCTCAAAATTAGAGCCACGGATACGGATACAGCTGCAGCTACGGCTCTGTGCTGCTTTCCCCATTCACTTCAGCGCTGTTCTTTTGCGGCTTGCGCGCCAGCTACTGCGGCGGTTTTTTCTTTTTGAAAAGGCCGCCGAGGCTGTTGATGGCGTCGGCAGGAATTTGCGGTGCTCCTTTTGCGGCCGTGGAACCGAGACCGCCGGCGCAGCCGAGTTGTGATTTGAGCAAGCCGGCGGCCAGGCCGCCGACGTCGGGAATAAATTTCGGATCGGCGGTCGTGCCTTGAATCAGGAATGGCACTGTTGTCCCGCTCTTGCAACCGCCACCGCTTCCGCCACCGGAGGCTTTGCCAAGAAGGCCGCCAAGGTTAGAGACTGGGCTTCCGGCGGCGCCGAGCGTGCTCGTAAGCGCAGCGACCATTTTGAAATCAAGGTTGTTCTTGGAGTCGACCGTACCAGCGCCGGAAAGATTTCCGACTGTCGGAACAACGGCGAGGAAATTTTCCGCCTGAAGACCATTGGGCGCCATGCGGAGATTGGTGGTGAGCTTTTCAATATCCAGATCCTTGCCGCTCTTGATACCCGCCAGCGAGGCAATCGAACTCATTTTCGACCCAAGATCAAAGCCCGCGAGCTTTCCGTTGAAGAGACCGACGTTCCCGGTAGTAATCAGCTTGTTCAATGGGCCTGCTAGATTCAGATCAGCGTTTAGCGAACCGGCTTGAAGAGATGTTCCCTTTGGAAGAATAATGCCGAGCGCGGGGAGGAAGGCTTCTAGATCTTTTGCTGGCATATCCTTGGCATCGAGCTTGATGTTGACGACGGTGGCCTCTCCTGCCGTGTTATACGTGCCATTAAGATGCGCGGCAGCGCTCCCGATTTTGAGCGTCGAGGGATTCAAAACTCCACTGTTCTTGCGCAGATTGTATTTGGTATCGAAATCGACAGTCACGGGAACGCCGGCGGCGGAACCACCAGCGATAAAGAGAGCCTTGGAGATTTTGACGTTGCCCTTGCTTGCCGCCTGGCCATTTTGCGAGGAGAGATCGGCGCTGAGATCGAGAAGGCCGCCCAGACCAGCGGAGGAATCGACGAAACCGGTGGAAGCGAGATTGAGAGAGGTGATCTCGAGCTTGGCATTGAGGGGAGTGAGCGAAGCGTCCTCCTGGTCGATGGGACCGGCGGTTCCATCGAGCTTAAGTTTTCCGCCGGCGGGAAGATCGGCCGTCACAGTTACGGGAAACTTGGAAGTCATGGAAAAGTTGGAAGCGACGATGCTCACATGGTCGTACGTGCTGCGCTTCTGAGAACTCGTGGAACCCACAATGATGCGGCCGTCCTTGAGCGTGAATTTCTGCACGGACAGATCGGCGGTCGAGGTTGCAGACTTGGAAGACTTTGCGGAAGCGCCGCCGAGAGAGGAATAGTTCCAATCGCCCGCCGCATTGTGAAGGAGAGTGACCTCGGGGCTCTCGATGGTGATGCCGGTGATGTTGAGAGTCTTGCTGAAGATAAGAGGCATAATCTCGACGCCGACTTTGAGCGACTTGGCCGTAAGGAACGGCGATTTGCTGAACTTGGGATCGTCGCCAATGGACAGACTTTCCGCGGATAGCGAGCCGCTGAACAGCGAAAGACTCAGGTTGCCAAGTTGCACGTTGCGTCCTAGCGCCTGCGAAGCCTTTTCCTCGATGGTGGGACGGAATTTGTCGACGGGAATCAGAAATGGTGCCACAACAAGAAGAACAATCAATACCGCGACGACGATAGCAACGATGCGTAGGGTGCGATTCATGACAGTCTCCAATTCGGCAGGGCTGGGTGACGGAGTGAGTTTGATAATAGCACGATCAGTGGTCAATAATCAGATGCAAACGAGCAACGCAGGGCGCATGTTAAGATTGCAGCGATGCACATAAGATCTCAGGTTCTGCTGGCGGCCTTGACCCTTTTCTCCAGCCAGGAAGTGATGGCGCAGCAGAAGCCGGATGCGGCGACGCTGCCCGATGCGCCGGCGCCGAAGCAAGATCAGCAGGACCCGTCGCAAAAACAGCAGAAGAACATCTGGCAGAGCCCTATGGGGCTGATCGCGAGAAAGTCCTTCTTTTATCCTGAGCTCGCGACTACGCCGGGGCCGCTGACTTCACTCCAGAAATTTGAGCTGTTCCTGGACAAGAGCATATCTCCTCCCCAGATTCTCAGTTCTGCCGCCGGAGCGGGAATCAGCGAAGCGCGTGGCACACTGGCGGGTTACGGGCAGGGCGGCGAAGGATTCGGAAAACGATTTGGCTCGTCGATGGCCAGCGGCGCTTCCAGCCATTTTTTCGGGACGTTTTTGTTGCCTGCGTTGCTCCATGAAGATCCGCGATACTTTGTGAAGCTGAATGGCGGGTTTGCGGCAAGAGCGGGACACGCAC
>Ga0070693_100000068_pt1 | contig 42338 bp, 33 predicted proteins | sample KBSK1103metaG_FD_65472 | JGI IMG/M metagenome (GOLD analysis project Ga0070693, IMG submission 65472) | Corn, switchgrass and miscanthus rhizosphere microbial communities from Kellogg Biological Station, Michigan, USA - KBS K1-10-3 metaG | ecosystem: Host-associated > Plants > Roots >...
CCTGCAGAATGTGGCCAGCGTCTACGATCTCCGCTGGTCCGCTGACAAGACATATGGCGACATTCGCCTGGCCGAGGAGCAACAGTTCTCCGAATACAGTTTCAATCGCAGCGATGCCAAGGCCATTCGCGCCGAGTTCGATTTGCATGAGAAGCAAGCCAAGGAACTTCTCGACGGGTTTCTCGTCACAGCGGGGAAGCAGCGCGAAAGGTATCCGATTCTCCCGGCCTACGATCACTGCCTCAAGTGCTCGAACCTCTTTAACCTGATGGATGCTCGAGGCGTTATCTCCACGACCGAACGCGCCGCCTTGATGGCGCGTGTGCGCACGCTGGCGTGCCGCGGGGCCGCAGCTTACCTCGAACAAATTGGCGGGCCAACTGTGCGCCGCGAGGTGCGCGCATGAACCGGCCAAAAGAGAATTTAGCCGAGAAGAGAGTTGAAGTATTGCTTGAGGTTGGCAGCGAAGAAATTCCAGCGGGGATGCTGCCGAAAGCCGAAGAAGATCTCCGGGCAAATCTCGAAAAGCTTCTGACTGCCGAGAATCTTTCGGATGGCGTGACAGTCGAGACCTTCAGCGCGCCGCGCCGGCTCGTCGCCCATGTGGGCGGCTTGCCCGAAAAACAATCCGACGTCGTGAACGAAGTGACCGGTCCTCCGAAGTCTGTGGCCTATGACTCTGTCGGCGAGCCGACGCGCGCGGCCCACAGCTTCGCCGAAAAGCAGGGACTCGCGCTCAAGGAGCTCTATGTCGTCAAAACGCCGAAGGGTGAGTACCTAGCCGCGAAACAAACGAAGCGCGGACGAACCGCCGAGCAGATTCTGAACGAAATCCTGCCACGCGTGATCCATGACCTTGCCTGGCCGCGGTCCATGACCTGGACCGGCCTCGATGGCGCAAGATTCATTCGCCCCATCCGCTGGATTGTGGCGGTAGTGAACGGGAAGCCGCTTAAGTTCTCCTTTGCTGGAGTTACGGCGGGCGATACCACGCTCGGGCATCGGTTCCTCGGCAAGGGCCCCGTCAAGGTCAAGGACTTCGCAGACTACGAAAAGAAACTGAGAGCGAATGGCGTGATCGTTCGGCCCGCGGAGCGGCGCGAGAAGATCTCGAAAGAGCTGGCGGCACACGCAAAGAGAGCAGGATATCGCATCCACGAGGACGCAGAACTGTTGAAGCTTGTTACCTATCTAAATGAATGCCCGAGCGTTCTCGAGGGAGACTTCGATCCGGCGTTTCTCGCGCTGCCGGATGAAATCCTGATCACCGTCATGCGCGGCCATCAAAAATATTTTGCCGTCGAGAAGCGCAGCGGGGAAGTCGCGCCGCATTTTCTTGCGGCGATCAATCTTCCAAAAGACCCCAAGGGATTGGTGCGCGCCGGGCATGAACGAGTTTTGCGGGCGCGACTGGCGGACGCTCAATTTTTCTGGGAGTCGGATCAGAAATGTCGGCTCGCCGACTATCTGCCAAAGCTCGAACGCGTCACGTACGAATCCCGGCTGGGGAGTTATCGCGACAAGGTCGAACGCATTCGCGCGATTGCCCGCTGGCTCACTGAGCAATGGTTCAACAGCGGGCTCATGCAAGCGCATGTTGCCGAGGCCGACCGCGCCGCGGAACTCTCGAAGTGCGACCTCGCCACAGAGATGGTCCGCGAATTCACCGAATTACAGGGGATGGTCGGCGGACTGTATGCGAGAGCGCAAGGTGAGCCGGATGACGTTGCCGATGCGATTTACGATCACTACCGTCCCGTCGGCCTCGAAGACCCCATCCCAAGAAACCTGACCGGCTGTGCCGTCGCCCTGGGGGACAAGCTTGACTCCATCGTCGGCTGCTTCGCCGTGGGCTTGATACCCACAGGTTCAAGCGATCCTTACGCTTTGCGTCGCGCCGCATTGGGGGTTGTAAAAATCATTCTTGAACGGAAGCTCCCGGTCTCGATCTCTCTGGCCGTTGGGGCCGCTGCCAAAGCCCTGCTTACCAATCCTCCCAAGCGAGGAGTTACTCCGCAGCAAGAGGCGCAAGTACTTGAGTTCCTCCTGGACCGCGCAAAGTTTGTGCTTCGCGAGCGTGAGAATTTCAGCTACGACGAAGTGAACGCCGTCTTCCGAGCCGGGGTTGAAGATTTAGTGGACGCGCACAAGCGCCTCATCGCCCTCAAGGCCATTCGCAAGTCGAAAAACTTCGAGCCGCTCGCGGTATCGTTCAAGCGCATCCGCAACATCCTGGAAAAATCCAACTTCAAGAAGGAAGAAGCTCCGGGAATTAAAACAGATTTGTTCGAGAGCGCGGCGGAGCGCGAATTGTTTTCCGCTGTGCGATCGGCTGCATCTAAAGTGCAGGCGGAGAAGCGTGCAGGGAAATATCAAGAAGCACTTGAAGTCATAGCCGGACTCCGTAAGGCCGTTGACAATTTCTTTGAACAGGTAATGGTGATGGCGGAGAACGAAGCGGTGCGGAAAAACCGGCTGGCGCTGCTCTCTGAAATTCTTCGAGAGTTCACAACCATTGCGGACTTCGCAGAACTCGGGGGAGAGGAACGCAGTTAGGGAGTTAAAGTTTTGCTTTAAGCGTCGAAAGTAAGTGCAGTCGGCGTGCCGACAAGCTTTCCGGTCGCCGCACAGATGGGCAGTTGCTATGCGGTTTTCAAATTCAAAAAAAACGAGAAGCGAGGAGCACAGTGACTAGATGGGTCTATTTTTTCGGCGCGGGCAAAGCGGAAGGCGACGGGACTCAGCGCGCGCTTTTGGGTGGCAAGGGTGCCGGTCTTGCGGAGATGAGCCGGATCGGCCTGCCCGTGCCTCCCGGCTTTACTATCACAACGGAAGTATGCACTTACTATTACGGGAACAAGAAGACCTACCCGAAGGTCCTCGAGCCGGAAGTTAAACGAGCCGTTGCCTGTGTAGAAAAGATAATGGGGACGAAGTTTGGCGACAAAACCGCTATGCCCATGCTGGTATCCGTGCGCTCGGGCGCTCGCGATTCGATGCCCGGGATGATGGACACAATTTTAAACCTTGGCCTGAATGATGAAACCGTACTCACACTGGCCAAGGCCACCAAGAATGAACGGTTCGCCTGGGACTGCTATCGCCGGTTCATTCAGATGTATGGTGACGTGGTCATGAACGTCCAAAAACGCCCGCACGAGGACCACGAACCGTTTGAGGTCGTAATTCACAACCTCAAGCACGAACGACATCATGCCGATGTCGACGACCCCAAACTGACGGTGAACGATCTTCAGGAGCTGGTGGTTCGCTTCAAGAAGCTCATCAAGGAGCGCACCGGGATGGAGTTCCCGCAGGACGCCTGGAAGCAGCTCTGGGGCGCGGTCGGCGCCGTATTTGGTTCCTGGATGAATGATCGTGCCGTCGTCTATCGCCGCAAGTACAACATCCCGTCCGAATGGGGAACCGCCGTCAACGTACAGGCGATGGTCTATGGCAATACAGGCGACAAATCGGGATCGGGCGTGGCCTTCACGCGCGATCCTGCTACCGGAGAGAAAGTTTTCTACGGCGAGTTCCTCATCAATGCGCAAGGCGAAGACGTGGTGGCCGGGGTGCGCACGCCGGAGCCAGTCGCACAACTTAAGAACTATTTACCGAAGGCCTTCCAGGAATTGGAGAAGATTCGACAAACCTTAGAGAAACACTTTAAGGACGTGCAGGACTTCGAGTTCACCATTCAAGATGAGAAGGTCTTCATGCTCCAGACGCGCAATGGCAAACGCACAGGACTGGCCGCCGTTCGCTTTGCCGTTGAAATGGAGAAAGAGAAGCTTATTGACTGGAAGACCGCCATCCGACGAGTCCCTGCTGACCAGCTCGACCAGGTGCTGGCCCCCGTGTTTAATCGCAAGGCGGTACAGGCTGCCAAGATTATTGCGAGGGGATTGCCTGCCGGGCCGGGTGCAGCTGCTGGCAGGATGTATTTGAATGCGGATCGTGCCGCTGGGGCTGCCGAACGGGGCGAGAAGGTCCTGCTGGTCCGCAATGAAACTTCGCCAGAGGATTTACGCGGCATGATTGCCGCGGAAGGCATTCTCACGGCAAAGGGCGGCGTCAGTTCGCACGCAGCGCTTGTCGCTCGCCAGATGGGTAAGGTTTGTGTGTGTGGCGCAGCGGCTCTACAGATTGATTACGCTGCCAAGACCATGACCGTCGATGGGCAAATGTATAAGGAAGGGGATTTTCTTTCCATCAACGGCACCGCTGGCGAAGTCTATCCGGGCCAAATACCGACTGCCGCGTCCGAAATCGTTCAGGTGCTAATTGAGAAATCCCTCGACGCCAGCAAAAGCCAGACCTATCAAAACTTCAAGAAACTTATGGACTGGTGCGCCAAGGTCTCGCGCCTCCAGGTCCGAACCAACGCCGACACCCCCGAGCAGACTGCGCATGCCATCGCCTTCGGCGCCGTCGGCATCGGCCTCTGCCGGACCGAGCACATGTTCTTTGAAGGCAATCGAATCGACGCCATGCGCGAGATGATATTGGCTGATACCAAGGAACACCGGAAAGCGGCATTAGCGAAGATCCTGCCCTATCAGAGGGAGGATTTCGTCGGCATGTTTAAAGAATTGAAGGGACATCCAGCGACGATCCGGTTCCTTGACCCCCCCTTGCACGAGTTCTTGCCTCATGACCAGTCCGCGCAGAGCGACCTGGCAAAGAAAATGGGAGTGCCAGTAGAAAAAATCAAAAAGCGGGTTGAAGAATTACATGAATTCAACCCGATGCTCGGCTTCCGAGGCTGCCGCCTGGGAATTGTCTATTCCGAGATTTCCGAGATGCAGTCCCGCGCCGTGTTCGAAGCCGCGGCGGAGGTTCAGAAAGCGGGTATAAAGGTGCACCCCGAAGTCATGATCCCGCTGGTCGGCTTTAAAAAAGAACTGGATCTTCAGGTCGAGGTCGTCCATCGCATCGCAAGCGAAGTCATGAAGGAGAAGGGTGTGAAGCTGAATTACCTGGTTGGCACGATGATTGAAGTTCCTCGTGGCGCACTCACAGCCGACGAGATCGCGCAAACCGCGGAGTTCTTCAGTTTTGGCACCAATGATTTGACGCAGACGTGCCTAGGCATGAGCCGAGACGACTCCGGCTCCTTTCTCGGGCCTTACCAAGAGTTGGAGATCGTCAAAAAGAATCCATTCGCTACTATCGACCAGGCGGGTGTCGGCCAACTTATCGAAATGGCCGTAGCGAAGGGGAACAAAACTCGTCCCGGCATAAAATTAGGCATCTGCGGCGAACACGGTGGAGACCCGGATAGCGTCAAGTTCTGCCATCGTGCCGGTTTGTCATATGTGAGTTGTTCGCCGTTCCGTGTGCCCGTGGCGCGCCTTGCCGCAGCTCAAGCAGTAGTTGAAGAAGAGCAATCCAAGAAAAGAAGGGCGAAATAGCAAATTAAGTTGCTCGGCTTGAACTTAAAGTAACACTTGAGGTCATCAACGGATTGGCATCTCAAGCGGTCCCTGCATCATGAGCAGTCTCTTGCTCCTCAAGTTGGCATCTTGAAGAAAAAGTAGAGTCCCAAAAAGAAGAACGTGATGTCCGTGGACCAGGCCGCGAGAAACGGCGGGAGCTGCCCAACGCCGCCCATGGCCTCCAGCAGACGCGCTGCCGTCCAATAAACGATTCCGATTCCGACACCCAGCGCGACGCCACCGAGCGCGCCGCGCGTCCCGACCAGCAAGGCGAACGGAATCGCCAGCAAAATGCTGACCGGAGCGATGAGTGGAAAAGCCAGTTTGACGTGCCATTGCACGGTCAGGTTGGCGACATCGAAGCCGGCTTTGTGCAATTCATCGATGTAGCGCCGCAGCGCGCCCCAGCTCATTTGGGAGGCTTGCCGAACTTCGCGGTTGAAATAACTCGGGGGTTCGGAAAGTTCGGGCAGCGAGGTTACGGGAAATCGCTCGTACCGAGTGATGGTACCGCCAGAGAAGTCACGCACCCAGCCGCCCTCCAGAACCCATACCTTCTCGGAATTGGACCACTGCGCGCGCGTAGCGAACACGCGCCGCTTCATCTGGAACGTGGCGGTGTCCAGCTCGACGACGCTCAGACCTCCAAAAAGGTTTTGGGCTGGGTCGAAGAGGTCATAGTTATAAATCTTCTCGTCATTCCCGAATATCCAGCGCTGCGGGCGGGCATAGGTCTGGGGAGGGCGGCCCTTGATCTGGTTGCGAAAGGCGTCCTGACGCTGGTTTGCGTAGGGAAGATACGTTTCGTCCAGCGCGATCATGCTGGCGGCAAGGGCCAGTCCGGCGAAAAGCAGAGGCACGGCGAGGCGATAGAGGCTGATTCCGCTCGCTTTCCAAGCCACGATTTCGTTGTTCTTGCTCATCACGCCCAGGGTGACAAGGACGGCTACCAGCGCGCCAAGGGGTGCGAGGTTGTAAAGCAAATAGGGAGTCAGATAGCGGAAATAATCAATGACGATGAGAAATGGCACGCGGTGGCGCCCGATATCGTCGAGCAGCTCGAAAAAGGTAAACGTTTCAAACAGGAAAACGAAAGCGGCCATCAACAGCGCGAAATAAAAAAAGAAACGGCGCAAGATATGGATATCCATCAATCGAGGAAAACTGCCGCTCGATTGCACGCCGTTCTCCGGCAGCTCTACGTGGCCGTTGGGAATGAGCGCAAAGGCCGCGGCGCGTGCGCGAGATTTCCTGCGCCGAAGCAACCTTGCCCAGGTCCGTATCCGGACTGTGGGCTTGAGCCAGCGGCTTTCGCCGCGGAATTGTTCCATTCGCGGAAGAAGCGCAGCTCCAAGAATCGCCAGGAGAATGTTCGCCCCCCAGATTCCCGCCGCGGGGGACAACGTTCCTTGCCGGGCCAAACCAGCGCCAACCACAGTGAGCAAGTAATAGGAAGCGATAATCATAACGGCGATGAGCGAGCCGGCCGCGCGTCCGCCCCGGCGAGGCTGTGCGCCGAGGGGCACGGCAATCAAAGCGAAGACCAGGCACGCCGCAGGAAATGCCAGCCGCCGGTGCACTTCCACACGCGCATCGCGCCATCCCGCGTCGTTTGTGTAGACGAGGTCCCAAAGGGAACGCTCCGAATTGCTCAATTGGCGAGCCTTAGCCGGCACGAGGTTATTTGCCTCGATCGGCCAGTCACTCTGTCCAAAAGCCGTAACGGAGTAGCGATCTGGATCTTCGGGCGAGAATTCGTGGGTTGTTCCACCCTTTAGATGAAGCTCCAGCTTGCCCTCTTTGGGTTCGGCAATTACAATCGCGTCCTCGGCGAGTGTGAGTTGCGAGCCGCTCTCACCGCCAGCCTGAGCTAGAAATACGCCGTGCCATCGTGTGCCGCTGGCGGAAACGTCGTTGACGTAGAGGACATATTTGGGGAACCGTTCGTCGAAGACTCGAGGCTGCACGGCAAACGAGATTTGTGAAGCGATCAGGTCGGTCTCGAGAGTACGGTATTTATGAACGGCCATCGGGCCGAGCCACAGCGTCATGCCGAGCGTGACGACCGCGCCCGCCATCGCGAGTACGCCCACGGGCAGAAGAATCCTCCGGCGGCCAATCCCCAATGCCGTGAGTGCAATAATCTCGCTGTCCGCGGACATGCGGCCGAGGCCGAGGAGCACGCCGATCAGCACGGCCATGGGCAGCGTAAACGTGAAAACAGTTGGAAATATACAAAGGAAAAGCTCGAGAATTTGGGCGCCCGAGCCGCTGTGACGCACAAACAGCTCCATCAAGCGCACAAGCTGGGGCACGAAGAAAACGAACGTAAATACGGCGAGTCCGAGGAGTGCGTGACGAAAAACTTCACGAACGATATAGCGGTCCAGGATGCGCATGACGCGAACCGTGAGTGTAACACGGCATCGCCAAGGGCAAGGGAAAGAGAGCCGCGATGAATCGCGTGCATTTGGTGCTGTTGTGGCACATGCATCAGCCGCAATACCGGGACCCTGAGACGGGCCGGTACGTCTTGCCATGGACGCGGCTTCACGCGCTGAAGGATTATTGGGGCATGGTGGCGATGTTGAAGGACTTTCCACAATTCCACGCCACTTTCAACGTCGTGCCTTCGCTGGGCATACAGCTGGAAGAATATGCGAGCGGAAAATTTGATGAGCCATGGTTTGCTTTGGCCTTTAAGGCTACAGAACAGCTGACGCGAGAGGACAAAGCAGAGATTTTGGCGCGTGCGTTTCAACTAAATCACGACCATCTGATGTCGCGATGGCCGCGCTTTGTGGAGTTGCATGAATGGGCGCAGCCCGCTGGGGGAGCGCAGGCGCAGGTATCTTTTACGGTGCGGGACTGGCGAGACGTGCAGGTGCTCTCGCAGCTGGCGTGGATGGAGGAATCCTGGCTCGAGAAAGACCCGGTTATCTGCTATCTGGCCAGCAAAGGCAAAGAGTTCACCGAAAATGACAAAGCCGCTTTGAAGGCCAAGCAGCTCGAGTTGCTCAGCTTGGTTTTGCCTCTATATCGGGAAGCGGCGCAGACGGGCCAGGTGGAACTCAGCACCACCCCCTTTTATCACCCTATTCTTCCGCTGATTTGCGATTCGGATATCGCCCGCGTGGCCAGCCCTGGCACGCCGCTCCCGCGGCGCGCTTATCGCCATCCCGAGGATGCGCGCGAGCAATTGCGGCGCGCACGGGAATATCACGAGCGCGTGTTTGGAACGAAGCCCGCGGGGCTCTGGCCGTCCGAAGGTTCGGTCTCGGATCAGTCTCTGACCATCGCCGCCGAGGAAGGATTCCAGTGGTTTGGCACGGATGAAGGTGTTCTCGGCAGAACGCTGAACGCTGGATTCTTTCGTGATAACAAGGGTATTCCGGCGAATGCGGATCGTCTGTACAAACCGTTGCGCGTGCAGCTCGGGGGGCAGCCGATCACGGGGCTATTCCGCGATCACCACCTTTCCGATCTTATTGGGTTCGTGTATAGCCGTATGAATGGCAAGGATGCCGCTGCGGATTTGCACGGCAGGCTTCGGGCGCTTGGAGAACACGTGCAGACCGCTCAACCCCTCACGGTGTGCCTGTTTCTCGATGGAGAAAATGCCTGGGAATACTATCCGGGGAATGGCCGCGAGTTTCTGCGCGAATTTTACGGGAGAATTCAGGGAGATCAGGATTTCCGGGCGCTCACTGCGACCGAGGCGATTGCCGCGGCGGGCGACATTCCATCCAACGCGGGGATTTTCCCCGCTTCCTGGATTAACGCGAATTTCGATGTTTGGATTGGCCACAGCGAAGACGTGGCCGCATGGGAACTGCTCTGGGACGCACGCGAAGCGTATGGGCAAGCGGTACTGGCTCGAGAGCAAGGGCGCGATGGCGCCCGGGACCAAACCGCGTTGCGAGAGGCGCAAGAATCGCTGCTGGCTGCGGAAGGCAGCGACTGGTGCTGGTGGTTCGGTCCGGAACATAGCACCGCGAACGACGCGGAATTCGACGCGCTCTATCGCAAACATTTGACGGCCGTCTATCTTGCGCTTGGACGAGTGGCCCCGCAAGAACTGGCCAAACCCATCAAGCGGAAACCGGAACATGCCTTGCAAATTGCTCCCACCGGATTTCTTAAAATCTCCGTGGATGGTCGTGACAGTTCCTATTTCGAGTGGCTGGGAGCCGGGCTTTACTCGCCGGAACGCCGCGGCGGCGCCATGCACGGGAGGACGTTTTATCTGCATGAACTTCGCTATGGATTCGAAGCCGGACGGTTCTGCGTCCGAGTGGACCCCTTTCTGGATCTTCTAGGAGAACTTGAAGATTCGGAATTCCGCATCACGATCGGCGGAGCCGAAGAGACAGCGATCGTTGTGAAGCTGGTACGCGGTCACTTGCAGGAGTTCGCGGTAGAAAAAGGGCGCTTGTGCCTTCTGAACCCCAAGAGCGTAGCCGAAGCCGCGTATGAGCGTATCCTCGAGGTCGCCATCGAGCGCAGCGAACTCAACTTGAAGGGCCAGACGAAGCTGAGGTTAGGTGTCGCCCTTTGGCACGGAGGTCTGCCCGTGGACGTCCTGCCGGCGGAGGGATTCCTCGAGGTGAATCTCGGCGACGAGCACTTCGCTTGGCCGCCCGAAGAGAAGCCTTAGTCCAGGCACTTTGCCGCCCCATCTGCACCAGCTTTGCGCGGGCCCGCTCGCGTCTTGGTCAACGTCAAGTGCGCGCCAAATCCGGACTCACTCCGTACTCGCTGAGACTCCTTGATTCTTTTCTCCTTGACAGTCTAGGAGACTGCCGCTAGATTCCTAGTTTATCTAGGAGAGGCCGCGTCGATGGACAAACAACTCGAACTTCTGCAGGGAACCCTGGACATGCTCATCCTCAAAGCAGCATCGCTCGGGCCGTTGCACGGGTACGGCATCCTTCTGCGCATCCAGCAAATCTCGAAGGATCGCCTCGAGATTCAACAAGGTTCCCTCTATCCCGCGCTGTACCGCCTGGAGCACCAGGGCTGGATTACAAGCGAATGGGGCGAGTCGGAAAACAAACGCAAGGCAAAATTTTACCGCCTGACCGCGGCAGGGAAGCGCAGGCTGCAGGCCGAAACGGAAAACTGGAACAGCATGGCCGACGTCATCGCAGGAATCCTGGGGACTAAGCCGGAGGAAGTATGAGTCTCTGGAGCCGGTTTCGTTCGTGGTGGGGCGCCACGATTCAGCGCTCTCGCCTGGAAAGCGAGATGGACACGGAGTTGCGCTTCCACATCGAGGCATACGCGGATGATTTGGTCCGCGGCGGAGTGCCGCGGCAGGAAGCACTGCGCCGCGCGCGCATTGAATTTGGCGGCATCGAGCGCGTCAAGGAGGAAGGGCGCGAGGCGCGGGGAGTGAGCTTCTTCGACGAACTCTGGCAAGACTTGCGTTTCGCCGTGCGGGTTATGCGCAAAAACCCGGGCTTTGCTGGCGTTGCGATGGTTACTTTGGCGCTGGGGATCGGCGCCGACACGGCCATCTTCAGCGTGGTGAACGCGGTACTGCTAAACCCGTTGCCCTACGCGGACCCTCAACGGCTCGTCGCAGTGCGCGAGGTTTTGCCTTCCGCGGGTGCGATGCCGATGTACGTCTCGGGACCGGACATCACTCCGATGCGCAAGATCAGTCACGTATTTGATGCGCTCGCCGGATTCCGAGTGTGGACTTATGAGCTTTCGGGAAGTGGAGAACCGGAACGCGTCACCGCCAATCGCGCCAGTAGCGACCTTTTTCCCGTGCTGGGCGCGCAGCCAATCCTCGGACGGAATTTCAGCGCCGAGGAAGAGCTGCCCGGACATTCCGTCGTGGTTCTCAGCTACAAGCTGTGGCAGCGACGGTTCGGCGGCAGCCCCGCTGTGCTTGGCCAGACCGTCAATCTGGACCGCGAACCGTACACCATCATCGGCGTGATGCCCCAGAGCTTCGTTTTCCCGCTCCCAGGCATGGGACAAGGGCCGGCGGCCGACCTGTGGGTACCGTTGGCACTCTCCAAGGAAGAATTAAGCGACTTCGGAGACAACTTCTCGTGGAGCGTCGTGGCCAGACTCAAGCCGGGAATCGGCTTGCCGCGAGCCAACGCGGATCTACAACTTGTCGCACGGGACGTTCTGGACCTTTACCAGCAATGGGCACGCGATGCGCAGATCTCGCTCGGGGACTTTCAACTCGGCGTCGAAGCGAAACCGTTGCGCGAGGTAGTGACCGGCCCGCTGAGGCTGACGCTATGGATGCTGCTCGGCGCGGTGAGCTCTGTGCTCTTGATTGCCTGCGTGAACGTCGCAAATCTGCTGTTGATGCGCGCTGCCGGCCGGCAAAAAGAGACGGCCGTGCGCGTGGCCATCGGCGCCGGGCGATTGCGCCTGCTGCGGCAATTCTTGGCGGAGGGCCTGCTGCTTTCCGCCTTTGGAGGCCTCCTCGGTCTGGCGCTGGCGTTGTGGTTCAAGGACGTGATGGTGGCGGGGATGCCGGCCAGCATTCCGCAATTCCATCCGATCACGCTGAATTGGCCCGTCTTGCTTTTTACGTTCCTGCTTGTCACGGTGACCGGCTGCGTTTTCGGCGCTGTGCCGTCATTGTGGGCTTCGCGCGCCGATGTGAATCCTTCGTTGCAGGGAAGTGGCCGCGGGAATTCTCATGCGCCCGAGCAGCAGCGCCTGCGCGCCGTGTTTGTGGTTGTGGAGGTCGCATTGTCGGTCATGCTTCTGGTTGGCGCCGGGCTGTTGGTGCGGAGCTTCCAGCGCGTTTTGAAGACCAATCCGGGGTTTCGCCCGGAACGCGTCTTGACGGCGTCGGTGGATTTGCCGCCGACGCAGTATTCGCGGGAAGAACAAACCGGCGCGTTCTACAGACAGCTGATGAACCGGTTGCAACAGAATCCCGGAGTTGTGGCGGTGGGAGGCTCCACCGATTTACCGCTGCTCGGCCAATGGAACCACACGTTCACTCCCGAAGGATACCGGCCACCGCCAAACGTAGCGATGAACGTGTGCTATCACTCAATCATTTATGGAGACTATCTTCGGGCCATGGGCATCCCGCTGCTTCGAGGACGCTATTTCAACGAACACGATGGACCGCAAGTTACGCTCGTGGTGCTGGTCAGCGACGCGCTTGCCAAGAAGTATTGGCCTGGGCAGGAGGCTCTCGGCAAACGCTTGAAGTGGGGCTCGTCTGACTCAAACGACCCGTGGCTGACCGTCGTCGGCATCGTGGGCGACGTGAAGCAAGGTCCGCTCGACGCGGCCGCTGCGCTGCATACGTATCAGCCCTACGCACAACTCGCCCGGGCACTTTCTCTGCGGATCGCGGTGCGCACGCAAGGCGATCCTACGGCGGTTGCTGCCGACGTTCGTGCGGCTGTCTGGAGCTTGGACAGCCAGCTCGCGCCAGGCAGCGTTCGCACAATGGATGAGGTGGTCAGCCGCTCCACCGCGAGCCGGCGCTTCACCCTGACGCTGCTAGGTGGCTTTGCGGCCCTGGCGCTGCTGCTTGCTGCCGTGGGCATTTACGCTGTGCTGGCCTATTCGGTGGCGCGCAGAACACACGAGATCGGCGTGCGCTTAGCGTTGGGCGCTCGGCGTAAGGACGTGCTTCGCCTGGTATTGGGACACGGTTTGCGCCTGACTTTGGTCGGCCTAGCCGTAGGCACCGCGGGAGCGCTCGGTCTCACCCGCCTGTTTCGGAGTTTGCTGTACGAAGTAGGACCGACTGACCCGCTGACCTTCGGTGTCGTGGTCTTGCTGCTCATTTGTGTTGCGCTGGCGGCCTCTTATCTTCCGGCCCGTCGGGCGATGCGTGTCGATCCTATGATCGCGCTGCGCTATGAGTGAACTGGAGATTTTCTCGTGAACGGATTCGGCCGAGGACTGGAGGAATCATGATGCAATGGGCGAAATTTCGTACGTGGACGCGCTCTACCGTGCGGCGATCGCGCATGGAAAGTGAGATGGATGCGGAGTTGCGCTTTCACATCGAGACGCGCGCAGAGGACTTGATACGATGTGGCGTTTCACGAGAGGAAGCGATGCGCCGGGCACGCATGGAGTTCGGCGGGATCGAGCGCGTCAAGGAGGAAGGGCGCGAAGCACGGGGCGTCAGCTTCCTCGATGAACTCTTCCAGGATCTTCGGCACGGACAGCGCGTTCTGCGCAAGAGTCCCGGGTTCGCGGTTGTCGCCGTGCTTACGCTGGCCCTCGGCATTGGCGCAACCACGGCAATTTTCAGCGTCGTCAATGCTGTCCTTCTGCGGCCGCTGGCCATCGAAGATTCCGCGCGCGTGGTGCTTCTGCAGGAACAGTGGAAGGGCTCGGCTGGGGATGTCTCCGTTGGCAATTTCAACGACATCAAAAAGCAAAGCAGCTCGTATGCGGAGGTCAGCTGCTCGAACAATGCGAGTTTTAATCTGGAAACGCAGGGTATTCCCGAACGGGTGGATGGAGAAATTGCAACCTTCAATTACTTTGCGACATTTGGCGTGCAGCCCATAGCCGGACGTGTCTTCACCGCTGATGAGGACAAGCCTGGTCACGCGCCGGTTGTTGTTATCAGCGAACGGTTCTGGCGCACCAGTCTTCATGCTGATCCAGCCGTCATCGGCAAGCCGGTTCGCGTAAACGGCCTGCCGACTACCGTTGTCGGTGTCATGCCGAAGAGCTTTGATCCGCTGCTGAGCAACAGCAATCTTTGGGTTCCTGCGGCATTCACTCCGGCGCAGCTTGCGGACCATGACGACCATTATCTGAATGTCATGGCCCGTCTAAAGCCGGGAGTCGTCATGGCGCAGGCGCAATCCCAGCTCGATGTAATTGCGCAACGGCTACAGCAGCAGTATCCGCTCGATGACGCCGATCGCGGCTTCCGTATACAGCAGCTCGCGAGCGTCCTCCTGGGCGACCAGCGCCTGAGCCTGCGCATGATGCTTGCCGCAGTGGGATTTCTGTTATTGATTGCGTGCGCGAATATCGCAAATTTGCAGCTGGCGCGTTCGCGCACGCGTCAAAAGGAAATCGCATTGCGCGCGGCGCTTGGCGCTTCGCCCAGCCGTATCGTGCGGCAGCTTCTTGCGGAAAACGTCGTGCTTGGTCTTGCGGGCGGCGTTGTCGGCGTGTTGCTCGCGTACTGGGCCGTATCGTGGATCGTCAGCCATGGTCCTGCTGAAATGCCCCGGCTGGATCAGTCCCGCATTGACGCCAGTACCCTTGCGTTCGCTTGCGTGGTTGCACTTCTTTCCAGCTTTTTATTTGGATTGGCTCCGGCGCTTCGCTCCTCTTCGACGCGACTCAACGAAGCCTTCAAGTCGGCTTCCGGCATTGTGGGTGGCAGCCGCGATCGTGTTCGAAGTCTTTTGGTTGTCGGAGAAGTTGCGCTTGCGCTGATTCTCATGGCGGGCGCCGGCCTGCTGATCCGAAGCGCGTTGCTCGTTTCGCACGTAGATCCTGGTTTTGATACTTCCAACATTGTAGTCGGGCGCGTCGGTCTGCCCTACGCCGGGTATCGTGATCCAGTCGTCGCTCGCCAAACGTTTGAACGCATGATCGCCGCAGCCGCCGTTTTGCCCGGCGTCGAGTCGGCTGCTGTTGTCTCTCGCGCTCCGCTGGCAGGCGGCGGCAGCAGCAACGGCCTCCTCGCCGAAGGCAAGCCGCTCGACCTCGCGAATCTTGTGAACTCGCAACTGCAGATCGTCTCGCCCAGTTATCTCTCGACGGCCCGTGTTCCCCTAAAATCCGGGCGCGACTTCACTCCGCAAGACACGCGCGAGCGCACTTTCGTCGCCATCGTCAACGAAACACTCGCCCGCACCATGTGGCCCGGCGAAAACCCCATCGGCAAGCGCTTCGCGTGTTGTGAGCCCGGACCGAAGGGCCGCATGGATCCTGTCTGGCACGAAATTGTTGGTGTGGTCGCTGACGTCCGCGCTCAAGGACTTGACCGCCAACCACAACCGGCGTTTTACATTCCCATCGCGCAAATGCCTGCTGCCGCGTGGGATTGGATTGGCCGCACGATGGACCTGGTGGTACGGACTCGCGGAGGCGCGGTCCCCGTTCATGAATTGCAGAGCACGGTCGCGTCCGTCGCTCCCGCCGTGCCGATTTACCGGCTCTCGAGCATGCAGCAGAAAATCTCCAGCACGCTCGAGCGCTCGCACTTCGACACTTTTCTGCTCGCAATTTTTGCCGCAACGGCGCTGCTGCTTTCGTCGGTCGGAATTTACGGAGTTCTCTCGTACATGGTCGCCCAGCGCACAAGAGACATCGGCATTCGCATGGCCCTCGGCGCGTCGCGAGGACAGATTGTTTGGGACGTTCTCGGTTTTGGAGTGCGCTTGGCCGGCATTGGACTGGCTATCGGTCTTGCCGGCGCATTGGCGGCTACGCGTTTGCTCTCTTCATTACTTTATGGCGTGCGCCCTACCGACGCAATCACGTTTGCCGCGGTGTCGCTCATTTTATTTGTGGTCGCTTTGATCGCGGGCTATCTCCCGGCTCGACGCGCCACTCGCGTTGATCCCATCGTCGCCCTCCGCTATGAGTAGCCATGTAGCGTAGGCCAAATATCTCCAACCTCGCGCCATTTTCCCGGCTCGGCCGCCCAACGCGACTCGACGCATTCGAAACAAAGTTCCTAGAACAACTTTACGGCCAAGTCTTGCGGCCCCTCTCCAACGGGAATCATCGTCAGCAGACTGTTCGTACGCACGCGAATCACGGCCACATCCCCGGAACCCTGGTTTACGGCGATGAGCAAATTTTCATTGGGATCAAATCGAAGCACTCCCGGTGATTGACCTGCCTGAATTGGAAACTCCCTGCCAGTACCGGGGTCGCGAACGATGCGGCGGTTCGAAATGTCTACGGGAACGATGTGGCTCGCCGCGCTGTCCGAAACATAGAGAGTGCCGCCATCCGCGCTTAATACGCCCCGCGTGGGCGCTGACCCAAGCACCATATAGTCGCCCACCTCGTGCGTCCACGTGTTGATGACTTGCAAGCCGTGCGCGTCCGGAGAAATCACGTACAGCTCGCCGCCGTCTGGTTTTAGCAGCATGTCGGAGGGATTCCCGTCCAGCTCGAGGTTCGAAAGAAGAACGCTTCTCCGCAGATCAACGACGGAGAGCCGGTGCTCGGTCCGGCTAAGAACAAACGCAATACGGCTATCGGGAAGGATGGCGATTTTTTCCGGCTGCTTAACGATCCCAACCGTGCTGCGCAGTGCCAGCGTGAAGGCGTCATGAATCCCCAGCGTGGCATCGCGATGATTAAGCACCAGGACGCTCCTCCCGTCAGGTGTCACCTGAGCGAGAACAGGTTCGCCTCCGGTCCGCGTCCGCCCGAGCACATTTCTCGACTGGCAATCAATCGCCACTAGAGTATCTGATCCTGCCGAGGTCGTGTACAAGCGGCTGCCATCCGGCGAAAAATCGATCGCGTAGGGAAGCGGTCCCACGGGGATGCGAGCTGTCACCTGATTCACGCGCGCGTTGATGACCCAAACGAAGCCCTCCGCTGAACTCACGCCCCAAACTTCTGCTCGCGTCGGATGCTCGCGCATTCCGGACAAACCCTTTCCAACGTTGATCCGCGCGACGGCCGCCAGCTTCACAAGATCGAGGACGGCTACGCTGCCATCCGCCGTCGAAACGTACGCGTACAAACGCAAGCCGGGCCGCAAGAAGGAGGGACGGTGCTCGCGCAAAAGTTGAACCATGCCCGCGATGAGCAGGACGCCGAGCAGGAAAAACACGCGGAAGTTGCGCGGCCGATTCATAGGACGGAAGGATTGTTGCATGTCGCGTGCGGGCTTAGCCACAAGCCGGAGAATTAGCCAGGAGTACGCTCATCGGCCGCAAGTCGAAGCTCACAAAAAAGTAAACAATATGCGCTCAGTTCACTTCGCGATGCAGAACCGCGGCAATCTGCCGGACCTCTTCGACCAACTCGGCGAACTCCTCCGGCAAGATCGACTGCATGCCATCGGAAAGCGCTTTGTCCGGCTCGTGGTGCACTTCGACGAGCAATCCGTCCGCGCCGACGGCAATCGCCGCGCGCGATAGCGGCAGCACCTTGTGCCGTTTTCCGGTGCCATGCGAAGGGTCCACCAGGATCGGCAAATGGCTGCGCTTTTTCACCGCCGGCACCACCGCGAGGTCCAGAGTATTGCGCGAAAAATCGGAAAACGTCCGCACGCCGCGCTCGCAAAGCATGACGTTGTAGTTTCCTTCAGACAGGATATATTCCGCGGCCATCAAGAATTCGTCCAGCGTCGCCGACATCCCTCGCTTCAAAAGTACCGGTTTCTTCGCCCGCCCCGCCCGCTTCAGCAGCGAAAAATTCTGCATGTTTCGCGCGCCAATCTGAATCACGTCGGCATATTCCTCTACAAGATCCAGGCTCTCGTTGTCGATGGCCTCCGTAATGATCCCAAACCCGTAGGTCTCCCGCACTTTCGCCAAAATCTTCAATCCTGGCAGGCCCAGCCCTTGAAAACTGTACGGCGAGGTCCTTGGTTTGTAGGCGCCGCCGCGAAACAGCCTTACGCCTGAGCCCTTCACGCGTTCCGCAATCGCCAAGCACTGTTCTTCGGTCTCCACCGCGCATGGCCCAGCAACAAGCGCGATCTTCTTGCCACCCACGAGCACGTCTCCCGCCGGAGTCGGAATCCGCAGTACGCTGTCCTCCTCCTTCGTGTCGCGGCTCACCAATTTGTACGGCTTGCTGACCGGTATGCACTCCACCACTCCCGGCAGCGATTCCAGCACTCCGAGATCGATCGCTCCCTTATTCCCGGTAATCCCAATCGCCGTTCGAATCGTCCCCGGAATCGGATGCGCCTTCAGCCCCAGGCTTTCGATGCGTTCGCACACACCACGGATCTGCTCCTCTGTGGCGTGCGATTGCATGACAATCAGCATCGGCGACTCCCTACGCTCTCGGTAAAGTCTGAGTAGCCAAGTAGTCTACGGCATGCCGCTGCAACCCCGCAAATCTCTCCCTACCCCCAGCGAACGGCTCATTTTGCCGCGTGTGCTAGAATAGCTGGTTTAAGGATAGGCCGATTTTCTCAATGGGAATGCCAGAACAACCTCTCACTCGCGTCTCCGAATTCGACCCTGAAGACGAATACCGCCCGGAACCTGAGCCTGAACCGCTGCCTCCCACCTGGATGGACGGCAGCCTCCGCATCGGCATCCACGCCTCCATCGCCGGAAGCTACTTGAACGCGCTCGAATCCGCTCGCAAGCTCGGCTGCAACGCTCTGCAAATTTTCTCCTCAAGCCCGCGCATGTGGCAGGGAGGTCCTGCGCGCATCCCTGAAGCGGATGCCAGCGCATTTCGCGCTCGCCGCGCCGAGTTGGGCCTCGGCCCGCTGGTCATTCACGCGAACTATCTGATCAATCTGGCCGCGGTTCAGCCAATGCTGCAAACGCGCTCGATCCAAGCCTTCCAGGATGAGCTCGTGCGCGGCGTGGCCCTCGGCGCGGATTTTCTGGTCGTTCACCCCGGCTCGCGCGGAGACGCCACGCCCGAACAAGCTGTCCGTACCGTGGTCGAGTCCGTCAAGCAAGGGTCCAAGCGCGTCCAGCTCGGGAATCTGCGCATACTCATTGAAAATACAGCGGGCATGGGAAGCGCGGTCGCCTCGCGCCTGGAAGAACTGGCGGAAATTCTCGTGGGACTAACCGGCGTTCCGGCAGCTGCTTGTCTCGACACTGCGCATCTCTTCGCCGCGGGCTACGACATCAAGTCCGAGAAAGGTTTTACGTCGACCATCGACCTGATCGACTCGACCATCGGCCTCGATCGCGTGCCCGTTTTCCACGCCAACGATTCCAAAATCCCCCTCGGCGGCCGTGTGGATCGCCACGAAAACATTGGCGAGGGCAAAATCGGCGCCGATGCCTTTCACCGCATCCTGACCCACCCAAAGCTGGGCGCGGCGCCTCCCGAAGGTTTGACGGGGCGTGCTTTTCTTCTCGAAACGCCCATCGATCAACCCGGCGACGACCGCCGCAACGTAGCCAAGCTATGGGAACTTGCCGGCTTGAGCGAGCAAGCCCCGCCGGCAGAAAAAGGCTTTTCGATGCTGACGGCGGCCATCAAAAAAATTCAAACAAAAACGGCCAAAGCCGAAAAAGCCGCCGCAAAGAAAACGAAAGTAGCTATCAAGGCAAAGGCATCGGCAAGCAAGTCCAAAAAATCACGCAAGACCAAGAGGGGATAGCGAGGCGTGGCGGACTACAACCCACAAGAAATCGAAGCCAAATGGCAAAAGCGCTGGGCCGAAGCGCGTGTGTTCGAAACCGAAGCTGACCCGGCAAAACCAAAATACTACGTCCTCGAAATGCTGCCGTATCCCTCCGGCACGATGCACATGGGACACATGCGCAATTACGCCATCGGTGATGTCGTCGCCCGCGTCAAACACATGAGTGGCTTCAACGTCCTTCATCCCATGGGCTGGGACGCCTTCGGTCTCCCGGCCGAAAACGCCGCAATCAAGAACAACACTCACCCGCGCGAGTGGACCAACAACAACATCGCCGAATTCCAACGTACCCTGCGCCGCTTCGGCTTCAGTTACGACTGGCGCCGCGAAATCTCCACCTGCGAGCCCGAGTATTACCGCTGGAACCAGTGGTTTTTCCTGCGCATGCTCGAGCGCGGCCTGGCTTACCGCAAAAAGAGCCGCGTGAACTGGTGTCCCAAGTGCTGCACCGTCCTCGCCAACGAGCAGGTATTGCCGGGCGGCGTCTGCTGGCGCCACGAAGACACCCTCGTTGAGGCACGTGAACTCGAGCAATGGTTCCTCAAAACCACCGCTTACGCCGACCAGCTCGTCGATGATTTAAAACAACTCGAAAGCACGTGGCCCGAGCGCGTCGTCACCATGCAGCGCAACTGGATCGGTCGCTCGCAAGGCGCGAGAGTAAAATTTGCGGTCGCTGATGTGCAGGGCGCGCCGCCCATCGAGATTTTCACCACGCGCATCGACACCATCTACGGCGCCACCGCCATCATCCTCGCACCGACGCATCCGCTCGTAGCAAAACTGCTCGATGGCTCTCCAAACCGCGTGGAGGCGGAGTCGCACCTAGCGCGGATGCGTCAGACTTCCGTCAAAACGGAAGACCTCGCCACCGCCGAGAAAGTCGGCTTCTTCACCGGACGCCACGCCAGCAATCCCTTCAGCGGCGAAAAAATCCCTATCTGGGTCGGCAACCTTGTCCTGATGGAATACGGTACCGGAGCCATCATGGCCGTGCCCGCGCATGACGAGCGCGACTTCGAGTTTTGCCGCAAATACGGCCTTCCCGTTCGAATCGTTATCCAGCCCATCGCAGGAGAACCTCTCGTCGAAGAAAAAATGACCGTCGCCTTCGACGAGCACCAAAACGGAAAGCTCGTCAATTCCGGCTCGTTCAACGGCCTCTCTCCCGACGAAGCCATCGTCAAAATGACAGCCTTCGCCAAGCAAAAAGGTTTCGGGAAGGGCGAAGTCGTCTTCCGCCTCCGCGACTGGGGCATCTCTCGCCAGCGCTATTGGGGTACTCCGATTCCAGTCGTTTATTGTCCCGAGCATGGCCTGCAACCTGTGCCTGACAAAGATCTGCCTGTCCTGTTGCCGCCCAATCCCAAACTCACTGGCGAAGGCGAATCACCGCTCGCCGCGACTCCGGAATTCGTCAACACCACCTGCCCGAAATGCGGCGGCCCCGCGCGCCGCGAAACCGATACGATGGACACCTTCGTCGATTCGTCCTGGTATTTTTATCGCTATTGCGACCCGCACAACGACAATGCTCCATTCGATTCCGCGAAAGTCGGCTACTGGTTTCCCATTGACCAGTACATTGGCGGCATCACCCATGCCATACTGCATCTCCTGTACTCGCGCTTTTGGTGCAAGGTCATGCGCGATATCGGTCTCGTCAAACACGACGAGCCCATCTCCAGGCTCTTCACCCAGGGCATGATCCAAAAGGGTGGCGTCACCATGTCCAAATCGCGGGGCAACGTAGTCGGCGCCATCGACATGGCCGAAAAATATGGCGCGGACACTGGCCGCCTCTACACGCTTTTTGCCGCCCCTCCCGAAAAAGATCTCGAGTGGAGCGAAGAAAGCATCGAAGGCTCCTGGCGTTTCCTCAACCGCGTCTTCCGCCTGGTGGACAAGCACGCCGGAGCCATTCGCGGCACGCAGAAATGGAATTTCGATCCAAACGGAATGTCCGACAAGGAACGCGATCTAATCAGGGTCACATACCAAACGATGCTCAGGGTGACGCAAGACTTCGAGAAACGCTGGCACTTCAACTCCGCGATCGCTCAGATAATGGAATTGACCAACGAAATTTATCTGGCCGAGCCGCTTGAAAACGGTGTTCGCCCGGAGATACGCAAAGAAGTCTTGCAAATTCTTACCCTGCTTCTTGCGCCTATGACGCCTCATATTGCAGAGGAGATGTGGGAGATGCTTGGCAATACCGACGGACTTTGGAATGCTTCCTGGCCGGTCTTGCTGAACGAACAACTCGAGCTAGCGAAGGACGACGAAGTCGAAATCCCGGTCCAAGTCAACGGGCGCGTCCGCGCAACACTAAAGGTCTCCGTCGGCTTAGGCGAAACCGAACTAGTCGCCAAAGCCAAAGCCGATCCCGCGGTTGCGCGTCACACCGACGGCAAGCGCATCATTAAAGTCATCTTCGTCCCTAACAAACTCTTGAATCTGGTGGTCCAATGATCCCGCGGCCTTTTCTTCGTAGGGGCACGGCACGCCGTGCCCCCGTTGCGCAACGCACTTATGCGAAGTGCCAGTTCATAAGGTAAGCCGCATCCAAGGGAGGCACGATGGCAACAGGAGCCGCAATGACGGAACAACCCCAAAAGCCAAAATCCGAGCTCGGCGGCGTAGTAGTCCTGGACTTTGGCGGCCAGTACACGCAGCTGATTGCCCGCCGCATCCGCGAACAGCGAGTCTTCTCCGCCATCCTCCCATGTACCGCTTCGATCGAAGAGATTCGCCAGTTTGCGCCCGCAGGTTTAGTCCTCTCCGGTGGCCCTAGCTCCGTCTACGACACGGACGCTCCCAAGTGCGATCCCGCTATTCTTGCTATGGGCTTGCCGGTTCTCGGCATCTGTTACGGCATGCAGTGGATCACGCACGCGCTCGGGGGCAAAGTCGAAAAAGCCGAACGCCGCGAGTACGGCCGCGCGCAGCTGAAAGTCAGCGGTGGCAGCGGTGCAAACCCATCAGAGCTCTTTGCGGGCGTCCCGGAATCTCTGCGCATTTGGAATAGCCACGGCGATCATGTGCGCGAAGTGCCTCCGGGATTTCACGCCACGGGTCACACGGATAACGCCATCGCTTCTCTGGAGGATCCCCAGCGAAAAATCTACGCCGTGCAGTTTCATGTGGAAGTGAATCACACGGAACGCGGCACGGAACTGCTGCGCAATTTCCTGTTCCGCGTCTGTCAGGCGGAAACCAAATGGAGCGGTTCCGCCTTTATCGAGGAAACGACCGAAGCCATTCGAACGAGGGTTGGGCAAAACCGCGCCATCTGCGCTCTGAGCGGGGGAGTGGATTCGACGGTTGCGGCTGTTTTGGTCCACCGCGCCATGGGCGACCGCCTCACAAACATCTTCGTTGATACGGGGATGCTGCGGAAGAATGAGTTTGCGGACACGTTGGAAATGCTGCGAGACCGCCTGGGCCTCCGCGTCATTGGCGTGGACGCCGCAGACCGCTTCCTCGATAAGCTCGTTGGCGTTACGGACCCTGAGCAAAAGCGAAAGATCATCGGCAGGGAATTCATCGCCGTCTTTGCCGAAGAAGCCCAAAAGCTGCAGCGCGGCGAAGCTCACGGCGCGATCGCCTGGCTCGTCCAGGGAACGCTGTATCCGGACGTCATTGAGTCCGTTTCCGTCAAGGGCCCCTCCGCGACGATCAAGACCCATCACAACGTCGGCGGCTTGCCGGAAAACATGCCTTTTGCCCTTATCGAGCCCCTTCGCGACCTTTTCAAGGACGAGGTCCGCCGGATTGGCAAAGACTTGGGCCTTCCGGAAGAGATTCTTCTGAAACATCCGTTTCCGGGTCCAGGATTGGCAGTAAGGCTCTTGGGCGAGATTACCCGCGAACGCCTCCTTACTCTGCAGGAGTCGGACGCTATCGTTGTTGAGGAGATACGTCGAGCTGGGCTCTATAGCCAGGTTTGGCAAGCCTTCGCCGTTTTGCTGCCTGTCCGGAGCGTCGGGGTTATGGGGGACTACCGGACTTATGGGCTAACCATTGCAGTGCGGGTAGTGGAATCCGAGGACGCTATGACGGCGGACTGGGTCCGCTTGCCGGGGGAAGTTCTGGAGCGCATTTCCACGCGCATTGTGAACGAGGTTCGCGGAGTGACGCGCGTGGTCTACGACATCAGTTCGAAACCGCCGAGCACCATCGAATGGGAATGACATTTCCGCCGGGGACGCATGCAGCGGTAAGCGGGGAAAAGTCTGCGAGGAGAGGCTGTAACTGCTTGCAATAAGTAGCAGCATCTAAACTAACATAGGCCGCACAGGGACCAGTCGCGGCCTATTCAGGAGTGCCCATTAGTTCGACATCAAGCTCTAAGCAGAAGGCGGCAGAACTAGCGGTTAGCCATTTTCTGTGCCATGTACAGAATGAGCTTGCGGTCGCCGTCTTCCACTTTGCCCAGCAAGCGGCGAAGCTTGTTGAGAAAGCGCGCATCTTTTCCGACGCTGCCCCACGCGATGTCATCCGACGACTTCCGCTTGGGGAGATTCGGCAACTGCGGCGGCTCTTCGCCGTCATAAAAGAGTTGATAGAGTGGGCACTCGAGAGCGCGTGCAAGTTTCTCCAGCGTTTCGATGGCCGGCACTGTATGGCCATTTTCTACGCGGGAAATGTAACAACGAAGCAAACCTGTTCGCTTTTCGATGTCGCCCTGGGAGAGTTTCTTTTCTTCGCGGAGTGCGCGAAGACGGTCGCCTATAATCATGGCGGCATTATTCCATGTAGATAAAATCCAAGCAAGTAGAAACTTGTTACCCCCGAATTGAAACACTTGATGCAGGCCGGGGAAACCAAACTACACAACCAGTGGAAACCAAGCTACATTAAACGTAACCGGATTGACATGGCACGCGTCCCAAAAGTAGAGCCCCTGAGCCCCCCCGCTAGTCCGGGGGGAGCCAAGCCGTCGGGCGCGAAAGCGCCGGGTGCTGTGGATGACCGGGAACTCGTCCGGCGGGCGCAGCAGGAAGACCAGGAGGCTTTTGAAGAACTGGTGCGGCGCCATCAGCACCGCGTCTTCGCCGTCGCTGGCGGGATCTTGCGGCGCCGGGAGGATGTGGAAGATATTGCGCAGCAGGTTTTTGTAAAAGCATATTTTTCGCTGAAGCGCTTCGATCAGCGGGCGGCCTTCAGCACTTGGCTGTATAAGATTACGGTGAACGAGTGCTGGGACCTGTTGCGAAAGAAAAAAGTGCGGCCCCTCGTTTACGAGTCGGACTTGAGCGAAGAACAAGCCCGGCAAGTAATCTCCGCCGAGGAAAAGGGCGGCGGCGGGCCGGACATCAGCGACAGGCTGGAGGCGCGCGAGCGCGTCGAACGTCTCTTGGACGGGCTCGACGAGCGCGACCGGCTGATGCTGATTCTGAAGGAAGTCGAAGGCTTTGCGGTGGAAGAGATTGCAGAAGTACTGGAACTGAATGCCAACACCGTGAAGGTGAGGCTGTTCCGGGCGCGGCGCAGAATCGTGAACAAGGCCCGCAAGCGCGGAGAATGAGCGGACAGCCAAGCGTCAAATGAGATTACTCGATGTGATTTATTCTTGGGCCAGAGTTGAACTAGCCGGATAGAAAAGCCGGATGCAATGTGAAAGTTGCTGGAGGAATCTCAAATGAAATTCTTGCTGAATAAACGCGGAGCGGAATGCCGCGATTTTCAGACGGGACTCGAAGATGCGGCAGGCAGCGCGCCAGGTGCGCAAACGCTAGCGGATCTGCTAGCCGTGGTGCCCGGTGCCATGAGAGGACACGCGGCGGAGTGCGCGGACTGCCGCGCCGCTGCCGAAAATCTCCTTGCAGCGCGCGCGCTCATGGCGGAAATGCCGTCCCATGCCGCCATGGGAGGGCCGTGGTTTGCGCCTCGCGTGATGGCCGCGATTGCCGCGCGCACGGCCGAACTTGGCCGCGCGACAGACACATGGACTTTTCTCCCCAAGCTTGCGGCCCGTCTCACGTGGGCTTCCACGATCGCGTTGCTGTTGGCAAGCGGCTGGCTCTATCAAAGGCCAGTATCCACCCCAGTTACGGCTAAGTCCGTGGTTACGGACTTGACCGGTGAACCCTTGAGGGAAAGCACCACGCCGGCCAACAACGACGAAGTGCTCGTCAGCCTGTCTGAGCAACCACAATGAACGAAAACTCCGCGAAGCAGAAAGCTGCCTTGTGGGTTGCTGTAGTGTTTGTTCTCGGCGCGGCGCTTGGCGGCGTGTTCGGCTATTTTTATGGCCATCGGAGCACCGTGTCCGCGGCAAATCCTCCGCTAAGCGAACCCGCCCGGCGCGCCAAGAGGGTCGAGCAACTGACCCAGGATTTGAGCCTGACCAGCGCTCAGAGCCAGCAACTGGACAGTATCCTTTCGCAGCTGCACGCGGAATACAAAAGCATCCACGACCAGTCCGATACGCAGCTGAATCAGACGCGGCAAAAAGGGCGCGATCAAATCCGCGCGATCCTCACTCCGGAACAGAAGCCCAAGTTCGAGGAGTTCCTGAAGCGAATGGACGAAGAAAGAAAACGAAACGCGCCTGCTCCACCGCCGCGTTAGCGCGAAATTCGCGAATTTTCTAATCTTCCCACCAAATTGCACTTCGGCAATGAAAATCTAAAGAAGCGCGGTTCATGCACACACTCTGGAATAGCGTTCGCTCATACTTTTACGATGAGCTTGCCGGTGTTGCCGCCGGTGAAGAGCATGTTGATGGCGTCGGGCGCTTTTTCGAGGCCCTCGACGATTGTTTGGCGGTCTTTTAGTTTGCCCATCATTTTCCACTTGCCGAGCTCCATGGCGGCTTCGGTGAAGCGGGAAGCGTAGTCCAGCACAAGAAAGCCTTCTACTTTTAACCGTTTGACGATCAGGATGCCGAGGTTGCTCGGACCAGAGGTTTCCTTCGTGTATCCGGAAATAAGTCCGCAGAGAGCCACGCGGCCGTGCAGATTCATGCGGTTGAGGACTGCTTCCATGATTTCGCCGCCGACGTTTTCGTAATCAATGTCGACGCCGTTGGGGGTGGCGGCGGCCAGTTTCTCTTTCCAGTCGGGATGTTTGTAGTTTATGGCGGCGTCGAAGCCGAGTTCGTCGGTCAGCCAGGAGCATTTGTCGTCGGTACCCGCAATGCCGACCACGCGACAACCAAAAATCTTGCCGATTTGGCCAGCGACGCTTCCGGTCGCGCCAGCGGCGGCGGAGACGACCAATGTTTCGCCTTTTTGCGGCTTGGCGATTTCGGTCATGCCGAAATAAGCGGTTAGACCGGTCATGCCGAGCACTCCGAGAAAAAGCGTGTCGGATACAAAGGGAATCGACGGCACTTTCTGAAAGGGGAATTTCGATTGCGTTTCGATGACGACGTATTCCTGAAGGCCTGTGAGGCCCACGAGCTTGTCGCCCTTTTTGAATTGCGCGTGGCGCGATTCAATCACTTCCGCCAGTCCTCCCGCGCGCATCACGTCACCGATGCCCACGGCCGGAAGATAGCTGTCAACGGCCATCCAGACGCGCATGGTCGGATCGACCGAGAGGTATTTCACTTTGGCCAGCGCTTGGCCGTCTTGCAGCTCGGGGACTGGCGATTCAGAGAGCTGGAGATCGCCGGGCGCGAGCAAGCCTTTGGGGCGGGCTTGCAAGCGAAGCTGCCGATTTGTCGCTGTCACTTGGAGTTCTCCAAATATTTCGGCACGCACATTTTGTTGTACCCCGCACAGCCAGGATTCATCGCGCGCAAACCGCGCGATGGAGAAGCGGTTGGCTGTGCCACTTTGCAAAATCGGGAATTGCTCCTAGAAGGGAATGTCCTCGTCGGAGATTTCCGGGCCGGCGGCGCCGCCGCCCATGGGTTCTTCGCCACCGCCTGCGTGGGGCTCGAAGTCGTCAGCGCTGCGCGATGCGCCGCCCGCGCTTCCGCCTGCGCCTGCTGCGGCGCCTTCGCCGCGGCTACCAAGCATGCGCATTTCATCGGCGATAATTTCCGTGCTATATCGCTTCTGGCCTTCCTTGTCTTGCCACTCGCGAGTTTCGATGCGGCCCTCTATGTATACGAGAGATCCCTTTTTTAGATATTGCTGACAGATTTCGGCGAGCTTGCGCCATGCGACGATTTTGTGCCACTCGGTTTTTTTCTGGCGCTCCCCGTTGCGGTCTTTGTAGGAGTAATCAGTGGCGACGGAGAAATTGGCGACGGCTTGGCCGCCGGTGGTGTAGCGAGTTTCTGGATCGCGGCCTAAGCGGCCAACGAGAATGGCTTTATTTACGGACATAAACGTTTTCTCCCTGCGGCGGTGACGATAACAGAAAGATGAGATAGAGGCAAAGATGGGAGGACCTGAATGGCGAATCGAGAGTGGTGGGGGGCCCCCTCCCCGGTTTTTTTGTAAGTGCGGATTCTAAAGGACTTTAAGTTCTGTGTTTTGGAAGTGCGGATTCTAAACGGGTTACAGGTGTCTTTTGCGGAAGTGCGGAATCTAAAGGGGTTATCTCTCATGAGTGGCGAATGGCCCTTCGGGGTTCGGGGCAAACGAGCGGTGAGCGGCGAGCAGGAGCGGGTATAGTGAAGCGATTGGGGGCCGACACGGGAATGGATTGCTGCGAGCATGGAGCATGGTAGCAATATAGTTACCAGATGTCAACATATTTGTTCAGGTCATTCGAATGGAGATGGGCGATTTACGGGGAGAGCCGTGGAAGTGCTCAGGATGGAATGGGTTAACGTGAGAGAGGGTTGTGGAAAAGATGTGGAAAAGTGAGTTTAGAGTGGGTAGAGAGTGGTGAGCAGTGAGTAGAGAATAGCCTATAGGTTTGAAGTTTGAAGGTTGAGAGATCTGATCGGTGGAAACCATGAGTCAGGTGCCAGTGTGGTTTGAACGGAAGTTTGAGTTTTCGTTTCCGGTGGAACTGTATCCGAATGTCTGCGCACGGTTGCGCGGGACTCCGGCCAGACTGGAGGAGGCGCTTCGGGGGCGTCCTCACGAAATCCTGATCAGGAAAGCGCAAGGGAAGTGGTCGGCTCAGGAACACGCCGGACACTTGCTGGACCTCGAAGCGCTGTGGCTGGCGCGCGTAGGGGACTACGTGGCGGCCAGCGAGGAACTCACCGTGGCAGACTTGAGGAATCGAAAAACCGACGAAGCGGACTACAACGCACGTCCACTGGAACAGGTTCTGATGGAGTTCCGCGCTGGAAGAGGAAGATTGCTGAAGCGTGTGGACGAATTGGACGCATCCCTATTTGCTCGATCCATTCTCCACCCGCGTTTGAAGACGCCGATGCGGCTTGTGGACCATTTGTATTTTGTCGGGGAACACGACGATCATCATCTTGCGCGAATATGGGAACTTGTCAGCGGCGTCCGGTAAGTGGAGATTTCAAAACACCGACGTGTAAGACCGACACTTGGGGTACCCGGCCCCGACCATTTTGGCTGGTGTGCCGGCCTCCGAGCTAGCAGAGACAAGTCATTTGATGAAATAGATCAATGCGTCTTCAATGAAAGTGTCTTGGACGCGGGTGAAACTTATGCGCTTGCCGGCTCTTACTGTCGGGGAGGGCCTTGGACCTCGCGGGAGGTCTTGAATCTCGAAATGGCCGAGTGAGCGAAGAGCTGTCACGAGAGGATGATTTGAGCGCAGGACAGATATCGTGTACAGGGGCATTTCCAAGTCTGCGGGCCAACCGTTGCCAAGAATTCCTTGGATGAGATGATAGGCGTGAAGGGGTCCAGCATTTTCCACAACGGGGCTGGCGACTGCGAGCTTCCAGCGGCTGGACTCCGAGTTGTAGAGCCAGAGTGAGCAAAGGAGACCAAAATCCTTATCAGCCAGTAAGCGCCTCGTTAGTTCGCCGCCTGCGGCGATCATATCGGGCGCTAGTTGTTCCTTTACCACCACGTCTTCAGCCACTGCAGCACCCCGCCCTTCGGATCGGCGATCGCATCATAGAGGTCTTTGGTCTCTTTTTCCGTTAGACCCAGTTCGTAGCGTTTTCCTTCTTCCCAGTCTATTACGCAAGCCCAAGAGGCAGCCAACTGGTTGTTTGATTTCATGGCATCTTCAAGCTTGTCTTTCAACTTCGCCAATTTTAGAAGTGAATCAAGGTTATGGGTGTAACTTTTGTTGACCTCGTCCTTATCGGGGAAGTCGTATTCCTTTGTCTGTTTTGCAATGCAGGCCTTAAGTGCGCATTCAATGGAGTAGCCGCCCAAGTAGTAAGCGCCGGGAAAGGAGGCGGCGGCGAGGAGGATTTCCGTCTCTCGGAGCCGAAGGTCTGCGAGTTGTTAAAGGTCGGTTCTGTTCATTCGCCTAAGAAGGGACTAAATTACTGCCAAGTGTAAGTCACTCTATTGTTATTCACGTAGTGCTGTCAAGGTGCGTCAGCGCATCAAACCCAGTGATTGGGTTTTGTGTTTCGGCGACGGCACGGCAAGTGTGCAAAATGGGACAGTTTGGGCGTCGGCCTGTGTTAGGCTGGCGGACAATCCGCCAACCCCAATCCCTGAGCGGACAAAGGAGGGATGGACTGATGAAGACGTTTCTGACTGGAAGGACCAGGCTGATCGGGAAAATCGTACTGGCCACGGCAGCGCTGGGTGGAATGCTGCTTCTTGGCGCAGCTCCGCGTGCTGTTGCGGACGACGATGCTTGCCGACATCGGCTGGTCAACGCCGACCACAAGCTTCACCAAGCAGCTGAGCATCATGGCTGGAACAGTCCACAAGCGGAGCGTGCGCGACACCAGCTGCGTGAGGCGCGCGAGTATTGCTGGAGCAAGTTCCACAAATGGTGGGATGAAGATGGCCGTCGCTGGCACACCGACCGGGACTGGGACGATCATGACCACGACCGTGGCCGGGATCGCGACCACGATCACTAATCCATAATAGTCAGGCGGCTGAAGAAGTTTACTGCTTGGCGCCCCGATTCGTTCGGGGCGCTTTTTTATTGAGCGGAGTGTCTTGCAGAGCTTCGAGGAATGCGGTTCCACTCCTCTGAACTAATACCGAGATTTTAAGAGCAGCGGAGCGGCAAGTCTGTCCCACGTGGAGCTGGAGGCGCTGGCGCGGTTGACGCATGGCTCGCTGAGCTTTAGTGGAAACCAGGTAACGCTGACGTTGCCGAGTTCCGGCGCGACCGCCACGACCATTGCGGGGGAAAAGTCCGAGTTTTCAAAAGAGTTTTTGCGGGCGGGCATCGAAGAAATGGCGGTGATCCGGGAATGGCGAATCGCGCTTGTGAACGCGGTGCAAAAAGGATATGCGGTGACGAATGATTGGATCAACTATTACCGGAGCCCAGCAGTTACGAACCTAAGATTGGCATCGGTGGCGGCGTCCACGGATGCTGACCGAAAAGGATATCAATTGCTATCGAATGAGTTCGACAACATGAAGATGTTGAGCGATCGATTTGTGGACGCGCACACAGCGATGAATTACACGTCTTTGGACGCATTAGAGAGTGATCCGTTGGATCAGAAAATTTTGAACTGCGCGCGGTCTCTGGCGGCGATGGCCGCGAGCGGGCAGTTTGTGGATGACGGGTCCTGCCACTGATTGCAGGACGCGAGCGAGCGCAAATCCGAAAAGGGCCGGCGGCAAAACCGGAGGACGAACATCAAAAGTTGCCGGTCTAAAGGCCGGCGTCTCCGGACCATTTTGCTAGCAATACAATCCGGAGATTCCGATTTAGCGCGCGGGCTGCCAGCAAGCATAGCAATTTGAAAGCGCCTGGCGGGGCGCGGATTGTTTTCATTGACGGCTTGAAGGCCCGCATGGAATATACAGGGGCCGTGGCAACCACTTCCTCTTCTACTTCAGAACAAAATGACAGGCTCTTCGGCGCTGCTCCGGCGAGCAGCGGCAGGGCATTTTTGTGGATTGGGACGGCGACGGCGACTGGCGCCATAGTGATGGCGATGGAACTGACGGCGTTCCGGCTGTATGCGCCGTACTTTGGCAATTCGATCTATGTGTGGGGCAGCATGATTTCGGTGGTCATGCTGGCGCTGGCGGCGGGGTACAGTTTGGGCGGGTGGATTGCGGATCGAAAGCCTACTGAGACGGTGCTTTTCCTCATTGTTTTGGGCAGCGGCGTATATCAGCTGGCGATCGTGTTTGTCGTGCGGCCGGTGCTGCTGAAGCTCTTTAACATGGGGGATTTTGGCGGTCCGGCGCTGGCGACAGTGATTATTTTTGTGCCGCCAATGACGGCGCTGGCGATGACGTCGCCGTTTGTGATCCGGCTGCTGGTGCGCGCGGGGCACGTCGGGAGCATGGTGGGGCGGGTGTTTGCGCTGTCGACGGCGGGGAGCATTGCGGGAGTGCTAGCGACGAGCTTTTATTTGGTGCCGAGACTTGGGACGCGGATGACGATGGAAATACTTTGCGGAGCGTCAATTGTGATAGGAGCGGCAGGGTTGATGATGCGGCGGAAGGCGGCTGTTTTTTTGGCATTGCCGGTGGGAATTCTTTTCGCTGTGCCGATTCCAAAACCGCCGCCGACGTTAATTTGGAACGGGGAGTCCGCGTACAACCGGATTCTTGTTTTCGAGAGCAACGGACTGCGGTGGCTGGTGCTGAACGATTCGCGATTCGCGCAGACATATGAAAAGGCGGGGAGCGCGAATTCGGGACACTATCAGGACGAATTTGCGCTGGGGCCGGTGATTGTGCCGGCGAAGAATTTGCTGGTGCTCGGCATGGGAGCGGCGGGATCGATTCAGGCGAGCAGGGCGGTTGCGCCGGAATTGGAAATTGATGCAGTGGAAATCGACCCGGTAGTGGTGCGCGTGGCCGGCGAGTTTTTTGGACTGCCACAAAATGACCCGAAGCTGCACGTACATATAGCGGATGCGCGGCCGTGGCTGGCGGCACATGGGGCGAAGAGCGATTTGGTGCACATTGATTTGTTTCAGGGCGGGCCGTATGTGCCATTTTATTTGACTACGGTGGAATTTTTTCAGTTGGTGCGATCCCGGATGACGGATGGCGGCGTATTGATGGTAAATGTGTTTGATTCCAGTCCGCGGAAAGAATTGTTGCAGGCCATGGGATCGACGATGCGGCAGGTGTTCCCGTCGCTGGAGAGGCTATCGAGACCGGACGGGAATCACATTGTTTTTGCGTTTGCGGAGAAACACACGCTGGCCGAAACGGTGGCGAGATTGAAGGAAAGCGCGGGGCCTCAATGGGTGCAGGACCTGACGCAGAAGGCGGTGGAGGAGATGGTTGAGTTTGAACGGCAGGCCGGAGCAGTGATATTTACGGATGACCGGGCGCCGATTGAGGAGATGACGCGGCGAATGCTGGTGGAATCGAGAAAAGCAAAATGACGAAACAGAACCGCAGGCGATTTTTGCAGAGTTCGGTGGCGGCCTTGGCGGCGGGATTCGGGCCGGGGCGTGAGGCGATTATGAGCGGCGAGAATTTCGAGACTTTTATGCCTTTTAGGCCAGAGTTCCGCGCGGCGTATAGCGCGCAGAAGGCGTTTGGGAATGAGGGGAAGAAGCCGTTGCGGCTGGGATTGATTATTGGGATTGGGAACGATCCGGATTCGGCGTTGGCGAAGGTGCACGACTTGGGATTGCCTACTTGTCAGGCGTACTGCGAGGAGTTTGCGCCGGGGCTGGCGAAGAAGTTGACGGAGGCGCTGGGGAAGTATGCGATTGAGGCGACGTCGATTGTGGTGGGCGGGCCGGGGAAGGAAGTGTGGGATTTTTATCAGGGGCCGCTGACGATTGGGCTTGTGCCGCGGGAGACGCGGGCGGCGCGGGTGGCGCATATCAAGAGGGCTTCGGAGTTTGCAAAGGAGTGCGGCGTGGCGGCGGTGCAGACGCATTGTGGATTTATTCCGGAGAATCCGAATGAGGTGTTGTACAAGGAGACCATAGCTGCAATGCGAGAGGTTGCGGAATACTGCAAGAGGAATGGGCAGAATTTCCGGTATGAAACGGGACAGGAGACCCCGATTACCCTGGTGCGGGCGATTCGGGATGTGGGGCTGGACAACCAGGGAGTGAATTTTGATTTGGCGAATTTGATTTTGTATGGGAAGGCGAATCCGGTGGATGCGATTGAGATTCTTGGGCCGTACGTACAGGGAATTCACGCGAAGGATGGACTTTGGCCGACGAACCCGAAGGATTTGGGGGAGGAAGTGGCAATTGGGAAAGGAAAAGTGGATTTCCCGACGATTATTGCGCGATTGAAAGAGATGAAGTATTCCGGGGCGGTGACGATTGAGCGGGAGATTTCTGGGACGCAGCAGATGGAGGATGTGAGGGGGGCGAAGGAGTATTTGGAGAAGTTGATTGGGTGAGGCGGCGCCGAAAACCTAAAGAGTTGACGGTTCAGGTTCAGGGATTTTGCAGAAAAGAAAGACCCACGCTCAAAAACGAGAGTGGTGTACCGCGGTTTCGGATTGCACGAGTGTGAGGAGGAATGAGATGGCGAGTGATGGGAGACAGAAGGAAGAGATCGGACGCAGAAAGTTCATTGGCTCGGCTGCTGCGGCAGCGGGGGTGATGTTCATCAAGCCGGGGCTGGTGCGTGGAACGGCGGCAAACTCGGCGGTGCGGGTGGGGTTGCTGGGTTGCGGGGGGCGCGGGACTGAAGACGCAACGAATATGTTTGAGACGGGCGGAGCGCGTGTGGTGGCGCTGGCCGACATGTTCCAGGATCAGTTGGACAAGGCGCACTCGGTGTTTGACCAACTGCAGACGGGGAAAGGATTTGCGGCGATCGATGCGTCGCAGCTATTTGTCGGGCCGAAGGCGTATGAAAAAATTGCGGCGTCGAAGGAAGTGGACGCGATCGTGATTGCGTCGCCGCCGTACTACCATCCGCAGCATCTGGAAGCGGTGGTGGCGGCGGGGAAGCACGTTTATTGCGAGAAGCCAGTGGCGGTGGACGTGCCGGGCGCTAAGAAAGTGCTGGAAATTGGCAAGCGAGCGGAAGGGAAGCTAAGCCTGGACGTTGGCTTTCAGATACGCGATTGCCCCCCGTTTGTGGAGTTGGTGAAGCGGATTCACGGGGGAGCGCTGGGGAATATTGTTTGCGGGGAGGCGCACTACTTGTCGGGATATTTGGACCGCCCGAAGTGGGAGGGCGCGTCACCGACGGAGCGGCGGCTGCGCAACTGGGTGTACGACCGCGTTTTGTCCGGGGACATTATTGTGGAGCAGAACATTCACGTGATTGATATTTGCAACTGGATATTGAAGGCGCATCCGTTGAAATGTTCGGGAACGGGTGGGCGGATCGGGCGTCCGACGGATGGAGACGTGTATGGAAATTACAACGTCGTGTTTACGTATCCGGATGGAGTGGATGTGACCTTCAGCTCGACGCAATTTGCGAAGGGCTGGTGGGACGTTACGGAACGATTCTTTGGGACGAAAGGGACTTCGCAGTCGCCGTACTCGGGGCCGCTGGGAATTTGGGGTGACGAGCCATGGCAAACGCCTTTGACGCCGGAGAAGGATGCGCAGGGATTTTCGGCGACGGGGAAGTTCACTTCGAATCTTGAATTCGCGGATGCGGAGAAAAAAAAGGCGTTTGTGGAGAGTATCACGAGCGGAAAGTTTCATAATCAGGCGGCGAAGGGCGTGGAGTCCGCGGTTTCGTGCATGATGGCGAGGACGGCGGCATACACGGGGCGAGAAGTGACGTGGGATGAGCAGATGAAGTCGAACGAGGTGTGGGATTCGAAGATTGATTTGAACAAATTGGGCTGAGTTCCGAATACTGAGGAAACGTATTTTGAAGACGTGAATGAGGATTTCGGATGCGACATACATCGCGGCGCGAATTCGTCAAATCGACTGTCGCAGCAGCCTGTGCAGCTGGGCTGGGTGGCGGAGGGCTGGCTGGCGAGCTGATTGCCCGGGCTAGCGAGCCAGCGAAAAGTGCACGGGCAAGTACGCCACTACCGATTAAGAAGGGGCTTGTGTTGGACATGCTGCCGAGCAGCATGAGTTATGGGGATCGGTTCAAGCTGGCGCGGGACGCGGGTTTTGAAGTGGTGCAAGCGCCGACGACGCCGGATGAACACGAGGCGGAGGCGATTAAGAAGGCTGCCGATGCAGCGAACATTCGCATCGACTCCGTGATGAACATGGACCATTGGAAATATCCGCTGTCATCGAGCGATGGGGCAGTGGTGACGAAAAGCATGGAAGGGATGCGGACGTCGCTGCACAATGCGAAGTTGTGGGGATCGGATGCAGTGCTGCTGGTTCCAGCGGTGGTGAATCCCCAGACGACTTATCGAGATGCGTGGACGCGGTCACAGAAGGAGATTCGCAAACTGATTCCGCTGGCTGCGGAGTTGAAGGTGGTAATTGCCATTGAAGAAGTGTGGAACAAGTTTCTTCTGAGTCCCTTGGAAATGAAGAAGTACATCGGGGAATTTGAGAGTCCGTGGGTGAGGGCATGGTTCGATGTGGGGAATGTGGTGCTTTATGGCTATCCACAGGACTGGATTCGAACGCTGGGGAAGAGCATATACAAGGTGCATTTGAAAGACTTCAAGCGCAAAGAGGGTGGATACGCCTGGGTAAATTTGGGTGACGGCGACGTAGACTGGGCCGCTGTGCGGCAGGCGTTTGCGGAAATTGGTTATGCGGGCAGCGCGATTGCGGAACTGGATGGGGGTGACGAGGCATACCTTCGGGATGTGAGCCGCCGGATCGACCGACTACTGATTGGCGTGACTTAAGCGAGAGGCGCAGCGCACTGCTCGCGAGGGGGCGGGGGGATTGAGGAGCGGGCCGGAGGAAGCGATTAGACTTAGTCGCCGACGGTAACGGCTGCACCGAGTTCCTTTAGGCGGGCGCGAGCGCGGCGTTCTTCTTCCGTGCCGGGATAGCGGCGGACCACTTCGCGGAGTTCGCGGACGCCGGAAGTTTTCTGCCCGAGTTCAAGCAGCGCCATGCCTTTCTTGAGGCGGGCGGGGGCGAGCTTGAAGCTCTTGGGGTAGACGGTGAGCACCTTGTCATACTCTGAGACCGCTTCCTGGTATCGCTTCTGAGAATAGGCAATTTCTCCGAGATAAAATTGCGCATTTGAGGCTAGATCGGTGTCGCTGTAATACTTCAGGTAATCTTGAAATTCCTGACGAGCGAGATCGTACTTGCCGCTGGTGATATCGCGCAGGCCGTTGGAGTAGAGCATGTCGGCGGATGGAGCGGGAGATGCGCCAGCTCCGGCGGATGGCACTGCGGCCATACCTGAACCGGTGGGCGTGGCATTAGTTGGCGAGGTGGTGGAGGGTGCCGAACCAGAGACTTTGGAGTCGATGCTTTGGACGGCGCTCTGCAGATCGACGAGCTGTTGATTCAGTTTTCCGAGGCGGGATTTGATTTCTTCCAGATTATCGGAAAGGCCCTGGACCTGCGTGGACATGGTGTCCAGGCGGGCGCCAGAGTTGGCCTGGACATCCTGAACGGATTTCTGGACGCTGCCCATGGTGGCGTTGAGTTTGTTGACATTATCGCTGGCTTGGCCGACCAGAGTCTTGAGGACAGCATTGTCCTGGGTGATCTGCGTGGACATGTCCTTTTGACCCTGGAGAAGAGCGGTGACGTCTCGCTGCAAGTCGATGATTTCTCGAGCGACGGCCTCAGCGGGGCGCGGCCCGATGATGCTGCCGCCGAGCGCGCCGGCAAAAACAGCGGCGGCGAAAATGAAGATGTTGCGGATTCGCATGAAAAAACCTCCTCAGATGCGTCTACTTCTCGGACGAATGTTCGGGCCAGGGAAGCACGCACTACATTTCAACTGACGAGCGGTGCGGCGAGACATCAGCCGCGTTGCTCTTCTCTCACTTTAACGGCAGAGCCGCGCGCGAGCAAGAGATTGCTCGGCCGCGCGGCTCTGCCGGTCATCGAACAGTTACGAGGTTCTCCGCGGATTAGTTCGCCTTAACGAAGTGGCCGCGGCGGTTTGTCTGCCAGCATGCCTCATTGCTCTCCGTGCAGAACGGCTTTTCCTTGCCGTAGCTGACGGTGTTCAAGCGGTCGGCGGAGATGCCAAGCTGAACAAGGTAGCTCTTGACGGCCGCAGCGCGGCGGTCGCCGAGGACCAGGTTGTATTCGGTGGAGCCACGTTCGTCGCAATGGCCCTCGATGGTGGCCTTGATCTCCGGGTATTTGCGGAGGAAGTCGGCGGTCTTTGCCAGAGCCTCGCGGGCATCGGCGCGGATGTCAGCCTTGTTGAAGTCGAAGTAGGCGTCCTTCACTTCCTGGAGGAAGAGCGCGCTGGTGTCAGGCGCCTCTTGCTGTGGCGGCGGAGGTGGAGGAGGCGCAGCAACGGTTACGCGAACGCTGGAGTCCGCCGAACCGCCGGGACCGCTGGCGGTGATCGTGTAGGTCGTGGAATCAGACGGCGTGACTTTGGTTGAGCCTTGCGCGGTCACGGCGCCAACTTCCGGCGAAATGGTGAGCGTCGTGGCGTCAGTGGAAGTCCAACTGAGGGTCGAGGAATCACCCCTGTTGATGGAGGTCGGGCTGGCTTGCAGCGCAACGGCCGGCTTCGCGGCCGACGGCGGCGGAGGTGGCGGCGGCGGCGGTGCTGCTGCCGGCTTTTTTGCGCAACCCGCGACAAAAGCAAGAGCAAGAATTGCGGTGAGAATGGCCCCGCGGTACAAAGAGCTAGAAACCCGAATCATTCGAATCCTCCTCAGCGTAAAAAATTCCTTGTTGGTCCCACCTTCCGCCATCATCCTATCATTAGCGGGCTGGGTAAAAGCAAATACATCGTATCACGATATATTACACATCGTACACAGACGGTTCTTACCAAAAATCTCCAAGAAGTGATGTTGCGCACCAAGGATTAGGAAAAAGACAGCAACTGAAATCTGAGATACTCGCCGCGGACTGCAGGTTTCCATAATATCTGCCCGCAACTGCGCTGCTTACTTGGACGACCAATTGGGCGACTCGTTGTGGCCGGCGGTGGTGAGCTGGCGTGCCTGAGAGCCATCGGCGAGCATGGTCCAGATTTGCCGAGTGCCAGCGCGCGTGGATTCAAAAACGATGTGGCGGCCATCGGGAGCCCAGCTGGGACGTTCATTGCGAGAACCTGAGTCAGGCGTGAGGTTGATGATGTGCTGTGAAGTTGGCTCCATGACGTAGATATCGTAGTTCCCGTCGGGGCGCCGCCAACTGAAAGCGAGAATTTGGCCGTTGGGAGACCAAGCGGGGTCGATGAGGTAGCCCTTGTCGGGGAGATCCAGAGCGGCGAGGTTGGTGCCGTCGGCGTTCATCATGTACAGCTTGGGGATGCCGCCGCGATCGCTGACGAAGACAACGCTTTGACCAGTCTTGGGGTTCCAGGTGGGCGAAGTGGCACCGCCGTTTCCTGAAAAAGTGAGGCGTTTTGGTTTGCTGCCGCTCGAGTCGCTGACGTAAAGGTCCGGCGTGCCTTGCATGGAAGATGAGAACATGAGCTGCGTGCCGTCGGGAGACCATGCGGGAGCACTGTTGGTGCCACGGAAGCGCGGGAAGGACACAACCTTGCCGGCATCGACCGAGTACATGCAGATTTGCGCGTTTACGACACCGTTCAAGGGCTGATAACAAGTGAAAGCGATGCGCGAGGCGTCGGGGGACCAGCGGGGCATGAGGGAGATGGTCCGGAGGGAGGTCAGGGCATGCTGGTTGGCGCCGTCGTAATCCATGAGCCAGACTTCTTTAAAGCCGGTGCGCGAGCTAATGAAAGCGATTTGCGTGGAAGCGATGCCCGGCAGGCCACCGGAAAGTTTGCTGATGATTTCGTCGGCGAACTCGTGGGCAAATTTGCGGACTTGGGCGTCAGTGGGAACGCCGCGATAGATTTTGCCGACAACGGCAGGGGAGGAAGTGTTTGTTACATCATAGAGCCAGGCCTGAATGGCCACCTCGGAAGTGGTTTCCGAAAGATTGCCAAAGGCGACGTAGTGAGCTTTGACGTTAGGATCGGTCCAGGCGGCGTACTGGAGTTCGGAAGGCATGGTGGGTGCCTGGGCGGGATAAAAGCTGGGGCTGACGAGATCGAGGATGCCGCTGAATTGCAGATCGTCGCGGACGACTTGGGTAAATTGGGCGGAATGAGTTTTTGCGTTGTCGGCGCGCGGGCCGAAGTCGGCGACGGCAAGGCGAATCTTTTCGACGCCCAGGCCGGTGCCCGTGCGGAACCAGGCTTCCTGTCCTTGCTGAGCGCTGACGGGAGTGACCGCAACACAGAGAACTGCCAGAGCGATGAGCCAATCCAAGTGTTTGAGCTTCCCGAGCACCTTCACCTCCTGTTTATTTGGCCGCGGACGACGCCGAGAAAAGAGCGGCTCAGTGTGTCAAAGACAGATCGAAGTCAAAGGTAACGTTGACGCCGCTTCCGTTGTAGTCATTCGGCAACGGACCGAAGCGGATGCCATCCAAGGCGCGCCGGGCTGAATTGTCCATCGAGAGATTGCCGCTGGTTTGCAATAGCTGGATATTCGTAACGCTGCCGTCACGGTTAATCCGAAACGTCATCACGCAGTGGGCTTGGCGGGCGGCGCGAACGGCGGGGTCGATGGTAGTTTGGAGCCAGCTTTGGCCGACGCTGCGGCGCACGGATTCGATGTACCAAGCGTATCGTGAGGCAAAGTCGCCTCCGCCTTGGCCGTTAACGGTAACCGGGCCGGAACCGCCGCCGGGAGTCGTGGCATAGCTAGTTGGAAGATTGGGCGAGCCTCCTTTGCCATAATCGACGGCGTTGGGCGGGGGCGGTAGCTTGGGTGGGTCGACTTTGGAGGGATGTGAAATCGGCTTGGGCTTTTCATTCTTGAAAGTAGGAATTTTTTCAACCGGCGTCTTAGGCTCGGGCGGCTTGGGCTTGGGATCTTCTTTGTACAAGCCTTTTGTCGGGTCAACGGTTTTGCTCTCCGTCACCGCGGGTTGCGAAGGCATGGGGATTCCGGCCGCCGGACCGACCAGCTTTACGTTGACGCTGCCTTCCGCGCCGCCAATGCCGCCCCACTCGGGGCCGTGCATCTGGAGATAAATTGAGACCGCAATCCAAAGGACGAGGAATACGTGAAAAATCAGGGAATAGACGAGAAATTTTCGGAGGCCGAGCTCTTCGGCCGATGTGCCCGGGTAGTTGCCAGCCGAATTGGCGACTGCGGTGGTCATGGTCAGCGCGTACGGGCGCGTTCCGTCAGGGGCTCCGTGACAATACTAATATTGGCGACGCCGGATTGGCGCAAAGTGTCGATGACCTTGGCGAACGTACCGAAGGGAATGGTTTCATCGGCGCGCAGGAAGACGGAGTCCTGGGGTTTTTTGAGCTGCGCTTTCACCCTTGAGCCGAGTTGGTGGATGTTGATAGGAGTGTCGCCTAGATAAATCAGTTGGTTCTTGTCGATGGAGATGACGAGGCGCTGCTCGTTGATTTCCTTGACGGTGGTGGTTTTGGGGACGTCGACCTCGATGCCGGACTGGAGGATGGGGGCGGTGATCATGAAAATAATGAGGAGCACGAGAACGACGTCGATGAACGGGACCATGTTGATCTCGGAGAGCGTGCTCTGCGTGGTTTTGGAGAGTTGCGGCATAGTTTTCAATGGCGGCCGTGGGCTAGCCGCCGCAAGGCCTAAGTAAAAGTCTTTTCGATCTGGGCTCCGACTTCAAGAGCAAAAGTGTCGAGCCGCTGGGCCAGGTCGCGGATGTTTTGCAAGAAATGGTTATAGAAAATGACTGCCGGGATGGCGACGAAGAGTCCCGCGGCCGTGGTGATGAGCGCTTCGGCGATGCCTGGAGCAACGGCGCGGAGGCTGGCGGCGCCGGCGTTCCCGAGACCCGAGAAGGCGTCAATGATGCCCCAAACGGTGCCGAAGAGACCGATGAATGGGGTTACGGAACCGGTGGTGGCCAGCCAGGACATGCCCTTTTCGACGCGGCGGACTTCTTCCGCGGAGGCGAGTTGCATGCTGACAGTGACGGCCTGAAGGCTCTTTAGCTTTCCGGTGGGCTGGGGGTTGCCGGTACCAACCTGGCTTAAGAGTTCGCGATAGCCGGCGGCATATACAAACGAAAATGGCGAGCCCGCGGAAGCGAGGGCCTGCGGATTGGCTACACCTTTTGTAGCGCGAAAGATACGAAGGAATTGGTCGCTTTGACGGCGAACGCGGCCGAAGAGGCCCAGCTTCTGAAAGATCATGGCCCAGGAAACGATGGAGAAAATCCCAAGCAAGAGCAAGATGCCGCGGGCAACCCAGCCCGTTTGTGCAAGAATGTTACCGAGATCGGCGATAAAAACCGCAGCGAACAAATGAATGATGCAACCCCTCAGTCAAAATTAAATTTTCCCTACTTTACGAACCTAGCACACGCCTACAGGGTGGTCAAACAAATGAGATGCAGAAGATAAAGAATATGCTGCCTTTTTGGATACAGGCTACAACGGCTGTTGGAGGCGGCTATCGCACTAGTTTGGGCCGGCGAGCTCAGATTAGGAGCTAGCAGGTGTGTTAAACTGCGATTTGGGATGAATAAATCATTCGATATCGGGCTGGAAAAACTGACGGGCACTGCCGGGATTTCCATG
>Ga0070693_100000069_pt1 | contig 42305 bp, 32 predicted proteins | sample KBSK1103metaG_FD_65472 | JGI IMG/M metagenome (GOLD analysis project Ga0070693, IMG submission 65472) | Corn, switchgrass and miscanthus rhizosphere microbial communities from Kellogg Biological Station, Michigan, USA - KBS K1-10-3 metaG | ecosystem: Host-associated > Plants > Roots >...
CGGCTGGAGCTACGCTGAGCAAGGAAGACGCAGTTGCAAAGGCTGAAAAATATCTGCGCGAAGTGAAAAAACTCGATTTGGGGCAGTGGAGTCTCGTCGAAGCAAACTCCGACAAGCGCATCCATAGGACAGACCACGAGCTTGCCTGGCAACAGCGCACTCCCATCGATTCCGGTTCGACATCATCGAATGATGCGGTGAGTCATGCGTACGTTCGAGTCAAAGTCGCGGTTCTAGGCGATGAGGTCGTGGATTATCGGGGATCCTATTACTCGAAACCGGAAGCGAGAGAGGAGCTTGAAGCCAAGGAGGGAGGCACAACATGGATGTTCATCAAAATCCCCGACGAGTGGCGCCGCAAGCAAGAAGAACAGACGCTGTTCCGCACCATCTACAGTTTCGCGGTTCCGATTTTGTTGTACGGCGGATTGGGAATAACTGCGATTGTGCTGTTTTTCAAGAATCTGCGCTCGGAAGCCGTGCGAGCAATTCCCTGGCGGCGACTGGCGCTGTGGGCGCTCTGGGGGCTGCTGGCTTACGGATTGATCGTGGGCTTCGGCAACCGTCTGCAATTTTTCTTGAACTCCTATCAGACGGCAATTCCCTTTAAGACGATGCTCGGCGGCATTGTTATTGGCCTGCTTCTCGGAGCGGTTTTTTATACCGGCGGTCTCGGTGTGCTGTTCGGTATCGCTACGTACTTCAGCAATCGCGCGTTTGGAGAAGAGCAGCTTCCCGTGGGCAGCCGGTTGCCTGCGCTCTATTACCGCGATGCGCTGTGGATCGGCGTGTGCGGGACGGCTGGGCTTCTCGGACTCGGGCACCTGATTGAGTTTAGCTCTTCACACTGGCAGACGGTACATCGCAGCTTGGCGTTTTCCCTCGGTCAGTACTTCGACGCCGTACTTCCATCCGGCGGCATCCTGGGGAGTGCGCTGATCAGAAGCCTCTTCTATACCGGCTTTATTGCTTTCGTCGCGGCGTTTGTGGCGTCGGTCCTCCGGGCGCGCTGGATGCGGTTTTCGCTTTTCCTGATAGGCGCGTTAGCTCTCACCGGCAGTAGTTGGGGGAATGCGACGGACTTCGCGATAAAGTTTCTCGGCGAGGCGATTCTGCTGGGGGTGCTCGTCTTCGGCGTTGGGCGAATAATGCGATTTAATGTGCTGGGCTGTCTCCTGGTGGTGGCGTGCTTAAGTCTCGTGGGAGCAGCCGCTCAATTGCTGGGGCAACCGGACGCGTTCTATCGCACGAACGGCTACGCCGTAGTGTTGATTATGGGGCTGTTGCTTGCCTGGCCGCTCGCGACATGGCGGATGCGAGCGTCGAGTGGCGGCTAGTCGGGGAACTGGGCGTAAATGGGCGGGAATTGCGGGGCAACCCGCAGCTCATTGTGGAAATCCGAAACAAATAGGTCTCGAAGTCCGTTCTCTAATTGGGAAGTGGATGCTCACCCATAGGTGTTCGAGTACGTCCAAATTGGGTGGTCGCGTGATGTTCCGTGTGTGGCGGAGTGGGGCCGTTCAGCCTAAGGTGTTGGTAAATAAGAGGCAACGCCTGCGCACGAGAAGAGAAAGCGAAAAATGCCGCTTCCAAGATGGGCTCTAGCATTGGCTAACAATTCAGGCCTGGCGGGTGGCACCGGTGCCTCCCTGGCCACGGTGGACTCTTTGCCCAACCTAAACGAGCGCACCCTCGTGGCGGAAGCTCAAGCCGGCAACCGTGCCGCTTTCGAGGAGCTTGTGCACCGCTTCGACCGGGATGTGCTGCGGCTGGCGCTGAACCTGATGAAGCGCCCGGAAGACGCGCGAGACGTCTATCAGGAGGCCTTCCTCAAGGTTTACCGCAACCTTCATCGCTTTCGCTTCGAATGCAGCTTTTATACCTGGCTCTACCGAATTGTCACCAACGTTTGCCTCGACCATTTGCGGCGGCGCCAAGCGCGGCCGGAGGATCAGGCGCCGGAGATCAACTCCGGGAATCATGAGGAAGGAATCACGGATTTCTTTGAGAGGCAACGGGAACGCCGTCCTACACTCGATCCGGAACGGCAATTTTTTGGCAAAGAGATCCAAGCGCGTATCGCCAACGCGATGGAACGTCTTTCGCCGCGCGAACGAATCGTATTTGAATTGAAGCACTATCAAGGATTAAAGTTACGCGCCATCGGCGACGCATTGGGGACTACCGAAGAAACCGTGAAGAATTCGCTGTTCCGAGCAACGCGGAAGCTCCGAAGCCAGCTGGGAGGTCTGCGATGAGCACGCCTCTGCAACTCGAGTGCAAACAGGTTGCGGGGCTGCTGGTTTTCTACGCTTGCGGCGAGACCAACGAGCGAGAAACCGCGCTGATTGCAACGCACCTTGCAGCCTGCGCGGCGTGCTCCGCACAGCTTTCCGAGGAGCGCGGGCTTCACGAATCCTTGATGGAAGCGCTGCAAGCGTGCGAGCAGATGGACACCGGCGGCATTCTTCTTTCGCAGTGCCGCAGCGAACTTGCCGAAGCGCTCGATGATTTGTCCGCCCCGCCCACGCAAGAGCACTGGCGGCCGTTTGGATGGTTGCGGCGATGGATGGCGTTGCGCCCGGTCCTAAGCGGGGCCGTGATGGTTTTGTTTGGCGCGGCGCTTGGCACGCAACTGCTGCCGTGGATTTCGGCGCGTATCGAGTCCAATTCGAACGGCCAGACAGTGAGTGTCTCGCCGGCGGCCAAATTCACGGACGAACAGCTCGCCAAAATGGCTGTTGCTGGCATCAATTTGACGCCTACGCCGGATGGGACACCAGGAACATTGCAGGTCCACGTTCGCACAGAAGAGCCTCTGGTGCTTTCCGGCAACGTGGACGACCCTGACCTACGGCGCGTCTTGACCTATGTGGTCGAGAACGGCGATCAAACAGATTCTGGTGTGCGGCTGGATTGTCTGGAGGCATTGCGGAGCCGAGCAAGCGATGTGGACGTACGGCGCGCCCTGCTCTTCGCAGCGCGAAAGGATCAGAACCCGGCGGTGCGCATGAAGGCGCTGGAGTCTTTACGTGACGCCGTGATGGACAAAACCGTGCGAGAAACGCTGGTCGATGCGCTGGGGCACGATGCAAATCCAGGCGTGCGCGTGGAAGCCGTAAACCTTTTGGTTCGCTCGCTGGAACAGAACGCGCAGGATGCTTCGAAGAGTCCGGAACCGGTTCTTGCGCCGGATGGGCTCAACCGTTCCTTGGACCCCTCGATGGAACGTGTGGTGCGCACACTTGAGGAGCTTCAGCGGAATGATCCCAACCGCTACGTTCGCTTGCGCAGCGCCGCGGCATTGCGGCAGATTGGCCCGCGCGCCGTACAGTGAGAAGTTCAGACATTTGAAAAGAGACGCCGGCAAGAAATGAGCTCGATTACGATTTTCAAACTCATCAGCGAAACATTGAGAGGAACTTCTCGCACACGGCTCTCGCCGGTATTCTTCACCGCTTTCTTGCTGGGCCTGGTTTTTGCCGCAAGCGCACACGAGCCGCATGAAATCGACCCTCCCGTCCCCAGTGATCCATCCCCCCGCACGGCCATCGATCGCTCAGGAGTTATTCAAACAAAAGACGGTCTGACGCTGCATCTGACCACGGACCTCGGGTCTGTGCGTATCGTGGCGCTTGAACCGGGTGCGCCGCTAGTCGTTCGTTACACCGTGCATATTGAGACAGATGCTCGAGAGCCGCTGGCGAAGAGTCTTCTGGATCGCTATGCGCTGACGGCAAAGACAACGTATTCCGGTGTGGAGATTAACGGGGCGTCGCCGACGCAGGCTGGCCGGGCCGGCGCAAACGCTCAATTCTATGTGCACTATGAAGTGGCTGTCCCAACCGGTTACAGCCTCGACGTCAACACCGGAATGGGGGACATCGAAACACAGGACATCGGCGGAACTGCGAGCCTCATCACCCAGGGCGGCAACATACGAACGGGGCGCATCGGGTTCATCGGGTTGCGCAACGCATCGCAGAAGCCGACGACCGCAAAGCTCTCGACGGAAGGCGGGCACATCCAGGTGCAGGATATTGTGGGCAACATGGATGCGTTTACTGCCGGCGGACACATTGTCGCGGGAAATATTTCCGGGGATGCCGTGCTGCGCAGCGGCGGCGGCCATATTCGCGCGGGACAGATCGGCGGACGCGCGCAGCTTGAAACCGACGGCGGCAACATCACATTGAAACAAGCCGGGAGTTTTGTGAGCGTGCGCACGGGCGGAGGCCAGATTGACTTCGGCGAAGTGCGCGGCTCCGTCCGCGCGCAAACCGGCGGCGGGGGCATCCGCATCATCACGGTTTCCGGGCCGATGGAAGTCGAATCCAACGGCGGAAGCATTTGCCTGACGCGCGTGGCAGGTGCCGTTCAAGCGGCAACAGCCGGCGGCAACATCCAGGCATGGATTAATCCGGATGCAGCCTCATCCGCAGGAAAGGTAAGCCTTGCGGGGGCATCGCAGCTTTCCTCTGGAGCCGGGGACATAGTCGTTTTTTTGCCGAGAAATCTCGCGGCAAACATCGACGCGCTGGTCGAGAACGGCGGCGTAAACAGGATCGATGCAGACCCGGCGCTGCTATTGAACATCCAGCAGATTGGGAATCGCGGCTCTGGCCCAGTGCGCGCCATGGGAGTGCTGAACGGCGGGGGCGAAGTACTTAAGCTGCGAACGACCGTGGGAAAGATTCGGCTACAGTTTCTCGATGCGGACACGGGATTGCGCGACTCGCTCATTCGCGAGCAGCGGGAGCGGATCAATCGCTGGCACGAATCTGATTTCATGCCGGTCAAGTCGGTCGAGCCCGGGCAGGGAGTCGCGGAGTCGCTCTCGTTCGAAGAAAAAAGTGACTGGCTTGAGAGCTGGATGGACAAACTCGAGATAGCCCTTCTTGGCGGATTGCGAGAGGACTCGAGCGATTTTTTCAAGAGGCTCATCGCCTCTCCGCGCCCGGTCTACCCGGAACTCGCGCGGCGGGCACGGATTCAGGGGATCGTAAAGCTGCAAGTAAAGGTTAAAGCGGATGGCAGGATCGAAGTACAAAAGGTATTGCAGGGCGAGCCAGTTTTGGCCGACGCGGCAATGGAGGCGGTGAAAGGGTGGCGCGCAAAGCCGGCGTCGATCAATGGCACTCGGGTCGAGACCATTTCGACGGTCACCTTTGATTTTGAGTTGCGCTGACGGCAGACTCCGTGGCGCAAAATCGCGCGAGAGTTTTGTAATGGTCCCGGGTTCCTCGGTCGATTTGGGGTTACGAGCAAGAGTTCGTGCGGTGTACTCGAAGGGGGTAGAACATGAGGCTACGTCCAGTTTTGCGCTCGGCGGTGTCGTACATCCTCGTCTTGGCGGCGGCTTCGGCCGCGCCATCCTTTGCGAATAGCAAAGACTTCAACCAGTCCTATCCGCTGCAGCCGGGCGGCTCGTTTGAGCTGCAAAACGTCAATGGTCCCGTCGAAGTCAAGGGCTGGGACCGCAACGTCATCGAAATCCACGCAGTAAAGATCGCCAAAGAAAAAGAGTCGGACCTGGACCGCGTGTCAATCGAAGTGGACGCGAAGCCGAACGATGTGTCCGTGGTCACGCGCTATCCGCAAAATGAGGGCGTGGAAGTCGCGGTGGAATATACGGTGCACGTTCCCCATGGCGCGCGGGTGGAGCATGTCGGCACGGTAAACGGCACGCTGAAGATCGCCGGCGTCGATTCTGTGGAAGAGTTGCGCACCGTGAACGGAAACATCGAGGTCTACGAGGGCGGCGGAAGCGTTCACGCTCGCACCACCAACGGCAATGTGCACCTCGAGCTTTCGCACTTTCTGGATGAGAAGGGAACGGCAGCGGAAACGACGAACGGTTCTGTTCTTCTGGCCTTGCCTCAAGCCACGCAGGCTAACCTGGAAGCGCGCTCCTTGAACGGCAATTTTTATTCGGAACTGCCGTTTTCGCAGGAAGCGACGCTGCGCCCGCGAGAGATGCGAGGGAAACTCGGCAAGGGCGGAGCGCCGATCCGGCTGAATACCATCAATGGCGGAATCCAAATCGTAATTTTGCGGTCGACGGTTTGAGGCGAGGCGCGTCTAAGAGAAGCAGGAGGACGGAAAAATCATGACGAAGAGAGATTTGTTCATGGGTGGCGGGGTCGCGGTATTGGGGCTCGCGCTGATTGCCCTGCCGAGCCCTTCAGCAACTCCTCAGGAGCCGAATACTGCAAAGCTGGCGCCGATGGAGCAAAAGATAGAAGGACTCCAGGCACGTTTGGCTGGCCGGCTTGAGGGCGTACAAGAAAGAATTGCTGAAGGCGTTCAGACTCGCGCGCTCCAGGCTTCTGTAAGAGCCGCAGTTCAGGAAGCGCAGGAACAACAGCGGCGTATGGAAATAACGCCGGAGCCGGACGATCCGGACACGATGGTGTTTCTCGGCGATGAAGGCAGGAGCTGGCTTGGCGTGGAATCGCAGGAAGTGACGTCGGGCAAAGCGAAGGAATTGAAGCTGCCTGCGGAACGCGGCGTCCTGCTGGGACGCATCGTGCCGGACAGCCCGGCCGCCAAAGCGGGCCTGAAGGACAACGACGTTATTACGGAAATAAATGGACAGCGCGTCGAAGGCGAGGCGCAGTTTCGCCGCATGATTCATGAGATTCCTGCCGGACGTGCCGCTCAGTTCACAGTGTGGCGCGACGGCAAAGCGCAAAGCATCAACGTGACACTCGGCAAGTCAGAAGAACGTGGCAACATGTGGTTCAAGACTGCTCCGCGCGCGTTTTCATTCCAGCTTCCCAAAGTGGAAATTCCAGAATTGGAGCCCATGCCGGGCATGGACTGGAATGATGGGGTGCTGGCCGGCGCGCATCCTCGTTTGGGTATCGATGCCGAAGACCTGAGCGGACAATTCGGCACGTATTTTGGTGCGCCGGATGGCGAGGGTGTGCTCGTTCGAGAAGTAAATTCGGGTTCGCCGGCGGAGAAGGCCGGAGTGAAGAGCGGTGACGTGATTACCGCATTGAACGGCGAGCGCATCCGTTCGCTCGGCGATCTGCGCGAGAAACTTGCGGCGAAGCGAGAAGACAAAACAGTGAAACTCGACGTTCTGCGCAACAAGAGTGAACTGACTATTACCGTGGAACTGCCACCGGCGCCGTCGAAAAGATCGCGGATGATTTCGCGGCGGACCAATATCTAAGAAACTTATCGTGGTGCATTTCGGAGAAAAAAGCCCGGACGAGCGGTCCGGGCTTTTTTCTATTCCGGGCCGCAATTTTGCGATCAGGTGCTGAGTCCGGGTGAAGGCTATTCAGGATTTATTGTCCCGGCCATACTTTCGCGCCAGACGAAACGGGCGCCCCAAGGCATCCAAGAGCCAGTGGCGGCTTTTTTCAACGCCTTCGACCCAATCTTCCTCGGTAGGTGAAAAAGAGAGTCGAAACAGATAAGCCGGGCCGGAAAAAATTCCTCCGCACATGCGCATTCGAAATATCGCGCGAGTGACAATTCCTGGCGGCGCGGAGCCTGCGGCTGGAAGCCATTGCAAAACCTGCCGGGCCAGCCGCTCAATCGCGGGGTCCGTTCGAACAGAGGCAGCCATGTTTTCTGGCAGCGGCGCGCCAAGCACATCCGCCAATCGCAGGCCAACGTACAGCATGCGTTCCCCTGCGATTTCGTCCGCAGCTAGCTTTACGCGCTTCCAATCGAGTTCCTGCCTGGACACAAATGCCGCCACGTCCGCGACGTAGCTCAGCCGCTCCCAAAGATGCTTCGCGCCGTGAATGCAAATCAGGATGAGTTCATCTTCAGGCGAGAGAGCAGGAATTTCGCGCGCATCGATTTTTACGCGAGACTGGCGTTTGAAAAGCCTTTCCAGAGGAATTGGCCGCGGATGATAACGAAATGTTAGCTCCGTATGGAATTCGACCAAGAGCTTCGTGCTCTGGTGCCGGAAAGCATATTCTCCGGGAGCCTTCTTCGCGTGGATCGCATTAAGAGGAACGCTGGGGTCGTACCCTAGACCAATCATCAGTTCGGTAAGCCGAAGAATGTCCTTATCGCGCGCAATCAGGTCGAGGTCGCCGTAGTGGCGTACCCCCGGATCGCCATAACAGCGAGCAGAGAGCACCGGCCCTTTGATCACCAATGCTTCAAGACCGGCCGCGGCAAAGCAATCGAAGAGCCGAAACATTTCCGCGGTCAAGCGCAGCGTGAGAAGCACTTGTGCGCGATGCCGCTCCCGCAGTTCCTGAGCAATTTTCGGTGGCACGGCCGCTTCACCGCAATCCCGAAGGCGGGTCGCCGCGAGCCCAAGAACGCCGTGCGCTTCAGCAAGTTCAAGCAGAGCGGGCCAATTCACCGATTGGCGCAGAGACTTGTTCAGACGCTCCACGTCCACGGTCGTCCGCGCACAATCGACGAGCAGCGTCCATTCCGTCGTGACAGCGCGCTCTTCGACAGTATTCAGCGGCGACAGATCCACCTCCGCGGTCTTGAGATCCTGCAGGGGAGAGCATAGCGCGGAAGCGGCTAGCGCGAATATTTTCCGGAAAGCTCGGCGGCGCGCCGGAAAGCTTCATCCCAAGCGGAGAACAAGCCCGGAAAACGATTGGCAGCTTCTTTTGCGATTTCCTGTAAAGACGCTTTCCCGTCCATGGCTTGCAATAGCCACCGCTCGGCTTCGCCAGTCTCTGAAAGCGCCGGGACAAAATCCGCGGCGCGGCGCTGCAGAAAATTTGGCGAGAAATTCGCGCCTTGGAAGGTGGACTGCTGAAAATGCCGAGCGCCGCCCTCGGGAGTGTCGATTCTTGTGTCCCAACGCCAGATGTAGTCTCCGCCGACAAGGTCGGCGTGCAACTCAACCTGGATTTCCTGGCCTTCCGAGACGTCGACCGCCTCGAGCCAGGGCAGAAAGGCCTGGCCATAGATCGTGGACGCCCCGCCAGGCCCTGAGGAGTAACCGATTTCGCCAAACAGTTGGGCCTCAAACCAAAGACAAAGGCCGTGGGCTGTTCCGGTGCGCGTGACGCGAAAACGCAGGGCGGCTGCGGCGCGAGTCGCGGCCCCTGCCGTGTAGTCCAGGACGTGCCAGGTCATTGGCTGCGTGAGGAGCTGGCCGGGCTTGAAAGAAACGCCGTACTGCTCGTTGAGAATGAGAGACAGAGTAGAAGAGAGATCGAGACCGTCCATCGCTTTCTGCCAGGGAGCAGTGAGTCCCTTGTAATACTCTGTGGCCTCCACAACAGCCGCTTGGAGCGTATCCCGATGCGGAATCATGATACCGCCAGGGGCGAGGAAGCGTTTTCGTGCATCTTCCATTGACGAAATGGCATGCTCAAACAGCGGAAGCGAGCCCCGGATGTCCGAAACAACGACGTTTGGGCGTTCCGGTAGTTCCGTCCTGCTCGAATCACTTTGTAGAAACTTGATGCGATCCGCCAGGCCATTTGCCGAGGCAAGTTGTTTCGCCAAATGAACAATATCGTCGGTCTCTATCGCGTAAACGCACTTTGCTCCCGCGCGACAAGCGAGAAGCGAGAACACGCCTGGTCCGCAGCCGATTTCCAATACCACATCACCTGGACGGACAGCCCGGGCGATCGCGTTGGCATAAGCGTCGAACCGGCCCGCGTCGCTATTCATTTCTCCGTACGCGCGGAGCGAATACATATCAGCGTTTGGAGATTAAGGAGGTGGAATCACAATCGGCAGATAAGCACTTTGCGTCGGCTAGAATCAGGTCGCAAAGATCGCCGATGCGTCCGGGATCAGCATGCGGCACGATTCTGCGGACAGGCACTCGTGTGACAAGCTTAGAGAGCGCGTCGAATTCCGCGGCACGCTGATGGCGGTCCAATAGCCAGTTCATATAGGTATTCTGAACCAGTTCGAGGATCGCCTCGCGCGGGCCCACTTCTTCGATTCGTGGTGCATTGGCTTCCGCCGCGCGCGGGGCGAGCATGTATACCGCGCCGAGCGGCCTCTTGCGCGCCTCGAATTTTGCATTCCTGCCATCTAGCGGCAGAAAAAACTTCTCCCAAATAGACGTCAACCTTGGCAACGCATCGCGCGCGCCAAACAATTCCTCTACCGAGTCCGGCCACAGACAGACGCGAGGATAGCCAGGTTCAACATAAAATTTTCCATCCTGGTAGATAAGTGGACTTATGTCTTCACATAGAGCGGGGATTCCTCGCAGCGCGAGGGCTGCCGCCGTCGTGGACTTACCGGCCTGGCTCTCGCCGCACAGCGCGACTGCCTGTCCGCTGATACATACGGCGCTAGCATGGAGTGCCAAGACGCTCCGGCGTCGCAAAACAAATCCCATGACTGGCCCAACGAGATAGTTCGTCACATGCTCATTGGTGAGGGGGGGGAGACAAGTTCCCCAAACACGTTCCGCCGTACCATCCACAAAGAAGATTGCCTCATTGCTGTACACAAGTTCGAAAAATTCCATGGCTCCGTACGAAATAAGCGAAAACGGCGAGTTCTCTCGTTCGAGTTCTCCAAGTTTCGGATACTCCAGGCAGGAAGGCAGACTCCTGGCTTCTCGTACCCAGTCCGTTTCCGGACCGAGGCTCACGACGATGTCGTACCGTTGGAGAGCAGCGCGTTCTTGCCGGAGGGCAAGAACCGGAGTGTCACTGCCGAGAGTCAAACCGTACGCGCGATAGGGGTAAGTCACTTGCCGAGGATTCTCATCATGCAACACTGCTTGAAGGTATGAATCAGGTTTGGAACATCTTCGTATTGTCCGGCATTCCCCTCCCCTTCGGACTGGTCATGGTCAACTGAGTTAAGTCGCCGTAGACAGTGAGTTTGGGCGCCTGGTATGGCTTTTTAACAGGTAATTCTGAGACTTGCTTCATTCATTGTCTCCATTTGGAACTCTAACCAATCCCTTCCTCCTTTACAACGGCTTTTAGCTTTAGCCAATAGAACAGAGAGACAGGGCGCAGGCCAACCCAAGGAGTAGAACCCGCAGCAGTCGCCAAAGTTGTGCCGAGCCGCTCCCAATCCACAAACTTCCGAAGTTCCGCAGGCGGATCAGGAAGCGGCAGCGGTTGCCATTCCTTGCTCTCGATGAATAGCCCGATCAAATCACCGAGAAGCGGGGTTTTCGGGCGTGCGCGGATCACTTCTGGCAGCATGCCGCGCATAGCCTGGCGGAGCAATGTCTTATTCATGCACCAGGGCACCGGCGGGACTCGCAGGAGGAAGCGCAACAGGCGCTGATCGAGCAGCGGCGCACGCAACTCGACGGGCACACCGGTCCATCCTGCGTCTTCACTCTCGAATGCGCTTGACCAGAATCCGCAGGAAAGACCGGCAAAAGCCATCGGATGCACTGGATGAACCGGCCCGGGAGACTTCTGAAGTTCCAGCCAGCGCCCGTGGAGATTGTTTTGCTCAACAAAGTCTAGCTCAAGCCAGGGGGGGAATTCGGTCAGCGGGTTTGTACGGCCCATCCACCGCCGCAGCCGGGTGCGAAAACCTCCCCGCAGCGGCGGGATTCGTCCATGCTTCAAGATGTAGCGGCCAAAGGCCTTCACGATAGTCCCGAAACTCCGCTGGCGGAGCAGGTAAGTCAGGTAGGGCCAAGCTTGCCCGGTGAGGATGTCGTCTCCACCATATCCCGAAAGGACGACCCGAGCGCGGCGTTGCACTTGCTGATATTGGCGTTGGGTTAGAAGCAGAAAAGGATCGTGATACGGCTCCGGCGTGGGCACGATCGAGCCTTCCCAGCCTTCGTAGGGAGGGCAGGAAGCAGCGGAAAGGATCTCGATTTCAATGCCGAGATCTTCTGCGACAAGCGATGCCAAGTTTCCTTCTTCGTCGTTGAACATGGGCCGGCAATCGATGGTATAAGCGAGTAACGGGCCGCTCGCCCGGTCTTGCTTAGCGATTTTGCACGCCACTGCTGCGACGCTGGTCGAATCGAGTCCGCCACTAAGGAAAATGCCACAGGGCCCGAGTGGGAGCCTGTCGCGAACTGCCTTCGCCAGAAGTTCCTGGAATCGCTCCACATATTCCTCTGGACGCTTCAGCCGCAACGGCTCTTCGATAGAAAAATCTGTGTAGCAACGAACGCACAGCCCTTTGTCTGAAAAAACCAAGGTATGTCCTGCAGGCAGCCGGTGAATATCCCGATACACTGTCCTCGCCCCGTCTTCACACCATTCTTGCAGGAGAAAATCTCCGATGAATTGCGGGTCGAGCTCCGAAGAGACGCCTGGCGCCAGGCGGACAACTTCGAGCGTGTTGCTGAAATAGAATCCATCGCTCGACTGCGCATAAAAAAAAGGCCGCGCACCTATCAAATCGCGCACACACCAGAGCCGGCGCGCGGTTTCGTCCCAGAGCGCGAAGGAAAAGTCCCCCAACAACTTCGCCAATCCAGCCTCACCCCACTGGCGCCAGGCTCGCAGAATCAGCTCCTCATCGGTTGCCGTGGCTAAGATAGGTTCGTCGCCCTGCTCAAGTTCGCGCCGCAGATCCTCCCGTCCGTCGAGGCGTACGTCGCCAAGCAGCCAGACGCGGCCGTCCAGGGTGCATGGTTGCTCGGAAGCTTGCGGCGCTGGGCCTGTCCGAAGAAGTGTGAAGCAAAAGCCTGCGCCGGCCCTCAACCAAATTTGTGTGGCGTCAGGTCCGCGAAACGCCAGACGCGCAGCCATGCGCTCGAGAAAGCGCGAGTCGGGAGTATCTCCGCCGGCGGAAACAAATCCCGCAAAGCCGCTCATCTCGGCTCCGGAGGCAGCGACGCCAGAGCCGCGTCGAATGCGGCATAGTGCTGATGCCGGGCTTCCGGCTCATTCAAGGCGATGCCGTCGCGCTCGACCCAGGCATGCGCTTCAAATTTTTCACCGTCCTTGCGGACTCCCACTCTGAGGTCGGAACCGATGCCTTGCCGCCTCAGCAACCACCAGAGCGCCAGCGATTCTTCAAGGCAAGTGGGATGGCCAAGGCTGTTGCGCACCGCGGCACGCACCATGCGAACCGTCAATTGGGCACTGCTGGACGCTGAAGTATCCGCCGGGTGACTGGGGAGGGAGAGAAACTTCTGCAGAAATGCCTGCGTTTTGCGGAATCCACGCAAACGCAAGCTCAAAGATATCAAGGGCAACAATGCAGCAGCACGCAGGAAAAGCGCGCGCGCCGGGCGTTCCAGCGCGCTAAACCGCCGAAGCCGTTCCCACATTTTCGGACTGGATTTGAAGCAACCCGTTATCGACGAGCCGCCCCAGCAGTTCCGTAAGGTGCAAACGAAGCAATTCCGGCTCAACATCGAATTCGTTCTGGAGCTCGCGATACGCAGCGTCAATGCTCGGCGCAGTGGTGACAAGCTGCCACATGCGCGTGCCGGTTTCGTCCAAACCGAAGTAGCGTTCTGTCTCCAGATTCAAGAGCACGGATTCCGTATCAAGAACACGCACGAGAACGTGCGGAAGCGCTTCAGCGCGATCTCCAAATGACACCATCAGCCCTGCTCCTCTGCACCGCGTCTCAAAAAAGCGTTTGCGTATCCTGGCTGGGTCAAGATTTCGCTTTTGTACATTCTACCGGGGAATCGTGCTCTTCGCCATGCAGACTAAGAACCTACCCATTCGCCGGAGGTTGCCCTTCCCTGCGAGCCGATTGTCTTCGAGCCGGAGACACGCTATAAGTTCCCTCGTGCCAGAAGCCGCGATTAGCGTTGAAGCTATCGAGAAATCCTTTCCTCCCGTGCGCAGCGGCTGGCGAGCTCTGCTCCAACCGTTCGAATCACCCTCCGTTGTCGCACTCGCGGGGATTTCGTTCGAAGTGCGTCCGGGCGAGGCATTTGCCCTGTTAGGAGCGAATGGCGCCGGCAAATCCACGCTTCTCCGGATATTGGCGACGCTGCTTCTTCCGACCAAGGGCCGCGCCCAAATTGCCGGACACGACGCCGTCCGTGATTCGCGAGCGGTGCGCCGCCAGATTGGCTATCACTCCGGAAGCGACTTGGGTTTTTACGCTCGGCTCACGGGCCGTGAAAACCTGCGATTTTTCGGCCGGCTAAATCTGCTTTCGGCTGCTGCAGTGGCGAAGCGTATCACGCAACTCGCGAAACAATTTCAATTGGAAACAGCGATCGACCGGCAAGTGCGCACGCTCTCTTCCGGCACCGTGCAGCGCCTGAGCCTCGCTCGCGCGCTTCTCCATCAGCCCCGTGTACTCTTGTTGGATGAACCGACCCGCAGCCTGGACGCTATCGGAGCCGCGGAATTCCGCCGCTTTTTGAAGTCCGAAATTCTGCACCGCGGAGAAACAACTCTGCTTTTCGCCTCCCATGCGCTTTCGGAAATCGAACTCCTCGCAGATCGTGTCGCCGTCATTGACGCCGGACGGCTGCTGGCTTGCGACCCAGTCCCGCTCCTGAAAAATCGTGTGGGCGCAGCATCGCTCGAGGACGCTTTTCTGCGGCTTACCGGGCGTACTCCGCACTTGGCGGAAGAGGGTTCGACTGAATGATCGGCACGCTTCGCGAGTTGTGGCTCTTCTTCCGGCGCGACCTTTCTATCGCTCGCACCTACCGCACCGTTTTTTTATTTGAGGCCATCGAGGCGCTGTTTGGCGTTGCCATGCTCTTCTATGTCGCGCGCTTCGTAGACAGCCCCCAGCTTCAACACGCTCTCCCTCAGAGCGAAAGCTACTTTGCTTTCTCACTCGTCGGTTTCGTTTTTCTCGATTATCTCTATGCTGCCATCGATGCCTTTGACCGCAGTCTTCAGGAGGCGCGGGACACGGGCGCACTGGAACATTTGCTTGTCACTCAAACTTCTCTGCCCGTGATGCTGGCCGGTTCGGCGGCCTATCCCTTCGCCGCGGCAACACTGCGCATAGCGGTTTACATCGCGTGGGGCGTCGTGCTCTTTGGTTTTCAGCTCCGTGGCGCGAACTGGGCCGCTGTCGCGGCTGTGCTTCTCGCCACCCTTCTTGCTTTTTCCGGGCTCGGAATACTCTCCGCGAGCTATCTGCTGCTTTTCAAGCGCGGAAATCCCGCAAAGTGGTTTTTCCTCGGCGTTTCCAGCGTGACAAGCGGCATGCTCTTTCCCGTTAGTGTCCTCCCGGATTGGCTGCAGCTCGTGGCGCGGCTGAATCCAGTCACTTACGCTCTTAGTGCGTTTCGCGGCGCGCTGCTGGGAGGCCCAGGAATTCTAGCTGTCTGGCAGCCACTTCTGGTTTTGCTTTTGTTCAGCGCGGTCCTCCTGCCGCTTTCCCTGGTGGTGTTCGCCTGGGCGCTCCGCCGGACGAAGACTACGGGAACACTGATGCACCGCTAGTCGCTCGGCCGCGTTTTGTCTTATTCTTCGTCATTTTTTAGCTGTGGTCAGGCGACTGCGGGTCGTAAGAATTTTCGCGACGGAGGTTGAAGAAAAAAGGGCCGGCCCCGAAATACAGGACCGGCCCGTCATAAAGCAAACCACAATTGCTTAGGACTTCTTTTTCTTTACGTTGACTTTAATGTCGACGCCCGGAGCCATCAGTTGCAGCTGTTCGAGCCCCTTCTTGGCGTCTTGTCCGTACGGACCGTTGGGATCGAGATCGATCGCCTTTTGATAGGCCTCGATTGTCCCCGGTGCAAACACAGGCACATCCTTGTCCCCGACTTTTTTCACTGTCATCTTGTACACCAGCGACGCCCCAAGCAGGTACCACGTCTGCGCGCTTTTCGGATCGAGTTCCGCGGATTTCTGCAGCGGCTCGACCGCATCACCCAAGCGGTTCGCATTGTAGAGGCTGATTCCGAAGTTGCGCCACGCCGTCGCTGCTTTCGTCGGGTCCAACTCCGCGCTCTTGGTGTACGCCGCCCGGGCTTCGTCGATCTTCCCCGCTCTCGCCAGCACGTTGCCGAGATTATTGTAGTAGCCCGGATCGTCGGGCTTGGCGCTGACTGCCTGCTGATATGCCTGGGCCGCTTCTTCATTGCGGCCTGCGATGTCATACGCTTCTCCGAGCTTGGCCCACAGCAGATGCTGATTCGGGTCCTTTTCCGTGGCCGCCTTTTGTGCGGCCTGGAATTCTGCCGTCGCCTTATCGGAAAGGTCCTTGAGGTTTTGCTTCATGGCATCGCGCTGATCGGGAGTAGCCTTCGTCAAATCGTCTTTTGCCTTGCGCTCCTGCTCGAGGAATGCTGCTCCCGCGGTAAAGTGAGCCTTCATGCCTTCGAATTTTTGCTTCTCCTCATCTTGCTTCTTGGCTTGCTCTTGCGCTACCGCGCCTTGCTTCGCCAGCACGTCTTTGAAGTTCATATCCGCTTTAGCTACTTCTCCGCTTGTCACTTTCAACTTCCCCATCAGGACGGGCTGTTGCTTTTCATTTGGTGGCGGAAACGTAATTATCGTCACCGTGTAGATACCCGGGCGAAGGTTCGGCAAGCTGTACTGTCCGGACATATCCGTCTTGGCGACCTGTTTGGCGCCCTGCTCGCTTACGCACTCGACTCCAAGGCCAAACCACGGCTTCGCGTTGATATCCAGGATCGTTCCTGCGATGGATCCGTTCTGAGCGGCTGCCTTCGGGGCAAGAACCGAGGCCAACGTGCCAGCAAGCAATACGGCAAACAGCATAGTCTTCAAAGTTCTCTTCATGCTCAATTCTCCTTTTGCCGAGGCGAACTCTGCCCGGCCTGGCTGGCGGGATGGGCCCTATTATCCTTAATCTTAGCGCTTTTCCAAGTGCTAGGAGCGAGCGGAGACCGCCAGCCGATAGGGTATTGGATCCGGCACTCCGGCCTCCGCGAATGCCTTCAATCGCAGCAGGCAACTATCGCACGCTCCGCATGCCCGGTCTTCATTCTGGTAGCACGACCAAGTTAGATGCAGCGGCGCGCCCAACTCGATGCCGCGCCGAATGATCTCGCTTTTCTTCAGCGTGATCACTGGAGTAGCAATTTCGATCTGTGTCTCCGGCCGCGTACCGACGCGGACCAAATCCTGAAAAACTTTGTAATATTCCGCGCGGCAATCGGGGTAGCCGGAACTATCTTCCGCCACCGCCCCGATGTAAACGGCACCTGCTCGAATCGCTTCCGCCCAGCTTACGGCTACGGAAAGAAAATGAGCGTTGCGAAACGGCACGTAGGTAACCGGAATCGAACTCCCGTGCACTCCCACCGCGCCCAGCTCTTTTTCAGGCACGGCAATTTTTGTGTCCGTAAGCGCCGATCCGCCAATCGCACGGAAGTGATCGAGTTGCACGACCAATCGCTGATCCACTCCGTAGAAATCAGCAAGGGCATCAAACGCACGGCGTTCACGCTCCTGGGTGCGCTGGCCGTAGCCGGCGTGCAACAAGGCGATGTTCGCAGCACCGTGACGTTCTCGAGCTATGGCCACGCACACGCATGAGTCCATCCCTCCGCTCAGCAGCACCACCGCTTTCCGCGCATCGCTCTTGCTCATCTCTGTGTCCACACTCTCCCAGCAAACCACCAGCCAACCGGCCAGCGCTGAATCACGCCTCCGATCGTCTACTTCCTCAACCTCCTCAACGTCCTCTACCTCACACGCCTTTAGTCGCCGGGTCCCAGACGAACTTGTGCAGTTGCAAGCCAAGCCGAACCGGCAATCCGTCCGCCAAGATCCACTCCACTAGCATACGCGGTTCAAGTCCCTGCCACTTCCCGGCCGGGTCATCGAAAACGGGTGAAAACAGGACTTGCCTAACGCGTTCCGCAAGCCGATGCTGGGCCGTAAAGTCTCGCGCAAACTCGTAGTCGCGCCTTGTTGAAAGAACAAACTTCACTTCGTCTTTTGCATCCAGCACTTCGAGATTCCGGATTTCAAATGTGTCCGCTTCTCCAGAGTCTGGGCACTTTACATCGACAATCTTGATCACTGCCTCAGGCAGCCGACCTGTATAGCGTTCGCCGCTCGTCTCGATCATCACCGTGTATCCTGCGGCGAGCAGCATCTCTGCCAGCGGGTAAACCTCTTCCTGCAGCAAGGGTTCTCCCCCTGTTAATTCCACAAGAGGCACATTGGCCCGAGCAGCGGGCAATCCATCGAGCCTGCCAGCCAGCTCATCTACGCGCGCAAGCACGTCCTCGACGCTCAGCTTCGTTCCGCCGTGAAATGCGTATGCTGTGTCGCACCATGTACACCGCAAGTTACACCCTGTCAGACGAACAAAAATGCAGGGCAGCCCCGCACGAGTGCCTTCTCCCTGAATCGACTTAAATATTTCTGTGATGAACATGACCTAACTAAACGACGGCTTACTCCTGCTCTTGGTATCGCGCTCCGCATCGTTGTGATCGCGGCGCCGAATTTCCTGCCCTACCGCGCGCTGGTACCGCTCTTGCGCGCCGCTCTCCGTCCCAGCCACCAGATAGCGCCTCCCAAGACCGCGAAAGGCAAAATTAGCCGCCAATAAGCTGGTGTAATTCCCATGGAACGGAACACCACGACGTAACCGATTGCGACAAGAACCGCTGGAATCAGAATAATAGCGAACGCACGATTCATCGTTTCACCGCTCGCAAAAACCGTCAGCTGCCCGGCCGATACTGCGCCCTGCTCGTATCCGTCTCCCACAAAACAACGTCCGTGATGCGCGCTCCTGGAGGCAGATCGTTCAATCCCCGCGCCACCTCATCATAGAAGTACTTCGCCATATTTTCCGCCGAGGGATTCACGGTCTTGAACGGCTCGAGATCATTCACGAACTGATGATCCAGCCTGCCCATAATCTCCCGGATGATGTGTTTCAACCGCGTAAAATCCACAAGCAGCCCTATGGAATCGAGCTGCGGCCCTTCCAGCGTCACGCGCACGCGGTAGTTGTGCCCATGAACGTTCTCGCACTTGCCCTTGTATCCGCGCAGGGCATGGCCTGCCGAAAATGTCTCTTCCACACTGACTTGGAACATATTCCTCTGTCTTCTGCTCTCTGTCCTCGGGCTCTCCAGGCGCCTTGTGCAAAATACTTTACTTATTTCTTTTTTCCAAGAAACCGCGAGACTTCCGCCAAATTCGTCGTAATCTTATACTTCGGCAACGACTCCAGAAAAATTTTACCATACGCCATGCGCTGAATGCGGCTATCCAGCAACGCCAAAACTCCGCGATCCGTCTTCGTACGGATCAGCCGCCCAAACCCTTGCTTCAACGCCAGCACCGCCTGCGGCACCTGAAATTCCGAGAACGGATTGCGCCCGTCTTCTTGCAGAGCTTGCACTCGCGCCGCGACGATCGGGTCACTTGGCACCGCAAACGGGAGCCGGTCGACGATAACGCAGGAAAGCTGCTCGCCGGGCACGTCCACGCCCTGCCAAAAGCTGGCTGTAGCAAACAGCACCGCCCCCGCCGTGTTCTTGAATCGTTCCAGCAATACCGACCGCGGCGAGGTCCCCTGTAGGAGCAATGGGAACGGCACGCGCGCCCGAACGCGTTCAAAAAGTTCGTTCATTTGCGAATAGCTTGTGAACAAACAGAACGCGCGCCCTTGGCTCGTCTCCAACAAATTCACGATTTCATCCGCCGCCTTCGACGTATACGCCGGATTGCGCACGTCCGGCATAGCTGGCGGCAAGTACAGCATCGCCTGTTCCTTGTAATCAAATTCCGGCGGCAATCCGCGCTCCTTCGCATGATCGAGCCCCAACCGGTGGCGAATAAATTCGAACCGTCCTGCCACCGTCAGCGTCGCCGAGGTCAGAATCACCGTGTCGAACTGCTCGAAAAGTTTCTCTCGCAGAATCTGGCTCACGTCGATCGGCGTGGCCGCCAGAAACACGCCTTTGTTCCGCCGTTCATACCAATACACAAAGTTCCGCTCATTCGATTCAAACAGGAAAGACAATTCCTGCCGCAGTTCAAAGCTTCGCCGCGCAATCCTCAAGATTTCTTCCGGCTTCTGCGTCAGCGCCGCGCATTCGGTTTCAAAACCCTTCAGCGCTGTCGCCAGCGCATCGTACGCCTCGCGATTCTGCTCGAGAAACGCTTCTCTCTCATTCCGCGAAAATGGGAATTTCCCATCGCGCGGCGGAAACGTCTCGAAAAACGCCCGGCTCCGCTCGCGAATCCGCTGCGTGCGCCGCAGCAGCGAAGGCGTGCCCAGGTGGAGCAACCGCAGCGTCTGATCTGCGTCGCGCGCCAGCTCATCAAAACGAAAATTCGAGATTTGCCGCCCGAAATAATCGCTCGCCACGTCTTCCATCTCATGCGCTTCATCGAACACGACCGCGGAGTATTCCGGCAAAATGCTGCCAAAATCGTCCTGCTTCAGCGCCAGGTCCGCGAAGAAGAGGTGGTGGTTCACGATGATCAGGTCCGCGTCCTTCGCCCGCTGGTGCATTCCCGTCACGAAACACGGATTGAACGACGGGCACTTTTGCCCCGAGCAGGTATCCCGCCGCGCATCCAGCCTTGTCCACAAATCGGAATCGTCCGGCAAAAAGGTTAATTCCGCGCGGTCGCCCGTCTCCGTCAATTTCGCCCACTGTTTGATCTGTTGGAATGCGTCCAGCTCATCCATGCCTTTCAGCAGCGCCTGGTCCGCCATCTGATTCATTTTCGCCACGCACAAAAAGTTCGAGCGCCCCTTCATCACCGCCACCTTCAAATTGGGGGCAAAGTGCTTCTGCAAGAAGGGGATATCCTTCTGATAGAGCTGCTCCTGCAGCGATTTCGTCGCCGTCGAAATTACCACGCGCCGCCCGCTGCAAATCGCCGGCACCAGATACGCCAGTGTCTTTCCCGTCCCGGTTCCCGCCTCCAAAATCGCATGGTGATGCGTTTCGAAAGCATCGTGCACCATCTCCGCCATTTCCAGTTGCCCGCGCCGGTGCTCGTACCCGCCAATCATGCAGCGTTCCAGAAATCCACCGGGCCCAAACACATCCCGCATGGATGGTTTGGGGGTTGTCTCCGCAGTCTCCGCGTACGCTTCCCTGTCGGGCCGCATGATCTCAACCACTTCAGGCGTCTCCCCGATAAACACTTCTTCCACCTCTTCCGGCGTCGAGGCTCGCCTCCGTTCCGTCAGATCACCTGCCGACTTTGCAGCTTTTCGTACCAGAGAGCTCACCGTTGTCCGCCCAATGCGGACGGTTTCACTTTCCTCGACCGGGCCTTATTGCTTGCCGCGAACTCGTAACGATAGCATATCCACCGGTGCGTGCCCGTTCGGCACTCAGGCTCGCACCGCGGGAATTTCCTGACGTAGGAGCGGTTTAATAGTTGGGCATCGCGCGGCAGTTCTGAGTCCACTTCTGTGTTGCCAAGCGTTACATTACAAACGCCAGAAAATTGGGGTGGCTTTCTTGGTGTCGGCAGCTAAGTTCCGAGCGTCATAGGGTGCCAAATGAAGTCCTATAAATCCTTTGTTTTCCTGAGTCTAGTAGCGTGCCTCGTCCTGAACTCGTGCAGCGGCCTGCCTAAAGGTAACGGTTGCGGGGGTTGCGGCAGCACTGCCAACGTGAGTTTTGTCATGGTCGCGGACACTCCTCCGTCAACCTTAGGACTCATCAGTTTTAAAGTTGTCCCTACTTCCATCGTTTTGACCCCCTCGACAGGCACCGCCACTACTTTCGAGTTAAACGGCCAAACCGGCTTCTCCTTTGATTTGGTTCGCCTGCAGTCCGATTCCGCCTTTCTGGGCACTGCGACCAAAGTCCCAACCGGCACCTATAGCTCCATCGCCGTCTCGTTATTTAGTGCTGAGCTCACCTTTTTCAATGGCACTGGCGTCGCGCTTACGAACCCCGTGTGCGCCGCGGGTGCCGTCTGTACCGCCTCGTTTACTGGTCCTTTTACGTCCACGATTACCACTTCACAGACCATTAGTGGTAACGCCGGGCTCGGCATCGACCTCAATCTCTCGAACGCCATTACTATCACCGGTACCACGCTCACCTTAAGTCTCGCCAACTCTTCCGGCACTACCGTCGCAAGCGATTTCACGCTTCCCCGTGCGAACTCCAACCTCGCGTCTGGCCAGCTTGACATCATCGAAGATTTCACTGGAATCGCCACGGTCAGCGGTTCAACAGTCACAATCAAACCTGCCACCCTTGTGAACCGCGCCCCCGTCACCGCCTCGACCGCTACAAGCACCAATTACGACCCTGACCCTACTGGCGCGCTCTGTTCGACGGGAACAACCCAATTGACAAGTTGCGTTTCCAACAACCAGGCCGCAAGCATGGACGTAATTCTCAATTCAGACGGGACCTTTACGGTCCAGGAAATCGAGCCGCTCCTCGCCAGCCCGGTAGTGGACACCGTCGAAGGAACTGTGGACTCTATTGCCACGAACAGTGCGACGCAGTTTGGTGTCGTCGTCACAGACATTATTCCTGCCGCTTCGGGCTCCTTGATCAGCAGCTTGAGTATTGGTGCTCCCCTCACCGTGAATCTTGCAACTGCCCCGATCTTCCACGTCGATACTAAAGGCCTGTCCGTCGCTAACAGTTTCCCCGCCAGTTACGGAAATTTCGCGAACGCCACCACTACCGCCGCTCTCCAGCTGGGCCAGTCGGTCGCTATCCACGTCAAGGCCTTCACCGTCGCCAACGGCACGACTGCGGCGATTGCCGACAACGTTGACACCGTTACTCTGCGCTGGTCACGCTTCACCGCAACTCCAACTGGAGCATTGTCTGCATCCCTCTTAAACATCAACACCCTCCCCGGGTATTTTGGCTTTGGTCCATCCAGCGTATTTGGCGTAGAGATCTTCACGGGCACGCCAGGGGCTCATGGCGTTACCAATCTCGACGGCATACTGAATGGGAGTGCCCCTGCAGCTACCCCGGCGGTTGGCATTCGGGCACTTTACATTAACAACGCTGCGAACACCTTCAGCAACCAGGCATTCTTTGCCGCCAAGGTTCGCCAGCACTAACTGATCCCAAGACTTTTCCCGCCTCCGCAAAAGGCTACGGGCCGAAGCATCCGAGATGCTTCGGCCCGTTAAGTTCCACGCCTGTCATTCGACTGCCGACGGGTTTCAAGAACTCGCTATGCTGGCTGGATTCCGCCTACCGTTGTGTGTGGAGGCAAGGAAACGGGGGGCATGGGCCCGGGCATGGCGGCCTGTGAAGTCGTCGGTTGGAGCCGATTGTAGAGTGCAAGTGCGATAGAACCTATGCCCCACATCCAAATTCCCAGGCCGACGAGGGCCCCGATCACATGCAGATTAGCCAGCGGGGTGTAGACAATGCGCACGATCACGAAACCCGCAGCCATTCTCCCAATCAAACCCCATGTATCGGCCGGCTTTCCGAGGATCCAGTTGCCGACCACCGTACCCACGACAATCTCCGCGCAAAAGAGCGCAAGGAGCCATAGACCCAGCGTGAGAACTCCAAGCGGTATACCCACGACGGTTACACACGCGATGACGGCTGCAATCGGCACTCCGAAAAAAACCAGGACGCCTAGCCCCACGGGTGCTCCAAACCTTTCCCCTGCGCTTACCGTCTCCGCTGCGAATTTCGGGAGCAGCAAGAAGAGCACAAGTCCAAACAGAACGAAAGCCGCCGTCCAAATGATGCGCCACACGTAGTAATGCCCTTCCGTATATCTGGATTTGTGCCGCATCTTGGTAAATTCCACCGGAGAAGCCAGCTTAGCGCCGGACGCTACGCTTGCCGGATTGTCACCCTCGTAATGGATCGGTCCGGCAACCTGTGCCGAGGAGCCGATCGACAGATTTCGCCCCTTGGCGCGTACTTCTCCGTCGATGGTCCCTGAAATGATGGCCTCGCCAGCCATAACCATCAAATCGCGTCCCAGCCGGCCATCGATTCCTACGGACTGCGCGAACGCCGTCAAACTGCCGCCGACTTTTCCGGCCGAGTCCAGATTCACCACTTCATTGAAGGTCAGGACGTTCTTCCCTACTGTTCCCGTGATAGTGAGATTGTTTGAAAAAGATCGAATGTTGCCGTCAATTTGCCCGTTTACGCGCACGGACTGGGCAAAAACTATGGCGTCGCCCTTGATATGTCCGCTGATGTCAATACTTTGGCCGAAGAAAAAGAGGTCTCCGTCGATCGTACCGTCGATCCGCGCGCGCGCGCCTGTAACGAAGATGTCGCTCTTGACGGTCTCATCCTTCGCGAGCTCGTAGGTCTCGCCCTTGTGGAATACCGTGGCTGCCGCAGGCGTGGGCAAGGCAAGCGCGGCGCATAATCCCGCCAGCACCAGCGCCAATGCGGAACCGCGCCGCAGGCGACGCCGGAATACAGCCACGCCAAATCCTGCCACAGTTAGCATTGCCAGCACCTCGAGAAGTGTGATCACGGATTGCCATCCTTTCCAGAAGGCGCCTTGAAAAATAAGTAAGCTCAAAAGGCTCGTGCCGCCGAATCCCGCTGCTTCCAAGCGCACCTGCGCGGGTTCGACAATTGTCGTGTAGAGTGCGTAGACACCCGTACCCGCCAAGCCGAATACCAGGCCCCAAATCCAGCCAAATGATTTCCGCGCGCGCTCCTGAAATTCCGCCAGCCGTGACGGCAGCGGCTCGTCTTCTTCCAGCATGGCGCGCGTAAGCAATCGGGATTCGCGATCGAGGGCACGCAGCAAGGTGCGGCAGGCCGCGCAGTCCTGCGTGTGCGCGGACACAGCCTGCGCGCGGGCGCGATCGAGTTGGCGCTCGGCGTAGAGCAGGCACGTCATCTCATCCAAATGGTCCATCGTCCCGCCCGGCCCTTCCTGCGACACGGGGTTAGCAGGTTCACTCAAGAGGTCCCTCCCGCAGCCAGCGCACTCTTCCCCTCCAGCGCCTGCCGAAGTTCATGCCGTGCGCGCAGCAGCACGACGCCCACAAAGGCGCGCCGCACGCCGAGCTCATCGGCGATTTCGTCATAACTCATGTCCGAGTAATAGCGCAACACCAGAGCCATCCGTGCGCGCGCTCCCAGCTTGTGCAAAGCCTGCCGCACTTCCTCGCTCGTCTTCTGCTCAATGAGCCTGTCCAATTGGCTGGGGTCTGGATGTTCCAGCGGCACATCTTCTACGTCTTCGGTCTCTTTGTCCTGCCGGATTTTGCGGCGGCGCAGTATATCCCAGCAGTGGTTGGCGGCGACTCTATACAGCCATGCGGAAAAGGAGCGCGTCTCGTCATACTGGCTCAGCTTGTCCCGCAACTTCATGAATATCTCCATGGTCGCATCTTCGGCGTCTTCCCGGGTCGGCAGCGCTCTCCTGCAAAAACGGAAGATCGCCGGCGCAAAATTCCTGTAAAGCTCACCCCAAGCGTCGGCATCCCCGGCACGAGCCCGGGCAACTGCCTCCGTGGTCTCCGTCACTCCCGGCTCACTCATCGGGCCTGGTCTCAGCGGTTCCATAGACTAGTACGCAGGGGAGCCCCTAAAACTTACACGATCTTAACAAATAGCAATATCGCAGATCGGGGCTATCTCTTCTGTGCTCAACACTCTACCAGAAATGGGACAGTGCACCACAAGCCTCAGCAATCTGCTGGCGGCTGTTGAATGGCCGCTGCTTCCGGCTGGGGGTCGGCCCTGGAGGATGGAGTCTAGGTGGGACTATGGGCCAAAACCCACCTGTGGCATGGCCGGAATCGATTGACGGGGAGGGTCAGTTTGGGAGTCAGCGCCCAAGTGTATCTTCGACCCCGCAAAAACAACTCTCCAAAAAGCAAAAAGGCTCCCTGATCCGATCGCGGAGCCTTTTTGACTTGGAAGTTCATGTATCCGCTAGAACGTGAACTTGGCCGCCAACTGAATTCCGCGCGGGCCGCCGCCGCCCAGGAACGGGTTTCCTATGCCCACGTCGCCTGTAGCCACAATGGGATACCCACCCAGGCCCACCTCACGGTTCCCGCTGACCCCGAAGCCATTGACCCCTGGATCGGCAATAAATGCCGGCAAGAACGGATTCGCAAAGTTCGGGTGATTCAGCACATTGAAGAATTCGGCGCGGAGCTGCATCTTCAACCGCTCCGTGATCGCTGTATTCTTATAGATCGCCAGGTCCCATTGTTTGAAGGTAGGCCCGTGGAGCGCATTGCGGCCAAGGTTCCCATAATGCCGTGAACCAATTGCACAATCGGCCGCTGTGCCCGTGGCTACGGCCACGTTGATTGTGCATGGAATCGCGAAGGCGCTCAAGTCCACGTAGTTCGACGGATCGTGCGGATGATACACGATCGGTCCAACGACATCCGGCCTGTCGAAACCATTGCCGCTTCCGCTGAAATCGTCCTGGAAATTGTAATTAAACTGGAACGGTTGACCGCTCTGCAGGGTCACCGAGCTGTTCATTCCCCAGCCATTCCTCAGTTTCTGCATGCTCCCGTCCATGCGTGGCAGGTCGTACCCGAAAATCCAGGTGAACCGGTGAGGCACATTGAAGTTGGAAGGCCCGTATTCCAGATTCGGTTGCGTGCTGTCGTTGGGCTGCGCCGCGTTGGGCTCGAAATCTTCACCGTCACTCGAGTTATCTAGGGACTTCGACCATACGTAGTTCACGATGGAGGTAATCCCATGCCATCCGTTGACCCGGAAGCTCGCCTGCAAAGAGTTGTAGTTTGACTTTCCGCTGGAGTTCTCCTGCAACACGTAAAAGGCCCCGTAAGGATTTCCCGCCAGCGGACGCGCCGCGCTACCGAAGTCGTTGATGCAGCCGCAGGCCACGTCGGCGGCGTTGATGGCCGCCGCGCTGGGCTGGCCGAGGTCGAAGAAGCGCCATAGGCGATGGCCCTGGGATCCGACATACCCCACCTGCAGCACGGCTTTGCTTCCAATCTGCTGCTGGATATTCAGATTGTAGTTTTCCATGTACGGTGTCTTGATGTTGCGGTCGAAGCCGAAAACATCGCACTCGAAGTCGCAAGTCGTCGTCGGCGCAAAGACCGGGCTACCGGAGACGATCGTTCCCCCGACTGCGCCGGTCGATAGAATCGGGGCGGGCCCGATGTTGTTGTACGCCGGACCGGGGTCGAAGAAGGGCGCGTAAGGCAGGTGTCCCAGGGCCATGTCCTGTGAGAAAGAGTCGAAGAATATTCCGTACCCGGCGCGCAACACGGTCTTCCCTCTGCCGGTGACGTCCCACGCGAGGCTGGCGCGCGGCGCAAAATTCTTTCTGTCCGGGTTGTACAAGCTGCTCAATCCGGGCTGCCCCACCTGAGTCAACGTGAAGGTTCCCGTGCCCGTTGCCGGCGAGACGCTGGTAATGTTGCTCATCAAATTGTTTTTCTCGCCAATCACGCCGAAATAGTCCCACCGCATTCCGTAGTTCAGCGTCAATCGCGGCGTTATCCGGTAGCTGTCCTGGATGTAAAAACCGAAGTTGTTCTCAAAGGTATGGCGCGTCGAGTCTCCGAAATACTGGAAACCGCTGTCCACGTTGCCCGCAAGAAAATCGGACACGCTGGCGAACTTCAATCTTCCGCGGAAGTACTTGTTGAAATACTGCTGAATGCTGGTGCGGTGGAAGTCCACTCCAAACTTAAGATCATGCTTGTTGATCTTCCAGGAGAAATTGTCGAGCACCTGGCTGTTGCTATCCACGCGGTGCCGCGGAACGCTGCTGGTCGCCCCGAGTTGCGCCACTCCGCTTACCAGGATGATTGGCAAGCCGCTGTCGGACGGGCCCGTATTCAATCCGATGGAGCTGGGCTGGAAACCCTGGTCCTGGGGGAAAAAGCCTTCCGCGAAGCGGTTCCATCCAAAGCGTAGTTCATTCACTTTGTTTGAACCGATTGTGTGCACGTAAGAAAGTGAGACCAACTGCACTCGCGTCGGCGTGAAAGTGTTGAACCCGGGCAACTGTCCGCCCGTGGCCGTCAGAGCCAGCGGAAAGGACTGAACGCTGTCACCGAAAAAGTAGCGTCCGGTCAGGAGGTTGTTAGCATTGAAGCTGTGGTCGATCTTAGCGATAAGACTGCTTAGCCGGTTGAAAGAAGGAGACACGACGGAAGCGGTGCCCCCTCCCAGGTTCGGCGCCGGCCAGGGGTGTCGCGCCAGCAACTGAGAGATGACTGGATTGGTGGCATCGCTGGGGCTGAGGGAACCATCGGACGCACTGCCCGTGGGTACGCTTGCCAGAGTCACCACTCCTACCGGTTCCTGCTGCCCCTCGTAGTCCACGAAGAAGAAAGTCTTGTCTTTGATGATAGGTCCGCCCAGCGAGCCCCCATACTGGTTGTTGTGGAAAGGCGCCTTCGGATTTGGGGTCCCGTTTGCGTTCTTGACTGGATTGAAATAATTTCGCGCGTCTAGCGCGCTGTTGCGGAAGTACTCGGCCGCCGTCCCATGAAAGGTATTGGTTCCGCTCTTGGTCACGATATTGACGACCGCGCCCGCGTTGCGCCCGTACTCCGGCTCAAAATTAGAAATGACGCGCACTTCGGCGACTGCGTCGATCGGCAGAATGGTCGCCGGTGTGCCGAAGACACCGGCCTCATTGATCGCCGGGTCGTTGCGATAGCCGTCGTTCATGTCCGTGCCATCGAGCAGGTAATTGTTCGAACGCCCCCGCGCGCCATTCATGCTGAACTCACCGAAGGAACCAGGTGAATCGGAAATCTGGTCCGGAGATCCGGCCACGCCAGGATTCAGATAAATCAGCTTGGTGTAATCGCGGCCGTTCACCGGGATGTCTTGGATGGTCTGGCTTGTCAGCACTCCTCCCATTTCATTTGTCGTGGTCTCAACCTGGGGCAGTTCTGTGCCTGAAACCTCGACTAGCTCCGAGACCTGTCCCGGTTTGAGGGCTGCATCGACTCGGCGCTCACCGGCCACGTTCACAACAACGTCGCTGGTTACTGAGGTCTGAAACCCGCTCTGCGAAATAGTCACGGTATAGGTTCCAATCGGCAGTTCCGTCACCGTGTAGCTACCGTCCTCGCTGGTCTGCGTAGTCCGCGCCAAGCCCGTCTCTCTGTTTTTCACCGCTACCGTCGCCCCCGTCACGGGCAGCCCGGAGGAATCCGTCACTGTGCCAAGAATCGTGCCCCGGAAGGTCTGTGCCTCCGCCGAAATGCCAGATATAAGGAGCAGCGCCGCCAACAAGAACAACCTCGCGCGCAAGGTACCAAAAAGCTCTTTCATTGCAGTCTCCTTAATCGGAATGTCCTATTTGCCTTCAAACGCGTTGCCGATGTTACACCCATCCCACTATTCGCCGACAGTGCGAAGCAATTTTCATACAGAGCACTCATAACGGTCTGAGAGCCGCTCCGCTATCGTCGAAATTGCAGCTCGTCACGAAGATTGTCTTCGAGCAACCGCGAAAACACATAAGGCTTAGTGACCCTCGATCGAGTGTCTGCGTGAGCGGAATCGAGTGGGATGCTGTAAAGTGGAAGGTTGCAGCGCTGTTGCGGTTCTCGACCATCCGCCCGCCGCCTGAAACCATGACTCAAATACTTCCATCGCTGGTCATCCTGGGGCGGCCCAATGTGGGCAAATCCACGCTATTTAACAGGCTGACGGGGACGCGGCGCTCGATTGTTACGAACGAGCCGGGAATTACGCGTGACCGCATTTATGGCAAGGCGGAGTGGCGCGGCAAAGCACTGGAAATCGTCGATACCGGGGGAATCGTTCCCGATGACAAGGCGCTGATCCCCACGGAGATTTTGCGCCAGGCGCATGTGGCGATTAAGAAGGCGGCACTGCTGGTTCTGGTGGTGGACAGCCAGGCGGGCATTACACCGTTGGATCAGGAGTTGTCGCGCCTTCTGCGCACTACCGGCAAGCCTTTTGTGGTGGCGGTTAATAAAGTTGATGCCGTTTCGCAAGAAGTGAATGCTGGTGTGTTTCATTCGCTGGGTGTGCCGGTGTTTCCGATTGCGGCGGAACATGGGACGGGCGTGGACGATCTTCTGGACGCGGCGCTTGCAGAGGTGGGAGCGGTCGAGTCCGAAGAAGAGCAACAACAGGAGAACGCCGTAGAGGTGGCCATCATAGGCCGGCCCAACGTGGGCAAGTCCACGCTGCTGAACAGGATGGCGGGCGAGGAACGGTCGATCGTTTCGCCGATTCCTGGGACCACGATGGACAACGTGGATATGGAGGTGATGCGCGAGGGGCGGACGTACCGGTTTGTGGACACCGCAGGGATTCGCCGCAAAGCCAAGACGACTTTGGTGGCTGAAAAATTGAGCGTGGTGATGGCGCGGCGGGGACTCGAGCGGTGCGACGTAGCGCTGCTGGTGGTGGACGGGGAGCAGGGAGTGACCCAGGGCGACGCCCAAATTGCGAGTTACGCGGAGGAGTCCGGGCGATCGGTCATCATCGTGATTAACAAGTGGGATCTGGCTGTCGTGGCAGCGCGGAATGCCGCTTCGCGCGACGCGGACAGCGCAAAAGGAAAATCCCGGCGACCTGCGGGGGAGCGGCACAGGCCGGAAGATTTTGATCCGGGCAAGCTGGCGTTCGATTACGAAAAGATGATTCGCGGAAAATTGAAGTTTTTGAGTTATGCGCCGATTGTTTTCCTTTCGGCGAAAACAGGTGAGCGCGCGGGAAAGCTTTTTCCGTTGATCGATCAGGTGGCCGAGGCGCGTCGGCGGCACATTCCCACGCCAGAGCTGAACCGGTGGCTGAAGGAAGACGTGGATTTGCAGCGCGGGACGACGCCCAAGGCGCGGCCCGTGCGGATCTATTACATAACGCAGGCAAAGACGGCCCCGCCGACTTTCTTGCTATTCAGCAACCAAAAAGAGCCAATGCATTTTAGCTATGAGAGGTTTCTCGAGAATCAGTTGCGGGCAAAATACGAGTTTCTCGGGGCGCCCGTGCGTTTTGTGCAGCGTTTGCGGAAACGGGAGCCGCGGCCCCGCAAAGACAAAGACGAGGAATGAATCAAGCATGCCCGCGTTGGCATGCCTGGCAAGATGGGGCGCTCCGGCCCGGTCGGAGTGCCCCTACAGGAATGCATCGGAAACTGCTACGATAGCGGCGTCCGCTTCTGATTGGAATTCGCTATGCCGAGCACCGCGACCGCAACGCAGCCCACGATTGAAAAGGATTTTTATCGCATTGGCGAAGTCAGCCGGCTGACCAATCTGAAGCCATTTGTTTTGCGCTATTGGGAGACGGAATTCCCCATGCTGGAGCCGGTGAAGAGTTCGAGCGGGCACCGGCTGTATCGCCAGGAAGATGTTGCTATGGTGTTGCGGATTAAGCGGCTGCTCTATGACGAGGGGTTCACAATTGCGGGGGCGCGGCGGCATTTGCGCGAGCAGAATGGCTCGGGCGAGAACGACGGCGTCACTAGCAACGCGGCAGGCGGGGGTGCGGCGGAGGGAGCGGCGCATCTTTTGAGCCGGAAAATGTTGCTGGACCTGCGGGACACGCTGCGCGCTTTCTTGACGCTTCTCGAACGCAAGTGATAGCCTGATAAAGCTGTAAAGCCCACTTCGCAAGCAGTCGGTCGGGACGTAGCGAAGCCTGGTATCGCGCACCCTTGGGGTGGGTGAGGTCGCTGGTTCAAATCCAGTCGTCCCGACCATTTTTTGCTGCCCCTGCCAAAAAAAAGCGACGATGCCCCACATACTTTTGACCAACGATGACGGGATTCAGGCGGAAGGATTACGCGTGCTCGCGGCGGCGTTCGAGGGATTTGCCACTGTGAGCATTGTGGCGCCTAGCCGCGAGCAGAGCGGGACAGCGCAATCGCTGACGCTGCGGCAGCCGATCATTTGCCACCCGGTGGCGGAACGCGAGTGGGCCGTGGACGGGACGCCGGCAGATTGCGTGATCGTTGCGCTGCACAAATTGCTGACGGAGAAGCCCGACTTGGTTATCTCAGGAATAAATCACGGCGGCAATTTGGGTGAGAACGCGTATTACTCAGGGACGGTGGGAGCGGCGCGGGAAGCGGCGCTGCACCACATGCCCGCGCTGGCGATGTCCTTGTGCTCGAAGGCTCCGAAGGTGAGCTTCGAGCCGGCGGCGCGGATCGCGCGGTCAGCAGCGGAGTTGATCTTGAAAGAGGGATTGCCGGACCAGGTGCTGCTCAACATAAATGTGCCGGAGCTGTGGAATGGCGGCGTGAAGTTTACGCGGCAGTCAAAAAAGATTACGCGGAATCAATTGAGCGAAGGAAAAGACCCGCGCGGGCGGACGTATTTTTGGCTGTTCGAACAGCGGATTGACAAAGACGTCGAGCCGGATACCGATTATGCAGCGATTTTTGCGGGGGCCGTGTCGGTGACGCCGCTGCATCTCGATCCAACAGATACGGCGTCGCTGAATCACCTTTCGCATTGGGGAAAGACGATTGAGAGCGCGTTTGGACGTTGAATTGTTCCTCAGCGAGAATTCCAATTAAGAAAAATCGGTGGCCGAACGATGGCATCGTTCCGAGCAGGGGCACGATGAATCGTGCCCCTGCTCGGAACTTCAACGGCTTGGCGTGGCGGCCGGCGCAACGAGCGGAATGTTGTTTTTGCGCATGGAATCGTTGATCGCGGGAAGATCTTTTGCGAGGACCTCGCGCCACTTCGTTAGCTGCGCTTCGAGGCGTTGATCGAGGTCGGCAAAGACGGCCGCTTCCGCGGCCGTTGGGGAAGTGTCCGCGCTGTCGATGACGGCTCCCAGATAGGCGAACTTACTGTTGAGCATCGTGGGATAGTTGGCCTGGTCCTCACTGGACTTCGAATTTACCTGCACGAGTTCCTCCTCAATCGCGCCGATTTTCTTGCGCAAATCGGCAGCGGCGGTGAGCAGAGGCTTGGCTTCAGCGCCGGAACCGATGCGCTTCTCAAGCGCTTGAAGCTGCGCGCGCAAATCGCGAATGGCGATAACGGTTTTGTTCATCGCGTCCTGACGGTCGCGGAGTTTGAGCATGAGGTCGAACTGTTTGCGCAGATCGTCCGCGGAAGTTTGGACCCGGGGATCCATCTTCACTTCGAAAGCGGCGGTCTGGGGTTTTCCCGCGACGGTAAGTCGGGCTTGATATTTGCCCGGCAGAACGAGCGGGCCGGCCGGCTCGGCGGCGTCATAAATGACTCCGTGAACTTTTGTCGGCTGTTCGTAACGCAAATCCCATACAAATAGATTCAGGCCGGGTTTGGCCGGAATGTGTTCGACCGGCATATCGCGCTCGCCTTCGTCTGGGGCGGTGTCCGTTTTCTTTTCTTCGCTCGTGAACGAGCGAATGACCTTGCCATCGGCGTCGAGCAAGTCGAGTTTGGCAGGATCTTTCGGCGCGTCTTTCAAATAGTAATAAAGCATCGCGCCTGCCGGCGGATTTTCACCAACGGGATACCGGCGCGGATTGAAATGCCCTTCGCGCGTGCGCACCGCGATGTTGGGGGTGAAAAGATGCGCGTCCTCCGCGGCGATGGCGGCGCTGGCTTGACGAAGAGGGCTCAGGTCATCCAGCACCCAGAACGAACGGCCGTGAGTCGCGACGGCCAGATTGTCGTCGTGGATGACCATGTCGTGGATTGGCGTCGGCGGAAGATTGAGCTGCAGCGGCTGCCAGTTCGCACCGTCATTGAACGAAACCCAGATGCCTGTTTCCGTGCCTGCGTAGAGCAGGCCCTTGCGCTTGGGATCTTCGCGGACAGCGTGAACATAAACACTGTCAGGTAAACCGGTCGTGATTTTTGTCCAGGATTTGCCGAAGTCGCCGGTTTTGAAAACGTAGGGCTTAAAATTGTCGAGCTTGTGCGCGTCGACGGTAACGTAAGCGGTTCCGGCGTCGAAGGGAGAAGCCTCGATGAGGCTGATCATCGCCCATTCCGGCACATCTTTTGGAGTGACTTTCTCCCAGCTCTTGCCTCCATCACGCGTCAATTGAACGAGGCCGTCATCGGTGCCGGCCCAAAGTACGCCCTCCTGCTTCGGCGATTCCGCAAGGCTGAAGATGACGTCGTAATATTCGACGGTGTACTGATCTTTCGTGAGCGGGCCGCCGGAATCCTGCTGCTTGGATTTATCGTTGCGCGTGAGGTCGGGGCTGATAGTGGCCCACGTGCGGCCAGCATCGTTCGAACGGAAAACGTATTGCGAGGTGTGGTAGATCACGTCAGGATTGTGCGAGGAAATCACAATCGGCATGGTCCACGTGTAGCGGTATTTCTGAGTGGCGGCCGCGTGGCCGTTGGGATCCTCGGGCCATTCCTGAATGCTTTGGGCTTGATTGATGCGGCGATCGTAGCGAGTGAAGATGGGGCCTTCGTCATCGGCGTAGACAATATTCGAATCGCGCGGATCCGGCACGATGTAGCCGCTTTCGCCGCCGCCCACCGCATCCCAATCCCCTTGAAGGATGGCTCCGTGGTCGCTACGGGTGCGGATGCCGAGGGATGAGTTGTCCTGTTGCGAGCCGTAGACGCGATACTGAAAATCATTGTCTGCGGCGATATGATAGAACTGCGCCGTGGGCTGATTGTACTGTGTGGTCCAGCTTTTTCCGCCGTCGACGCTGATGGTGGCGCCGCCGTCGTTGCCGTTGATCATGCGATTCGGATTGTTGGGATCGATCCATAATGCATGATGATCGCCATGAGGCGCATTCAGTCGTTCGAAGGACTTCCCGCCATCTGTTGATTCGTAGAGGCCGGTGTTGGCGATGTACAAGCCGCCGACGTTCTTGGGATCGGCCCAAACATGCGTGAAATACCAAGCGCGCTGCGTAAAGCGGTGGTCATCGGTGACCAACGACCAGTTCACGCCGCCGTCGTCGCTGCGATAAAGGCCGCCCTTCTTCGCTTCGATAAGAGCGTAGACGACGTTCGAATCCGCGCCAGAAACCGCGACGCTGATACGGCCAAGGGTGCCTTCGGGCATGCCGTTGCCTTCGATGCGTTTCCAGTTCGTGCCGTCATCATTCGAACGATAGAGGCCATCCTTCGCACCGCCGCTATTGAGAGTCCAGGGCGTGCGCCAGCCTTCCCACATCGCGGCAAATAGGACGTGAGGATTGTGGGGATCGAAAACCACTTCGATGCCTCCGGTGCGATCATCGAGATACAGAACTTTTTCCCAGGTCTTGCCGCCATCGCGCGTGCGGAAGATGCCACGTTCGGTGTTGGGACCATAAGCGTGCCCGAGCGCCGCGACGTAAACGATGTCTGGGTTCGTGGGATGAATAATGACGTCGCCGATGTGGCGAGTGTCTTTGAGCCCGACATTGGTCCAGGTCTTTCCTGCGTCAGTGGATTTGTAGACGCCGTCCCCGAAAGAGATATTGCCGCGGATACAGGCTTCGCCCGAGCCGGCATAAATCACGTTGGGATCAGAATCGGCAACGGCAATGGCCCCGATGGAGGAGATCCCCTGCTTGTCAAAGAGCGGATCCCACGTGTTGCCACCGTCGGTCGTTTTCCAGACGCCGCCGCTGACCGCACCAAAGTAATACGTATGGGGCTGGCTAGGCACGCCTGCGACCGTAAGGACACGGCCGCCCCGAAAAGGGCCAATGAGCCGCCATTTCATGCCGCCGTACGTCTTAGGATCGATTTGCTGGGCTTGTACAGCGAGACAAGCGGAACAAATCAGGACGAAAGCACAAAGAAAGCACCTGCCGGACTGGCGAAGCAATTTCACACAAACCTCCGCAGAAGAGTGAACGGAACGTTGCATGGTATCACTTGTTGTGCCGGAAACCACAGAGACGCGTAGTGGAAATACTTCGGCTAGGCAGTTTTTGCAACTGGGTGACAAGTACCGAGTGGCGAATAAATGCGATAGGATACAGCCGCAATGGCTACAGCGAAAACATATGACACGGCAATCATCGGAGCGGGTGTGTTTGGCGCTTGGAGCGCGTGGCATCTGGCACGGCGAGGGCAGCGAGTGGTCCTCCTCGATGCATATGGACCTTCGAACGCGCGGTCCAGTTCTGGCGGGGAAACGCGCATCATTCGAATGGGCTATGGCACGGACGAAATATACACGCGTTCGTCGCAGCGATCCCTGGCGCAATGGAAAAGTTTTTGTGTAGGAACCGGCCAGCGCCTCTTTCATGAGACAGGAGTGCTATGGCTTGCGGGCAAGGATGACTCCCGCGTGCGCCAGACCATGGCCACGTTGAAGCGCTGCGAGGTGCCGTTTGAAGAGATGGATAAAGCGGCGCTCGAACGGCGTTACCCGCAAATCTCGTTTGAGAGAGTGACGCGGGGATTCCTGGAACCGAAAAGCGGCGTGCTGCTTGCGCGCCGCGCGGTTGTGGCGGTTGTCGAGGATGCCATCAAGCTAGGCGTCGAGTTTCGGATTGCTCTGATTCAAACGCCGCGCGGAGCTGGACCTCTGAAAAGCGTGACGTGCAGCAACGGCGAATCGATTGCCGCAGGACAGTTCGTTTTCGCCTGCGGCTCCTGGCTCGGCAAGGTCTTCCCGGAGATTCTTGGGCAAAGAATTTTCCCAAGCCGGCAGGAAGTTTTCTTTTTCGGCGTGCCGCCGGGTGACGAGCGATTCGCGCCGCCGGCTTTGCCGACCTGGCTCTTCCAGGAGGATGAGTATTACGGCATGCCGGACCTGGAAGGCCGTGGATTGAAAATTGCGCTCGACCATCACGGAGAGCGTGTCGATCCGGACACGCAATCGCGCTTGCCGACGGCTGCGGAAGCAGAAATCGTGCAGAACTATGTGGGCACTCGTTTTCCTGCGCTGCGAAATGCGCCTGTTGTGGAGACGCGTGTGTGCCAGTATGAAAATACCTCAAATGGTGATTTTCTGATCGACCGGCATCCGGAAATGGGAAACGTCTGGTTTGCGGGGGGCGGATCGGGCCACGGCTTCAAGCATGGTCCAGCGGTAGGCGAATATGTTGCGCGCCAGATTATGGATAACGCAGCGCCCGAGCCGCGATATTCCTTGGCAACAAAGGAAACTGTGCAGCGGCGAGCCGTTTATTAAGCCGATACACAAAGGCGTGAATGCAAGCGCGAATCACGTTTTAGGAGGGCGGCGGCGGGCATGAAATGCGGCGATGCCGCGCTTTACGCGCCGGGCCTTTTCCGCATACAAATCAAGGTCTGCCTCAGAGAGAAGCGTTTCAATTCTCTCTCCATCTCCACGGTAAATCGAAACGCCGATACTCGCGGAGAGCCTGGGTTTTTCTTCGTCCTCAGCCATAACTGCACGGATGCGGTTTGCGACGTGATGCGCCTCTGCTTCATTCGACTCTGGCAAAACCAGAGCAAACTCATCGCCACCGTATCGCGCCGCGGTATCGATGGCCCGGCAATGAATGCGCAAGATAGCTGCCAGGCGACAAAGGGCGCGGCTGCCCACTAGATGGCCGAAGCGGTCGTTTATTTTTTTTAAGCCATCAAGGTCGAGGAGCAAAACGGCGAAGGACCTGCCGGTGCGGTTGGTGCGTTCCGTCTCATTCTCGAGGACGTCCAGGAGCCGGCGGTAGTTGGCGAGGCCGGTAAGCGGGTCGCTCACCGCGAGATGTCGAACTTGCTCGAAAAGCCGCGCGTTATCGAGGAGCGTGCCGCCGAGTGCGAGGGCGTAACTGCTTACCGTCAGTACCTGTGCGAGGACAAACGGAGCGTCGAGAAGCCGCTCGGACTGACACGCGGCGAGCTGAGCGGCGAAGTTCATCCAAGCGGCGGCGTAAATGGTGCGGTCAAAAGCAGAGTCCTCGGAGTCGAGCCGGCGGCGATACCAAATCACGGCCGCTAGAAAAATTATGCCGGGCAAGAGCTGCAGCGGACCGGGCATGAAAGCGCCGGGATGGCGAGAAACCTCCGGAGGAAGGCGGCGAAGGGCGGCGGCGATGAGATACGTGAATGCAACTACCGCCAACAAGGCGCCGGTTATTTCCCCCTTTGTATGGCGCGAACGTGGGATAAACCGTTCCACGAGAAGCGCGACCAGAAGCAGAAGGGCGAGGATCATCCGGCTGAGCCACCAAGCGACGGGAGCCCAAGTGGCGCGCAGCGGAAGATCCGGCGAAAATTGGAAGAAAAGAACACTGGAGGCCGACAGAACAGCCCCTGAAAGAAGATAGCCGCCGCCGAGAATCAGTGCGATGCGATCCTGGGTGCCCTGGAATCGGACAAAACTCAACGCAGCGAAAACGAATGCCAACAGTGCGGTGATGACTTGAAGATACCCGTGGAGGACGGGATCGGGCTCGAGAGCAAAAGAACGCAGCCAGAAGGCTACGAAAAAAGTAAGGAGGAATCCCAGAACATGCCACAAGACAACATTGGCGGGACTGCGACCGTTCATTCGGGTTTCCTCGCCCATACGTTGGGCCCTCGATGGGGACGAGGGGGATACTTAATTAGACTACGTGTGCAAGGCGACCGTTGCGAGGAAAGTGAAGGAACTTTAGCCAAGAGACACTGACCGTGGATATTTTTCTTACTGTACGAAGGGACAGGTGAAATTGACGGCTGGGAGAGATGTGAGGAAAGATGTGCGGAGAAGTGTGGGGCAGTGAAGCAAAGTTTGGCTTGCACGAAAGGAATAATTCTTGGAAACTGCCTGTATTGAAACGATTCAATCGTCCACGTAAAAAATTGGTGATGGCCTCGATCTTCCCTTGAACAAAGTCGACTGCCCCTGAACTACAGCCGGACGAGCGAAAGGAACTTGAGTCGCGAGTGAAAAAAAATTCCAGAAGGGTGCCGAAACGAACTACGTCCACTGCGCGTGGCGGACGAAGTGCGTCGCCGGATGCAGGACATCTTACGCTGCAAGAAATTCTCTCCCAGCCTGAAACATGGGTGGAAACGGCGCGGCAATTCGAGCTGAACTCCGAGCTGCTGCGAGAATTCCATTCTTTTTCGCATGATGGGCCGTGGCTCTTCGTTGCGTGCGGGTCAAGCTACTACCTATCCCGAACAATTGCCGCGCAGTGGGCAAAGCTTCTGCAGGTGGCTTGCACGGCAGTGCCAGCCTCGGAATTGCTTTTCGCACAGCACGAGACGATGAACCGGACGGGTGCGCGGGGAGTGGTGCTCCTGTCACGCTCAGGAAAAACCACGGAAGTTCTGCGCGCGGCGCAGTGGTTGAAGACAGAGGCGGTGCGCACATTGGGCGTGACGTGCAGCGAGAGCAGCGTTCTCGAGGAGCTTTGCACGCGTACCCTGAAACTGCCGTGGGCGGACGAGAAGAGCATGGTAATGACTCGTTCGTTTACCTCGATCCTGCTGTTCTTCGAGCGGCTGGGCGCGAACTTTGCCGGCGATGCCGCACTCGCCTCCGCGCTGGATGCTTTGCCAGAAAAGACGGCGACCTGGCTTACGGAAAATGCTGATAAGATTCGGGCGTTCGGAACGAAACGGCGATTCGCGGATTTTGTGTTTCTCGGGCAAGGCGCGCATTACTGGCTTGCGCAGGAGGCGGCGCTGAAAATGACGGAAATGTCGTCGTCCTATGCTCAGGCGTATCACACGCTGGAGTTTCGCCACGGGCCGAAGTCGATTGCGAGCGACGAGACGCTGATTACGTTTTTGTTGTCGGAAGCGGCGGCGGACGAAGAAATTCAGCTGGCCGGCGAACTGAAAAAGTTGGGAGCCGCGACGCTGGTCGTTGCCAATCGCGCCACACGCGAGTTGCGGCGCGACAGCGATCTGCTGATTGAGCTGGGCTTAAACGAGCCGGAATACGCGCGCATGGCTATGACTGCAATTCCGGCGCAATTGCTGGGGCTGGCCGTGGGTTTGCGCAAAGGACTAAATCCAGACAAGCCGAAAAACCTGACGCGGGCAGTAGTGCTTGATTCAAGGGATGGTGCGCCCGCGAAAAGGAGAGGAGCGTGAGCAACGAAGCAGGCGCAAGCAACGGGGCGCATCTGCGGAGAACTCTCACTCTGTGGGACTTGATTCTCTACGGCGTTATCGTACTGCAGCCGGTCGCGCCCATGTCTGCGTTTGGAGCGCTGAGCGACCGCGGGCGCGGGCACGTCGTAACGGCAGTTCTGATTGCCATGGTAGCCATGATGGCCACGGCGGTCGGCTACGGCAAAATGGCGAGCGTGTATCCAAGCGCAGGTTCGGCATTCACTTACGTGGCGCGAGAGATTCATCCCGCCGCGGGGTACATCACCGGATGGAGCATGGTGATGGATTACATCGTGAACCCGCTGATTTGCACGATCTGGTGCGCGGGGCAGGCGCATGAGTTCGCCCCGGGACTGCCGATCTGGGCCTGGAAGATTGTTTTTGCCGTCGTCTTCACACTACTGAACCTGCAAGGCATCAAGACTTCGGCGCGGTTGAACGCAGGTTTGGCCGCGGCCATGGGCGTCGTGGTGATTCTGGTTTTCGTGAAAACCATTGCCTATATTTTTGGGCATCCTCATAGCGAGCCGGGATTTTTTACGAGGCCGTTCTACGATCCAAAGACTTTTACGGTTGACAATCTGTTCGGGTGCACGTCGCTGGCGGTGCTGACGTACATCGGATTTGATGGAATCTCGACGCTTTCCGAGGAGACGGAAAATCCGCGGCGAAATATCATGCTGGCAACGGTGATGACGTGCCTGGCGGTGGGGATTCTTTCCGCTTCGGAAGTGTACGTGGCCCAGCTTGTTTGGCCCGCATCGCAGCCGTTCCCGAACCAGGATACAGCGTATGTCTATGCGGCGGCGCGGGCGTGGGCACCGCTATTCACGATTGTGGGAGCGACGCTTCTCGTTGCGAACTTCGGGTCCGGCATGGGCGCACAGATCGGCGCGGCCCGCTTGCTCTATGGGATGGGGAAAAGCAACGCGCTGCCGAAATCTTTTTTCGGAAAGGTGGATGCGAGACACGGCATTCCACAAAACAATGTTTTGTTTATCGGCGTGATCGTGCTGATTGGCGCGTACTTTCTGACCTTCGAGCAAGGAATCGGGCTGCTGAATTATGGTGCGCTCCTGGCATTCATGGGAGTCAACGCGTCGTCCTTCGTGCACTATTTCGTGAAGAAGCGCGTGAGAACTTTGTGGAATTTTATCGTGCCGTTTATCGGATTTTTCGTCTGCCTGGGGTTGTGGTGGAATCTCAGCGTACGGGCAAAAATTCTGGGATCCGCCTGGATGGCGGCGGGCATCGCGTTTGGCGCATGGAAGACGAAAGGATTCCGCGAACCTCTTTCCTTCGATGCTCCTGCTGAGTAGTCCTCTCCCTGGAGAGTAGCTCGCTTATTGAAAATCGGAGAACTCTGGCAGAATGATGGCGGCCTGAGAGGCATCCACGTGAAGCGCGCAAGCGGCAACAATCAGACGGTGACGATGCGGGACGTCGCGGAGGACAGCGGCTTTTCTTCCGCAACAGTTTCGATCGTCTTGAACAACGCGCCGCTGGCCCGCTACATCGCTCCCGCAACCAAAAAACGAATCGAGGAAGCAGCCAAGAAGCTCGGCTACCGTCCGAACGCAATGGCGCGGTTTCTGCGGAGCAAGCGCAGCCATAGCGTGGGGCTGGTGTTCTTTGACATCACCGATCCTTTTTGCACGCCGGTTCTGCGCGGCATTGAAAATGCGCTCTATCAATCGTCCTATGTACCGATTTTTGCCGATGCGCACAACCAGCGGAATCGTTTCGAGCGCTACTTGGAAATGCTTTTGGAACACCACGTGGAAGCTCTGATCGTGGTGGCCAACTGGCTGGTTGTGGACATTCATGTTTTGGCCGACTTGAGCAAGCGCAATATCCCAGCGGCCACAATCGGGTGGGAGTTGCCGGGCGATACGGTAAGCTCCGTCATGGTGGACAACGAAACGGGCGGCCGCATGGCGCTGGAACATTTGCACCAGTTGGGTCATCGCAAAATTGCTTTCATCCGCGGGCCAAAAATGCTGATCGACAGCGCACCACGCTGGCGCGGCGTGCAGAAGTTTGCTCATGCAATGGGCCTCGAAATCGATTCATCCCTTGTGCTTCAGCTGCCTGATTCATTCGATCCCAATTCCGGGTTTGAGGGCGGGCATCGGCTTACAGAGGAATTGCTGCAAAAAAAGAAAAAGTTTACGGCGCTGATGGCCTTCGACGACTTGACTGCGCTGGGGGCGATTCGCGCGCTGACAAAAGCCGGCATCAAGGTGCCGGAGTACTGTTCCGTGACGGGTTTTGACGATGTGGCGCTATCCGCGCTCAGCGCGCCATCTTTGACCACCGTGCGACAACCGCTCGAAGCCATGGGAACGCATGCGGTCAATATCGTGATGGACGGAATTAAGGCTGGGCTTGAAAAGCGCGAATGGAACAGCGTGCAGCAGAAAATGAATCCGGAGCTTGTGATTCGGGATTCCACGCGTGCCGTAGTTCATGGGAGCTCGGATTGACCAAGCCTGTTCAGAGCTAACCTTTGTGTGGCCGGGGGGATCCCTGACATTTTAGACCGGGCGCATATCTGACACTTTCTGGTCCGGTTGGATGACGGGATTAGGGGGAGGCGAAGGGGACGCGTCCCCTTC